>JAABUU010000181.1_pt1 | contig 153455 bp, 149 predicted proteins | sample 5559301 | NCBI WGS metagenome assembly JAABUU01 (sample SAMN10711884, study PRJNA513360) | rock metagenome | isolation source: Antarctica rocks | place: Antarctica: Victoria Land, Richard Nunatak white
TCGATCGCTTCTCGCCGCGCTGAGCTTATCGCCGCACTTGCGCCAATCCTTACGCGTTGCCCAACCTGTTTGCAATCGCGATCTGCGTAAGGTCTTTTATTCTTCAGCGTTTTATGACACAGTAGTATTAGGGCATGCGCCGTCATCCCCGCCGCGCTAGCATCGGTCCATGCGGGACGATGACGACCAGGACTCACCTCCGACGACCTCGGCCCGGCTCAGGGGCTTCCCGACCCAGCGACCGGCGCGCAGAACCTGTGGTCGTGGATCGTCTGGACGGAGCCTGACGAGATCGAAGTGGACGAGGAGTAGCGGCGCTACGGAGCCCGCTCTACTGCATTTCGTCATCGCTAGACCCCTTATAGCGTCAGGACCCGTCCTCGTTAGGGCAGAATCATGGTCGATGTGGTCACATGCTGAAGGACTCATTGATGCCGTTGTGGGCGGTGCATTTCTATGGGCGGTAGCTTGGATTTACAACTACTTTCGTGAACGTATTCCGAGAATCAAGAAAAAGAATGACGAAGATGCGGACTTATTAATGCGGTCAGCCGCCCCCGATTTTATAGTTATTTTTGTAGTAGAGGCGATGCCTTTTATCTTAACAAGTTTTGTAGGAATTGTTAATTATCTCACATGGACCGAGCAACACCTTGAGAACCTCATTACACATGTTTCAGATAACTGGGGAAACTACGTTGTGTTTTCCATGAGTATTATTTTCATATCACTTGCAGTATGGTTTCTGGTTAGGTTCTCATTCTTCCTTAATCGCCTTATGCAAGCTATTCTTAGACGTGATCAAGGCGAGATATCGAGATTGCAAGAATTAAGCAACCGATTACAACAACCCGAATCACGGTAGACGGGATTTCTCGGGCCGAACCACTGCTTCGAGCTTCGCCACGTCGGCCTCATCGAGATCGGCCAGGAGTGCGCGGCAGTGCCGACCGGCAGCCCGCGCCTCGCTCAACCTGTCCCTGCCATCGAGGTCACACTTCGATGCGAGAACTAACTTCCTTTCGCTTCCATTACGATGTACTGCGCGATGATCGCATTACTATTTCCGTACATCGTCGGTCTATTGTCCGTCATAGCCGACGTTAGCCCCGCAATCGACCCACCCATCGAGATCGATTCTTGCAGCTACGTTCACAACGAGGATGAGACGCGCTTCGGGTATCGTCTCAGCTTTGTCAACACATCCAACGTCCCGGCGACAATGGTGCGTATCCGCGTTTCGTGGAAGGGCATGGCCCCGACGCAGTACCTGCGAGATGTTGGCTCGTTCTCTCCGAACGTGGAGATCGATCACGCCTTTCCCGCCCCGCGTGTAATGTCGAATCCGCCAACGTGTTCGCTCGATTCCGTCAAGTTCACTGACGGTAGCATCTGGAAAGCGTCATTCGAACTGCAATAGCTTGCGGCGGCTCCCGTCAGATCACTTTTGCTTTTTTTGTACCGAGCGAACGCCGGATCGTCCATGTATGTTCTCGGACAAAAGTAGTCCGTAGGGTCAGCTTCTTGCTTCTGTGGCTTGGTTTCTTCTTGCGCCGCAGGTTCTTCGACGCTTGCTTCGTTGGCAACGTACTGTGGCAGTTCTTTAGGAGTTGCCTGCATCTCAAGGAACTCGCCTACCGCGACGCCTTGATGTAAGCGCTGGTTAAGTTTGTAGCCATAAACACTTTTCGCAAATTGCGTTCGGCATTCCAAGCACACTAAGACAGTTTTTCGCTGCGCGAATAGGCCAAGGCCACCCGTCGATAAGTGAGTAACAGTTTTCCGGCATAGTGCTTCAAATCGTCTCTGGAACCGCTGTTACCAGACCGTTATCGACAGCATGAGTATTAACGATCCCGTCAGGCTTCGGGGCAGTTCCGACGCGCATCGGCTCCTTTGACACGAGACCCACCTTTCGTAACCTGGGACCTCTTCAATCGCCATTGCTCTAAATTATGTCAATTCAGCAAATACCTTCCCTCAACGGGCACGTCGGCCAACCGGGACGAACATTGAAGCATGGAAGAGATACCGAAGCATAAGCGTCAACCATCAGATGTAGAATTCGCATCAGGCGAATATTGTGACGGTATTCCAGAAGTGAGAGACTCCATTGATGTCGGACTTGGACGAATCGGTCCCGTCATTGATAACATCTACTTCTGTCGAAAGCACCAGACCGACTGGAGAGAACGTCTGCCGCAGTAGCTTCCTTCACAGCAAGTCATACATTCAATCCACTCGTTCATACTCTGACCGCTTATTGTTACAAGCATTTGGGTTTCAGAATCATAAGCACGCAGAGGTTGCTGTCGCGTTGCGCCCACGGCCGACCTCTGCTTGACCTTAGGCGATTCCTGTCGATACGGATGATGCGCGCCTTCCTCTCTCGAAGTACTGGGCAGCGGTACATCTCGTAAACGGGGAACGGCACAGCCGCGCCACGGTACAGCATGCCCATAACGGACGTACACACGCTGGCACGTCCGGTTAGCATGATTAGCGCGCTTAGATAGGCGGCCTCTCCGCTTGCGTCGACCGTCACGTCGAACGTACTGTCGACATTGCGAAAGTCGTCGGCGCTCGTCAAGGCGAGTCGCTCTGCACCCAATCGTTCGGCAATCGCCAAACGAAGCGGGTCGTGGTCCGCATAAACGACCGGGCTCGCCCCGAGCGCTACTGCAAACGCCGGCCCCATCCTGCGCGCTATCTGCGCGACGGTGAGTGGGCACGTTGTCCTAACGTCTGAGCGGTTCGAGCATGGGGCTGCTCCTCACAAAAGGGTAGCGATTGAGAAAGGCGGCATCCGCCGTGAACCCGACACAATAGATTACTACAGTGCAAATGGTTCGCGGGGTGACAAGGAGGCACTTTGGCGTTACCAGATCCTACTAGAAACCCCGACTACGTTGGACCTAGGCGCGTAGCCGCAGATTGCGCCGAAGCGAAAGTACGCGGCATCATCGAACCGCTTCTTCGAGCGTCTTCCGTGGCGCCGAGACCACGGGCGCACCGAAGCGGAAACTCGACGTGGTTATCGCCCCCATGAAGTCGCCCTGGTGGTAGATTCGGATACCGGCGTCGTCGCCGGCGGCGCCGACGGCCACCATGAGTGGGATCAAATGATCCTCGTGAGGATGCGCAGCGCGGGCCGCCGGCGCATCTTCCCACCGCAACAATCCCCGCTGACGCTCACCCGGCGACGCTTTCACGAGGGTCTCGTCGAGCCATCGGTCAAAAGCCGCCGACGCCTCGGCCCCGGCGCCACTCATCATCCCCCGAGTGTCGTGGAAGCTGAATCCGCTGCCGATGATCACCACACCCTGATCGCGCAGTGGCGCGATCAGCTTGCCCACTCTGATGTGCTCGGCGGGATCATAATCCGCGTTGATCGCCAACTGCACCAACGGCATGTCCGCATTTGGATACATCGTATGCATTAGGGTGAACGTGCCGTGATCGAAACCGCGCTGCGGATCGAGGCCGGACGGCACGCCGCCACCCTCAAGCAGGGCGCGGACTGTTTCCGCCAGTACCGGGTCCCCAGGCGCGTCGTAGCTGATGCGATACGTGTGTTCTGGAAAACCGTTGTAGTCGAATAGCATCGGTGGACGAAGAGCCGAAGACAGCAGAAAGCGGTCCGCCTCCCAGTGTGCAGAGATCATCAGCACGGCGCGGGGTGCGTCGCCGAGTTCACGCCGCACTTCGCGAAGCGAATTCTCAAGCTGATCGTAAATGGAGCCCCGTTCAGCTTTCAGCCATGGCCATGGGCCGCCGCCGTGAGAGAGGAAATAGGTCGGTAGCCGTGTCTGTGTCATGGATCGTGTCCCTTTGAGATGACCTTATAGCAGTTGTTCAGCGGGCGTCACGCTGACGCCATGCCTCCATCGTGTCCGAAACCAGCGGAAGATGACGGACGGAACGACGTAAGGGGAGGGTGGTCGATAGGCGACAGCGCTGAGCGCCGTCGTCGGCTTCCGCGATCGTGATTATGAGCGGAGCATTTTCCGTCGATATCGTACGTTTCGGAAGTGACATTCCGCGCGCGGCCGCCAGTGCGGTATTCGCAGTATCCAATAAAAGCGGCTGAGACCGCCTTATCCTCGGGCGGCGACCGTTCTCCGACACGCAAGACCGCAAGATGCTGTCCACGGCGTCCTCGGATACGGACGAAATACCAACTCGTCGTAGCGAAGCAGCAGCGTCGCCGCTTCGTTCGACCGACGACGCTTCTTCAACCGCGTTGAGTATCCACCGGCGAACCTATTTCTGGAGAACCGCCGAGACTTCGAGCGTGAGGTCGACCTCATTGCTCACCATGACTCCGCCCAACTCGAGTGCTTGATTGAAGTTCATGCCGAAATCCGCGCGGTTGATACGGCCGGTCGCGCTATAGCCGAGGCGCGCGTTGCCCCGCGGGTCGGTGGTCGTTCCGCCGAGTTCACCCTCGAGCGTAACGTTCTTGCTGACGCCGTGGATCGTGAGATCGCCGATGACGGTGAACCCGCTTGCCCTTCCTGTGATCGACGCGCTCTTGAACGTGATCGTCGGGAATTTCTCCGCGTCGAAGAAGTCGGCCGAGCGCAAGTGCGCGTCGCGCTTCTCTTCGCGGGTAGCGACCGTCGCCGTGGCGACCGTGCCTTCGATCGCGGTGGGGATGTTGTCCGCGGCGACGACGATCGTGCCGCTGAAGCCGGTGAACTGACCGCGGACTTTGGTTATCATGAGGTGCCGGACTGCGAAGCCGACCTCGGAATGAGCCGGATCGATTGCATACGTCTGGGATGTAGTGGAGGTTTGCATGGCTGGAGTGTATTCTCACGCGAGCGGAGCAGGAAGACGTGAAATATCATGGGGATAGCAGCCACCAGGATAGCGCCGGGCCGGCAACGCCGCTCAAGCCCAAAGATGACGCCAAGCGCCGCCAGGAACTGCGCGCGTTCCTCATGAGCCGTCGCGCTCGCTTGCGCCCGGCCGACGTGGGCCTGCCCGTGACGGCGAGGCGCCGCACCCCCGGCCTGCGCCGCGAGGAAGTTGCTCAACTCGCCGGCCTGAGCACGGAGTGGTACACGCTCTTCGAGATGGCCAAGGAAACCGGCGTCTCGCACCGCACCATCGGGGAGGTTGCCAAGGCGTTACGGCTGACGCCGGCCGAACAGAAGCATCTGTTTCAACTTGCCACCGGGTCGGTGCCGGCAATCAGTCCGGATGAAGCGGTGGACCCGACCTTGCGCGACGTGCTCGACGGCTACCATCTCGGGCCGGCGATGCTCCTCAACGTGCGCATGGATGTGGTTGCCGCGAACGCGCTCGGCAACGCGATCTTCGGCGACCTTGCCGCTTCGCCCGAATACGAGAAGAACTGGCTCTGGTATCTTTACGAGAACCACCACATGGTGCACGAGTGGGAAGCGCAAGCGCGCGAACTGACCGCTACGTTTCACGCCTCGATGTGCAAATGCGGCAACGATCCCGCGTACACACGGCTAATGAACAAGCTGCTGGAAACGAGCGAGACGTTCCGGCGCTTCTGGAACGAACGCGACGTCGCCGAACTGGGAGACGTCCCGCCGCTAATGCTCGCCCATCCCAGCTACGGACCGCTCCGCTTCGCCATGTGTGTGCTCGCACAACCGGGCGCGAAGAACCCGTTCTACTGCTGCTTCCTTGTCCCGGACCAACCAACGTCGAAGGCCGCCGCATACCGCGACCTGCGCCGCTCAATAGAAGGCTAAACGCGCGTTCTCTCGTTTGTCACCCCGAACGGAGTCCAGGGACCGCCTCCATCTTGCCATTCCCCGCTTACCTACAAGCGGTTCGTCGACGACACTACCGAGCAGATCATAGGCGCCCAACTCACCGTGGAGGTCGAGAGTCGGTGCGCTATTCATCGCAATCGTGTTGCATCGCGTCGATGGCTCGCTTGCGAAGGACGTTCTGCGAGACGAGCGCTCCATCGATCAGGCTTTGTGCCGGAATGGAACGGATCGCACCGTCCGCTCCACAGTGAGCCGGACCGACGAGCGAGGTACCGATGCGATGCCGCGCCCGTAGTTGACAGAGACGTGCTGTGCGCGCACGGGCGGGCGATCAGCCACTTTTCGGCATCGCCCTTGCGCTCGAAACTCTGCATCTCGGCCGTATTGCCGACGACCCGGGAGGCCTTCCAAGGCCTCGAATGACCCTTGAGGTGCCGAATTGTGCCGGTTCCGGGGCTGCGTCTAGGCACAGCGGGGCCTCCTATCGATCCTACGAACGTACCGGGAACGTACCGCTTTGGCGAACGTACCAGGCCTCGTCCTCTTGTATCGGCCGGAAAGCCCTGCTGTTACTGGGTTCTTCTGGAGCCCTCGTCGGGGATTGAACCCGAGACCTCGTCATTACCAATGACGTGCTCTACCGCTGAGCTACAAGGGCGCGGGCGCTTCCTTCGCGTCGCCGAAACGGCCGCCCTTCGCCGCGTTTCGACCGCCGTCGGCTATACTCGGCGCGTGACCAAAGACGGTTTACGGCGCTATCTCAACAAGACGGTAACGGTCCGGCTCGCCCCCCGACGACGAGCTCGGCGCGGTGACGATCACGGGCCTGCTGACGCGCGACGTCCTGTCACGGCAGTTCACGATCGTCGGGCGCCGCGACGCGCGCCCCGACGAGACGCGGAACTTCACGTTTTGGCCCGCGGACGTCGCCTCGATCGACGAGCGGCGCTAGGCCCCTGCTTCGCCCGCAGCGCGCTTGCGCGCGAACTCCGTGCTCGAGCCCGGATTCGCGCCCCCGCCGCCGGACGTGTACGCGTAGAGCGCCTTCGTATAGATCTGATTGCGCTCGGCCTTCGTGAGATCGGCCCACGGCCGATCGAGGCTCTTCTTCGGGGGATGGATCTTCTTCTTGGCTGCCATGCGGCGGTCTCCAACGGCTAACGCCGCGACAATGATCTCGAGCCGAGCGGGCGGCGGGAATCGAACCCGCGACTCTTGCTTGGAAGGCAAGGGCATTACCATTATGCAACGCCCGCGCTCGCTTGGTGGGCAGGGAGGGATTCGAACCCCCGTACTGCGGTGCAGAACAGATTTACAGTCTGTCGCCTTTAACCACTCGGCCACCTACCCACGGTCCCCGACCACGCAGGATACTGCGTACGTGCGTGCGCTCCTGTCCCTCGCGAGGACGGGCGCAGCCGACGGTCGGAATCGAACCGACGACCAACAGTTTACAAAACTGCCGCTCTACCAACTGAGCTACGTCGGCGCCCGCCGCGGCCTTTCGGCACGCGCGGCGGGCGTTCCGCGTCAGGGCAGATCGATCTCCGCGAGGTTCTTCTCGATCTTGCGCTTCACACGCTGCAGCGCGTTGTCGATCGACTTTACGTGGCGGCTCAGGTCCCGCGCCATCTCCTGATAGCTCTTGCCTTCGAGATAGGACAGCAAGACCTGAGATTCGAGGTCGGAGAGGTTCTCTTGGATCCGCTCCTTGATGTCCTCGGAGACCTCCTGATTGATCACGAGCTCTTCGGGGTCGCTCATCTTCTGCGACGCCATGACGTCGAGCAGCGTGCGCTCGCTATCTTCGTCGTAGATCGGCTTGTTGAGCGAAATGTACTGATTGAGCGGGATGTGCTTCTGGCGGGTCGCCGTCTTGATCGCCGTGATGATCTGCCGCGTGATGCACAGCTCGGCGAAGGCGCGGAAGCTCGAGAGCTTATCGGCCTTAAAATCGCGCACCGCCTTGTAGAGCCCGATCATCCCCTCTTGGATGATATCCTCGCGGTCAGCGCCGATCAGGAAGTAGCTCTTGGCCTTGATTCGGACGAAGTTCTTATATTTATTGAGTAAGAACTCCATCGCGAGATTGTCGCCGCCCTTGGCCGCTGCTACGAGGTCCTCATCGGGCCGATCGTGGTAGTCGAGTCCGTCGGGCGCGCTCTGCGCAAGCGCCATTCCAGTTCTCCCAAGTCATTCGTGCGGCCGAAAACGCAGGCCGCGGCCCGTCGAGCCGGCCGCATCCGTCCAAGTATAGGAGGGTCCTGCAAGACCGTCAAGGGAAATGCCCCGTTTGCGCGGCGCGGAACGCGTCGAGCGGGACGGCGACGATCCGGCCCGTGCCACTGCCGATGACGAGCGTGCGGCCCGCAATGACGGGCGATCCGACGGCGAACCGCGTCCCCGCGGCGACGTGGCCGGCGACCGTCCCGTCCCGCTCGCGAAGCGCCCAGAGCGTGCCGCGCGCGTCGCCGAAGTACACGAGCCCGTCGCGCGCGACGAGACCGCCCTTGACCGCGCCCCCGACCCGTCGCCGCCAGAGCAGCGCACCGGTCCGTGTGTCGAAGGCGTGCGCGTACGGCGCGAACGTGCTGCCGACGAAGAGCCGGCCGCCATCCACCAGCGGAATGGCCGCCTCGTTCCGGTCGGGGACGATGCCGTCCTCGAGATGCGCGTCCCAGCGTGGGTCGCCCGTTCGCGCGCTCAGCGCGTACACGCGCTCCTCGTCGCGGTCGCCGACCTGCACGAACTGCTCGGGCACGATCCGCGCGAGATAGTCGCCGTAAAGCCGCCGGCCGTCGTACGCGAGCGGACAATCGCCGATGCCGGAGGAGCCGAGCGCCATCGCATGGCGCCAGAGCAACGTGCCGTCGCTCGCGCGGATCGCGAAGACGCCGCCCTGATCCTGACCGGCCCCGACATAGGCGTCAGGCCCGATCGGCAACGCCGCCGACATCGAGGCGATCGAGCCGACCGGCCGGACGTAGCGCCGCGCGCCGGTTCGCGGATCGAGGCCGACGATGTCGCCGTTCCCGTTGGGCTGCACGAGCGTGCCGCCAACCACGGCGGGCGTGGGCATGCCGGAGCCCGCGAGCGCGAACGCCCAGCGCCGCCGGCCGGTCGCGGCGTCGAGGGCGACGAGCGCATTCGCATTGCCGCCGACGTGGAGCACCTCCTCACCTCGCATGCGGTTGCTCGCATCGCCGACGCCGACGACAACGGATCCGCCGTACACGAGCGGCTGCGCCATGACGGCGGCGCGAAAGTGCGCGGACCAGCGCAGGCGGCCGGTGCGCGCGTCGAGGGCGACGACGCGCCCGGCGTTGTTGCCGAGATAGACGACGCCGCCCGAGATCGCAGGACTCGCCGAGATCGGCGCGCCCGTCTCGAACGTCCACCGGGCGCGCAGCGACCCGGCGACGACCGCGTTATTGCTGCCGGAGCGCCGGAACTGAAGCCACGGCGTCTGCGAGGCCGCCGCTCCGAGCGGCGCTCCGAGCGGCGCTCCGGCCGTCGCCAGCACGATGGCGATCGCGGCGCCGCGTCGAGCGGACGAGCTCGGCTCGCGGGTCGTCACCACGCTCCCATTGCATCTCCGCCCGCGATACTCCGCGCCGCTGGGCGCGCAGCCGCAGCGCGAGGTACTCCGCGACCCCGCACACGTCGATGATGCGCGCGACGAGCGAGCCTGCGCGGGCGACGACGACCAGCCGCGCCGCGCGCCGCTTGCACGCCGTGACGATGAGTCCGAGGCCGCGCGCGCTCAGGTACGAGCACGCGCACAGGTCGAGCTCGAGCTCGACGTCCGGCGCGACGCGCGCGAGTGCTCGGCCGAAGTCGAGCTCGGTCGTGCAGTCGATCGCCCCCGAGACCGCGAGCCGCACGCTCACGTGCCGACGGCCGGCTGGGCGTCGGCCGCGACGGCAGCGACCGCGCAACCCGCGGCGAGCATCGCAACGCGCGCGACCGCGAGCTCGACGTCGTAGGGGCGAGGAACGTACCGCATGACCGTAGCGTATCGCGGCTCGCTGAGAGCACGATGAGAACCGGCGCCGCTCGCGCGATCCGAAAGCGTTTCTCAACGGACCGGGCGACGGAAGACGGCATGACGTACGGCGCGGCACCCCAGGTGAGCATCGCGAGCGCGTTCTTCAGGGGCGTCTGCTGCGGCGAGGCGCGCTGCGCGATCGAGGGCTCGGGTCTCGGCCTCGCGATCGTCGCTCGGCCTAGCGCTCGCGCCGCTGGCGACGCGCTTCGAAGAGGAGCACGCCCGCGGCGACCGAGGCGTTGAGCGAGCCGAGCGTGCCGAACATCGGAATGTGGACGAGGAAGTCGCACTCCTTGCGCACGACGGCCGAGATGCCGTCGCCCTCGGCACCGATGACGATTGCGAGATCGCCGCGCAGATCGGCGTCGGCGTAGTCCCTGGCGTCGCCGCCGAGCGCGGCGCCGACCGTCCAGACGTTGGCCTTCTTGAGCGTTCGGAGCGCGCCCGCGACGTTGGGCACGCGGGCGATCGGCACGTGCGCCGTCGCGCCGGCGGACGCCTTACGGACGGTCGCGGTAACGCCCGCCGCGCGGCGCTCCGGCAGCACGACCGCGGTCGCGCCCGCGCACTCCGCCGAGCGGACGATCGCGCCCGCGTTGTGCGGGTCCGTTATGTGATCGAGCACGACGAAAAGTGCGCCGCCGGTGCGCGGCAACCCGAGCGTCTCCTCGAGCGAGACGTACGGGAACGGCTCGCCGACCGCGACAACGCTCTGATGCGCCCGAAACGGAAACTGCGAGAACCACGACCGGCTCTGGAAGCGGACGGTGAGGCCAGCGGTCTTCGCGTCCTCGAGCAGTTTGCGCAGCGCCGGATCGCGCTTGCGCTCGTCGCCGACGAAGAGCCTGCGCAGCGGCTCGCCCGCGACGAGCGCCTCCTCGACCGCGTGGACGCCGTACACGACGTCGTCGAGCTCGAGGGTTTCATTGCGACTCGGCGCCCGGCCCGAACCTAGCCGGCGACGGTCCACGTGGCGCCCTCCTTCGCGTCGCGCACCGTGACGCCCGCGGCGGCGAGCGCCGCGCGCAATGCGTCGGCGAGCGAGAAGTCCTTCGCCGCCTTCGCCGCCGCGCGCGCGGCGAGGAACCGCTCCACGAGCGCGTCTCCGTCGAGGTCGCCCGAAAGTTCGGCACCGAAGCGTTCCGTCGCGGCTGCGCGCAGCGCCGCGAGCGCCGCCGCGGAATAGGCGTGTGTTGCACGCGCACCCGCGGCCGACGACGCCGCGGCGGTCGCTCCGGCCGCGTGCGCAGCGCCGGCGGCGGCGCGCTCGCTCGGGCCGATGCCGAGCAGCGTCATCGCTTCGTGGAGGAAGGCGGCAACCGGACTCGCATCCGCGGTCGGGGCGAGCGCCGCCGCGGCGCCCGCGACGTCGAAGAGCACCGACACCGCGCCCGCGGTATTGAGGTCGTCGTCCATGGCCGCCGCGAACCGCGCGCGGTAGGCAGCGGCACGTGCGTTCGCATCCGCACCGGCGCTCACGTCGTTTGGGACCGTACCATTCGCGCGCGCCGGGGCGGTGCGCAGGAGGTCGTAGGCCGCCTGGAGCCGGCGCAGCCCCTTCGTCGCGCCGTCGATCGACGCTTCGGTGAAGTTCATCGGCTTGCGATAGCCGGTCTGCAGAAACAGGATCCGGATCGCCTGCGGGTCGTGGCAATCGAGCAGCGTCGCGAGCGGCTCGAAGTTGCCGAGCGACTTCGACATCTTCTTCCCATCGAATTGCAGCAGGCCGCCGTGCACCCAGACGTTCGCCATCGGCGGCGGAACGAGCGATTCCGTCTGCGCGATCTCGTTCTCGTGATGCGGGAAGATCAGGTCGTACCCGCCGCCGTGAATGTCGAAGGGCTCGCCGAGCAGCGCGTGCGACATGGCGGAGCACTCGATGTGCCAGCCCGGGCGGCCGTCGCCCCAGGGCGAGGGCCATGACGGCTCGCCCGGCTTCGCAACCTTCCAGAGCGCGAAGTCGAGCGGATCGCGCTTGTCCTCACCCGGCGCGATGCGCGCGCCGACGAGCAATTCGTCGACGCTGCGGCCCGAGAGCGCGCCGTAGCGCGGAAACGAGCGCACGGCGAAATAAACGCCGTCCGCGCCGGCGTAGGCGTTCTCGTGCGCGATGAGCTCGGCGATCATCGCGACGATCTCGGGCACGTAGCGCGTCGCGCGTGGTTCGTGATCGGGCTCGAGCACGTGCAGGCGCGCCATCGAGCGCTTGAAGCTGTGATGGAATCCCTCGACGATGTCGTACCACGGCGTGCCCGTCGCGGCGGCCGCCGCAATGCTGCGGTCGTCGATGTCCGTGACGTTCTGAACGTACTCGACGCGGTAGCCCGCGTGCACGAGCCAGCGCCGCAAGACGTCGAAAAACATGAACGAGCGCGCATGGCCGAGGTGCGCCTCGGCCGACGGCGTGAGCCCGCAGACGTAGATCCGCACGATCTCCCCGAGCGGCGCGAACGGCTCGGTCGAGCGCGTGCGGGTGTTATAGAGCCGAAGCAACGTCGTCGATCGTCGGATCGTCGGGATGCGGCGCAGCCGCCTGTGGTGCGCCGAGGGCCGCGAGCCGCGCTTCGAGCACGGCGACGCGCTCCGCGAGCGCCTGCATGCTGCGACCTTGCGGATCGGGCATGTCGACGCGCGACGGCGAGCCTGCGACGGGCTTGCCGTCCTGTAGGACGACGCGGCCGGGAATGCCGACGACCGTCGCGCCCGCCGGAACGTCGCGCACGACGACCGAGCCCGCGCCGACCTTCGCACCGTCACCGACGTGGATCGCACCGAGGATCGAGGCATTCGTGCCGACGACGACACCGTTGCCGAGCGTCGGATGGCGCTTGCCGCCGCCGAGGCTCGTCCCGCCGAGCGTCACGCCCTTGTAGAGCGTGACGTCGTCGCCGATCTCGGCCGTCGCGCCGATGAGGACGCCCATGCCGTGGTCGATGAAGAACCGCTTGCCGATCCTGGCCGCCGGGTGGATCTCGATCCCCGTGAGCGTCCGGACGACGTTGGAGAGGAACCGCGGCAGCAGCGGCACGCCGCGATTCCAAAGGTTGTGGATCGCCCGGTGCGCCGCGATCGCGTGGAAGCCGGGATACGAGAGGATGACGTCGAGCGGGCCCATGGCCGCCGGGTCGCGCTCGACCGGCACCTGCAGATCGCCGCGGATGTCGTCGAAGTAGCTCATGGCGCCGGCCGCGTAGCGGCGAGCGTCTCGAACGGCACGCCGCCCGGACCGTAGGTGATCGGTTCGAGCCCGCGGCCATGCAGCAGGTGCGACGAGATCGCGCCGAGCCGCATGAGGATCCGGTCGTGCCCAAGGAGCGGGAAGAGCAGCTCGAACGGCGGCCCGTCGGCGCGGCCGGTCAGCGCGACGCGCAGCGCCCACGCCGCATCGGCGGGCTCGAGCCCGAACTCGCTGCCGAGCACGGGCAGGTCGTGCGCGAGCGGCAACCCGCGCAACTCCTCGGCGGCATCGACGTACTGGCCGACCGTATCGAGAAAGAAGATGACCTGGCGGGTGCGCAGACGCTCGAGGTCGATCGCCGGGACGAGCGTCGCTTCGGCGCGTAGCGCCCGCACCTCGTCGAGCGCGTCGCCGACGGTCGCGAGCGTGGCGCCGTACGCCTCGACGAACGTGGCGATCCAGCGCCGGGCGGGCCCGGGGGCGGGTGCCTCGAGCAGTTCCGCGGCCTGCATCGCGCGTTCGAGCGCATGCGCCGCGTGCGGCGCAGCGAGCGGCACGAGCAGCGGGTCAGGCACGACGTCGCTCACGCGCCGCGCCGGGCGAGCAGCGCGACCGCGTACGCGGCGATGCCGGAGCCGTCGCCCGTGTAGCCCATGCCCTCGCTCGTCTTGGCGGTGACGCTGACGGCATCGAGTTCGAGCCCGAGCGTCTCGGCGACGCGCGCGCGCACGGCGGGCAGGTGCGGCGCGAGCCGAGGCCGCTGCACGACGACCGTCGCATCGACGTTGCCGAGCTCGTAGCCCGCCTCCCGGGCCATCGTCGCGCACGCCGCGAGCAGCCGCATCGAGTCGGCGCCCGCCCATTGCGGATCGCTGTCCGGGAAGTGTGCCCCGAGGTCCCCGAGCGCCGCGGCGCCGAGGATCGCGTCGCAGAGCGCGTGCGCCGCGACGTCGGCGTCGGAGTGACCGAGTGGGCCCGTCTCGTGCGGGATCGTCACGCCGCCGAGCACGAACGGGCGGCCTGCGACGAGCCGGTGGGCGTCGAACCCGTGACCGATCCGGAACGGGGCGCTCACGCGGTCACGGGCGCTTCCCCGCGCTCGCGCAGCACGGCCTCGGCGAGCGCGCGATCGCTCGCGAGCGTCACCTTGAGGTTTTCGCCGCCCGAGGGAATCACGACCACCCGGTAGCCCGCACGCTCGAGGAGCGTCGCGTCATCGGTGACGGCCCAGCCCTCGCGGCGGGCGCGGGCGTGCGCGGCGCGCAGGTCGGCGAGCGTGCCGAACTGCGGCGTCTGCGCGGCCCAGAGCTCGCTGCGGTCGAGGGTTCGCGTGACGGTCGCGCCGTCGCCCGCGACGACCTTGATCGTATCGACGACGGGCGTCGCGAGCAGCGCACCGACGCCGGGCTCGACCGCCGCCATCCCGGCCCGGACGGCGTCGGCGAGGACGAGCGGCCGGGCGCCGTCGTGGATGAAGGCCGCGTCGCATGCGCCGGAGACGGCCGCGAGTGCGTTCTCGACGCTCGCCTGGCGCGATGCGCCGCCCGCGACGACGCTCGCCCGTAGGCGCGGCGCGTGCTCGGCCGCGAGCGCCGTGAGGTCGGCGATCTGCTTGGGCTCCGTCGCGATGACGAGCTCCTCGAGCTCCCCCATCGCGCCGAACGTCCGGAGCGACCACGCGACGAGCGGCAATCCTGCGACGTCGACGAGCTGCTTCGGCCGCCCGAAGCGCACCCCGCGGCCCGCGGCGACGACGATCGCGGCGAACCTCATAGCGACGGGACGCCCTGGGGCCGCTTGACCTTCGCGAAGATCATCCGGCCGGCGACGGTCTGCAGCACGCTCGTGACCTGGACGTCCGTCTCCTCGCCCATGAGCCGGCGGCCGTTCTCGACGACGATCATCGTGCCGTCCTCGAGGTAGCCGACGCCCTGGTGCGCCTCCTTCCCATCGCGGACGATCGCCACGTGCAGCTCTTCGCCGGGCAGGACGACCGCCCGGACGGCGCCGGCGAGCTCGTTGACGTTGAGGACCACGACCCCCTCGACCACCGCGACGCGGTTGAGGTTGTAGTCGTTGGTCACGAGCTTGCCGCCGCACTCGCGCGCGAGCCGGACGAGCTTCGCGTCGACACCGCCCGCGTCGTCGTAATCGCGCTCATCGATGTCGAGCTCGATGACGTCGCGCAGCTTCGTGAGCACGTCGAGCCCGCGCCGCCCACGGATGCGCTTGAGGGGATCCGCGGAGTCCGCGATCGCCTGCAGCTCGCGCAGGACGAAGCGCGGCACGACGAGCGGCGACTCGAGGAAGCCGCTCGCGACGATGTCGAGCACCCGGCCGTCGACAATGACCGACGTGTCGATGATCTTCGGCGAGGACGCTCCCGCCGGAGCGGGAGCGTCCTCGACGATCGCGGTGCGCGGGACGCCGATGAGGCGCTGCGCGGCGCCAATCCGGACGCCGAGCAGCGCGAGGAACGCCGCGACCACGATGAACGCGGCGTCGGCGACCGTCGCCCCGGGCGTCCCGAAGCCCGCGACGACGTCCAAGAGCACGCGCTGGATCAGGAACGCGACGACGAGCCCCGCGATGAGCCCGACGACGCCGCCGATGATCTCCGCGGGCGTCCGCCGCTCGATCGAGCGCGCGACCTCGTCGAGCTCGACTTCGAAGAGGCCCTGCACCCACGGCGCGATCACGAGCCCGATGACGGCGCCGACGATCGGCACGAGGATCGTGAGCACGAGGAGCCACCGCTCGCTCGCGACGTGCAACGAAATCATGTGCGCGTACGCCTCGCGCCCGAGCAAGAAGCCCGCGATCGCGAAGACCACCATGAAGAGCGCGCGCAGGACGGTTCTCGGCATCGATCAGCCCGTGATGATGAAGGCCGCACAGACGTCGTTCGCGAGGAAGCGGCCCCGCCGGGTCAGCGCGACGCGACCGGCGGTCACCTCGAGCGTCTCCGTCGCGCGCAGCTCCGCGAGTACGGTCGCGTAGTGGGCGTGGAAATCTACGGCGTATCGTTCCGCGAAAACGGCCACATCCACCCCCTCTGCCGTCCGCAGCGCGAGCATGGTCGCCTCGCCGAGCGCCGCGTCGCCCGCGAGCCGTTCGGCCTCGCCCGGCGCGGGCGCACCCGCTTCGAGCGCGGCGCAGTACGCGTCGAGCGAGCGCGTCGCCGTGCGCCGCTCGCCGTCGCGATACGACGCGGCCCCGACGCCGAGCCCGAGATAATCGCCGTTGGCCCAGTAGTTCGCGTTGTGCCGGCTGCGCCGGTCGGGCCGCGCGAAATTGCTGATCTCGTACTGCTCGAACCCCGCGGCCTCGAGCACCTCGATGGCGAGCGCGAAGAGATCCGCCTCGAGATCGTTCGAGGCAAAGTCCTGCGGCCGGCGCGCGTACCAGTCGGCGTATGGCGTGCCGTCCTCGATCGTGAGACCGTACGTCGAGACGTGATCGGGCCGCAGCGCGAGCGCGGCATCGAGCGACCGGCGCAGGCTCGCCTCCGTTTGGCCGGGCGTGCCGAAGATCAGATCGAGCGAGACGTCGGCGATCCCCGCCGCTCGCGCCGCGGCGACGGCGCCCCTGACGTCCTCCGGCGTGTGGCGGCGGCCGAGCGTCGCGATCTCCTGCGGAACGAACGACTGCACGCCGAACGAGACGCGCGTGAGGCCGGCCGCCGCGTAGGCCGCGAATCCGTCCGGCGACCACATCCCGGCGTCGGGATTGAGCTCGATCGTCGCCTCGGCGCCCGCCGGCAGCGCGAAGCGGTCGCGTAGCCGCCGCACGAGCGCCGCGACCGTCTCGGGCGCGTAGGCATTGGGCGTGCCGCCGCCGAGGAAGAGCGTCGTCGCGGCGAACGCCGGGGCGGCCTCCACCTGGCGCTCGAGCGCCGCGAGGTACCGTTCGGCGCTGGAGCGCCGCATCGGCCACTTCGCGAAGTCGCAGTACGGGCAGACGTACGGACAGAACGGCAGGTGGACGTACAGGCCGCCCGTGGCCGGGCGCGTGCGCTAGGCCTCGGAGGGCACGGGCGTGACGAGCTCGCCGATGCGGCCGACGACGTCCTCGCGAACCTCGGCAAACGCGGCGCGAATGGCGTTGCGCACCGCCTCGGCATCGGCGCGGCCATGCGCGACGATGCAGTTCCCGCGCAGCCCGAGGAGCGGCGCGCCCCCGTACTCCTCGTAGCGCAGCCTCGCCCGGACGCGCTCGAGCGCCGGGCGGGCCAGGAGCGCGCCGAGCTTCTCGCGCGGGCTGCCGCCGCGCAGCTCGCCCGTCGCGATCGCAGCGATGAGCGAGCCCGCGCCCTCGGAAAGCTTGAGCATGACGTTGCCGATGAAGCCGTCCGTAACGCAGACGTCGGCGTGGTTGAAGTACACGTCGTTGCCCTCGACGTTGCCGACGAAGTTCACGGGCGCGCTCTCGAGCAGCCGCGCGGCTTCGATCGACTGCGTGTTGCCCTTTACGCGCTCCTCGCCGACCGAGACGATCGCGACGCGTGGGTTCTCGATGCGGAGGACGGCGCGCGCGTAGGCGCTTCCCATCACCGCGAACTGCGCGAGCCACTCGGGCCGGCAGTCGACGTTCGCGCCGCAGTCCAGCAGCACGACGGGGCCCGAGCGGCCCGGGAGCACGACGGCGATCGCCGGCCGCGCAACGCCCGCGATCGTGCGCAGCCGCACGAGCGCGAGCGCGAGGAACGCGCCGCTGTTCCCGGCCGAGACGACAGCGTCGGCGCCGCCGTCGCGAACCAGATCGATCGCCATGCCGAGCGAGGAGCCGGCGCCGGTCCGGATCGCCTGCGACGGATTCGCGTCCATGGCGATGGCCGAGGGCGCGTGGAGGATCTCCACGTCCGCTACGCTGCGGCCGACGAGCGGCTGGAGCTTGGATCGGTCGCCCACGAGGATCATCCGGCCGAGCCGCTCGCGCGCCGCGAGCAGCGTCCCCGCGACGATCTCGCCCGGAGCACGGTCGCCACCCATCGCGTCGATCGCAATCGTCGGTCGACGGTCGCGTAGCGCGCCCGGCGCGTTGCCGTTTCGAATCGCCCGTTCTCCCATCATCGCCCGTCGAGCGGGCATCGAGCGATTGCTCGGCGCTCGCGGCGTTCCTCCCGCGCCCGGGCACGGACCATCCGGCCCGAGTTGCACGCGCTTTGGCCGCATGATACACTCCGGAGGTTGCGTTCGCCGTTGTCTCGGCGACGATGCTTTTCACGAACGGATAGGAACGGCGATGGCGAAACGGTGTGACGTGTGCGGCAAGGGGCCGATGGCGGGAAACAACGTGAGCCACGCCATGAACAAGACGCGGCGCCGCTGGCTACCGAACCTCCAACCCGTCCGCGTCGACGAGGCCGGGACGCACCGCACCGTCAAGGTCTGCACGCAATGCCTGCGCTCGCGGCGGGTGAAGCGCGCGGGCTAGCGCTCCTGATCCTGACCGCCTTCGCCGTCGGATGCGCGGCTTCGCCGCAGCGACGCGCGGAGGCGGCCGATCGAACCTACGGGACGGGCGCCTTCATGTGGTTGCTCGACCATGATCCCTCGGCGCTCGACGTCGCCGGCATCGACGCCGCCGTCGCGCGGCCGTTCGTCCACAGCACGCGCGTCGCGCAGGCGGCCGGCACGCCTGAGGCCGCGTGCGCGCGCGCTCGCCGCGACCATGCGCTTCTGCTCGCCTTCGCGGCGCCGGGCACGCTTGCGCGGGACGCGTATGAAGACTGCGGCTACGCGATCGAGCGGGACGGCGCCGCGCTCGTCATCGCGCCGCGCTGACGCCTCTCGGGCGGCACGTACGCGGCACGGTGATTCTCGGTGAACCACGGTAGCCACTGCGCGAGCCGGACCGCCGCGAAGATGGGCTGGCCGTCGAAGGTGTGCAAGACCGGGCCGCACCACGCAACCGTGCCGTCGCGCTCGAAGACGCGGAGGATCGAGCCCGGCTCGAGGCCATACGTGCGCGCGCGGATGTCGTCATCGAGCGTCCTTGAGTCCGCAATGAAGCCGAGCGTCTCGATGCGGGCGGCGGCGTAGGGGTCCGGCCGCTCGAGCCCGACGAGCGAGCCGCGCAGCGCCCGATCCTCGGGAAACGCGAAGGCGGCGCCGACGCCGATCGGCGGGATCCGTTCGAGCGTCTCGTCGACGCGCGCCGTGCGGAAGTCGAACCGATTCTGGCGCTCCATGAGCTCGACCGGGCTCAGCTGGAAGGCGCGTGCGAGCCGAATCGCCGTCTCGACGTCGATGGAGCGGCTCCCAGCGAGCATTGCCGCGAGCGCCGGCGCGTCGGTCACGCCGATGTGCCGCGCGACATCCTCGACCGAGAGTCCCAGCGGAACGAGGTATTCGCGATCGAGCTCCGGCCCCGGATGGGCGACGGGAAGGCGCCGATTCGATTCGTCACTCATGCTCGGTTGTTATCGGCTCGCAGGCGCCGGGGTGCGAGCGGCTCGCGCGGTGATCGAAGCCGGCGATCGCGAGCGGCACGCCCGCTCGCCGCAGGCCCGGTTCCGCGGTGAGCATCCCGACGGCATGGAGCGGCCGGCCGAAGCGCTGCTCGAAGCGCAGCGCGAGGTGCGTGAAGGCGCGCGGCGCGACGGCGACGAGCAGCTCGAAATCCTCGCCGCCGGCGAGGGCGTACGCCTCGGGGTCGTCCCCCGCCGCCACGCCGACGGTCCGGGCGCACGGCGCGATCGGGACGTCCGCGAGCTCGGCGCCGCAGCCGCTCGCGCGCGTCATTCGCTCGAGATCGGGCGCGAGGCCGTCGGAGAGGTCCATCATCGCGCGCAGGTGCGTCGAGGCCGCGAGCCAGCGACCCTCGGCCACGCGTGGCTCGGGATAGCCGAACGCCGCGCGCGCCGCGGCCGCGGTGGCAGCGTCGACCGCGAGGTCTGGCCGCTCGAGTAGCGCGAGCCCGGCCCGGCTCGCACCGAGCTCGCCCGTCACGGCGAGAACGTCGTGCGGCCGGCCGCCGTCGCGGCGCGCGAGCCGCGCCGGAGCCACCTCGCCGACGACCGTGATCGCGAGCGTGAGCACGGGGGCGCGCACGATGTCGCCGCCGGCGATCCGCACGCCGTACCGCGCCGCGAGCGCGGCCATCGCCTCGTAGACGGCGAGGACAAGGGCGTCGTCCGTCTCGGGCGGGAGGCCGAGGGCGACGGTGGCGAGGACGGGCCGAGCGCCCATTGCCGCGACGTCCGAGAGGTTCGCGGCCATCGCGCGGTGCCCGATCGCCGCGGCGTCCATCGCCGTCGACCGGAAATGCGTTCCGTCGACGAGCGCGTCGGTCGTGATCACCGATAGGTGCGAGCGCGAGGGCTGCCAGGCCGCCGCGTCGTCACCGATCCCGAGCGCGAGTCGCCGGCCGCCCGGGCCCGGCCGCTCGGCCTCGCAGATGCCGCGCAGCGCGGCGACGAGGTCGTCCTCGGTCAGAGGTGCGCGCCGATGCGTGCGTCGCCCGCGATGCGGCGGAGTTCTCCGATCTCGGCTTCGGGATCGGCCGCGTTGAAGACGCTCGAACCCGCGACCACGATGTCGACGCCCGCCGCCACGACCTCGGCGACGTTCTTGCGGCCGATGCCACCATCGATCTCGATCTGCGCCCGGGAGCCGTGCGCCTCGATGAGCGCGCGCGCTTCGCGCACCTTCTTGATCGCCCCCGGAATGAACGCCTGACCGCCAAAGCCCGGGTTCACGCTCATCACGAGAACGCGATCGAGATCCTCGATGAGGTCGTCGAGCGCGCCGACCGGCGTCGCCGGATTAAGCGCGACGCCCGCCTTCATGCCGGCGGCCCGGATCTGACCGACGACGCGGTGCGCGTGATACGTCGCCTCGTAGTGGAACGTCACCGCGTCGCAGCCGGCCTTCGCGAACTCCTCGATCCACCGCTCGGGATCGACGATCATCAGGTGCGCGTCGAACGTGAGCTTCGTGAGCGGCCGCAGGTCCGCGATGATCTTCGGGCCCCACGTGATGTTCGGCACGAACTGGCCGTCCATCACGTCGAGGTGCAGCTCGTCCGCGCCGCCGCGCTCGACGACGGCGATCTGCTCCGCGATCTTCGAGAAGTCGGCGGCGAGCAACGACGGCGAGACCTTCATCGAGTGGTTCCCTTCGGTGTGTGCGGCGAGCGGCCGGCGGCCCGGCCGACCGGCGCCGGGACGACCGCGCGGGGCGGGACGATCTGACGCTCCTGGAGCGGCGGCTCGATGCCGAGCTTGGTCGAGTCAGCGAGCTCGCCGTCGACGAAGACGTCGAGCTCGGATGTCCCGATCACGGTGAGGTTGAAATCCAGGCGCTGCTTGGGTTGCGCGTATGCGTTGTAGGCGTTCCACGTTCCCGTCTCGTCGCGGACCTGCACCCGGATCGTGCGCGAGGCGGTCGACGGCGTCGCCGATCCCGCGTCGAGCTGCGGAACGGTCACCGCCGCGTGGACCTCGCGCACGAGGTAGCCCGCCTCGCGCGGGCCCGCGCTGATCTGCAGCGAGACGCTCTCGCCCGGCGAGAGCTGGGCGCCCGGCCCCGGCTTCTGACGCACGACGATGCCGCGCGGCGGGCCGTCGCGTCCGAACGGCGTCCAGACGATCTGTCCGAAGGCGATCCGCGCGGCCGCCGCCCGCTCGCGCGCCTCGCCGACGTTGCCCGAGACGAAGTCCGGCAACGTGACGGATTGCGGACCGCCGCGCGCGAGATCGATGTCGACGACCGTGCCCTCGCGCACCGGCGTGAGCGGCGACGGACGCTGAGCGACGACGGAGTCGGCCGGGACGTCTTCGCTCGAGACGGTTCGCACCTTGCCGAGGGCCAGCTTGTAGCGCGAGAGTTCGAGCCCGACTTCCCGCCGCGACTGGTAGCGCAGGTCGGGCATCGGCAGGATCGTGACGCCGGTCGACACGACGACCGAGATCTGGCGGCCCTGGCGGACCTGCGTCCCGGAGCCGGGATCCTGGCGCATGACGGTACCCTTGGGATACTGATCGCTCGCGACGCGCGCGGCGACGCCGATCCGCAGCTTCGCGCGCGCGGCCGTGCCGTATGCGTCCCCGAGGGCCTCGCCAACGAGCGCCGGGGCCGCGAACGTCGCCGACGGCGGCGTGAGGAAGTCTTGGATCGAGCGCCCGAACCACACGCCGACGCCGACGAGGCTCGCGAGCGCGATCGCGAAGAGCCAGTCCTGCCGTCCGATCCACGGCCCGCGCTCGACGCGGCCACCCGCTCCCTCGCCCGGGTTCGGCTCCGTCGCGCGGCGCGCCATCGCTTACGTCAGCGCCTCGAGCGCCGCCGCGTCGAACTCGGCGTTGGAATAGACGCGCTGCACGTCCTCGTGCTCCTCGAGGGCGTCGAGCAGGTCGAGCGCGGCGCGCAGATCCTCGCCGCTCGGCGCGACCGAGGCCTTCGGCTCGACCCCGAGCACCATCGAGGTCACGCGCAGGCCGCCGCGGGCGAGTTCCTCGCGGGCGCTCGCGAGCAGCGCCGGCTCCGTCGAGACGATCGAACGGCCGTCGCTCGACCCGTCGTCGTAGCGCACGTCGATCACGCCGTCCACGAGCGACCGCTCCACGAGCGCGTCCTCGTCGAGGGCACCGTGCTCGACCTCGATGAGGCCGCGCGCCTCGAACATCCAGCCGACGGAGCCCGTCTCGCCGAGCGCGCCGCCGTGGCGGCTCAGGAGAAAGCGCAGCTCCGATGCCGTGCGGTTACGGTTATCGGTCGCCGCGTCGATCACGACGGCGATCCCGGCGGGCCCGTGCCCCTCGTACCGGATCTCCTCGATCTCTCGGGCGCCCTCGCCGCCGTTCGCGCGTGAGATCGCGCGCTTGATGTTCTCCTGGGGCACGTTATTCTCGCGCGCCTTCTCGACGGCCATCTTGAGGCGATAGTTGGCGTCGGGATCGGGTGACCCGCCCTTGGCGGCGAGAATGATCTCCTTGGAGAGCTTGGTGAAGAGCGCGCCGCGCTGCGCATCGACCTTGCCCTTCTTGAGCTTGATGTTGTGCCACTTCGAATGTCCCGACATCGCTACTTCCCGGGGTGCGGATTAATCCAGTTGCTGTGCTCGAGCCACGTGAGCATGCGCGCGCTCCAGGCATCGTACGTGATGTGCGAACCCGCGACCACCGGATACCAGAAGACGAACGCGGCGAGCGTCGCCGCGAGGAACACGCCGACGCCGATCCGGTTCCACGTCCAGCGCCTCGCCGCGGCGAGGCTCGGCCGGTAGCGCCAGATGCGCTGCAGCAGCACGGCATCAGCCATGAGGATGATCGCGAGGTTCGGCAGGAAGTGGTATTCGAACGAGATGCGCGGCGAGAGAATCCATGGCAGCCACTGCACGAAGTACGCGACGAAGAGCAGCGCGTACCCCTTGTTGCGCTCGCGCCACGCGAGCCAGCCCATGAATGGCACGGAGACGACGCCGAGCCACCACGAGAGCGGGTTGGGGATCGCGATGACCTCGGCGACGCAGCACGCACTGCCCGAGAGCGCGGCCGCGCCCGTGCGAAAGTCGTGATAGTAGTACGAGATCGGAATCTCGAGGGTCGGCCACTGCCACCAGCGCGACGAATACGGATGGGTCGCGTGCGCGACCGTCTGGTCGTGATAGATGAACATCTGCTGCTGCAGCGAGACGACGTCCGTGAGGTTATGGCCGAGCCCGAAGAACGGTACGTACGCGAGCAAATAGATCGAGCCCGCGACGAAGAGCATGCCCGTCACGAGCACGTCGAACGAGAAGCCGAAAGGATTGCCCCAGCGAGCCGGTAGCGGTCGCGCGGCGCCGCCGAACGCGCGCAGCGCCGGGCTCCACCAGCGCTGCGAGACGACCGCGAGCGCGACGAGCCACACGACGAAGAAGTCGAAGAGCCCGTTCCACTTCGAGGCCGCGAGGCAACCGGCGGAGACCGCGAGCAGCGCGAACCACAGGTTCGCATCGCGCCGACCGTCGATCCGCGCGCCGCCCGCGACGAGCGTGCCGTCGGGCGTGTACCGCGCGGTGCCCGCGGGCGTCTCGTACGCGAGCGAGCCGTCCGCGCCGTAGGTCAGCCGCGCCGGCCCGTCGTCGAGCACGAGGCCGCCGTTCGCGACCGTCGTCGCGAGCCCGGCCGAGACACGTTCGCGCTCCTGCTCGAACGGCACGTAGCCGCCGTCGGGCAGCAAGAGCGCGCCGCCGAGCACGCGCGTCCCGTCGGCGTAGGTCGTCATCTCGCGCGCGCGGCCGACACGCGGGAGGAAGAGCCGCACGGCGGCGTACGCGCCGCACCCGAGGTACAGGAAGAGCACGACGTGCGCGGCGATCGACTGGCCCGCTAACGCGACCGCGTCGATCGCGCCGTCGATCGCGAGCGCGACGGCGATCGCGATCGCTTCGGTCGTGAACGTTCGACCGTCGACGAGCGGCGCAACGCGAACCTGCGCCGCGATCCAGTAGCGATAAAACGCGTAGAGCGTCGTAAGCGTGAAGAACGCGACCGTGATCTCGGGCGTCGCGATGCGCGACTGCACGAAATGGAAGCCGTCGAAGACGAGTAGCCCCGCGGCAACGGCGGCGAAGGCCGTCGAGCCGAGCAGCCGCTTCGCGAAGGCATACATCACGACGACCATCAGCGACCCGACGACGAGATTCCCGAAGCGCCAGCCGTAGGCGGTGTCACCGAGCCCGTGCAGGCCGCCGAAGAGCATCATCGAGCCCGTGATCACGAGCTTCGTGAGCGGCGGATGCGTGAACTCGAAGATCTCGACGTGGCGCAGATATTCCTCGCCCGCGCGGGCGTAGTAGATCTCGTCGAAGATCTTCTCCGACGGCAGCCAGTACGAGACGTAGTCCAGGACGAACGAGCCGGCGCCGAACCCGGCCGCGAGCGCCCAGTCCAGGCGCGTCATCGCGGCGAGTCCCTGGCCCGGCGCGAACCAGGCGCGCACGCGCGCGGCCCCGCGCCCGAATGCCGCGAGCAGCGGCACGCCGCGGGCGGCGCCGCCGGCCGCGAGGGTGGGCGCCGTCGCGTCGCTCCCGAGATAGGCGTAGCCGAGATAAAAGAAAGTCGCGACGTTGGTGATCGCCGCCGGCCGGCTCAGCCACGGCAGGAGATCGCTCGCGTCCGCGCCCGCCGTGTGGTTCGTCATCACGGCGAGATAGTCGAGCGAGTAGACGAGATTTGCGAAGAGCGTGAGCGAGAGGAGGACGGCCGCGACGGCGTAGCGGCGACGGAACCAGAGCAGTGCGATCGCGAACGTATCGGCGTTGAAGTCGTAGCGCTCGTGCATGCGCGTCGAGAGCACGAAGTAGCCGAGCGAGAGGATGGCCGCGGCCTCGACGATCGCCGTGCCGTCGCGGCGCTGAGCGAAGCGCGTCATCACGAGCAGCACCGCCGCGGCGAGCAGCAGCACGCCCCACAGATACTGCGGCAGACCGACGACGTGGCCCGCGATATTCCAATTCGGGAGCACGACGGTGTCGCTCTGCCAAAAGTGCTGTGCGCCCGTCACGTAGAGGTTGAACGCGTTGACCGAGTTGTACGGATAGACGCCCGAGGCGTACCGGTAGCGCGCGTAGAGCCACGCGAACTGACCCACGGGATCGAGGCCCGGATTGAAGGCGAGCGACGCGAGATAGGCGAGCGCGAAGCCCGCCACGATGCCGAGCGCCGTCGCGCCGAGCCGGCGCATGCGTTCCGAGCGGAGGTCCGTCGTGAAGCAGAACGCGAGGAACAGCGGCGCGAGCACGAGCGCGGGCGGCTTGATGAGGATCGAGTACGCGAGCAGCGCCCATGCCGCGACGATCTGCGCGCGCGACGACGGCGCGGGCCGCAGCCCGGCGTTCGCGATGAGGAGGAGGCCGCCGAGCGCGAACGCCGCGGCGACCGAGTCGACCTGGCCCCAATACGCCGAGATAAAGATCGCCGCGGGGTCGAACGCGAACGCGGCGGCCGTCGCGTACGCCCATGGCAGCGACGCGCGCGCGCGCACGAAGCCGAACAGCAGCGCAGCGATGACGAGATCGCAGAGGATCGCCGGCAGCTTCACCATCGCCTTGAGGACGCCGTAGCCAGGGTCGTCGTGAACGAACGCGCGATACGCATGGCCGATCGCCGCGAGAATGAAGAAATAGCCCGGCGGATAATCCGCGAAGCCGGCCTTCGCGTAGAATTCGCGCATCGGTTGGTCGGCGAGCGTGAGCGACCACGCCTCGAACGTGCCGACGTCGGCGCTGAAGCCGTTCGCGCCGATGAAGAGCAGCCGGACGATCAGCCCGGCGAGCAGGATCCCCGCGAGCCCCGCCCACGTCGGGATCGCGGCGAGCTCGCCGCGACCCTCCGCCGGTCGGGTGTCGGCGGCGCTACGCAACCCGTCGTGCGCCGCTGGCGAGGAAGTCGCGAACCGTGCGATCGGCATCGAGCCGCTCGCGGTCGGCGATCGCCTCGGCGTCGTCGAGCGCACGATCGTGCGCGTCGTCGGCGGCATCGCGGGCACCGAGGCGATCGAGCGCGGCGATCGTCGCCGCGACATCGGGCACCGGGCCGCCCGTGGCGTAGGCGCGCGCGACGACGTCGCGATCGGGCGACGGCGGGCGGCCGAGCGCCCAGACGATCGGGAAGCTCCACTTTCGCCGCGCGATGTCCGCGCCGCTCGGCTTGCCCGTGACGTCGGCCGCACCCCACGTCCCGAGCACGTCGTCCCGGATCTGGAACGCGAGACCGTACGCACGGCCGAGGGTCGCATACGCGGCCGCCCGCGGCGCGCTGCAGCCCGCGGCGAGCGCGCCGAGCTGACAAGACGCGGCGAAGAGCGCGCCCGTCTTCCCGGCGATCATCTCGAGGTACTGGTCGAGCGTGACGGAGGCGCTCGTTTCGAAGCCGATGTCGAGCCCCTGGCCCTCGCACATGAGGAGATTCGCCTCGTGCAGGACGTGCAGCATCTCGACGACACGACCGGGCGGCGCGACCGCCTCCTCGTGCAGCAACGTTAGATAGCTGATCGCGCAGAGCGCGTCGCCCGCGTTGATGCCCTGCGCCGCACCGTATTTCTTCCAGATCGTCGTGCGGCCGTGGCGCATCTCGTCGCCGTCCTCGATGTCGTCGTGGACGAGCGAGTAGTTGTGCAGGATCTCGATCGCGACGGCCGCGTCGAGGGCGCAGTCGAGCCCGCCGCCCTCGGCGAGCGCGGTGCGCAAGAGGATCTGCGGCCGGAGCCGCTTGCCGGAACGCGACGCGCCGGCGACGCCGTAGCCGAAGTGATACCGGATCATCTCGTAGATGGGCGAGGCTCCGCGATGGCGCTCGAGCGTCTTGCTCAGATGCGCCTCGATGACGCTAACCAGCTCGACGGCTCAAGGCCTCCATCTTCGCCTCGACCTGGTCGACGAGCCAGCCCGGCGTCGACGCGCCCGACATCAGGCCCGCGATCCCGACGTTATCGAACCACTGCGGCTCGAGCTCGTCCGGGCCCTCGACGTGGTACGAGCGCGCACCGCGCATTGCCGCCAGATCGGCGAGATGCTTCGTGTTCGCCGAGGTCTTACCGCCGACGACCACCATGACTTCGACCTGCCGTGCGAGGTCCTCTGCCTCGGACTGCCGGTTGTGCGTATCGGTGCAGATCGTGTTGACCGCGCGGACCTCGTAGTATTTCGAGCTGAGCTTCTGCACGATCTCGGTGAAGCCGTGGCCCGACCACGTGGACTGGACGACGACGCCGACCTTGCTGCCGCGCGGGAGCGCGTCGACGTCCTCGATCGACTGGATGCACCAGGCGCCCGGCACGTGCGAGAGCGTGCCCTTGACCTCGGGATGGTTCGGATCGCCGACGACGACGATCTTGTAGCCGTCGGCGCGGAGCTTCTCGGCCTGGACGTGGATCTTCGTGACCATCGGGCAGGTGGCGTCGACGATCGTAAGGCCCTTGGCATCGGCCTTCTCGAAAACGTCGACCGGCAAACCGTGCGCGCGGACGAAGAGCGTGCCGGAATCGACCTCGTCGATCGAGTGGGCGTTGTGGAGGCCCTTCTGCTCGAGCGACTCGACCATCTGAGGGTTGTGGACGATGTGGCCGAGCGTCGTGACGGTGTTCTCACCGCGCGCGGAGACCGTCTCCTCGGCCTTCTTGAGCGTGATCGCCACGCCGAAGCAGAAGCCTTGGGTCTTCGCCTTCTTGATGTGCACTACAGTCTCTCCCGCAGCCCGTAGATCCGTTCCATGAGCTCCGTGCTCCAGTTCGCCATCGCCTCGCGCCGCGCTTGCCGGGCGGTCTCGAATCGTAGCGGCTCGCCGAAGACGACGCTGATGCGCCCCAGGCGCGACGGGTGGGCCGTGCCGTCGATGTACGCCGGCACGACGGGTGCCCCCGAGGACGAGGCGAGCAGCGCGACGCCGGCCTGCGGCGGTTTGCTCCGATCGGCGTTCCGGCCCCCCTCGGGAAAGATCCCGAGCACGTCGCCCGCGCGCAGCACCGTCATGCCGGCCTTGATCGCCGCGACGTCGCCGCGGCTGCGATCGACCGGGAACGCCCCGAGCGCCGTGATGAGCGGCCCGAGTATCGGCATCTCGAAAAGCTGGCGCTTGGCCATGTAGACGACGGGCCGTGGCACGCACGAGCCCATCAGCGGCGGGTCGAGGTTCGAGGCGTGATTGCACGCGATGATCGCGGGGCCGGTCGCCGGGACGTTCTCGACGCCGAGCGCGCGCATCCGCCAGACGAGCCGCCCGAGCATGTATGAGCCTTCCTTGCAGGCCGCGTAGACGAGCGGGTTCACGCGGCACCGCCCGCGACGAGCCGGGCGATCCGCTCGACGACGGCGGTCGCGTCGATCGCGGTCGAATCGATCGTGACGGCACCCGCGGCGGGGCGCAGCGGCGAGGCCGCGCGCTCGGTGTCCAGGCGATCGCGCTCGACGATCTGCTCGCGCAGCGTCGCCGCATCGACGCTCACGCCGCGTTCGGCGAGCTCGTCGCGGCGCCGCACGACCCGCGCGTCGACCGAGGCGGTCAGGAAGATCTTGTACGGCGCGTCGGGCAGGACGACCGTGCCGATGTCGCGGCCGGCCATGATGACGGGGCCTTCGGCTGCGATCGCCCGCTGAGCGGCGACCATCGCCTCGCGGATCGCGGGATGCGCGGCCACGGCCGAGACGGAGCGGCTGACGTCGTTGCCCGCGAGCTCGTCGCCGAGCGGCTCCGCACCCGCCCAGATCCGGAAGCCGCCCGCGGCACCGGGCTCGTGGGTCGCGCGGATCGGCCGTTCGCGCACGAGCGCGATGAGCGCCGGGCCGTCGCCCGGATCGACGCCGCCACGCAGCGCGAGCAACGTGACCGCCCGATACATCGCCCCGGTATCGAGGTAGAGCGCGTCGAGGCGCCGCGCCAGGAGGCGCGCGACCGTCGTCTTCCCGCTTCCGGCGGGACCGTCGATCGCGACGTGCGCGAAACCGGTGACCACGGAGCCCGCTCGTTCGCCCACCGGAAGCCCGCCCCTGGGCGAGCCGAGGCGACCGATGCTTCAGCCGATCGCCTGCAATATCGGATCGAGAACGTCGCGAACGTATTCGAATGCTTCTCGGCTCGTCTTCGGAATCGGAAGATCGCCGGCGAGCGCCGGGTAGCCGGCGCTCCAACTCGTCGGAGGCTGCGGCAGTCGTTTTGGAATCGCGTGCGAGGTTCGCGCCGTGAATACATCTCGAATCGTCGTCGCCAATTCCTCGGGTTCCGGCGCATCGCTCTGTAACAAGCGTGCGAGGTCGATGAGATCCTTGACGCGCGTCGATGGCCGCAGACGATCGGCCCCCGTATCCTCGCGTATATGCGTGCAACTTCTCCGCGATATGCTGCGACGCCGGTATCGCGTAGACCGTCGTTGGCCGGATGCCTGCGAACTCCAGGAGAGACGGCGCCGTCAGCGCTTGCGGGGTTCCGAAGTGAGTGCGGCTTCGAAGGCCGCAAGCGTCTCATATCGACGGTCGCTCATTACGGTAATCCGGCCTCGATCAACGCACGAACTCGGGTCGATACCGACTCCTTCGCGCGCTCGACTTGGCGCTGCGTCAGAAGCCCCCGTTCCAGACCGCTCCGAATCGCCATCTCGATTTGTTCGGGCGCCGTGTGCGTTCGAGCGGAGTCGATGATCGATCGTACCAGCGACGTTGCTTTGAAGCCGTCGAGTTGGACGAGTTCCTCGATATGGAATGGTCGCGTCGCCGTATGGACGACGACGTCCGATGCCGGACGATGTACGTAGCGTCGCGACCGCGGCATCGTGAAATGGAGAAACGACGGAGCGACGTCGCAGACGCCATGGAGCGCCAGCGCCGATTCATGCGATACGATTGCGTCGGCGCCGAGCCTAGCGGAAGCGGTAACGAGCGCATCGTGCCGACCCAGCGGGAAGTGCGCTACTCGATAGACCCCACGATCGAACCGCTCGATCGCTCCGGACCGCAGATAGTACGCGAGCGCGGTAGCCCCGATCCCGATCTGACGTGCCGCAGATGCCGTAAAGACCCCGTTACGATCTGCCGCCAGCGCGAAAAGGTCGTTTTTTCTGCGAACGCGTTTTGCTCCGAGTGAAGGCTTTGTCATGCAGAAGTATCTTAACATGATACTTTCTAATGACAAATGGGGACAAGGTAGCTCTATCGGTTTGTGACAGGCAGCCGTTGACACAGAACGGTCACGTCATGGGAGCCCACGTGTGGCCGCCCGAAACGGAGCGGCACATGGCCAAGGCGCGCGCGGTCTTCTTCTGTTCGGCCTGCGGCCACGAGTCGATGCGCTGGCTCGGCCGCTGCCCCGCGTGCGAGGCGTGGAACACGTTCGCCGAAGCGCCGACCGCGCTGCCCGCGGCCGGCGGCGCGGACCGCAAGCGCAAGCCGGTCGGCGCGCTCTCGGCGCCGGTGCGGCTCGCGGACGTGCCGCTCGGCGCGGTCGCGCGACTGTCGTCGGGGAGTCCGGAGTTCGACGCGCTGCTCGGCGGCGGCATCGTGCCCGGAAGCGTCGTGCTGCTCGGCGGGCCGCCCGGGGCAGGGAAGTCGACGCTGCTGCTGCAGCTCGCGGCGCGGCTCGCCGGCACGCCCGGGCCGCCCGTCGTCTACGTCTGCGGCGAGGAGTCGGCCGCGCAGACGAAGCTCCGCGCGGCGCGGCTCGGCGCGGGTGACGAGCTGCTGCTCTTCGCCGAGACCGATCTCGCGGCAATCCTCGACGGCGTCGAGCCGCTGCGGCCGCGGCTGCTCGTCGTCGATTCCATTCAGACGATGGCGCTCGGTGAGGTGGAGTCGGGTGCAGGGAGCGTCGCGCAGGTGCGCGAGTGCGCGGCCGCCCTCGTCGCGTTCTCGAAGCGCACGGACTGCGCGACGCTCCTCGTCGGCCACGTCACGAAGGACGGCGCGATCGCGGGGCCGCGGCTGCTCGAGCACCTCGTCGATACGGTGCTGTACTTCGAGGGCGACGCGGGCGGCGAGCACCGCATCGTGCGCGCGCAGAAGAACCGCTTCGGCAGCGCGGATGAGATCTGCGTCTTCGCGATGGACGAGCGCGGGCTGCACGAGGTCGCGAACCCGTCGCGGTTGTTTCTCGGGCGCGAGGGCGCGGTCGGCCGGCCGAGCGGCGCCTGCGTCGTCGCGAGCATCGTCGGCTCGCGGCCCGTGCTCGTCGAGATCCAGGCGCTCGTCGGCGAGACGAACTACGGCACGCCGCAGCGCCTCGCCGCCAACGTCGATCGCGCGCGGCTCGCGATGATCCTCGCGGTGCTCGAGCGGCGCGCCGGGATGGCGCTCGGCGGCCACGACGTCTATGCCTCGGTCGCGGGCGGCCTCAAGATCGCCGAGCCCGCCGCCGACCTCGGGATCGCGCTCGCGATCGCCTCGGCGTTCCGCAATCGGCCGCTCGCCGACGGCATGGCCGCGTTCGGTGAGCTCGGGCTTTCCGGCGAGGTACGGCCGGTCGCGGCTCGCGCGCGGCGGCTCGGCGAGGCACGCCGGCTCGGCTTCGGGACGGTCGTCGCGCCACGGCCGGGCCCCGCCGGGCGCGCAGCGGACGGGCCGGGCGTGCGCGCGGTCGAGGACGTCGCCGGCGCGATCGCGGCGGCACTCGACTAGCGTGAAGATCTACGAATGCGTGCCCAACGTCTCCGAGGGTCGCGATCCGGCGGTGCTCGATGCGTGCGCGGCAGCAATCGAAGCGGCGGGCGCCGAGGTCGCGCATCGCACGAGCGATTCGGTTCACCACCGAAGCGTCTTCACGTTCTTCGGCACGCGCGAGGTCGTACTCGGCGCCGCGGTGACGCTCGCGCGGGTGTGCTGCGAGCGGATCGATCTGCGCGCGCATGCGGGCGTCCATCCGCGGATCGGAGCGCTCGACGTGCTGCCGTTCGTGCCGTTCGGCGACGCGACGCTCGAGGACGCCGCCGACGTGGCGCGCGAGGCCGCGCGACGGCTCTGGCTCGAGCTCGGCGTGCCGTGCTTCCTCTACGGCGCCGCCGCCGCGCGGCCGGAGCGCATGCTGCTCGCGCACGCGCGCGGCCGCGGCTTCGAGGATCTCGCCACGCGGCCCGACGGCCCCGACGTCGGAACGGTTTGGGCGCACGCCAGCGCGGGCGCGACGGCCGTCGGTGCGCGGCGGGTGCTCGCGGCATTCAACGTCCTGCTCGCGACGGGCGACGTCGCGCTCGCGCGCCGCATCGCGCGGACGATCCGCGAACGCGACGGTGGCTTGCGCGGCGTGCGCGCCCTCGGCCTCGACCTCGGCCACGGCCGCGTGCAGGTCTCGTGCAATCTCACCGACGTTGCGGCGACGCCGCCCGATCACATCGTCGCCGTCGTGGCGGCGCTCACCGCGCCGTTCGGCGTCGCCGTCGCCGGCGCCGAGACGATCGGACTGCTGCCGCGCGCCACGCTCGCGGGCATCGTCGCCCGGCGGCTCGGGATCGAAGCGCTACCCGCGTGGGCAGAACCGACGGCATGAACGCCAACGTTACCGCCGACGCCGCCGTCACGATCGACCCCGCGACCGGCGACGAGATCGCGCGGTATCCGTATGCGGACGACACCGCGATCGAGCAGCTCCTCGAGAGCGCGACCCGCGCAGCCGCCATGTGGCGCGGAATTCCCGTTGCCGAACGCGCGTCGATCCTCGCGGACGCCGCGAGGCTGCTGCGCGACCGCGCGGACGATCTCGCGGCGCTCGCGACGCACGAGATGGGCAAGCCGCTCGCGCAGGCACGCACCGAGGTCCTCAAGTGCGCGGCCGGTTGCGAGCATTACGCGGAGCACGGCCCGGCCGACCTCGCCGACGTCCCGCTGCCAATCGCCGAGGACCGCGTGTACGTCGCGTATCGGCCGCTCGGCGTGCTGCTCGCGATCATGCCGTGGAATTTTCCCTATTGGCAAGCGTTCCGCGCCGCTACGCCCGCGCTGCTCGCAGGGAACGCCGTCGTGCTCAAGCACGCCGAGAACGTCACCGGCTGTGCGCTTGCGATCGAGCGCATCTTCGCCGATGCCGGCGTCCCGACGGGCGTCTTCTCGGTGCTCGTCGCGCGCACGGACGATCTCGCGGCGGTGGTCGCCGACCCGCGCATCGCCGCCGTGACGCTCACCGGCAGCGAACGCGCGGGAAGCGCGGTTGCCGAAAACGCGGGCCGCGCGCTCAAGAAGACCGTCCTCGAGCTCGGCGGTTCCGACGCGTTCGTGGTACTCGGCGACGCGGACGTCGCCCGCGCCGCGCAGGTCGCGGTGTCGGCACGCTTTCAAAATAACGGCCAATCGTGCATCGCCGCGAAACGCTTCATCTGTGAGGCGTCGGCGTACGACGCGTTCCGCGACGCCTTTGTCGCGGGCGCGCGGGCGCTCGTGCTCGGCGATCCCGCAGTTTCGGAGACGACGCTCGGGCCGCTGGCCCGCGCCGACCTGCGCGACTCGCTCGCCGATCAGATACAGCGGACGCTCGCCGGTGGTGGGCGATTGCTCGCGGGCGGCGCGGCACCCGACCGATCCGGGTTCTTCTACGAGGCGACCGTCGTCGAAGACGTGACGCCGGCGCTCGCGATGGGCGCCGAGGAGACGTTTGGCCCCGCCGCCGCGCTGATGCGTGCGCGCGATGCCGACCACGCGCTCGAACTCGCGAACGCCACGCCCTACGGTCTCGGCGGCAATCTCTGGACGGCCGACCTCGACCGCGCCGCGGCACTCGCCGCACGTTTCGAGAGCGGTGCCGTTTTCATCAACGGTATGACGGCATCGGACCCGCGCGCCCCGTTCGGTGGCATCAAGCGCAGCGGCTACGGCCGCGAGCTCGGCACCTACGGCCTCCACGAATTCGTCAACATCCAAACCGTCTGGCTGGCTCAAACGTAGCGATTCGCCTTGGCGTCGACCGATCGAGTCGCGCCAAACTGCAACCTACGATTCGTCGGGGCCCTCGGCGATACGCCTTGCTTCACGTAAGGCTTCGAGCTCGATGAGCCCCGCATGATCTTTCGGGCGTCCTGCGGCGCGCTTGGAGACGATCAAGCCCTCGATTCCGAGAACGAGTAGCTCGTAGCCGTCGTACGCAACCGGCTCGGCGAGCCGTTCGACCTCCGCGAAGCTGCCGATGCCCTTGATGACGGCGAGGAGATCGATCTCGCCGGCAGTCGTGATGAGCGTCAGCACTTCGTTGGTCATCAGAGTTTGCGCATCAAAAACGAATGGGAGAGCCTCCGGTATGCCGCGCGGTCGAGGGGCAAACGGCAGGAGAGCCGCAGCGAGTCGCACGGCGTTTTCACGCGTCCGATCGTAGGCAAGGTCCAAGTCGAACGTCGTGTACGACGATCCATGGAGTTGCAGCGCAACGCCGCCGACCGATCGCAAAGCGGACGCCTGCTGAGGCGAGGGCACGCAAGACGTCGCCGAGATCAGGCGCGGCGCATGCCCCGACACAGATCATTCATCGTGCGCACCATCGACTGCGCTTGGATCGCTCGCTCGATCCGTTCTTGCGGCGTGCGCTCGACGGCGAGAAGTATCAGCGTGAGATCGATGCCGAAGTTACGCGCGCGAGCGAGCGCGGACCCGCCCTCGGGGTCGAGGATGCGCCGACGTTTCGCGGTTGAAAGTACCGTCACGTCATACTACGTCGCAGCTTGAGCACCGCAATAGTGTACGGGCTTCCGATCGTGCCGCGCAAGTTCAGTATCGGCGACTGGCGGATCGGTCGCCGAATCCCTTGTGACCGTGGCATTCGTAGCGGTGACGGAGGCCGGGTTCTTCGATGGGGCCGCCGATACCAACTCATTGCTGCCCGCCGACGAAGTCGGCGATTTCATCGATTCATAGCCGAGCCCAGCGGCTGAGCGCGCGCAGATTCCCACCAATCACGATCTCTTGCTTCATCTCCTCGATTTCGGCAAATAGCCGCGTCGGCTTCATCGAGCTCCTCGGCCAACTGTCAATTCATTATGAGCGCCCGCATAACACCGAACCGAGCTCATGTGAGAAGCTCGCGATGCGCGCGAAGCCCTCGCGTAATTGCGGAGGCGGGGCGACGAAGCTCGCGCGCAGCCAGCCAGCGAGCAGCGGCGAGAACAGATCGCCCGGAATGGCGACGACGTCGCGTTTCTCGATGAGCTCGAACGCGAAGCTGCGCGTGTCCGTGCCGTCGACCCGGACGCACGCGTAGAACGCGCCCTCGGGCACGATGTAGTCGAGGCCGATCTCGTCGAGTGCGGCGAGCGCCGCGGTCCGCTGCGCTGCGTACCACGGCCGTTGCACCGCGAGCGCGTTCGCCGCGAAAACTTCGCTCGCGACGTACTGCGAGAACGTGTTGGGACACGATGTCGCGAGGCCATGCAGCTTCACCATCTGCGCGATGATGGCGGTCGGGGCAATCGCCCAGCCGATCCGCAGCCCCGTGAGCGCGTTGGACTTCGAGAGCGAATTGATCGCGATCGTATGCGGATAGACGCGCGCGATTTCCGCGACGTCGTCCGTGTACACGAGCTCGCGATAGATCTCGTCGTGCAGCACGACGATCGGCTCGCCACCGCGTGCGAGCAGGCCCTCGGCAAGCCGGCGCGCGCTCCCGCGCGACATTACGGTGCCCGTCGGATTGCACGGCGAGCAGATCGCGATCAGCCGGGTCTTCGGCCCGATCGCCCCGAGGATCGCCTCGGGATCGAACGGGTCCTCGCCGCGCGGATCGATCTCGACCGTCCGGAACGGAATGCCCTCGACCTCGGCGATTTTCCCGTAGATCGTAAACGTCGGCGAGACGATGAGGAGCTCGTCCCGAGCGGGGTCGAGCACGCACCGCAGGGCGACGTACACCGCCTCCTGCGAGCCGGTCGTCACGCAGACGTTCTCGGCGCGATTCATTCCAGGATAGCCGTACTGCCTTGCGATCGCCTCGCGCAGATCGTAGAACCCGGGCGCTGGGCTATACCGGCAACCCTCGGCCGCCACGCGCGCGGTCGCGCGCTCGAACAGCGCCAAGTCGGGCCGCAGCGTCGGCTCGCCGAGGCCGAGGTCGATCGAGCTCGGCCGCTTGCGGGCGTTGAGGGCGCGGATGACCGAGGGCTCGAGCGCCTCGATGGCGGGATTCATACGGGAACTCCATAGTCGCGAATCGCGGCCTCGAGCGAGGTCTTGCGATCGGTCGAGGCGGTGCGCTCGCCGATGACGAGCGCGCACGGCACGCCGTACGTTCCCGCTGGAAACGCTTTGGGCATCGTGCCCGGGATCGCGACCAGCCGTGCGCCGATCGCGCCGCGCGTCACGACGGGCTCGCTGCCGCGCACGTCGACGATCGGGGTGCTCGCCGTGAGCACGAGCCCTGCGCCGAGGACGGCCTCGCGACCGATCCGGACGCCTTCGACGACGACGCAGCGCGAGCCGACGAAGGCGCCGTCCTCGATGACGACCGGCTGCGCCTGCGGCGGCTCGAGCACGCCGCCGATGCCGACGCCGCCCGCCAGATGAACGTTCTTGCCGATCTGTGCGCACGAGCCGACCGTCGCCCACGTGTCGACCATCGAGCCCTCGTCGACATAGCCGCCAACGTTGACGAAGCCCGGCATGAGGATCGTGCCGCGGCCAAGGAACGAGCCGTAGCGCGCGACGCCCGGCGGCACGCAGCGCGCGCCGAGCTCGGCGTAATTCTTCTTCACCGGCAGCTTATCGTAGAAACCGATGCCGCAGGGGTCGCCCATCGGGACGCTGTCGTGACGCGTAAAGTACATCAGGATCGCGCGTTTGATCCACGCGTTCGTCCGCCAGCCGTCGCCGTCGGGCTCGCACACGCGTAACACACCCACGTCGAGCGCGGCGAGAACCTCGTCGATTGCGGCGCCGCGGGGGCCGCGCAGGCCGGCGACGTCCGCGCCGTCGAGTTCGCCGACCTCACGCTCGAGCCGTCGTGAATCCATCGACCGTGTGTAACCGCCGCCACCCGGGAAGTCCTACCGCCCGAGTATGGCCTGGGCCGCATCGGGGAACGAAGCCTGATGCGAGGAACTGACTCGAGAACCAAACGTGAGGAGAGTACGCCTTGTCGAACACGCCGGACGATCTCAAACGCATCAACGCCATCCGATTCCTCGCCGTCGATGCGGTGCAAAAGGCGAATTCGGGGCATCCCGGTCTTCCGCTCGGCGCGGCAGGCATGGCGTACACGCTTTTCAGCCGTCACCTCAAATTCAACGCGCAGGACTCGGCCTGGTTCGATCGCGACCGCTTTGTGCTGAGCGCCGGTCACGGCTCGATGCTCGTTTACGCGTTGCTGTATCTCACCGGCTATCCGGTCTCCCTCGAGGATCTCGAGAGCTTCCGGCAGTTCGAGAGTAAGACGCCGGGCCATCCGGAGCTCCATCACACGCCGGGCGTCGAGGTCACGACGGGCCCGCTCGGGCAAGGCATGGGCAACGCCGTCGGCCTCGCGATGGCTGAGGCGCACGTCGCGGCGACCTATAACCGCGAGCTGTCCATCTGCGACCACTATACGTATTGCATCGTCGGCGACGGCGACCTCATGGAAGGCGTGTCATCAGAGGCATCGTCGCTTGCGGGTCACCTCAAGCTCGGCAAGCTCATCGTGCTCTACGACGACAATAAGGTCTCGCTCGCCGGATCGACCGATGTCGCGTTCACCGAGGACGTCAGCGCGCGCTACGAGGCCTATGGTTGGCACGTCCAGACGGTCACCGCGGACGACGGCAACGACGTCGCGGCGATCGACGCGGCGCTCAACGCCGCGAAACTCGATCCGCGGCCGTCGCTCCTGAACATCCGGACGATCATCGGCTTCGGCTCCCCGAAAGCGGGCACGTTCGGAGCGCACGGCGAGCCGCTCGGGCCGGACAATGTGAGAAAGACGAAGGAAGCGCTCGACTGGCCGATCGAGCCCGCGTTTTTCGTGCCGGACGACGTGCTCGCATGGTGGCGCGCGGTCGGGAAGCGAGCCGAACCCGAGGAGCAGGCGTGGCACAAGCGCTACGCCGCGTGGAAGGCTACGAATCCGGATCTCGCGACACAATTCGAGCGCGTCCGCGACGAGAAGCTTCCGACGTCGATCGAGTGGCCGGCGTTTAACGACGAGAACGGGAGCGCCGCAACGCGCGACTCCGGCGGCGTCGTCATGAACGCGATTGCAAAGGCGATGCCCGAACTCTGCGGCGGATCGGCGGACCTCGATCCCTCGACGAAGACGTATCTCAAGGGCATGGGCGATTTCCAGCCGGGCGACTACGCCGGGCGGAACTTCCATTACGGCGTTCGCGAGCACGCAATGGGCGCGATCACGAACGGCCTCGGCGTCCACAGCGGCATCGTGCCGTTCACGGCGACCTTCTTCAACTTCCTCGATTACATGAAGCCCGCGGTGCGGCTCGCGGCGATCAACGAGACCCGCGCGATCTTCGTGTTCACGCACGACTCAGTGCTCCTCGGCGAAGACGGCCCAACGCACCAGCCGATCGAGCAACTGGCGAGCCTGCGGAGCATGCCGAACATGATCACGTTCCGGCCCGCCGACTCGCTCGAGACGCTGGCGTCCTGGAAGTTCGCGATCGGCAACAAGGGCCCGGTCTCGCTCGTGCTCACGCGCCAGAAGGTCCCATTCCTCGGGAAGCGCGACGTCAAGATCGATAAGGGCGCTTACATTCTGCATGGCGACGCCGCAACGCCTGATCTCATCATGATCGCGACGGGCTCCGAAGTCTCGCTCGCGCTCGATGCCGCGAAGCAGCTCGAAGGCGACGGCACCAAGGTGCGCATCGTGTCGATGCCGTCAATGGAGCTCTTCTATCGTCAGGATGAGGCGTATCGCGAGTCGGTGCTCCCCTCCGCGGTGCGCGCTCGCGTCACGATCGAGGCCGGGTCGACCTTCGGCTGGCACCGCGTCGCCGGCGAGTACGGCCTCACGATCGGCCTCGATCACTTCGGTATCTCGGCCCCGGCCCCGGCGATTGCCAAGGCCTTCGGTCTCACCCCGGGCGACGTCGCAAAAGCCGCCGCCGGTCTTCTCGCACGCGTCTGATACGCGCGCGTCTGGTAAAGGACGGTCATTCCGTGGATCCACATCTCGAAGAGCTCAACGACGCCGGCCAGAGCATCTGGCTCGACAACATTCAACGCAGCATGTTCTCGGGCGGCGAGTTGCGGCGTCTCATCGACGCCGGGATCCGCGGAATGACTTCCAATCCGACGATCTTCGGCAAAGCGATGGGCGCGGGCGATGATTACGACGCGCAGTTGCGCTCGCTCGTCGCCTCCGAGACCGATCCCAACCGGCTCTTCGAGTCGCTCGCGATCGACGACATCCAGCACGCCTGCGATCTGTTTCGGCCGCTCTACGACTCGACGAACGGCGGGGATGGATTCGTGAGCCTCGAGGTCTCACCGGCGCTCGCGCGCGACACGCAGGGCACGATTGCGGCGGCCCGCCGGCTCTGGGATCGCGTCGACCGGCCCAACGTCATGATCAAGATCCCGTCGACGCCCGATGGGCTGCCGGCGGTCACCGAGGCGATCGCGAGCGGCATCAACGTCAACGTGACGCTGATGTTCTCGCTCGAGCACTACGAGCAGACCGCGGATGCCTACCTCGCCGGGCTCGAGCGGCGCGCGGAAGCGGGCGAATCGCTCCAGACGATCGCGTCGGTCGCGAGCGTCTTCGTGAGCCGAATCGACACGATGGTCGACAAGGAAATCGACGAAAAGGTCGCCGCGGGAGATACGGCCCTCAGCGAGCTCAAGGGCCAAATCGGCATTGCGAATCTCAAGCTCGTCTATCAAAAATACAAGGAATTGTTCGAGGGCGACCGGTTCGCCGCGCTCAAGGCGAAGGGCGCGCACGTGCAGCGGCCGCTCTGGGCGAGCACCGGCACGAAAAACAAAGCCTACTCCGACGTGATGTACGTCGAGAACGTCATCGGGCCGAACACGGTCAACACAGTGCCGCCCGATACGCTCGAGAAGATCGTCGACCATCTCAAGGTCCGCGTCGACAGTGTCGAGGACGACGTCGCGGGCGCACGCGAGGTCATGCGCCGGCTCGAAGCGGGCGGGATTTCGCTCTCGAAGATTACCGCGACGTTACAGGACCAGGGCGTCGACTCGTTCGCGGATTCATACAACGAGATGCTCGAATCCATCGCGAAGAAGCGCGACATGTTCCGGGCCGACGGCGACGTCGCCGCGGTCGCGGTCTCCGCGAACGGCGCAACGGCTGAGATCGATGCCTCCGTGAACCGCGTGGCGGGCGACGCGATTCTCAAGAAGCTCTGGCAACACGACGCTTCGGCGTGGTCGAACGATCCCGCGCACGCGACGATCATCGAGCATGCACTCGGCTGGCTGACATTCCCGCGCACGGTCGGCGAGCATCTCGCCGAGCTGGAGACGTTCGCAACCGAAGCGGCGGCCGAGTTCTCGCACGTCGTCGTGCTCGGGATGGGCGGCAGCTCGCTCGCGCCCGACGTCCTGCGCGTCACGTTCGGGAAGCAGCCGAACTTTCCACGGCTGCACGTCCTCGACTCGAGCGACCCCGAGCAGATCCGAGCGCTCGAAGCGCAACTCGACCTGAGCCGCTCGCTCTTCATCGTCGCGAGTAAGAGCGGCTCGACGACGGAGCCCGACGCGTTCTTCCGCTACTTCCACGGCCGCGTCGCGGCGACGGTTGGCGACGCTGAGGCCGGGAAGCATTTCATCGCCATCACCGATCCCGGGACGAGGCTCGCGGCGGAAGCAAAGGATCGCGGCTTCCGCAAGACCTTTGAGAACGACCCCGACATCGGCGGCCGGTATTCGGCGCTCTCGTATTTCGGCATGGTTCCGGCGGTCCTCGCCGGCTACGATGTCCCGGGCATCCTCGAGCGCGGGCTTGCGACGCTCGATAAGAACGGCGAATCTGCCGACGCGAAAACGGCGCCCGGCGTCCGCTTCGGCTCGGCGATCGGAACCCTCGCGAAAGCGGGCCGCGATAAACTCACGATCATCACGCATCCGGCGGTCGCCGCGTTTGGAACGTGGGCCGAGCAGCTCATCGCGGAATCGACGGGCAAGAGCGGTACGGGCATCATTCCGGTCGAGGGCGAGCAGCTCGGCGAACCGGAAGATTACGGATCCGATCGCGTGTTCGTCTATGTCGGTGCGGGCCTCGCGGCTCGCGAGCAGCGCCACGGCGACATGGACGCCGACACGATCGAGTCGCGCCTCACGGCCCTCGAAGCGGCCGGTCATCCCGTCATCCGGCTCCACATGAACGATACGACCGACGTGGGCGAGCAATTCGCACTCTGGGAGATCGCTACGGCGATTGCGGGCAGCATCCTCGGCATCGACGCCTTCGACCAGCCCAACGTTCAGGAATCCAAAGACAATACGAAGCGGCTGCTCGGCGAATACGACGCGAAGGGCTCGTTCAGCGAACCGGCCGCCACGGCGACGACCGACATCGGGACGATTATTCCGCTGTCGGGTTCGAAGACGTTGCCGCTCGGCTCGGATCTCGCGCGCTCGATCGGCGCGGTCCTCGGCCAGGTAAAGCCCGGCGACTACGTCGCCTTCACCGCGTACGTCGAGCGTAACGACGAGCACGAGCAGCTCCTCTCGGAGCTACGGCTCAAGGTCCGCAACGCGCTGAAGGTTGCGACGACCGTTGGGTTCGGACCGCGCTTCCTGCACTCGACGGGACAGCTTCACAAGGGTGGTCCGAACTCGGGCCTGTTCTTTCAGCTCACCTACGACATCCCGAAGGACGACGATCTGCCGATTCCGGGCATGGCGTCCTTCGCCACGCTGCTGCGCTCGCAGGCGCTCGGCGACTTCGAGTCGCTCGACTCGCGCGATCGGCGCGGCTTCCGCTTCCAAATGGCCATTCCGGTCCAACGCGGTCTCGAAGCGCTCGCGGCGGCCTTCGACGAAGCGCTCGCGGTGCGGCACGGGTAGGCGCATGCAGCTTGGAATGGTCGGCCTCGGGCGCATGGGCGCCAACATGACGTCACGGCTGCTGCTCGACCGTCACGACGTCGTCGTCTTCGATCTCGCGCCGGAAGCCGTGGCGCATGCGGTCTCCGAGGGCGCGCGCGGCGCGGGCACGCTACCCGGGCTCGTCGCAACGCTCGCGAAGCCACGGGCCGTGTGGATCATGGTCCCAGCGGGCGCGCCGACCGATGCCACGATCGCGACGCTTCTCGAGCATCTCGAGCCCGGCGACAGCATCATCGACGGCGGCAACTCGAACTTTCGCGACTCGCAAGCGCGGTGCGCGCGCGCCAAAGCCGTCGGCGTCGATTTCATCGACGCCGGCACGAGCGGCGGCGTGTGGGGTTTCAAGAACGGCTACTGTCTGATGGTCGGCGGCGACGATGCCGCGGTGAAGCGAGTCGAGCCGATCTTTCTCTCGCTCGCACCCAAGGACGGCTACGCGCACGTCGGCCCGAGCGGTGCCGGCCATTTCTCGAAAATGGTGCACAACGGTATCGAATACGGGATGCTCGCCGCGTACGGCGAGGGCTTCGAGATTCTCGAAAAGTCCGAGTTCGGGTTCGATCTCCATCAGCTCTCGGAGCTGTGGCTGCACGCGAGCGTCGTGCGCTCATGGCTGCTCGAGCTCATGGAGCTCGCGTTCCGCGAGGACCCAACGCTCTCGCGGATCCGCGGCTACGTGGACGATTCCGGCGAGGGCCGCTGGACGGTCGAAGCCGCGATCGCCGAACGCGTCCCCGCGCCCGTCATCACGGCGGCACTCTTCGCGCGCTTCGCGTCGCGGCAAGGCGAATCGTTCTCGGCGAAGGTCGTCGCGGCGCTTCGCAACCAATTCGGCGGCCATGCCGTGAAGAAAGAGCCGGTGTCGTGAGCGCGACCGCATACGAGCCGACCCGTGCGACGTTCATCGATACGAACCCACTGCGCGCGGGCCTCGATTCCAATCGCATTGCCGAGCCGTGCAACATCGTCTTCTTCGGCGCGAGCGGCGACCTCACGAAGCGCATGCTGATGCCGGCGATGTATAATCTCCGGCTTGGCGGCATCCTGCCGACGAACTTCGGCATCGTCGGGTTTTCGCGCTCGGAATACACGGACGACGAGTTTCGCGACGAGATGAAGGGCTCGATCGACGCGTTCTCCCGGTCGGGGCCGGCGACCGATCCGATGTGGTCCGACTTCGCGCAGCGGCTCTCGTACATCAGCGGCGACTTCTCGAGTGCCGAATCGTTCATTCGGCTCAAGGAGCATCTCGAAGAGAACGACGAGCGGCTCGGTACCGCCGGCAATCGGCTCTTCTACCTCTCGACGCCGCCCAACGTCTTCTCCAAGATCATCACGCTGCTCGACGAAGCGGGGCTCGGACCGCGGGAGCAGCCGCGCGGCTGGTCGCGCATCATCATCGAGAAGCCGTTCGGCTCCGATCTCGAATCGGCACGAGCGCTGCAGCGCGACGTCGACAAGGTCTTCGATGAGCGCCACGTGTATCGCATCGATCACTATCTCGGCAAGGAGCCCGTGCAGGACATCATGGCGCTTCGCTTCGCGAACGTCATGTTCGAGCCGATCTGGAATCGGCAGTACGTCGACTGCATCCAGATCACGGCGGCCGAGACGGTCGGTGTCGAAGGCCGCGGCGGCTACTACGAAAATTCGGGCGCGTTGCGCGACATGATTCAGAATCACGTCATCAACCTGCTCGCGCTCGTGGCGATGGAGCCGCCGATCCGGCCCGACGCGAGTAGCATCCGTGACGAGAAGTTCAAGGTACTCTCGGCGCTTCGGCCGCTCGCGATGGACGACGTCGCGAAGATGACGGCGCGCGGTCAATACGGGCCCGGGCTCATCGACGGCCATGCCGTTCCGGGCTACCGCGAAGAGGACAGCGTCGACCCTCACTCGACGACCGAGACGTACGCATGCGTCAAGTTCTTCATCGACAACTGGCGCTGGGCGGGCGTACCGATCTATCTCCGCAGCGGGAAGCGGCTCGCGCGCAAGCACTCGGAGATCGCGGTCAAATTCCGCACCGTGCCGCATCGCATCTTCGGAGAATCCGACGACCTCATCGAATCCAACACGCTCGTGATGAAGATCCAGCCCGAGGAGGGCGTCTCGATCCGGTTCAATGCGAAGGTTCCGGGTCCGAAGACGCACGTTCGCGGCGTGACGATGGACTTCAACTACGGTACGGGCTTCGGCGTCTCGTCGCCGCCGGCGTACGAGCGGCTCATCGGCGACGCGATCCGCGGCGACGCGACGCTCTTCACGCGCTGGGATGCGGTCGAGCAGGCATGGCACGCCGTCACGCCCATCATGGAGCGCTGGGCGGAATCGCGCCACATCGATTTTCCGAACTACCTCGCCGGCAGCCAGGGGCCGCAGAACGGCGATGCGTTACTCGTCGCCGACGGCCGCGAATGGCGGCGGATCTAATGTCGACGCATACCGATTCCCCGACCGACGTATCGACGATCCTTCGAGCGCTCAACGATTCGCGTTTAGCCAATCGCGAGCTCACGGCCGGTTCGCACGCCGCGACGATGAACTTCATCGTGTTCGTCGACGACGCCGCGCACCGGCCGTGGGTTCTCGAGCGCGCGCAGGTCATCGTCGAGAAACATCCCGCCCGGCTCATCGTCTTCGATTCGACGGGTGCGACGACGGGCGTCGACATCTCGACGATCGTTCGGCAGGTCGGCGAGAGCCCGGTCGTTAGCGAGCGCGCCGACATCGGCGTCGGCTCGCTCGACAACCGTACGATCGGCAACATCGCGCAAGAGCTCGCCGTGCCGGACATTCCGACGATCCTCTGGTGGTCGGGCGCGCGACTGCTCAAGTCACGGACGTTCGCATGGCTCACGCAACTCGCGTCGACCGTCGTGGTTGATTCCTCAGGCAAAGCACGCGACGAGGAAACCATCCTTGAGCTCGGTGCGTTCTCGTCGCGCTTTCCCGCGGTGACGCTGCACGACCTCGCGTTCATGCGACTCGCGCCCTGGCGCGACATCATTGCGCAATTCTTCGACGACCCTTCGCTCCGGCAAGATTTATTTTCGATCGAGCGAGTGACGATTGCGAGCGGATCCGAAGCGGAGGCACTCTATCTCGCCGGCTGGCTCGGGAGCCGGCTCTCATGGACGCCCGTCGGCCGCGATCGACTTCTCGACCGGCGCGGCAGTTCGGTTCATCTCGTCCTCAAGGAGGAGGGCGAGCAGCGCCGCGTCGGCTCCGTCACGCTCGAAGCGGGCGGCTCGCACTATCGCGCGGCACTCTCGCCGGACGATACCAACGTCGTCCGGCTCTGCGTCGAAGGCGCGCGCCGGAAGGACGACTGGTACGTGCCGCTGAGCAATATCGAGAACACGACGCTCATCGAGCGCGCGTTCCTGACCGCCTCGAGCGACGACATCTTCGAGACATCGCTCGAGACCGTCCGCGCCCTGCTGGCGTGATCGACCGGTACCCGGCGCTCCGGGTCGTCGCAGATCCGGCCGCGCTCGCTCGCGCGGTCGCAGAGCACGTCGTTGCCTGCGGGATGCGCGCGGTCGCGACCCGGGGCCGCTTCGATCTCGTGCTTGCCGGCGGCTCGACGCCGGCCGCGACATATGCCCTGCTCGCCAATGTGTATGCAGCCGCGCTCGACTGGTCACGCGTGCGGTTCTGGTTCGGGGACGAACGGTGCGTCCCGCCGACCGACGATGCCTCCAATTTTAAGCTCGCGAAGCGGACCCTCTTCGAGCCGCTCGGGATCTCGGAATCGCGCATCCACCGCATGCGCGGGGAGATCGAGCCAGCAGTCGCGGCAGAGCGATACGCGCACGAGCTCACCGACGAACTCGGCACCGCACCGAAACTCGACGCAATCATGCTCGGCATGGGTTCCGATGGCCACACCGCCTCGCTCTTTCCCGGCGAGGATCCCTTCGTCGACACGGGGGCGCTCGTGCGCGCGGTGTATGTCGAGAAGCTCGCCGGATATCGGCTCACGCTCACGCCGACGGTGATCGACGGTGCGGACTCCGTCGCTGTTGAGGCGTCCGGGACGTCGAAAGCGGCCGCGCTGCATGCGTTGTTCGACGGTCGTCCCGAGAAAACGAAGATGCCGATCTCGGTCATTGGGACCGGATCGGCATCCGTCATGTGGTTCGTCGACGAGGCGGCCGCGCGACTTCTCGAGGGGCCCGCGCCCTAGCTCTTCTTCTTCGCGATCGACTGGAGCTGCTGGTCGAAGCTCGTGAATTCGTCATTCGTGATCGCCCGGTCGGCTCTCGAGAGGCGCTTGCGGTTTGAGGCCTGCGGCTTATACCGGCGCGGCGAAACGTCGAAGTTCGCATAATGCTCGTGCGCTCGGCCAACACCTTCGAAATGACCGTCACCCGAGAAGTTCACGGTCTCTTCACCGCCGTACTGATTTTGGGTGGTCGGCGCGCCGATGAACGGTCCCGGAATGATCGGCGCGCCGACCGCCGGGGGATCGGCGAGCGCTGCGATCGGCCCCGCGAACGTTGCAATCGACGCGACGGCGGCGAACGCGAGGGAGCGGGAGAAGGACATCGTCGTCATGGTGGCGCTGTACCCGGCGTAGAGAGTCGCCACACGCGACGGTCGGTGCGCTACGGCTTTGGAACGGGCGCCGGCAGGCGCGGCACGGGGCCCTGGGGCGCGGTGCCGAGCGTTCGGAGGGTCACCCCGTTCTTCGCGAGGTTGTCGCCCGTCACGCGGTCGAGCTCGACGATCGCGTTCTGGATGTCGGTTTGCGCCTGCAGTTCGCGCAGGCGTTCGTTCGCGAGCATCACCTGGCGCTGGAGGACGAGATACGTCGTCGACTCGCCCGCGCGGAACCGGCGGACCTCGCTCGCAGCGACCTTTTCGGCCGCGACGCGTGCCGCGGTCGCCGTGATCAGCCGCGACCGGGCGGATCGCAGCGACTGCAGGGCGTTGCGTGACTCGAACTGCACGCGCTGCACGAGCGCCAATTCGCGTGTGAGAAGGACGCGGCGCTGCTCGACCGACGCCTTGTAGGTCGCTTCCGCCGTCCGGTTCTGCAGCGGAAACGCGAGCGTCGCCGAGACCGTATACTGCGGAAACTTGCCGGCGAGCGCTCCCGTGTAGGCGGTTCCGATCTTCCCGGTCGTGCCGGGTTCGAGCGGAATTGCGAGACCACCGCCGTTGATCGGCACGAGGGGCGCCGTTCCCGGCGGCGCGGTCGCATTGGCGCGCGCGACGAGCGCGTTGACGTCCGTGACCGTTTGGCCGAGGACGGAAAACAGCGGCGTGTTCGTGAGATTTTGCGGCGCACCGGCGAACCCGAGCTCGGTCACGCCGAAGTTGAGGTCAATCTGCGGCAACGTCTGATTCTTATCGAACCCGATCGTGACGTTCTGTTGCCGGAGATCGTCGCGGAGCTGCGAGACTTCGGGCCGGTGATCGAGTGCCGCGACGATGGTCGATTCGAGCGACGGTTCGTCCGGCGGCGAGCCGACCGGCGTCGTCGGCACGAGGTTCGCGGTCCAGATCGCGTCGACCGGATCGCTCAAGATGAGCGTCTTGAGTTGATTCTGGTATTGCGAGACGTTCGCGATCGCGGAATAGACGTCGTTTTGAAATTCGGAGACTTGCTCGTCGGACTGCACGACGTCGATCGGCGCGGACTCGCCGCGCCGTACGAGCCGCGCGTTGGATTGACTTTGCGCCTTGGCCTGAAGGAGCGCCGTCTCTTCTATCGCGACGTTCTTCCACGCCGCAACGAGATTATCGTACGCGATCGAGACGGAGTCGATCGTGTTCGATGCGGTCAGGAGCGCGGCGTCGTTCGTGAGATCGGCGTTGACCTTCGCGAGCTGAATCTGCTCGCGGTACGCGTCGATCGCGCGATTGCGCGCGAGCGGTTGTGCGTACGAGATCGAGAACGCGGCCTCGTAGTACGGATTGTACGTATCGTACGGATTGTTATCGTTGAAGCGTTGCGCTTGGGTGCTGGCTTGGATCAGACCGCCGCTGTAGGTCCGCTGCGCGACGCCGAGCGTGCCGCTGGCATCGATCTGTTGCTCGGGTGTGCCGTTCGGGCCCGTCGCGAACGTCGAGATGGGCGGAATTTGCTTGAAGGAATACGACGGCTGCACTTGCAGGTTGAGATCGAAGGCGCCCTTGGCCGCGACGATCTGGTACCCCGCGATCCGGCGATCCGCTTGCGAGACGGCGAGATCGGTATTCCGAGCGAGAGCCATGCCGATTGCATCGGCGAGCGAGAGCCCGACGAACGGTGCGGACGTGCCGACGATGCCGGCGTCCGGCAGCCGCGAATTGATCGGCGCGGGCGTCGTGAGCGCGGGCACGGGCGGCAGGACGACGCCGGGCGCCTCCGGTGCGGGCGTCGCGAAGAGCGCGGGCGTCGCATGCGGCACCGGCTGCGCGGCGCGCGGAACGACGAAGCCTCCGCGCGCGGGTGCCGCCGTCGAACGCGGCCGCGCGGGCACGGGGCTCGGACTCGCGACCGACACGGCCGCGAGAGCGCTCAAGGGGATCATTCCGCCCCTACCGGACCAGGACCGACGTCTCGACCGAGAGTCCGGGCCGCAGCGGATAGCGAGGATCGGGGTGATCGAAGAGGATGCGCACGGGGACGCGCTGCGTGATCTTCACGAAGTTGCCGGTCGCGTTCTGCGCCGGCACGATGCTGAACGAGTTCTCCGAGGCGGGTGAGAGGTTCTCGACGTGGCCCACGAAGCGGTGGCCGGAGTACGCATCGACGTTGATGTCGACCTCGTCGCCGACGCGCATGTGACCAACTTGGGTTTCTTTGTAATTCGCCGTAATGTAGATGCCGTTGGCCGGGATGAGCGTGATGAGCGCCTGGCCCGCAGCGACCGTCTGTCCGATCTCGACGTTCTTCTGGCCGACGAACGCATCGATCGGCGAGACGATGCGCGTGTAGCCGAGGTTGTTGGAGGCCGTCTGCAGTTGCGAGCGGAGCGTGCCGATCTGCGCCTGCTGCGCGTCGGCCTGCGCCTGCTGCACGGTGATGCGGCTCGGCGTGTTGCTCTCGGCGAGGTTGCCCTGCGCGGTCGTGACGGCCGCCTCTTGGGCGTTGATTTGGGCCTCGTCGCTCGCGGCGACGTAGCGCTGCGCGTCGAGCCGCTGTTTGGCCTGATCGACCGAGGCGCGCGCCTGCGAGACGTTGGCGAGCGTCTCGGCGTACTGCGAGCGCGCTTGCTCGTACGTCGCGCGGGCGGCGTCGAGCCGGGTAATCGCGAAATCGCCCGTCGAGACGAGCGCCTGCGTCCGCCGCAGGTCCGCGTCGGAGCGGCGCATCTGCTCGAGCGCCCCCGGGACCGCGTCGCGAGCCGAGCGTAGCGCCGCGCTTGCGGTATCGACGGCGGCCGCCGCCGCGTCGATTTGCTTGCGCGAGGACTGCGCGTTCTGCGTGGCGGAGCGTACGCCGGCGCGCGCCTGGGCGATCTTGCCCATGTTCTGCTGGTTCTGGGCCGCCTGCGCGTCCTTCGCGTACGTCACGTTGGACTGCGCGGCGGTCGTCTGCGCGCGCTGCGCGTCGACGGAGGCGAGGGCCGATCGGTAGCGGTCACGTTCGTCGGCGTCGTCGAGCTCAACGATGAGCTGGCCCTTGCGCACGTACTGATTCGTATTGAGGAAGATCGCGTCGACGCGCTCGGAGATCTTGCTCGTGAGCTGCACCTGATCGGCGTCGACGGTCGCGTCGTCCGTCGTCTCGTGCGCCCAGCTGTAGCCGAGGAAGCGCGCCGCGTAGACCAGCACGATCAGCGCGATGAGCACGACGGCGGCGATGATCGCGATCCGGATAAGCGGCCCGCGATTGGGCTCCGTGCGCTCGCGCTCGGGATAGCTGGGAGCGGCCGCAGCCGTCATCGCGCGCGCGCGCCTTCGAGGAAAAGATCGACCATCTCGGTTACTGCCTTCTCCTGCGTGAGGGTGGGATCGTCGACCAGCGTAGGTGCCATCACGAACGTGAAGACGAACGACATGAACGCTCGGGCTAATGTTTTTGAGTCGCCGCGCAAGTCCCGTGCCGCGATGCGCTCGTCGAAGTACCGGATGAGGCTCGCGCGCGCCGCAGAGGGCGAGCGCCAGGCGCACTGCTCGCCGTTCGGGCTCGCGATCTCCTCGGCGAGCGAGACCTTGATGAGGTCCTCCTTCCGCCGCATAATCTCGATCCCGGCGTGCGCGAGCGCCGTGAGCTGCGCCGCGATCGAGTCGTACGTCGCGAGCCCCGCGAGGATCTCCGGAATGGCGTGCGCGCCGTTGAAGTGCTCGAGCATCTCGCCGATAAGCTGCCGCTTCGTGCCGAAATGCCGAAAGATCGTCGCCTCGTTGACGCCGGCGAGCCCCGCGATCTCCCGCGTCGTCGTCCCGCGGCTGCCCTTGGCCGCGTAGAGCCGGCGCGTCGCGTCGAAGATCCGCAGCCGTGTCTCCTCGACCCCGTTCGCGCGCGGCTGGACAATCTCGGCGAGCACGTCAGCGTTCGTTGTGCGCTACGAACACGCTGTCGTCGATCGCCACGTTCGTCCGGTAATCGTCGTAGGTCGCATCGGCGTTCGCGCTGACGAACGGGATGTGGATGGCCGCGTGCTGCGCAGCGAGCACGTGATAGCCGGCAACGTCCTTGTAGGCCTGGGTCATCGTGATGACGCCGCCGTTGTAGTAGTACCAGGCCATCTCGTCGATGCGCTGCGCGGCGGGGTCGATTGCAACGTCCTCGTGATCGATCATGCCGCGCACGCGCTGGACCATCCGCAGGACGACATCGCGATGGCCGTCCACGGCGCGCTCGCCCGCCGCCGCGATCGTGAATCGGGCCTCCCACTTCGAGGGATCGTCAATGTCGGAGTAGAGCTTATCGAAGCCTTTCGCGTACCTCGGCACCCGGTCGAAATCAACGGCGAAGCTCCCCGGCCGCTTGTAATACGTCGTGCCGGCGAGATGCTCGGAGAGGAACGGAAAACTCCGCAGGTGCAGTGCGACGCTCACCCGCGCCCGGTACGACGTCATGCCGGCGTTCTGCGCGACGACCCCGCGTACGATCGCGAGCGGGTCGAGTTGCTCGGCCGCGACGTGCGGCGCCGCCGTGGCGAGCAGCGCGCAGGCGAGGGCGAGCGTCCCGGCGGCGGCCCGCCGGAGCGCGGCCGGGCCGCTCGAGCGCGCCTGCATTGTGACGGCATCCTCGCACCCGGCCGCGAGCGTAAAGATCCGGTCGAGCGCATAGGCGCGCAACCGCTCCCGCAGGTCGTCGCGGGCGACGACGAGCGTGACGTCGGAACCGTGTTCGCGAGCGGCACGCAAGAGCCCGATGAGACCGCGCGCGACTGAATCGTCGAAACGCGACAGCCCGTCGCAGCCGATGCGGATTCGCCGCGTGCCGGCCCGGCACGCAACGCGGACCTCGTCGCGAAGCGCGTCGAACCACGCCGCGTCGGGAACCCCCACGAGCGTGAGCGATAACGAATCGACGCAGCCAGCCTGGTCGCTACTCACGGACGGACGGTACCACGTCGTCGGCATGAATGCAAGCACGCACTTGCTTTCTGATGACGAGCTTGGCGCCCTCGGCGCGGACGCCGGCCTCACGGGCGCCTCGCTCGTGCTCGCCTCGCTCGACGACGGCCGACGGGCTGCCTGGCATGCCGATGCGGCGATCACGCCGGCCAGCATGATCAAGGTCGCGATCGCGCTCGGGCTCGCGATCCGTGCCGACCGAGAGCCCGGGCTCCTCGACCGCACCGTTGCGGTCGATCCGGCGGACGTCACGTTCACGGACGCGCCGACGCCGTTCGTGGCGGGCGCCGTCGCTTCGCTCGGCACGCTCGCGCGCGGCATGATCGCCGATTCCGACAACATCGCGACCAACGTTCTGATCTCGGCGCTCGACCGGACGGCGATCGACGCCGATCTCGCCGCCGCGGGCCTGCGCGCGACGGCCGTGCGGCGCAAGCTCTCGGGCCGCTTACCGCTGATCGACGATCCGGGCTCACTCGGCCGGAACGCGCATCCCGCGGCCGATGCGGCGCTCGCGTTCGCCGAGATCGCGCGCCGTAACGATCCGTGGCTCTTCGCGGCGCTGCGCGCGCAACGCTGGAACGACAAGCTCTCGCGCGGCTGGCATTCGGGCGACGCCTTCGCGCACAAGACGGGCGACACGGACGAGGCCTCGCACGACGGTGGAATCCTCACCTTGCCGGGCGGCGCGCGCTACGTGGTCGTCGCGTACTCGACGCTGCCGACGGGTCCCGCGGCCGACGACGCCCACGCCGCCTTCGCGCGGGCGCTCCGGCCGCGGCTCGCTACTGCCCCTGCCAATCCGTAAACGGCGCGGGAATCCTGTACGGCGGGCCCGCTTCGAGCGTGACGTCCGTGTGCGTCGCCATCGGGATGTCGCGCGGATTCCCGGCGTAGCGCTTCCCGTCGACGTACACGCGCAAGGCTCCCTTGGGCACCGTCGCGGAGGCAATGCGCGTCGGCGAGAGCGGCTCGCCCCAGACGTCGAAGAGATTTCCGAGCGTGAACGACCGGATAACGGGCGATTCCTCGTGGATGAGGCCGTCGGGCGTATGCGTGTGGATCCAGTAGAGGCACTGCGCCGTCGCGGGCCGGCCGACGTCGCCTGGAATCGCGACGGGCTTGCCGTGGGCGTAGATCGTAACGTGCTGATGGATGTGAAAGACCGCGCCTTCGGCGGCATCGCAGCGGATGCCGTCGATCGTCGCCCCGGTCGGGGGTTCGGCGCGCGCGGCAAGCGGCAGGAGCGCGAGGACGGCCGCGAGCGCGGCGACGGGGAAACGCATGACCCCTTCTACGTCGCCGGAGGCGTCGCCGGTTCCGCGTAGCGCGCGAGGACCTCGCGCGCCAGGGCCGCGGCCTCTGCCCGGACGGTCGGCGGCGCGACGATCTCAGCATCGGCGCCCCACTTCATCGCCCAGCGGACGAACTCGCTCGGATCCGAGACGACGTAGACGATCTCGACGCAGCCATCGGGGAGGTCGACGAGCGACCGCTCCTTGACGACGCGGTCGGCCCGCGCGGCGCGGGCGACCACGGGCGAGAAGCGCATCGTAACGCGGGTGACGTCGCCCGAGTCCATGATGCCGCTGACCGAGCGCGCCGCGAAGCCTTCGATGTCGAAGTCGTCGGGGATCGTGTACCGTTGCGGCGCCATCCGCGCGGCCGCCACGTTGTCGAGGGCGAAGACGCGCCGCGCGCCGCGGCCTCGATCGTGCGCCACCGCGTAGACGCGGCCGCCCGAGACGACGAATCCGTACACGTCGACGTGACGTTCGGACTTGCGGCCGTTCTTATCGACGTAGGCGAATCGCACGCTCTGCTTCTCGCGCTGCGCGCGCTGCAGCAGCTCGAAGGCAACGCTCGGCTCGCCCTCGAGATGCGGATCGGCGAGGTGGACGCGCATGCTCGACTTGGCCGTCGCGGCGCGCGTCGTGCCCGCGCCCGAGACGGCCGTCAGCTTCTCCGTGACCTCGTCGATCGAGGCGCCGATGTTGCCGCCGAGCGACGTCGCGATGCCCTTGAGGGCGAGCAGGCCGAAGAGCTCGGAGCCCGAGAGCTCGAGCCGCCGCAGCGAATAGCCCGCGTCGAAGCCGTAGGTTCCGGTGGCGCGGTCGTAGCGCCACGGAAAGCCCGCCTCCGCGAGCGTCGCGAGATAGCGGCGCAGGCTCCGCGTGCTCGGCGGCCCCTCGGGATCGAGCCGCGTCTTGAGCGACTCGAGCGTGTGGCGACCCTCGTCGAGGGCGGTGAGCAGTCGCAACAAGAGTGCGATCTTCGGCGTTTTCGCCGCGCCCCGCGGCGGCGAAGACGCCGATCCGGCCGACGACGACGATTCGGCCGCCGAACGGAACCGACGAAACACGGGGGTCGTCACGCGGCTACATGGACCGCGCGCAACGTTCGCGCGAGGAGGCCCCCGTGATCATCACCTATCGCATCCAACGCCCCGTCTCCGTTCCGCCGATCGCGCCGCGCTTGCCCATCGACCGCAGCCGCCCCGAGCACGGCTGGGGGCCGCGTCTGGGCTGACCGCTCAATCGGGATCGGCGAGAAGCCCTTCGAGGTCGTCGCGCGTGAGCGCCTTCGCGAAGGCGCCATCGGCCTTGATGACGTTCTTGGAGAGATTGGTCTTGCGCTCGGCGAGCGCGCGGATCTTCTCCTCGACGGTACCGGTGGTCACGAGCCGGTACGCGGTGACCGCGCGCGTCTGGCCGATGCGGTGGGTCCGGTCGATCGCCTGGCGTTCGACGGCCGGATTCCACCATGGATCGTACAGGATGACGTAGTCGGCCGCGGTGAGCGTAAGACCGACGCCGCCCGCCTTGAGGGAGCACAGGAACACGGGCGGGCCCTCGGGGCTCATGAAGCCCGCGATCTGATCCTGGCGGTCCTTGTCCTTCGTGGAGCCGTCGAGGAAGCCGTAGCCGATCCCGCGGCGATCGAGCTCGGCGCGCATGATCTTGAGCATCGAGGCGAAGGCGCTGAACACGAGCACGCGATGGCCGCCCGAGAGCACCTCGTCGAGGGTCTCGAGGAACGCTTCGAACTTCGTCGAGGCGTCGGGCTCGTCGCGATACTCCTCGAAGAGAAGGCCCGGATGCGCGCAGATCTGCCGCAGCCGCGTGAGCGCCGCGAGCACGTGAACCGTCGCGCTTTCGATGCCGTCGCGGTCGATCGCCGCGAGCACGTCACGCCGCGCCGCCTCGGCGACGCCGCGATAGAGCCGGCGCTGGAGCGGGGAGAGGTCGCAGGCGATCGCGACTTCCGTGCGATCCGGGAGTTCGGGCGCGACATCTTCCTTCGTGCGGCGTAACAAGAAGGGTTCGAGCCGCGAGCGCAACGTCGCGGTGGCGACGGCGTCGTGCTCGGAAATCGGAATCTCGAAGCGGCGCCGGAAGGACGTCTCGGTACCGAGCAATCCCGGCTCGACGAAGGCGAAGATCGCCCAGAGATCGCGCAGCGAGTTCTCGACGGGCGTGCCGGTGAGCGCGAGCCGATGATCGGCATGGAGGCTGCGCACGACGCGCGCGATCTGCGAGGCGGGGTTCTTGGCGTTCTGCGCCTCGTCGAGGATCAGCGCGCGGAAGCCGATCTGATCGAGCCGCTGCGCGTCGAGTCGCGCGAGCGCGTAGGACGTGATCGCGACGTCGACGTCCGCGATCTCGTCGTAGCGCTGCGCGCGGTCCGAGCCCGAATGCAGCCGCAACGTTCGCAGCTCCGGCGCAAAACGCGCGATCTCGGCCTGCCACGTGTGGGTGACCGACGTCGGCGCGATGACGAGCGAGGGCTTGCGGCCGTCGAGTTGCTTGCGGCGTAAGAGATAGCTCACGACCTGGACCGTCTTGCCGAGGCCCATCTCGTCGGCGAGGACGCCGCCGAAGCCGAACTCCGCGAGGTAGGCGAGGAAGTCGAGCCCGCGCTGCTGATAGCCGCGCAGCGCCCCACCGGAGAGCTCGGGCGGCTCGACGACCGGGATGCCCTGGAAGTCGCGCAGCTTCTCGCGCATCTTCTCGACGTCGGGCGGCAGCGAAACGCTGCCGAAATTGACGTGGAGCTCGTCACGCAACGCGAGCAGCGACGCGAGGCCGCTGTGGCGGCGCTCGGCGAGATCGCTGATGATGGCGTTGCGCTCGCGGAGCTTCTCGACGTCGACGAGCCGGCCGCGTACCTCGGCGTAGCGGCCGCTTGAGGAGAGCAGCGCCTGGAGCTCCTTCGCCGAGAGCGCGTCGGTCGAGCCGCCGACGAAGACGTCGACCTTGAGCTCGAACCAGCCGTTCTCGCCCGAGGCGCGCTCGGCGACGACATTGATGTCGAGCTCGCTCTTCCCGCCCTGCAGGTCGCTGAGCCCCGGATCGAGCCGACGATCGAGATCGTCCCAGCGCGGCAGCACCTCGCGAACGAACGTCGCCGCCGCGTCGGCGCCGTGGAGCGCGAACCCCTCGCTCGCGCGCGGTACGAAGCCCGCGCCGAGGAGCCGCTCGCGCAGCGCGCGCGCATCGGCGCGTTTAAAGCGGACGTACCGGTCCTCATGCGGCGCGATCGCGCCCTGCGCCGAATATGGCACCCGCGCGCCCGTCGCGCGGTCGAGGAAGGTCAGCGTCGCCACGAGGGCGCCGCTGGTCCAGCCGAGCGCGAGATCCGCCGACGGCTTCGCCGCGTCGACGATCCCGAGGGCGCCGCGATCCTCGATCGAGAGGAACTGCGCGACGCGTGCGATGGTCCGAGGCGTCGGCGCTGCAGCGACGGGCGGCACGGCCTCGAGCGCCTTCGCGGCCTCGATCGCGCGCTTCGCATCGAAGCTGCCGTCCAGGAGATACGCCGCGCGGCGCGTGGCGATCCAGGGCGGTGGACCCTCGACGAAGATCGCGGCATGGGCCGGAATCTTCGCGCCGTCGCCGCCGACGAACGTCGGGAAAAAGGAGCCGTCGCGACGGGTCGCCCGCAGCGCCGCGCCGCGCAGCTCGACGCGGTACTCGGGCAGTTCCGAGGGATGGCGGCCGAGCGAGGGATCGTTGTCGTAGCGGAGCCGGGGATGGCGGGCGAGCCGGAAGAGCGCGCGGGCGAGCGCCTTCTGAACGGTCCGACCAGCGAAGGCTTCCTGCACCGCATCGTCGCGGATCAGGTCGCGGTCGACGTCGTCCCAATCGTCGACGGGCGTCGCGTCCATCATCCCGAGAATCGCCGCAGCGTCGCGGGTCACGCCCCGTAGCCGAGGCGAGTCGAGCACGAGCGACGCCGCAAGCGTCGTCCCGTCGGTCGTGCTGAAGACGGGCCACACGCTGCGCGCCCGTGCGATCTTGGGCTCGGAGCGCGGCGTCGGCAGCCAGCTCAGATCCAGCTCGCTCGGCAGCGCTTCGACATCGGAGAGCTCGGTTTGCGATCGGACCGTCTCGAGGGTTGCGACGACGTGCTCACAGATGCCGCTCCCGCCGCACGAGCACACCGCGCGGAGCGCGAGTGGGCCCGTCCCAACGCCCCACTCGACGAGCACGTCGCGTGCGCCACGCGGATCGCGAACGTTCGACTCAATCTTGAGATCCTCGACCGCTCGGAGCGAAACGCGGTTCCCGTCGACGAGATTGCTTGCGATGCGAACGAGGTCGCGGGCGAACCAGGACGAGACGGTCGCCGGCAAGCGCGCGCGCCACGTGGCGAATGGAGTCAGAGCGTCTCCTCGAAAGCGACGGTACGACACGTCGATGCCCGCGACCAGCGTCGCGGGCATCGACCGGTTGGGAGGCCCGTCAGCCGACGGTGAGTTCGGGTGACGGTGCCGCAGGCGGCTCGACCGAAGGGATTTTTGAGAAGCGCAGCTTCTCCGGATTATCGGGATTGATCTCGGCGAGGATCCGGTCACCCGTGCCGAAGTTGCCCTTGATTAGCTCTTCCGCCAGCTCGTCCTCGACCTCGCGCTGGATCGCCCGGCGCAACGGCCGCGCCCCGAATTGGGGATCCCAGCCCTTGCGTGCGAGAAGCGCCTTCGCCTCCTCGGTGACCTCGAGGAACATCTCCTGCGCCTTGATCTCGCGCTGCACCTTGGCAAGCTCGAGCGAAACGATCTGCTCGATCTCGCCGCGGCTGAGCTGATGGAACACGACGACCTCGTCGATCCGGTTGAGGAACTCGGGCCGGAACGAGTGCTTGACCTCTTCGAGCACCTTTGACTTCATGCGTTCGTACGCGGCCTGGTCGATCTCGTTACTCGAGCGCTGCGGCCGGAATCCGATGTCGCTGGTCGTCTGCATGCCCGCGGCCCCGACGTTCGAGGTCATGACGATCACAGAGTTTTTGAAGTCGACGACGCGACCCTGAGAATCCGTGAGCCGACCATCCTCGAGGACCTGCAGGAGCAGATTGAAAACGTCGGGGTGAGCCTTCTCGATCTCGTCGAGCAGGATGACACAGTACGGGCGGCGCCGGACGGCCTCGGTGAGTTGACCGCCCTCCTCATAGCCGACGTAGCCCGGAGGTGCGCCGACGAGTCGCGAGACCGCGTACTTCTCCATGTACTCCGACATGTCGATCCGGATCATCGACTCGCCGTCGTCGAAGAGATACTCGGCGAGCGAGCGCGCGACTTCCGTCTTGCCGACGCCGGTCGGGCCGAGGAAGATGAACGAGCCGATCGGACGCTTCGGGTTCTTGAGGCCCGCGCGCGAGCGCCGGATCGCCCGAGTGACGACCTCGACCGCCTCGTTCTGGCCGATGACACGTGTGTGGAGCTGATCCTTCATCGTGAGCAGCTTGGCGGCTTCCGCCTGCGCGAGCTTCGCAACGGGGATGCGCGTCCAGGCGCTCACAATGTAGGCGATGTCCTCCTCGCCGACCTTGAGCGCCTTGTCGGCCTGGAGCTTGCGCTCTTGCCACTCCTGCTCGAGGCGCGATTTCTCGATCCGGAGCTTCTCCTCGCGATCGCGGATCGAAGCGGCCTTCTCAAACTCCTGGCTCTTGACGACGGCTTCTTTTTCGACCTTGATCTTGCGGATCTGCTCCTCGATGTCGCGGACCTCTTGCGGCGGTAGCGTGGCCTGCAGCCGAACGCGAGAGCTCGCCTCGTCGATGAGATCGACCGCCTTGTCGGGCAGGAAGCGGTCGGAGATATACCGGTCGGAGAGCTTGGCCGCTGCGACGAGCGCCTCGTCCGTGATCGTGACCTTGTGGTGCGCCTCGTACCGATCGCGCAGGCCCTTGAGGATCTCGACCGTCTCCTCGACGCTCGGCTCGCCGACCATGACCGGCTGGAACCGGCGCTCGAGCGCACTGTCCTTCTCGATGTGCTTGCGGAACTCGTTGAGCGTCGTCGCGCCGATGCACTGCAGTTCGCCGCGCGCGAGCGCGGGCTTGATGATGTTGCTCGCGTCGATCGCGCCTTCGGCGGCACCCGCACCGACGAGCGTGTGCAGCTCGTCGATGAAGAGGATGATCTCGCCCGCGGCCGCCCGGATCTCGTCCATCACGCGCTTCATGCGCTCTTCGAACTCGCCGCGGTACTTCGTGCCGGCGACGAGTCCCGCGAGGTCGAGCGTGATGACGCGCCGGTCGCGTAGGGGCTCGGGAACCTCGCCCTTGATGACGCGCTGGGCGAGGCCCTCGGCGATCGCCGTCTTGCCGACGCCGGGCTCGCCGATGAGCGCGGGATTGTTCTTCGTGCGGCGCGCGAGGATCTGAATGACGCGCTCGATCTCGCTCGCCCGGCCGATGACCGGATCGAGCTTGTTGTCGCGCGCCAGCGTCGTGAGATCACGGCCGTACGCATCGAGCGTCGGCGTCTTCGACTTGCCCTTGGGCGCGGCGGGCTGGCCCTCGGCTCCGAGCAGCGACGTCGTCTGCACGCGGACCTTCGCGGGATCGACGCCGAGATTCGTCAGGACGCGGGCCGCGACGCCCTCGCCCTCGCGGATGAGGCCGAGCAGCAGGTGCTCCGTGCCGATGTAGTTGTGATTGAGCTGGCGCGCCTCTTCGAAGGCGAGCTCGATCACGCGTTTCGCGCGCGGCGTGAACACCATCTCCTGCTGCACGGTCTGGCCACCACGGCCGACGATCGCCTCGACCTCTTGGCGCACCTTCGCGAGGTTGACGCCGAGGGTCTCGAGGACTTTCGCCGCGAGGCTCTCGCCTTCGGAGATGATGCCGAGCAGGATGTGCTCGGTCCCGATATAGTTGTTCCCAAGGCGCTGCGCTTCTTCTTGCGCGAGCACGATGCTGCGTCGCGCGCGCTCGGTGAACGGTTCCCACATAGACATTATTTGTTCGACTCCTAGCGAACCGTCGGGCTCACGTCCGTCGGGTTCGACTTGCCGCTCGACGGCATATACCCTTTGTCGCTTCGCGACGCCGGCCGCGTCTCCATGAGACTGCGAGACGGGAGCCTTGGGTTTCGCGCGTCGGAGTGGACGGCGCGGCGCCGAGCGCGTAGGCTTACTCCATGCCGACGCAAGAACAGGTTTACGACGCACTCAAAGAGGTCGAGGATCCCGAGCTGCACATGGGGATCGTCGATCTCGGACTCGTGTACGGCGTCGCGGTCGCGGGCGAGAAGAGCGAGGATATCGCGGTCACGATGACGTTGACGTCGCCGATGTGCCCGGTCGGGCCGATGTTCCGAGAAGCCGTCCTCACCAAGGTCAAGGGCATGGACGGCGTCGAGAACGCGAGCGTCGACATCACCTTCACCCCGCCGTGGGACCCGCGCACGATGGCGAGCGACGACGCGAAGGTGCTGCTCGGCATCTGGTAGCTGTGACCGACGTTCTCGACGCCGTGCTGCGCTGGCTCGGCGAGGGGCGGCGGGTCGCGATCGCGACCCTGGTGGCGGTCGAACGCTCGGCGCCGCGCGATCCCGGCGCGGCGCTCGCCGTCGACGATCGCGGCGAGGTCGCCGGAAGCGTGAGCGGCGGCTGCGTCGAGGGCGCGGTCTATGAAGAGGCGGCCGACGTCATCGCGACGGGCCGGCCGCGCCTCGTGACCTACGGCATCAGCGACGAGGTCGCGACGGAGTTCGGGCTCACGTGCGGCGGCACGATCCATGTGTTCATCGAGCGCGCGGACGCGCCGCTCGTGCAGCGGCTGGCGCGCGCGATCCGTGGGAACGCACCCGTCGCGATCGGGACGCGGATGGACGGCTCCGGCGTCGGTGCGAAGCTCCTCGTCGACGGCACGGGCGTCGCCGGGACGCTCGGCGACGCCCGGCTCGACGCCGTCGCCGAGCGCGCGATCCGCGGCGCGCTCGATCTCGGCGCGACCGGCATCCGCGCCTTCGGCACGGCGGGCGAGCCGACGGGCACCGACCTGCGGCTCTTCGTACGTTCATGGGCGCCGCAGCCCGACATGCTGATCTTCGGCGCGATCGACTTCTCGCGCGCGATGGCGACGGCGGCAAAATTCCTCGGGTACCGTACCATCGTCGTCGACGCGCGGCCGATCTTCGCGACGCGCGCCCGCGTCCCCGATGCCGACGACGTCGTCGTCGCGTGGCCCGACGAGTACCTCGCCGCGGCGACGATCACGCGACGCACGGCGATCGTCGTCCTCACGCACGACGTCAAGTTCGATATCCCGCTGCTCGAGATCGCGCTGCGCTCGCAGGCGGGCTACATCGGCGCGATGGGGAGCCGTCGCACGCACGCCGAGCGCGTGCGGCTGCTGCGGGAACGCGGCGTCGGCGACGCCGAGCTCGTGCGCGTGCACGCGCCGATCGGCCTCGATCTCGGCGCGCGGACGCCCGAGGAAACGGCGATCTCGATCGCGGCCGAGATCGTCGCGGTCAAGAGCGGCCGCTCGGGCGCCCCGCTACGCGACGGGACGAAGCCCGTGCACGATGCGCCCAGCAACGTCACCGGAGGCGTCGCCGAACCCGCCGTCTCATAAGCGCCAGCGTGGGATTGCTCGACGGAAAGACCGCGCTCGTCACCGGCGTCGCAAACCGCTGGTCGATCGCGACGGGGATCGCGCGCGCGCTGCGCGCGCACGGCGCGACGGTCGCGCTGACGTATCAGGGCGACCGCGTGCGCGGCGAAGTCGAGAAGCTCGCGACCGAACTCGGCGGCACGGCCTTTGCGTGCGACGTCGCCTCGGACGAGTCGCTCGCCGCGCTTGCGACGAGCGTCCGCGACGCGTACGGCACGCTCGATACGCTCGTGCACTCGATCGCCTTCGTCAACAAGGAAGACCTCGGCGGGAAGGTCTACGCGACGAGCCGCGCGGGCCACGCGCTCGCCGTCGACATCTCATCGTACTCGCTCATCGGGCTCGTCGGGGCGCTCGTCGACGTCTTCGCGGGCGGCGCGAGCGTCATGGCCGTCACCTATCTTGGGTCGACCGCGATCGTGCCCAACTACAACGTCGCCGGGATCGTCAAGGCCGCGCTCGAAGCGACGGTGCGGTATCTCGCGTACGATCTTGGCGACCGCGGGATCCGCGTCAATGCGATCTCGGCCGGACCGATTTCGACGGCGAGCTCGCGCCAGGTCCGCGACTTCCGCAAGATGCTCGACAAGGTCGAACGCGGCGCGCCACTGCGCCGCAACGTCACGGCCGAGGACGTCGGGGCGACGGCCGTCTACCTCGCATCGGATCTCTCGCGCGCAATAACGGCCGACGTGCACTTCGTCGACGCGGGCTTCCACGCGATGGGAATGACGCCCGAGCCAGCATGACGCGCCTGCTGCGCGTCGCGCTCTGGGTCGGCGCCGTCGTCGACGGCGCGGTCGCCGTGCTCGCGCTCTTCTTCCAGCCGTTGCTCGGGCCGCTACTCGACGTGCCCGTCAAGGACCCCGCGCTCACGACGATCGCGGGCGGCGAGTACGTCGTCCTCACGGGACTCTACGTCTTCCTCGTGCGCGACGTCGCACGGTACCGGCCGCTGCTCTGGCTCGTCGCGCTCGATCAGCTCTTCGGCGGCGCGATCCCCGCGCTCGAAGTCGCGCGCGGCCACGTCGTCGCATCTTGGAAAACGCTCGGACCCATCCCCTTCAACCTCGCACTCGTTGCGATCTACGTCGCGGGCGCTCTCGTCAAGCGGCCGAAGGAGGCCCGCTCGCCCGCACCGCAACGCTAAGGCGATGAAGCAGCTCCCGATTGCCGCCGCCGCGGCAGCCGTACTTGCGGGTGCCGTCGCTCTCGGCGCGCACGTTCCGGCGGTCGCTGCGGCGCTGACCGCGATCGCCGGCTGGCCCGCGCCTCCCGCGCCCGCCGCACGGCGGCCCGTCACGGACGACTATGCGGGCACGAAGGTCGTCGACGACTACCGCTATTTCGAGACGATGACCGACCCCGCGGTCCAGGCGCTCTTCAAGGAGCAGAACGCCTACGCGCGCGCGGTGCTCTCCAAGCTCGAGCCCGGCCGCGCGACGCTGCTCGCGCGGATCGCGCAGCTCGACGCGGCAGGGCCGCTCGTCTCGCGCGCGCAGCGCGACGGCGACGCGTACTTCTACGAACGGCGCGACCCGGGCGAGAACACGCTACGGCTCTTCACGCGGCCCGTGGCGGGCGGCCCCGAGCGCGTGCTCGTCGATCCGGCGAAGCTCGAGACCGCGCCCGGCCAACACTTCACGATCGAGTACTTCACGCCGTCGCCCGACGGCAGGTACGTCGGCTACGGCGTCTCCGAGGGCGGCAGCGAGAGCGCGACGCTCCACGTCGTCGAGACGAAGACGGCGAAAATTCTGCCCGACGCGATCGATCGCGCGAAATATGTCGGGATCACCGGCTGGCGCCCCGACGGCACCTCGTTCTTCTACCTACGCTTCCCGAAGCTCGCGGCCGGCCAGTCGCAACTCGAGTCGGAGCTGCGGCCGGTGAGCTATCTGCACGTGCTCGGCCGCGACCCGAACGGCGATCCCGAGGTTTTTGGCATCGGCTTCGATCGCAACGTGCCGATGGTGCCGACCGACTTCCCGGTCGTCATCACCTCGCCAACGTCGCCGTACGCGCTCGGCTATGTCGAGCACGGCGTGCAGAACGAGGTCACGATCTACACCGCGCCCGCCGCGAGCATCACGGGCGGCGCCGTCAACTGGCGGCTCGTCGCCGACGTGAAGGACGCCGTCACGGACGCCGACTTCACCGGGTCGACGGTCTTCCTTAAGAGCCATGCCGACGCGCCGACGTACAAGATCCTCACGACGAGCCTGGCGGCGCCCGACGTCGCAACCGCGCGCGTCGTCGTCGCTCCGACGGCCGACGTCGTGGAGTCGATGGGGATCGCCGCGGACGGTCTGTACGTGCGCTCGCGCGCCGGCGGTTTCGGGCGCCTCACCCGCTATCCGATCCCGAGCGCTACGGCATCCGCCGCCGGCCGAACGTCCGTCACGATGCCGTACGAAGGCGCGATCGGCTCGATCGCGACCGATCCCCGCGTCCCGGGCGCCGTCTTCGACCTCGTGAGCTGGACGACGCCACAGCGCTATTACGCCGTGAACGCGACGGGCGGCGTCGCGAACACGGGGCTACGGCCCGATCCCGCGATCGACACGTCGGGCTACACGTCATCGGAAGCGTTCGCAACGAGCGCAGACGGCACGAAGGTGCCGATCTCGCTCGTCTACGCCACATCGTTCGTGCGCGACGGCTCGCGGCCCGCGTATCTCGAGGGCTACGGCTCCTACGGCATTACGCTGACGCCGAACTTCCTCGGGACGCGCCTCGCGTGGCTCGACCAGGGCGGCGTCTTCGCCGTCTGCCATCCGCGCGGCGGCGGCTGGTTCGGCGATGCCTGGCACCGCGCCGGCATGATCGCGACGAAGCAGCACACGATCGACGACTTCGTCGCGTGCGGCCGCTATCTCGTCGATGCGAAGTACACGTCGCCCGCGCACCTCGCGGGCGAGGGGACGAGCGCGGGCGGCATCACCATCGGCCGCGCGATCACCGAGCACCCGGAGCTCTTCGCCGCCGCGCTTGACGTCGTCGGCGTCAGCGACGCGCTGCGCTCGGAGTTCACGCCGAACGGGCCGCCCAACATTCCCGAGTTCGGTAGCGTGACGAGTGCCGCGCAGGTCGCGTCGTTGCTCAACATGGACGCCTATCAGCACGTCGTCGCCGGCACGAAGTACCCGGCGGTCATGCTGATCACGGGTATCAACGATCCGCGCGTCTCGCCGTGGGAGCTGCTGAAGTTCACGGCCGCCCTGCAGTCGGCGAGCGCGAGCGGCCGGCCGGTCATCCTGCGCGTCGACTACGACGCGGGTCACGGCTTCCTCGACGCATCCCGGACGCAGGCCGAAGGGCTCCTCGCCGATCAGTTTTCGTTCTTACTCTGGCAGCTCGGCGACCCGCTGTTCGGGGCCGAGCCGCAACGCATCGTCGCGACGCGCTAGTGTGCTGACCCAGAAGTTCCTTGCGGAAGATCGCGAATGACTTTTGGTCGGATCGAGGAGCGATGAGGGAGCAACGCCGTAGCGTTGTGACCGAAAAGCGACGACGAGCCGGCCGAAAAGACGAGCGAGATTTCGTAAGCGAACTTCTGGGTCAGCACACTAGGGCGCGAGCGGCTGCGGCACGGCGAGGGCGAGCTCGAGGCGGACGCACGTTCCCTGGCGCGAGCTCTCGATCGCGACCCGATCGACGAGCGCCCGCATAATCCCGAGGCCGCGACCGCGCTCAGCGTCACCCTCGAGCCGCCAGCGGCCCTCGTCCCGAATCTCGACGACCAGCAGGTTGCCGGCGACCGCCGCCGTGAGCCGGACGACGCCGTCGCCCCCGCGATATGCGTGCTCGATCGCGTTACCGAGGGCCTCGCCCGCCGCCAGGATGACGTCGTCGCGGCGCTCATCGATCGGGATGGCGGTGAGATAGTTGCGCAAAATCGCCCGCATCTGTGGCGAGGTCGCGGGTACGGCGGGAAGTTCGACGTCGATATCGCTCGGTTCGGGCATCTGCTCGACTCTCTCCGTACTCGTCTCCGACGGGCCTGCTTCACGCAACGCGACGCGGTCTCGGCCGGTTTGCATCGCCGGCGATCACGCCGGACTGCCGCCGGCGAGCCGGACGTCGATCCGCGTCTCAAACGTTCGATCCCACGGTAGCGTCACAATGAGCCCGGCGTCCGTATAACCCGGATAGATTCGATGTAACAGATCGAGCGCGAGCGGCCACAAATCGGCGCGATTCTGCGCGGCGGCCTCGCGCGCGAGTTCGGGATCCAAGAGCGTCGTGTCGGCACCGAGCGCGCGAAACGTCGCGTTGAGCGGCGGCCGCACGAACTGGTGGAAGGCGTAGTCGTCGATGAAGCGATCGAGCACGAACTCGGCATGCGCGTGCGCGTCATAGCGCCCCAGCCGCCGCCCGGCCCCGACGGCGAGCGCGGCGCCGAGCGCCGTACCCACCGTGTTCGCGTTCGTGTTCCACGACGCGAAGCCGTCGAGCCGCCCGGCGACGCCGCGCGCGACGAGCGCCTCGGCGAGCTCGCGCTGCTCGGGGCCCGGCTCGCCCGCGAGAAATGTGAGGTCGGCGACGGTCGCCGCCCGGCCCGCTGCGACGTCGCCCGCGATCGTGTCTTCGAACGCCGTCTCGGCCGCCGCGGGCGTGCCCGCGACGCGCACGTACAGCGTGACGTCGGCGCCTCGTTCGACGCGACGGGCGCCGCTCGCGGCGATGAGCCGCGCGATCGTCACGTCGATCGGCGCGAACTCGAGACGATCTTCGAGCGCGCCGCCGCCGGGCCGCGAATAGACGACGCGGATCGATGGCGCCCAGCCCGCGTCGCGGGCGAGCGCGCGGCCGAGGAGCACCATGCCGAGCTCGTCCGCGCCCGGCTCGATCGCCGCGACGTCCTTCGCCCCGACGTCGCGGCGGAGCCGCTCGAGCGCCGCGACGTCGCGCAGGTGGAGGCCGACCGGGCCCGCGTCGTCCTGGCCGATCACCAGCCGATCGAACCCGCCGCCTGCGGCGACGGCGAGCGCGCGTTCGTCGACGGCGAGGTTTCTGCGGCGCGTGGCGAGATACGCGTCGAGCGTCGCGGGGCCGATCCGCGCGCGCAACGCCGCCGCCTTGCGCCGATTTTCCGGCGTCGCCGGCGGATCGGGGAGGTTCGCATAGGCCTGGATGTCGTCGACCGTCGCGCCGGTCGCGTAGTAATCGCGCGCGAGTCCCTGGCGCGGCACGCCCGTCGGCGCGAGCCGCATCACCGTCCCGAACGCCCCGACGAAGTCCAGCGCCGCGTCGCGCTTGAGGGTGCCGAGCTCGGCGAGCCGCTCACCGGCGTCCGCCGCCGAGACGCCCGGCACGCGCGAGGCGACGAGCCCGCCGTAGGCGATCATGTCGGTCGAGGCGATCAGGGCGTCCGCACCGGCGGCCGCGGGCGACCGGAGCCAGCGCAGGATCCCGGCGCCGTCGCCCGGCGCGAGATAGCGCCCGACGAGCGCGGACGGCGGCGCGAGGACCGTCCGGCCGGCCACCCGGCCGAGCAGGATCGGCAGCTGCAGGGTCACGGGCCGGTCGTCGAGCGGCACGAAGAGGATGGGCGGCAGCGACGTCACGCTCGCGGCGCGAGCCGTCGGCATGCCGCCCCGGAGCGTCGCGATCGCCGTGAACGCGGCGACCGAGGCGGCGGCGAGCGCGCTCCGGATCACGCGTCCGCGCCGCGCGCGTCGAGCGCCGCCCGCAGGAAGCCGTCGTGCGCCGCCAGCACGGCGGCTGCGGCGGACGCATCGAGCTCGAGCCGCGCCATCGCGATCGCGAGCTTCGCGTGGCCGTCCGCGGCCGCGAGCAGCTCGGCTGCCACGTCGGCGTCGACGCGGCCGAGCTCGGCGACCATCCGGATGGCGCGCGCGCGCAGCTTCGCATTCGTGGCCGCGACGTCGACCATCCGGTTCTCGAAGACGCGCCCGAGCCGGACCATCACGGCGGTCGAGAGCGTCCCGAGCACCAGCTTCTGCGCGGTGCCCGCCGTGAGGCGCGTCGAGCCCGCCAGGGGCTCGGGGCCCGTCTCAATCGCGATCGGGAGCTCCGCGTCGCGCAGCAGCGGCGCGCTCGCGTCGCTCGCGACCCCGATCGTGAGCGCGCCGCGCGCGCGTGCCGTCCGGATCGCCGCACGCACGAAGGGTGCGCCGCCGCTCGCGGAGAGGCCAACGACCGCGTCGCGCGGGTCGACGCTCGCACCGACGCGTTCGCCTGCGACCTCGTCGTCCTCCGCTCCCTCGACGGCCGCGACGAGCGCGGGCGGGCCGCCGGCCATGTGCGCCACGACGAGCCCGGGGTCGGTCCCGAACGTCGGCGGACATTCCGCGGCGTCGAGGGTCGCGAGCCGGCCGCTCGTCCCCGCCCCGACATAGTGGAGCCGGCCGCCGGCGCGCAGCCGCGCCGTGATCCCCTCGACCGCCGCGGCGATCGCCGGGCCCGCCCGCGCGACGGCGGCAGCCGCGGTTGCCCCGGTCGCGCCGAGCCGGGCGACGAGCTCGGCCGTCTCGAGGCGATCGAGATCGCGCCCGGCGGGATCGACCGCCTCGGTCGCCGGCGGCGCGCCCGAGCCGCGCGCGTTCAGCGCAGCGCCTCGGCGAAGCGCAGCGCGACGACGGCGGGCTCGTCACGGACGCGCACGAGCGCCGCGCCCGGGAGGTCGCTGCCGAGCCGCGTCTCGAGCAGGAAGCTCAGCAGCGTGTTCTCGCGGAGCAGGCCGCCCGCAAGGGCGACGCGCGGCGGCGCCTCGGGCGGAAAGCCCGCCGCGCTCGCCGCGCGCCGAACGAGCTCCGCGAGCTCGCCCGCGGCGGCTTGGACGAGCTTCGTCGCGACGCGATTGCCCTTGCCCGCGAAGGCGACGATCGCGGGCGCGAGCGAGGCGACGCGGGCGACGTCGGGCGGCGCCGCGTAGACAGCCGCGAGGTAGGCGTCGCGACCCGTCGCGCCGAGCAGCCGTGCCGCGAGCGCCGTCGTCTCGTCGTCGCGTTCGCGGCCGTCGAGCACGCGGCCGAGCCGCCGCACCGCCGCGAGCCCGAGCGCGTACGCCGAGCCCTCGTCACCCGCGAGCCAGCCGAGCCCGCCGACGCGGTGAACGCGGCCGTCGCGCTCGCCATACGCGACGCTGCCCGTTCCGGCGACGAGCACGAGCCCGTCACCCGTCGGAACGCCCGCGCGCAGCGCCACGCGCAGATCGTCCTCGACGACGACCACGCAGGCCGGAAAGGCGGCGCGCAGCGCCGTCGCGAGCTCGCGGGCGACGTCGGGCCGCGCGGCGCCGGCAGCAGCCACGAAGAGCGCCCCCGGCGGCTCCGCACCGGCGAGCTCGCGCGTCGTCGCGACGATCGCAGCGGCCGCCGCCGCGAGTCCGACCGCGGTCGCGTTCCCCGGCGCCCCGCGCGCGAACACCGGCTCACCGCCCGACCGCGCGCAAGCGCCGACCGTCACCGTCCCGCCCGCATCGATCCCGATCGCTACTCTTTCTGTCACGGATTCCGACGCCGCGCCCTACGATACATATCTACGACGCTTCGGCGAGCGCCCGTATGCCGTAGATTTAGTCCTCGCCTAAATAACTCCGGAACTTCGTACGGGGGCGCCTCTCCGAAAACGATTCCGTGCCGTCGAAGCGTATCGACCTCGGATTTACTAATGTCCATTTGTTCCAAAGACGATTGCATAATTGGCGCATTGAATTGCTCGGCAAAAGATCGGAATTTTGCAAAGATTGGTTTTAACTCGGCAATCTCTTCTTCAGTTTCAAGAACCTTCTTTTCACTAGTTGGCTCGACGGCAGCCTTGAGTGCGCGCGGGACGAGCATTCGTCCGGCGTATTCAACAGCGTCTTCAGAATCAACAGTAATAGCCGCCGCATTAGCGAGAAATCGAACTAGATCACGCGGAACGAGACGTCCTTGCAAGTCGGAAAGAACCGCTATGATCCATGTCGCTGTATAAGCCTCCCGCGTTCGCTGACCCGGACGGTCATCTGGACCAAGCTTGAGACCCCATAGTGCTCTTAGCCGCTCAGTCTTCTGCGAAGAATCGAACTCAGACTTAAACGCCTCCGACCACAGCTTTGGGATTGCACCGGATTGCGTTGCCAACCAGGCAGCTAACTCAAGAATATCATCTTCAGTCCATGTCAACGCGTAGCTGGAATAGCTGCGCCGGAACTGATCCCTATTTTGCTTGATTGCGAGATCAACAGTATCCCGTCGAACAAACGCCAACAGTCCGACTGGTCGGTGTAGTTCGGACCGCAATCGCTGCGGTAGATTTACAAGGAGGATTCTCATCGCATGAGCCTCCTCCTCGCCGAGATTATCTTGAATGAGTTCCTCGAGGCCTTCGAACAGCAGCACAACTGACTTTTTAGACTCCATTAGAAAACCAATAAATTTCTCCCCAGCACCGACTTCGTCGACATTGAAACCACAACTCCATGCTGCAATGTCCAACCAAGAACTCAACAGCATTTCGTCGCTACGCACCGAAGAGACTAGGCTTCGAAGATATGACGTAGATCTGTCAGCATTCATTGGTTCCGCTAATCCAAGCTTAACTGAAGCTGACTTTCGTGCGTTATCTACTTGTTTCAAGACACTTTCGCTTGATTGGATCGAGGCACAAATCGGGACAATTATTGAGTCGACGGCGCCAGGAACACCTATCAGCGCTTCAACTGCTGCTCTCCAAGTCTGCTGATCAATTAAATAACGCGCGGCCAACGTTTTTCCCGTTCCCTTTGCGCCTTCACTTATCGCAATCGGCACTTCAGAAATAAAACGATGTGCTAGAGCCGAAATTGGTTCTGTCACTAGCGGTTTCGAGATTTCCCCTTCGACATTCTCAGCAGCGATCAGTTGCTCCGAAAAACTTCGCAGCAGTTTTCTTCGATCGCTTACCGCTATTTCGTTAGTAGTGGCTTCGGGCTTAGAATCCGAAGGGAAATCAGCTTCAATCAGTTCGCCTCGTATGAAACTGTCAACTTCGGGAGCGATTCCATTTAGAAACCCACTCTCCGAGATTTGGGAGACAAAGTCATTCCAACGTGAAGCGCCAACTTGGAGATCTGCGATTTCGGGAATAGTGACAACGGTGAATAGATCTAAGTCCACGGAATCGTCGTAGACCCCCTGCTGCGATGACAGTGTTCTTGGAGAATCAGATACGAAAGCAGCAGTCGCTTCTTGTAACACTGGCGCAATAAGCATGCGGTCAATACCATTTTGGCGAAACAAGGCTGGCACGCGATTCACAAAAATTAGTGGTCGCCGTATCAGTAAGCCGGATCGAGCAGATTCTCGACCGATATAACGAAGCAACGATGCAGTTGCCTTCAAAGATTGCGACGACAATGTCGTGATGATTAGTTGAGAAACACTTGGGTCAAGGGCAAGGTTGGCACCAATAGGCACAAGACCTGCGCGAACATCAAATATTACCCCAGCGCAGTCAAGTTTCTCTGCGATTTCTGCCGCGATATCAGCGATTCGGAATGGATTTCCAGCGTTTATTAGGTTTTCCGGCTTCAGTCCAGAACTTGAAAGATCTGATAAATCTCGTCGTAAAGGTAAAACAAATAGATTTCCTGCCATATTTTGATCTCGTAATCTATCCGCAACCCAACTAATTATTGTCGACACGTCTTGCGCAGGTGATTGATGTATGAGAGCGACCACATCTTCTAAGGCAATATGCGGATCCCCATTTACCTCTTGGTATAAATAACTGATCCCGGGCGCTTCGAGATCCGCATCTACTAGAAGGATTGGCCTCTTTGCAACTTTCGCCCATTCAAGAGCGAAAGCGGTAGCGATAGTAGTACGACCAGTGCCGCCTTTAACACTTAACGTTGCTACCACCGGAAGCTTGCGATAAACGTTCTGTTGAGCGCCTTTCGCCTGGAAACTTATTCTCCCGTCGATTTCCCCAAATGATTGCCGGAAAAACTCACGAGACGTTTTCTGTTCTACTTCAATCGGTAGTACAGATTTATCGGTCAAGCCATCGAGGCTCAGTTCTAAGGGGTTCCGCTTAACACGTCCTGGGAAGATTTCCTCAAGCCACGCAAGTGCCGCATCTACGTTATCTGGATTATCAACGTTGACTAAAAGTTCTTCCCATGTGACGTCAACATCCAATACGCCGGCTCGCGTAGCCTTTGAATAATCAGTCCCAGCTATTTTTCGGGCGACGTCCAGCCACGTCAGTAAAGCACCTACATACTCAATCATGGTAGTCCTTCTAATTTATATCGGAGACCTTGAAGCCAGGTTTCTATCGCAGGAGAGTCGGTCAGACTCTCCCCGTAACGCCAAGCCTGATGCACTTGGGATAAACTTACTGGGGCATTATCGCGCCTAAGCCGAACCGCAGGTTCAGCAGCAATATCCGAACGCGAAAGCCTCAATGCATCGAACAGCCTCAACAGATCGTGCTTGAATTCGCTTGCCGCTCTCGCACCACCATTGGAATCAGATGTATTCCTAAGGTTATTACGCCGAAGGTACTCGTACTTTAGTCGACATTCTACGCCGTAAAATAATAGTAAGCGTGACACGGTGGCGTCGTGATCACGCTCGCGTTGGGAGGATGCGAAAAGCTCTGCGGCCCGCCGACGCAATGTCATAGGAGTTACTGCTAAAGATGACACGTCGGTTGAAATGCGCCTCGTGACCTTTTACGCGTACTCATTTGACAAATATGTCTTGGATCTTGCGCGCGAGCGCTGCAAGCTCGTGCGGCACGATCGCGCCCAGGAGCACGGGGCGCGTCGCGCCGGTCGCCGCTGGGACGCCCGCGGGTCGCCCGCGTAAGAGCTCGAGTCCGAGGATCGCGAAGGCGATCGCCTCCTTCGCATCACCGTCGAGGCCGCACGCCTCGCTCGGCAGCACCTCGTAGCCGAGGCCGCCGAGCTCGGCTCGCAGCGCCGCGAAGAGGACCGGGTTCCGCGCACCGCCGCCGCTGCAGACGACCGCGGCGCCCGGTGCGACACCCGCGCGGGCCACCGCGTCGCGCACGATTCGCGCGACGAACGCGACGAGCGTCGCGCAGCCGTCTTCGAGCCCGAGCGCAGCGAGCGTCGTTGCGTTGCGCGCGAGGAAGCCGTCCCCGAAGCGTTCGCGGCCCGTCGACTTCGGCGGCGGCAGTGCGAACCACGCGGCCTCGCTCGCCACGAGCGACCGCAGCGCGGCCGCGTCGACGGTCCCGCGCGCGGCGAGGACGCCGTTCCGATCGAAGTGGCCCGCTCCACGCGCGCGCACGAAGCCGTCGAGCGGCATGTTCGCGGGCCCGGCGTCGAAGGCCAGCCGAGGCGCGCGAGCGCCGCGCGGCACGACCGTGAGGTTCGCGATGCCGCCGAGGTTGAGCGCAACGACGTCGCGATCGTCGCGACCGAGGAGCACCGCGTCGACATACGGCACGAGCGGCGCGCCCTCGCCACCCGCGGCGCAGTCGGCGCGCCGGAAGTCGGCGACGACGGTCGCGTACGCCGCGCCACGGATGCGATACGGATCGCCGAGCTGCACCGTCGTGCGCTTGGGACCGTCGTGATGGAGCGTGAGGCCGTGGCTCGCCACAAAGTCGGGCGCGCGATCCCCCGCGACGGCGCGCACCGCTGCGCCGAACGCGTCGCCGAGCGCCACGTCGAGCGCGGCGACGGCGGCGGGCCCCGGTTCATACGGCGGTAGCGCGGCGCGGACGGCGCGCGCGAGACCCGGGCCGAACGGTACGGTGGTAAAGCGTTCGAGCTCCGCGACGATGCCGCGGCCGCCGGGCGCCAGCCGCACGAGCGCGGCGTCGATCCCGTCGAGCGACGTGCCCGACATCAGCCCGACCGCGCGCAGCGTCACGCGACGTCCATCGCCGCGACCACGGCATCGCACACCGCCGCCCGAACGTCGCGAAGATCGCGCCGGCCGAAGTACACCCCGTTAGCGAGCAGCACGATCGTCAGCTCGCGCTCCGGATCGGCCCATACGCAGGTGCCGGTGAAGCCGGCGTGACCGAACGTCGTGGGCGACATGCGGCGGCCGCACGAGTTGGCCTCGCCCGTCCGCAGCGCCCAGCCGAGCCCGCGACGCAGCACGGGGTCGGGGGCCTGCTCGACGATCGCGGCGCGCGCGAGCGCGGGCGGCAGCGGCGCGGCGTCGCCGCCGCGCGCGGCGCGCAGATACGGCGCGGCGAGCAGCGCGACGTCGCGCGCCGTTCCGAAGAGCCCGGCATGGCCGGCGATGCCGCCCATCAGGTAGGCCTTCTCGTCGTGCACGCGCCCGCGGACGCGGCCGCGCCACGGATCGGCCTCGGTCGCCGGGATCGCGGCCGCACCGTCGTCGCGCGTTCGGTAGCCCGTTGCGCCGAGCCCGAGCCGCGCGAGCGTCCTCCCGAGCGCGGATCGGAGCCCCGTGCCGCGCGCGCGAGCGAGCGCGACGCCGAGGGCGATGAAGCCGAGGTCGCTGTAGAGCGTCTCGGTCCCCGGCGCCGAGATGAGCGGCCGCTCGAGCGCATACCGGTCGACGCGCTCGGCGCGCAGCATTCGGTAGTCCGCGCCCGAGGCGAGGCCGCCCGCATGCGCGAGCAGCATGCGCGCCGTGATCCCGGCCTTCTCGCCGCCGGCCCACTCGGGCAGCGGTCCGGCGGCGAGCGGGACGTCGAGGGCGAGCGCGCCGTCGCCGATCGCCTCGAGCGCGGCGGTCGCGACGGCGACCTTCGTGAGCGACGCGAGGTCGAAGGCGGTCCGCCCGGTCGCGATCGCGGCACCCGGCGCGGCGTCGAGCGTGCCATAGGCGCGTTCGAAGACCAGCGATCCGGCGCGCTCAACGCGCAGGACGGCCGCCGTGTAGCGCGAGCCGAGGCCGGCGCGGACGACTGCCTCGGCGGCGGTCACGGCCGGGCGACGAGCCGATCCGCGAGCGCTTCGATCGACGTCGCGCCATCGTCGCCCGTCGTACCGACGGCCCCGAAGCCTGCGAGCCGGGGCGCGTCGGAGCGCTCGAGCACGGCAATCCCGAGGGTCGCGCCGTCGAGTCCGGCGATGCAGCGCAGGAGCTCCGTTTGGCCCGCGTGCAGCCGGGCGCGCCGCGCGAGCGCGATGAACGTCCGGCCGGGCTGACCGCCGAGCACATCGACGATGGCACCAGCTTCGGCCGGGCTCGGATCGAGCGGCACGCGCATCGCTTCGGCGCGCACGCGCCTGCGCCGTAGCGCGAAGGCGAGCGAGGGCCGCGGCTCTCCGCCGGGCTCACCGCCGACGCCGTCCGCCGCGACGCCCTCGAAGGAGATGACGGTCGCCGGCAGCTCGGGATCGAGCCGCAGCGTGCCCCGCACGGTTACGATCGCGCGCGCGGCGACTTCGCGCGCGACCGCCGCGGGATCGATCGCGGGCGTGGCGCGCCCCGCCGAGCGTTCGGTTACCAGCCGCTCCCAGGCGCGCGCGCGCCGAGACGTCGCTTCGGCGAGCCGTTCGGCGGGGACGTCGCCCGCCGCGACCGCCGCCACGATCGCATCGCGCGCCGCGCGCGCAGCGTCGAGATCGTGACTGATCGTGAGGACGTCTGCGCCCGCCCGAAGCGCCGCGACCGCCGCCGCCGGAACGCCCGGCGCCGCGACCGCCGCCATTTCGAGACAATCGGTGAACGCGAGACCCGCGAACCCGAGCTCGTCGCGCAGCAGCGTCCCGAGGATCCGCGGCGAGAACGTCGCGGGCGCCGCGTGATCGAGCGCCGGAACGAGCACGTGGGCGGACATCACGCCGCCGGCGCCCGCCGCGAACGCGGCGACGAAGGGTCGCAGTTCGCGCGCGCGCAGCGTCGTGAGATCGGTCGTGACGACGGGGACCGTCACGTGCGAGTCCGAGCCCGTCGCGCCGTGACCTGGAAAGTGCTTGGGGACCGCGAGGACGCCGCCGCGCATGAGTCCGCGCGCGACCGCCGCCCCCAGCCGCGCGACGATGGCTCCGTCGTCGCCGAGGGCGCGCGTGCCGATCACGGTCGAGTCCGGATCGACGCCGACGTCGAGGACCGGCGCGAAATCCACGTCGGCGTCGATCGAACGCACGGTCGCGGCGAGCGCCAGGCCGACGCGCTCGGCGAGCGCCGGGTCGGCCGCAGCGCCCACGGCCTCGGCGCTCGGCATCGGGACCTCGAGCGGGATGCGCGCGACGCGGCCGCCCTCCTGATCGACGCAGATGAGCACGTTCGCCGGAGCGAGCGTCGCGCGCAACGCCGCGACGAGCGACCCGCCCGACTCGACGCTCGCGAGGTTGCGCGCGAAGAGCACGATCGCGCCGGGCACGAGCTCGCGGAGCGTCGCCGCCGTGCCGGCGTCCAGGGTCGCGCCGGGGATGCCGACGCAGAGCGTCCCGCCGGCGGCGGCCGCGAGCGCGGCGCCAGTCACCCGCGGCCTACAGCAGCGTGATGATCTGGGCCGAGTACGTCGAGCCGCGCTTGCTCAGCAGCACGCGCAACTTTTGACCCTTCTTGATGTCGGCGATCGAGTGGAAGTCGTCCCCACCGCCCTCGATGTTCGTGCTCGGCAGGATCGTGACGTCGATCGTCTTGCCGCCGCTCTCGACCGACATCGTCGAGGCACCGTAGTCGATGGCGACCACCTGGCCCTCGATCGTGCCGGCGGCCTTCGCGTCGTCCTGCGCCGCCTGCGCGACGACCGACAGCGCTCGATGCGGCAACTCCGCGGCGCGCCCCGAAGCCACGACCGATACGACGAGCGCGAGGACGAACGAAACAGTGCCGAGCGGACGCGCCATGGTCAAGGTAACGCAACGCAGGCACCGGGGCGTTCCAACCGGCGTCGGATGCAGCGCCGACCGGCGTCACGATCCCACCTCCGCGCCGTAGGCCGCGCGCGCGGCGGCCGCATAGTCAGCATCGCTCGCGCCGCTCGGGAGGTCGCGCGTTCGCGCTCGCTCGCGGTCGCGCAGCGCGCGGAGGCCGGCCGCGTCGCCCGTTCGCTGCGCGCGCACGATGCGCGCGAGCGCCCGGACGCGCGCGACGGCGTCGTCCGCGGGGGCGTGACCAGCGATGACGAGCCGGAGCGCGACGAACGCTTCGTCCGCGGCCCGCGCGCCGACGGCTTCGAAGGCGCGATAGAACGGCGCCGCCGCCGGCGCGGACACGGGGGTTCGCAGCAGCGCAGCGACGATCTCGGGCTTCGAGACGGGCGCGCCGAGCAGGTAGTCGTCGAGCGCGCGCGCGCTCTCGTCGTCCGCCGAGGCCATCGCGGGCAGAATCCGGGCTCGCGGCCTTCGCGCCCTGCGTCGCTCGGAACAGCGCGGCAACGCGCGGGAGTCGAGCGCGAACGTACGCGAGCCCCATGGCATGTGACATGGGGCTCGCGCGACGTCGTGGCTCCCGAATCTGGACTCGAACCAGAGACCCGCTGATTAACAGTCAGCTGCTCTACCAACTGAGCTATTCGGGATCGGCGACCGCGGTGCGTTCGCGCCCGGACGAGATATCCCTCGGCGAGAGCTCCCGGCACCGTCGCGCGCGCCTGCAGCGGAAGGTGGCTTTCGGAGCCGAGCGGGGATAGTGCCGCCATGCTCTGGGGATTACCGAAGGCCGTGTATCCAATGTACACGGCGATCTTCGTCGACGTGCTCGGATTCACGTTCCTCATCCCGCTACTGCCGGCGCTTTCGAAGAACTTCCACATTCCCGACGCGGTCTCGGCGGGTCTGATCTCGGTCACGGCGGTCTTCGCGACCGTCTCGTCGCCGCTCTGGGGCTATCTGAGCGATCGGCTGGGCCGCAAGCCCGTGCTGATCGCGTCGCAGGCGTTCTCGGTCGTCGGCTATGCGCTGCTCGGCTTCGCGCCCGACGTCCTGTGGCTCTTCGTCGCGCGGAGCATCGAGGGGCTCGGCGGCGGCAATCTCGGCGTCGCACAATCGTACCTCGTCGACGTCGTCGAGCACGATCAGCGCGAGAAGGCGCTCTCGTTCAGCGCGGCGGCCTTCGGGATCGGGTTCGTCGTGGGGCCCGTGCTCAGCGGCATCCTGCTCAAGATCGACTTCCGCGCGCCGTTCTTCGCGGCGGCGCTGCTGGAGGTCGGCAACATCGTGCTCACGTCGATCTGGCTCAAGAACGTCGAGGCGACCGACAAGGACGGCAAGGGAAAGAACGATCTCGGCAAGCTCTGGCAGACGCTCAAAGCGCCCGCGATGCTCAACGTGATGGGGCGGCAGTTCCTCTACATCTTCTCGTACACGTACTTCTTCGTCGTGTTCGCGCTGTATCTCAGCAAGGTGTACAAGCTCGATCCGACCTGGTCGAGCCTGCTGCTGGGCTTCGCGGGCGCGATCGGCGCGGCGACGCAGCTGCTGCTCGTCGAGCGCCTCGATAAGCGGTTCGGACCGTTCATGCTCGCGCAGGGCTCGTTCGTCGTCGCGCTCGTCGCGTACGTCGCGCTCGGCTTCGCGACGGCGATCTGGGGCTTCATCATCGTGCTGATCGCCTGGGCGATCGGCGGCTCGGCGCTGCGGCCCGCGCTCAACACGCTCATCGCAGATCATTCGCCCGACGACGAGCGCGGCACGATCCTGAGCATCGCCGATTCGCTGAGCAATCTCTCGATGATCGCGGCACCGGCGCTCGGGGCGTACATCGTCTCGACGCAGGCGCGGCTCGCCGGCATCGTCCCAGCGGCGTGCGTCGCGGCCGCACTCGGACTCGGTGTCCTCGCGCAGCGCAGGGGTGAGACGGCAGATCCAAAAGCCGTGGCGTGATGCACTCCGAGCACGAGCGGTCGCCCTCGAGCCGGGCGCCGGCCGGGCGATCGGCCATCGACCGGCAGCTCGGCACGTGGATTCGAATCCTCGCCGTCGTCGTGCTCGGCTGGCTGATCATCGAGAAGATCGCGATTTACGTCGCGCACATCGCCTTCGCGGCCTCGATCTTCATCGGCGGGATGTTCGTTGCATATCTGATCTATCCGGCGGTGAAGTGGCTCAACAACCACCTGCCGCTCTGGGCGGCGATCGCCGTGATGTACGGCGCGTTCGCGCTCGCCGCCGGCGCGACGCTCTGGTTCGTCGTGCCGATCGCGATCGCCGACCTCAACTCGTTTGCCGCCGATGCGCCGCAGCTCTTCGAGCGCGCCCGCGATTATCTCGGCAATCCCAAGGTCCTCGCGCATCTCCCGCAACCGATCCGGCCGCAGATCGCGCAGCTGCCCGACATGGTGGCGACGTACGCGCTGCACAACGCGCATCTGCTCACCGATAACGTCGTGCCCGCACTCCTCTCGGCGGTCACGCTCGTCGCCCTCTTCATCGCGATTCCCGTCGTCGCGGCGTACATGATCTACGAGGCGGCACCGATCGAGGCGTACATCCTCGCGGCGCTGCCCTACGATCGCCGCGCGTCCGTCGCGAGCATCATCCGGCAGCTCGACGACGTGGTCGGCGGCTTCGTCCGCGGTCAGGTGCTCGTTGCGATCACGATCGGCGTGATGACGGCGGGGCTGCTGCTGGTCCTGCGGGTGCCCTACGCGATCCTCATCGGGCTCTGGGCGGGCGTTCTCGAGCTCATCCCGTATCTGGGGGCAGCCGCGGGCGCGATCCCGGGCGTCGGCATCGCGCTGCTGGTCAACGGCATCGGCGACGCGGCCGCGGCGTCGCTCGGCTTCGCCATCATGTACCAGCTCGAAGGCAACTTCATCTCACCGCGCATCGTCGCTCGGACGATGCGCATCTCGCCGCTCGTCGTGCTCTTCGCCGTCGTTGCGGGCGGCGAGGCGTTCGGATTCATTGGCCTGCTTGTGGCGGTCCCGATCGCCGGGATCATCCGGGTCGTGCTGGAGAACGTGCAGGCGCTCCACCGCGACCCGGTGCTCCTTGTCTCGGACCCAGCGCGGGAGCTCAGCGCGTCGCGCTGAGTTCCCGCGTGCTCGCGCCGGCCGCTGCGCGCAGCGCCTCGACCTTGTCGAGCCGCTCCCACGGCAGATCGAGATCGGGCCGGCCGAAGTGGCCGTATGCGGCCGTCTGCCGGTAGATCGGGCGGCGCAGATCGAGGTTCGCGATGATTGCCGCCGGTCGGAGGTCGAAGAACTCTCCCACGAGTTGCGCGATCCGCTCTTCGGACAGCGTGCCCGTGCCGAACGTCTCGACCAGCACGCTGACCGGATGCGAGACACCGATCGCGTAGGCGACCTGAACCTCGCAGCGGTCCGCGAGGCCGGCCGCGACGAGGTTCTTCGCGACGTAGCGGGCGGCGTAGGCGGCCGAGCGGTCGACCTTCGTCGGGTCTTTGCCGGAGAAAGCGCCGCCGCCGTGGCGCGCCATGCCGCCGTACGTATCGGCGATGATCTTGCGCCCGGTGAGCCCGGCGTCGCCCATCGGACCGCCGATGACGAATCGGCCGGTCGGGTTCACGAAGATGCGCGTGTCCCGATCGCGCAGATTCGCCGGGATCACCGCGTCGATGATCTGCTCGGAGACCGAGCGCCGGATCTCGTCGAGCGAGACGTCGGGATCGTGCTGCGTCGAGATGACGACCGCATCGACGCGCACGGGCGCGTGGCCGTCGTATTCGACCGTGACCTGCGACTTCGCATCGGGCCGCAGCCACGCGAGGCCGCCGGACTTGCGCACGCGGGCGAGCTCGCGCGTCAGATCGTGGGCGAGCACGATCGGCAACGGCATGAGCTGCTCCGTCTCGCGGCTCGCGTAGCCGAACATCATGCCCTGGTCGCCCGCGCCCGTGGACTCGAAGGGATCGGCGTTCCCGGCCTTCGTCTCGAGCGACGCGTCGACGCCCATGGCGATGTCTGCGGACTGCTCGTCGATCGAGACCGACACGCCGCACGTCGCGGCGTCGAAGCCGACGAGCGAGTGATTGTAGCCGATGTCCGCGATCGTCGAGCGCACGATCTTCGGAATGTCGGCGTACGTCGAGGTCGTGATCTCGCCCGCGACGTGGACCTGACCCGTGATGACGAACGATTCGCACGCGACGCGACCCATCGGGTCTTCGGCGAGGATCGCGTCGAGCACGGCATCGGAGATCTGGTCGGCGATCTTATCGGGATGTCCCTCGGTGACCGACTCCGAGGTGAAGAGCCTGCGATAGGCCATGAACTACACTCCTGAACGAATGCCGTGCCGCTCGAGCGGCGCACGCATCCGCGACGTAAACGAAAAAGGGCGCGGCCCCGCTCGCGCGGGGTCGCGCCGACACCGTGAGCTCCGAGCGGTCGCTACGTCCCTTCGGACCAGGACGCCATGTACTTCACCTGCTCGGGCGTCAGCGTGTCGATCGAGATGTGCATCGCGGCGAGCTTGAGCTCGGCGACCTCCTCGTCGATGTGCGTCGGCACCGGATAGACCTTCTTCTCGAGCGTCGTGTGGTTCTGCGCGAGGAAGGCCGCGGCCATCGCCTGATTCGCGAACGACATGTCCATCACGGATGGCGGGTGGCCTTCCGCAGCCGAGAGATTGATGAGCCGGCCGTCGGCGAGCACGCGCACGGTTCGGCCGCTCCGGAGCTTGTACGACTCGACGAACTCGCGCGGCCGCGTGACGCCGGTCGCCATCGCCTTGAGCGCGTCGAGATCGAGCTCGTCGTTGAAGTGCCCCGAGTTACAGACGATCGCCCCGTCCTTCATGTTCTCGAAGTGCTCGCCCGCGATCACGTGATAGTTCCCGGTCACGGTGACGAACACGTCGCCGATCTTCGCGGCGTCCGCGATCGGCATGACCATGAAGCCGTCCATCGCCGCCTCGAGCGCCTTGAGCGGATCGATCTCGGTCACGATGACGTGGGCGCCGAGGCCCTTCGCGCGCGAGGCGACGCCACGGCCGCACCAGCCGTAGCCGGCGACGACGACGGTGTGGCCGGCGAGCAGGACGTTCGTCGCGCGGATGATGCCGTCGATCGTCGACTGGCCCGTGCCGTAGCGGTTGTCGAACATGTGCTTCGTCAGCGCATCGTTGACGGCGATGACGGGAAACGGCAGCACGCCGTCCTTCTCCATCGCGTGCAACCGGATGACGCCCGTCGTCGTCTCCTCGCAGCCGCCGATCATCTCCGCGAAGAGATGGTCGTGCTTCTTGTAGATCGTCGTCACGAGATCGCAGCCGTCGTCCATCGACATGTGCGGCTTCGTCGCGATCACGGATTCGATGTGCTTGTAGTAGGTGGCGTTATCTTCGCCCTTGATCGCATGCGTCGCGATCTCGTAGTGCTCCGAGAGCGCGGCGGCGACGTCGTCCTGCGTGGAGAGGGGATTCGACGCGCAGAGCGTGACCTCGGCGCCACCGGCCTTGAGCGCGAGCACGAGGTTCGCGGTCTCGGTCGTCACGTGGAGGCACGCGCCGATGCGCACGCCCGCAAGGGGCTTTTCTTTCTCGAATCGATCGCGGATCTGCGCGAGCACGGGCATGAAGCTCGCGGACCACTCGATCTTATCGCGGCCTTGGTCGGCGAGCGAGCGATCCTTGACGTCGCCGAGGGTTCGATCAACGAGTTGCAATGTGGAACTCCTGGAGTCGTAGTTGCGTTCGCCGATCTTTGAAACAATCGAAGGCGACCGAAGGGAACCTTCGCCGAAACGGAGGTCGAGTCCTAAGAACGCCCTACGAGTCCTCGAAGATGCGCCGCGCGTACCAGATCAGGACGCCGCCGAGCAGCGAGAACCCGATGACGAACACGACGGCATCCAGGATCGCGGCGTTCGTGCTCAACCCGTGCGCGGCAAACGTCCCGTGCGCGCGCGCCTTCGGGAGCAGCTGTGACGCCGGCGACGCATCGGCGAGCGACGCGAAGAGCGGGCCCGCGGCGCGACGAGGGAACATCAGCCCTCCGATTCGCAGCGCGCGGGAGCGGACCCGCCGCGGACGGAGGGCCGGGCTTCCGCCGCGACCTACTGGACGGCTATGTCGACGATTTCACGGACTCGGTTGCTCGGCTCTGTCTGCGCGCTCGGCCTCGCCGGACCGCTGCTTGCGGCGACGGCGGCGACCGCGGCACCGGCGGCGGACAAGGCGGATCTCGCCGCGCTCGGCGAGTCGCTCGCCCTCGAGCTCGCGGCCATTGCGACCTACGCGACGGCCGCCGCCTCCGCCGTCGTGACGGCACCGGTCGCCGCCGTCCTCGAGCGCTTCGCCGCCGACCACACGGTGCACCGGGACATCATCCTCGGCGAGCTCCGCGCCGCCGGCGCGACCCCGAGCGACGTGCCCACCTCGATCGGCGACCCGGCGATGACGACCGAGGCGGACGTGCTCGCCGTGGCGCTCGCGCTCGAGCGTCGCCTCGCTCAGGCGCACCTCGCACCCGTCGGCACGTTCCGCAATCGCGCCTACGCAGCGAGCTCGGCCTCGATCGTCGGCGTGGAGACCGCGCACGTCGCACTGCTCTCGGAGGCGCTCCGCAAGGGACCGGCCTACCCGGCGGGCATCGTCGGCGCCTGACCCGGCGGCGGCCCGAGCCGCAGCCGGTAGCGATGATCGCGACCCCGACCCGCACGCACGTTCTCGTCGGATCGTTCGGTCCCGAGCCGCTCGAAGGCGAGCGCTTCCAGGACCGCGATCGAACCCGCATTGCGCGTGTCGACGCTCGCGAAGACCGCGGAGACCCCGCGCCGGCGGAGCTCGTCGAGCACCGCCGCGACGGCCTCCCGCATATACCCGCGCCGTTGCGCGCCCGTGAGGAGCACGTAGCCGAGGAAGGCCGCGTCGCCGCGCACCGTGGCTTGGACGTAGCCGAGCGCCGCGCTGCCGGCGCGTTCGAAGAGCACCCAGTTGAGCCACACCTCGGTACCGTCGGGCGACGTGCGCCCTGCCAGGAAGTCATAGCGCGCCGCGAGCTCGGCGACGTCGGTGGGCGGATCGGCCGCGAGGTACGCATAGAGCGCGGGGTCCTGAAGGCCGTCGTAGAGCAGCGCCGCGTGCTCGCGCGCAATGGGCTCGAGCCGGAGCCGGGCCGAGTCGAGCACGCGCTCGCTATCGAACGAGGTCGAGAAAATCGGAGAGATCCTCGCGGGCGACGTCCATGCCGACGCCGCGCGGATTGTAGCGCTTGTCGTGAAAGTCGGAGCCCGCGGTCATCACGAGCCCAAAGCGGGCGGCGAGTGCGCGAAAGTGTGCGACTTGATTGCGGTCGTGCGTCGGATAGAACACCTCGAGTCCGAGGAGGCCCGCCGTCACGAGCTCCTCGATGATCGTCTCGTCCTTGAGGCGCCCAGGGTGCGCGAGCACGGGCACGCCGCCCGCGCAGAGCACGAGCGCGATCGCCTCCTGCGGCGTCATGTGCGATGAGGGTACGTAGCCGGGCTTGCCGCTGGCGAGCGCTTCGCGGAACGCCGCCTCGATCGTCGCGACGTAGCCCTTACGGATGAGCGCGCGGGCGACGTGCGGCCGCCCGATCGAGGTCTCGGTGCCGCCGGCCTCGGCGCGAATCTCGTCGTAGGTGACCTCGTAGCCGGCGGCGCTGAGCTGCGCGGCCATGCGCTTCGCGCGTTCGACGCGCGAGGCGCGGTTGGCGGCGATGGCTGCGACGAACCGCTCGTCGCCCGGCAGAAAGCCGAAGCCAAGGACGTGGACCTCGTTGCCGCGGTAGGTCGTGTTGAGCTCGATGCCGACGACGAGCTCGGCGGGCCCGGGATCGAAGTGGCCGTAGGCGCCGAGCGAATCGTGATCGGTGATCGCGAAGATCTCGACGCCGCGCGCGCGCATCAAGCCGGCGAGCGCCTGGGGTTCGAGGGTCCCGTCGCTCGCGAGCGTATGGCTGTGGAAATCAACGATCATCGGGCGCTCCGGAAGGCTCGCGCGGGGTTGGCGTGGCCGGCCTCGCGGACCTCCGGCGGGTGCGGCGGCTCCGGTCGCGAACGGCCGCCGCCTCCAATGACCCTTCGCCGACCGTTCGTCGCCGTGGTGTTCTCCGTGCTCGCCGGGCTCCTCGTCCACGCGGCGTGCTTCGGCACGGAGCATCGCGCCGGCGGTGCGCACGCGAGCGCGCTCCTGGGCACGGTCGTCGCGGCGCTCGGCCTGCTCGCCCTCGCGGCGGCGTTCGGAACCGCGACGGAGGGAGCTCGCTCGACGCGCCGGGCGACGTGGCTCGCGGAGGTGCTCGGGACCGGCCTCGGCGGCGTCGCCGCCTACGTCGCAATCGAACTCGCCGAGGGTCATGCCGCCTTTGGCGGCGGCCTGCGGCTCGCCCTCGCCGCACTTCCGGCCGCAGTCGCGGGCACGTGCCTGCGACGCGCCGGCCGGCGCGTGTGCGCGCTCGCGGGCACGCGGCTCGCCGCGCTCGTCCCGCTCGCCGTCCGGCAGCGCGCCGCACGGCTGCGGCGGATCGCCGCCGTCGCGCTCCGCGCACGCTGCGCCGCACCCGAGCGCCGCGCGCTCGCCGACCGTGCCCCGCCCGACCTCACGATCGCCGACTCGCGTCCGCTCGCCGGGCGCTCGCTTCGCTTTCATGAGGATTCATCATGCGCAACCGGCTCGCGGCATCGGCCGCCATCGCTTTTCTTTTCCCAGCCTCGGCGGCCGTCGCCGGAACGACGGGCGTCGTCCGCGGCACCGTCACGGACGCGGCCAAGGTCGCGCCGGGCGTCGCCGTCTCGCTCAAGGGTGACGGTGCCGATCTCCGGGTGACGACCGGCGCCACGGGCGCCTTCCTCTTCGCGCAGGTCCCGTTCGGGCACTACACGCTCCGCGTCGACCGAACGGGCGCAGCTCCGTTCACGCAGGCGGTCGACGTTGAAACCGACAGCGTCGTTACCCTGCCCATCGATCTCGCGCTACGCACGATCGGGAAGGCGCACGTCGCTTCGATCAAGGGTCCGGGCGCGAACCCGGTCGCCGTCACGACGCTCTCGCGCTCGCAGATCGCGACGCTGCCCAACGACCAGAGCCTCGATGCGCTGATCACCACGCTGCCGGGGATCGTGAGCTTCTCGTACGGTGAGCCCGTGGCGCACGGCTTTCACGGGCTCACCTACGAGCTCGACGGCGTGCCCCTGCCGCGCGGCACGAGCGCGAACTTCTCCGAGGTGATCGACCCGCGCGACATCGACTCGCTCGAGGTCTTTACGGGCGCCTTTCCGGCGGAGTTCGGCGGCTCGCGCCAGGGTGCGGTCGTCAACATCATCACCCGCCGCGCGACCGACCTCACGGCACCCGAATCCGGCAGCCTCACGCTCGGCGGCGCGACGTACGGCAGCGCGCAGACCTCGCTCGATGAATCGGTCCGGCTCGGGAACACGCGCGTGTTCCTCAACGGCAACCTCGAGCGCACGAACCGCGGCATCGACTCGCCGACCTTCGTGCCGGTCAACGATAGATCCAATCAGAGCAACGAGTTCCTGCGTACGATCACGAACGTCGGCAAGACCGACTCGCTCGCGTTCGATTTCTCCAACAACTTCGCGCAATTCCAAATCCCGATCAACCAGACCGTCAACCCGAACGACCCCGTGCTGCAGGTGCCGGGCACGGACGACGTGCAGCGCGAGTACGACCGCTTCGTCAATCTCGTCTACACGAACAACGCGAAGAACGGTGACTCATACACGCAAATCGCGCCGTGGTACCATGACGACCGCGTCGTGTATGCGGGCGATCTCCCGAGCGATCTGCTCGGCACGATCGACAACGGCGACGGCACGTTTACGGGGCTCGACGGGCTCGCCGAGGATCGCCGGTCGACGTTCCTCGGCGTGCGGCTCACGCATTTCCATACGTTCGGGCCGAATGCCGTGAAGGCGGGCATCGACGCCTCGAACGAGTTCTTCGTCGGCAACGAGCGCATCGCATACCTCGATCAGAACGGCGGACTTCAGAACTTCCTCGATAACCAGCGCCAGCGCGGGTCGCAAGTCGGCGCCTACATCCAAGACAAGTGGACGCCGACGAGCGCGCTCGCGGTCTCGGGCGGCATGCGCTTCGACCATTCGACGGGCTACGTCGCGGGCGCGCAACTGAGTCCGCGCATCGAGATCGACGGTCAGGTCGGGCCGCGCGACGTCCTGCACGCGTACTACGGCTCGCTCTACGCCGCGCCGTCGCTCGAGGACACCCGCCGCGCGGCGGTCGTGCTCAGCGGCGATACCGGCGCCACGCAGCCGGTCTACGACCTCCAGCCCGAACACGATCAGTACTACGAGTTCGGCGTCGCGCACACGATCTCGCCGAACTCTCGCGCGACCGCAAATTTCTGGAAGCGCAACGTGCGCAACGTCCTCGATACGACCCAGCTCGCGAACACGCCGATCCAGGCCGTCTACAACAATACGATCGGCATCGCCAAGGGCGTCGATGTGCGCGTCGATTCGCGCTATCGCAACGGCGACACGGCGTTCGTCTCGGCGTCGCTCTCGAACTCGCGCGCGGGCGGCATCTCCGGAAGCACGTTCCTCTTCGCCCCGCCCGGCAGCGATCCGACGACCGTCGCCTCGAACCTCGACGTCACGTTGCAGCCCGAGGATCACGACCAGACGTTCTCCGCGACGATCGACTACACGAAGCGTCTGGGCACCGATCGCTCGTACTTCGCCTCGCTCGAGCCGCAGTACGGCACGGGCTATCCCGTCGCGTTCCAGAACGGCGAGGGCCGGCTGACGCCGCACCTCACGTTCGACGCGTCGTTCGGACGCGATGCGCTGCGCTATACGAACCACCCGCGCTATGGCTTCGTCGCCGACTTTACGAACTTCACGAACTATCCGTATCTCATCAAGGTCAATAACGGGTTCAACACCACGCAGTGGGGCGCGGGGTTCAAGGCCGGGCTCCGGCTGATCGCACCCTTCTAAGGAGTCTCTCGTGTTCGTTCCCATCCGCGCGTTCGCCGGCGTCGCGCTCGCCCTCGGGCTCGTCGTCGCGGCGAGCGCGGCGCCGGCGCCCGTGGTCACGCCCGTCCCGCCGTTCACGCCAGCGCCGGGCAGCATCGCCGTGCCACAGCGGTCCGGCGCGCCGGAGTCCGCCGGTCACCGGCCGCCCGCCGTCCTCGTCGCGCCCTACGTCGTGCCCGGGACCTTCGCGATCGCAGGCGCCAGGCCCGAGCTCACGGCGGAGCTCGACGTCACCCCGCGCGGCCCGCTCTCGGACGACGTTGCGATCGTGCAGCGCCGGGCCGGCCGGATCGTCCGTGACTACACGGTCGAGATGACCAAGGAGATACACCTCGTCGTGATCAGCGACGACTGGACGTATTTCCGGCACCTTCACCCGGCGCTCGACCCAGAGGGCCGCTTCACGATCGCCCTGAGGTTCCCGCACCCCGGGGCGTACCAGGTCTACAGCGACACGCAGCCGCGGGGGCTCGCGCAGCAGGTTTTCCGGTTTCCGCTCGTCGTCGGGACCGGCGGGACGCCCGTGCGGATGGGCTTGCCCGACGCAACTGGAACGCGAGTCGCCGTCGGGCCGTACGTCGTGGCACTCGGAACGGATCGGCTGGCGGTCGGCCACGAGACCATGATTCCCGTGACGATCACCCGCGACGGCAAGCCCGCGGCGGGGCTGAGGCCGTATCTGGGCGGAGCCGCGCACGCGATCGTCATCGATGCCCGGACGCTGGACTACCTCCACGCCCACCCGATTCCGGCGGGTCCCGGAGCCACACCCGCCCATGACGAGCAGGCGGCGATGGGCGACATGGCGGCGATGCCGGCGCTCGCTCCGGGGGCGACCATCGCGCCGCACCTCGTACTCCACGTGCGCGCGCCGAGCGCCGGGACGTACAAACTGTGGCTGCAATTCCAGGCCCCGGCAGGCCTCGAGGTCGCGCCGTTCGTCATGACGGCCGGCTGAACCGCCGAGCGGGGCCGGCGGACGCGGCGCCGTACCTACGGCGATAATGGCCGAGCCGCGAAGCCCGCTCGAGCCGCCGACACCGGAACAGTCGGCGTTCCTCGAGCGGGCCATGACGCAGTACGGGAAGGCGACGTACAACTTCGCCTACCGACTCACGAACAACGAATCCGACGCTCGCGACCTCACTCAAGAGGCGTTCATTCGCGTCTATCGCGCCTGGCGTTCGTTCGTTCCGGGAACCAGCTTCCTTTCGTGGATCTACCGGATCGTTACCAATTTACATCGGGACGAACTTCGGCGACGAAAAGGGCGTTTCTATGAAGAGCTCCCCGAGGACAACGTCCATCAGGAGTTCGGCGGTCAGCGACCGCTCGCCGTCACCCCGATCGATGATTACGTCGAGCAGCAGATCGGCGAACCCGTCTCGCGAGCACTCGCCGGGCTTTCGGTCGAGCAGCGCCAAGTCGTCCTCCTCGCGGACATCGAGGAATACAGTTACCAAGAGATCGCGGAGATCATGGGATGCTCGATCGGGACAGTGCGTTCGCGCCTGCACCGCGCTCGAGCCCTTCTCCGCCGACTCGTCGAGCGAGCGCAGCAAGCATGAACCATCCCGAGAACGACCACCTGATCGACTTTCTTCACGGCGAACTCTCGGCGGCCGCGGATGCGGCGTTCCATGCCCATCTCGCTGCGTGCGATCAATGCCGCGCCGATGCCGATGCCGAGCGGACGCTCAGCGATGCCCTGCGCAGCGAGGCGCTCGCGAGCGAGCTCGAGATGCCGTCGCTCGTCAACGCCGCCGTGTGGGCTCGCGTCCGGGCCGCGCGGCCCGGCGCCTTCTCGCGCTTCGGCGCGGTCCTGCGGCCGGCATTCGCCGTCCCCATCGCCGCCGCGCTGCTCATCGGCGGCTGGTTCGCGTCGCCGCTCGCCCATCCGGTCGGCACGCCGCCGCACATCGACGCCGCGTACTATTTCGCGGCGCACGCCGCCCAGTCGGGCCAGTCGTCGCTCACCGCGCAGGGTCTACAGACCGTCGGGGCCGGGGACGGTGACGGCACGGTCGCCGCGGATTCCGCAGACTCCGCGGGACCCGGCTACCTCGGGCTCGCGACCACGGCGGCCGGCGCCTTCGATGCGGGTCAGTAGCGCCGCCGGGCTGCTCGCGAGCCTCGTCCTCGTCGGCTCGGCCGTACCGGTCGGCGCCGGGACCGACCTCGAAACGCTGCTGCTCGCGGGCATCGACTCGCCTCGCTCGACGTCGTACGTCGGCCAGTTCGAGTCGGTCCGATTCAGCTCGAACCGCGCGGCGGCCACGATCGTGAAGATCGACCACCTCGCGCCCGATCGCACGCGACGCTGGTACGTCGCCCCCGAGTCGCTGTACGGCGATTACGTCATCTCGAACGGGCCGACGGCCTTCGCTTTCGACACGCATCGCTCGAAGCTCACGGTCATCGACAAGACCGAGCCGAGCGACGTGTTCGCCACGGGCGACGTCCGGCGCGTGCTGCAGAACTTCCGCCCGCTTTCCAGCGGCAACGACGACATCGTTGCCGACCGGCCGACGCAATCGATCGTCCTCGTCAATAAGTACACGGGCGAACGCGCGCTCCGGCTCTGGCTCGATCGCGAGACGCACCTGGTCCTCAAGCGCGAGGCGTATCACGGCAACGGCTCGGTCGCCTCACAGGGGCGCTTCGAGGCGATCCGGTTCACGGGCGCGATCCCGGCCGCGCTCTTCGACCCGAAGGCCCCGGCCGGCTACACGCGCGTCGCGGGCCTCACGCTCCAGCCAGCCTCAACCGACGTCGACCGCGCGATCGCGGGCGCCGGCTTTACGCCGATCGAGCCCAAGCGTCTGCCGCAGGGCTTCGCGATCGTCGGCGGCGAGGTCACGACGGTCGCGGGGATCCGTACCCTCCAACTCGTCTACTCCGACGGCTTGCGTTCGCTCTCGCTCTTCGAGAACGCGCGCGGCGCTGCGGCCGACTTCGGAAGCCTTCAGCCGCACCAGATGCGCTTCGAGAACCACGCGGCGCAGTACGTCGAGGACGGCCCGACGACGCTGATCACGTGGACCGAGGCGGGCCGGCACTTCGCGCTCGTCGGCGACCTGCTCCGGCCCGAACTCGTCGCGATCGCGAAGAGCGTCGTTCCCTAGCCGAGCTTCGGGTTCGGCGCCTTGCCCGCGAGCGAGGCGCCCAGGTTCTTGGCGAGCGCCGCTTCCGTGATCTCGCCGCTGGCGATCGCCTGTACCTTTCCGTCCGCGCCGATGAGGACCATGGTCGGGAATCCGCCCTGCAGATACTTCTGGGCGACGCCGAGATCGGGATCGAACGCCAGCGGATACGCGACGTTGAAGCGCTGCTGGAAGGCGATCGCGTCGGCCTGCGACGACGTCGAGCTGCCGTCCATGCCGTAGGGGCTGCCGTCAACGGCGACGATGTTGACGCGGTCGCCGTAGTGCTTCTGCAGGTCGTTGAGGGTCACGGTCTCGCGCTGGCAATGCGGGCACCACGTCGCGAAGACCTCGAGCAGCGTCGGCTTACCGCCGGCGTGCGCGAGATCGAAGGGCCCCGCCGTCGTCGAGACGTCGAAGTTCGGAGCGACCTGGCCGACCGCGAGCGGCGCGTTGATGGAAGCGGTCGAGGCCGCCTTCGGCACGCGGTTCGCGAGCGCGATCGCAACGACGACGACGATCGCGAGGAAGGTGAAGGAACCGTAGAGGATGAGCTGGCGCTTCTTGGCACGGGCCCGCGCCGCCTCGACGGGCTGCGAGCGGAAACGCTGATCGGCACGATTCATGGGTCTCCGATTCTCGTCACGAGCCCGAGCGCCCGCCGCCGGATCGCGCCAAACCCCTCAGAGCACCCGCGCGCATCGCTCCGTGCCCTCGAAGCCGTCGCCGAGCAGCCGGTCGACTGAGAAGCGGCCGCTTCCGGCGCGGGCGACGCCGAACGCAAGCAGCGCCAAGCCGAGATCGGCCGCGACGTGCCCCCACGACGGCGCCGTCGGGAGCGCCGAGCCGAAGCAGCCGCAGTCCGCCGGAATGTTCCGGACGACGAGCGACCCGACGGCGGCCGCGAAGACGACGAATTGCAGCGCGGCGATCGTGGCGGCGGCACGGGTTTGGAAGCCCGCGACGAGATATGCGCCGAGCACGAGCTCGACGAACGGCAGCGCGATGCCGAGCGGTGCGATGACGGCGGGCGATAGCAGCCGGTACGCGGCGATGGCGCTCGCGGTCGAGCCCGCGCCGTCGTGGAGCTTGATCGCCCCCGCGAGAACGAGCAACACGCCGATCGCGACGCGCGCGACGAGCGCTACGATTCCCAAGCGACGATCCGATCCACGAGTTCGCGCTGGCGGCGCGGGATCGCCGCCGGGTCGGCCTCGATACGCTCCGGGTGCTCGTGGCCCCGGATCGTCGCCGCGACGCCGCGTCCGAGATCCTCCGGATCGTAGCCGCCTTCGAGCACGTAGAGGGCGCGGCCGCCCGCGTACGTGTCGGCGGCCTCGCGCACGAGCGCGCCGAGCGCCGCGCCCGCGACGGTCGTATCGACGCCGAGATCGCCGACCGCGTCGTGCACGGCAATGTCGTAGCCGGCGCTCACGATCACGAGCTCGGGCCGCGTCCGGGCCGCGACCGCCGGCAGCACGCGCGCCCAGGTGGCGACGAAGGCTTCCGTCCCGAAGTCGTGCGGCACGAGCGGCACGTTGCAGATCGCACCGTCAGCCGCGAAGCGCTGCTCGCCCGGGCCGCCGGTGCCGGGATAGCTCGGGAAGGCGTGCGTCGAGAGATACGAGACGCCGTCACCCACGATCGCCTGGGTGCCGTTTCCGTGATGGTAATCGAAGTCCACGACGAGCACGCGCCTGCCGAGCGCCGCGTAGGCGCGCGCCGCGATCGCGGCGTTGTTGAAGATGCAAAAACCCATACCGCGCGCGGGCTCGGCGTGATGTCCCGGCGGCCGGACCACCGCGAAGGCCGCCGTGTCGCCGTCGACCGCCGCCTCGAGCGCGGCGAGCGTGCCGCCGGCGGCGCGCCGCGCGACCGAGAGCGACGACGCATCGACCACCGTGTCGCCCGTCGAGAGGTAGCCGGCGCCAGTGCCGACCATGGCGACGTCGCGCGCCACGCGCTCGAGATAGCTGCGCGAATGGACGAGCTCGAGCTCGGCATCGGTCACGTCTCGCGCCGCGACGCGCTCGTGCAAGAGCCCGTCCGCTGCGAGGCGGTCGAGGATCCCGGCAAGGCGCGCCGGCGATTCGGGATGCGCGACGCCCTCGAGATGCCGCGCATACGCCTCGTCGGAGACGACGATCATCGCGTACGGTACCTCGCTAGTGCGGCTTCGGAGCCGACGACTTCGACGCCCGAGCCGGGGCCGCGGCAACGGCGCGGATGTCCGCGTCGAGCTGTTTTGCGAGCGGCGTGTTCGGCTTGACAAACGGCTTGAGTTTCGAGAAAGCGAGCCGCGCCTTGGCTTTATTCCCATCGGCAGCGGCGCACTTGCCGTACACGTAGTAGAGCTGCGGGTTCGCCTTGAGAAACGGCGTCGCGTTCTTATCGATCGCGTCGAAGACGGCGATGCATTCCTTGTAGTTCTTGATCTGCAGGTCCGACGTGCCGACGCCCGCGAGCGTCTGCGGCGTGTGCGCGATCTCGAACGAGCGCCGGAACGCGTCGTGGGCGTCCTGGAAGCGGCCGGCCTGCGCGTCGACCTGCGCGAGCGTCGCCCACGTGTTCGGGTCGTTCGGCCGCACTTCGGTGAGGCGCTTGAAGTAGCCGAGCGCCTCGGGCATGTTCTTCCGCTGCAGGGCGAGCTCGCCGAGGCGCGTCAGCGCGTCCGGCACGTCGCGATTGGGCCCGAGGGCCGTCTTCCACTCGGCTTCACCTGCCGGGATGTCCTTTGCGATCGCCACGTCGTAATCGCCGTAGGCGATGTGGATCGCCGCGATCTTCGGAAACGCGGCCTCGCCGCGCTTGAGCACGGCGAGCGCGTCGTCGTTCTGCTTCGCGTCGCGGTAGACTTGATATTCCTCGACGAGGACGGCGACCTTGGCGTCGTCGCTCGGCACGATCGCATAGAGCTGCTCGTAGGCGGCGATGGCGCCCTTGACGTCATGCTGGGCCGCGAGCACGCGCGCCTTGCCGAGCAGGGCGTCCGGGTTCTTCGGATCGATCGCGAGCGCGCGGTCGAAGTCGGTGACCGCGAGCGCGAGCGCCTTTTGCGTGATATACGTGCGCGCCTCGAGCACGAGCGGCGCGGCGTCCTTGGGAGCGAGCTTCGCGGCGGCTTCAAGCTGCGTGCGCGCGTCGTCGAATTTCTGCTCCTGCGCGAGGACGAGACCATAGTTCTCGAAGACGCGCGGGTCGGTCGGATTGAACGTCGTGGCACGCTTGGCGATGCGCTCGGCGTCCGCCGGGCGATTCTCGCGGAGATACAGATCCGTCAGCGTCAACAGGACCTGCGCGTTTGTGGGCTCGCGATCGGCCGCTTGCTCGAAGTCGGCCGTGGCTTCCTTGCCCTTGCCGAGCATCTCGTTCGCCGAGCCGTCCAAGAAATAGACCTGCGCGGTCTTGTTCCCGAGCGCGAGCAACCGCTGCGTCAGCGCGGCGGCCTGCTGAGGCTGATTGTTCGCGAGGTAATAGCCGGCAAGTTCGACCAGCGACGGCTGGTCGTTCGGATTCGCCTTGATCTTCGCTTCGAGCCGCGGGATCGCGACGCTCGACGGCTCGGGGGTCGCCGTCGGCAGCGGCGCCGGCGATCCGCTCGGGCTCGCGCTCGGGACGGGCGACGGCGGCGAGTGTGGCCGAGCGACGGCAACGGTGAGGGTGCCAAGCGCGAGCGCCCCCGAAAGGGTGGCGACGGCGATGCGAGGGATCGTTTTCAAGCGTTCACTTTCGGGTTCGGGACGCGGAGCCAACCGAATCGCCTTGCGGGTTCGGGCAACGTAAGCCTGCTATGGGACGACCGAGGCTCGAACTCGGATGCTCTCGCGAGCGGCAAATTTTCACGCCACTTCGGCTTTCGCCGCCGCGCCGCAGCGCGTTCGTGGTCCGGACTGTGCCTTGACCCTATGCCGTCGCACGTAGGCCGCGCCCGTCCAGTCTCTACACCTTCCGCGGTCGCCCGCGGCTTGGCTCGGCGTCGTCATGCGGCCGGAGCCGTGAAGAGTTCGCCGACTTTGAGCGCATCCCGGCCGCCGTTTCCCTGCGGCCGGCTCCAAACGAAGTCTGCTGTGTCTGCCAATTCCACCATCATCCCATTGCGTCGCCTTCGCTTCGTGCAGCGCCGACCCATCGCCGGTCGGTCTCGGGAGTGAGAAGGATGCCCAGGAGCAGATCGTCGCTCTCCGCGACGGCGCCCGGCGCGCCGAGCGCGCCGAGGGTCTCCGAGAGCACGAGCGCGCCGCCCGGCAAGACGTCCGCACGCTCGGCGAGCATGCCCGGCAGCGCGCGCCGCCCGGCGAGGTCGAGATCGAGCAGCCGCTCGATGGCCGCGTCGATCGCCACGCGGGTGAGCGCGACGCCCGAGACCTCGCCGACGTGCGATTCGAGGGCAACCGCGGCGAGCGTCAGCGGCGTGCCAGCGACGGCCCGCACCGAGTCGACCGGTGCGAACGCCGCGAAAGGCGCGACCCGGGCGGCGATCTCGGCGCGCGCGGTCGCGGCCGCCGCGCGCGCCCGTGCGCCGGGCGTCGCGCCCGCAAGCTCGGGATGGCGCTCGATCACGCGCACGGAGCCGATCTCGATGGAGCGCGTCGCCTCGAGGACGCCCGCGCGGCCGACGCCGACCTCGACGCTGCCGCCGCCGACGTCGACGACCGCGACGCGGCCGCCCTCCGCCGGCCGGGCGTGCGTCGCGCCGCGGAAGCTCGCCGCGGCCTCCTCGTCGCCCGAGAGCACGCGGAGCGGCACACCCGCAATCCCCTCGATTCGCGCGGCGAAGGCGATTCCGTCGTCGGCGCGACGGACCGCGCTCGTCGCGATCGCGCAGAGCGTCGCATGCCGGGCGGCTGCCCGGGCGACGAAGTCGCTCACCGCGGCGAACGTGCGCCGCGTGACGCCGGAATCGAGCGCGCCGCGATCCGCGAGGCCCGCCCCGAGCCGGGTCCCGAGCGCCGCGTGCTCGCGCTGCACGACGCCGGCGGGCGTGTCCTCAACGATGAGCAACCGCACGGTGTTCGTCCCGATCGAGACGACCGCGCGGTGCGCGCTCAGTACCGCTTGCCCGCCGATGCCTCGCGGGTCTTCTGCACGAGCGAGAGCGCGTGATCGTAGTCCTGGTTCGCGATGCCGGCGTAGAGCACATCGATGATCGTGAGCTGAGCGATTCGGCTCGACGTCGCGTCGGACCCGAACGCGGTCTCCTTCGCGGCGGTGAAGAGCTTGATGTTCGAGACCTTCGTGATCGGCGACGTGGCGCGGTGCGTGATACAGATCGTGGTCGCGCCCGCATTCTGGGCGTTTTCCATCGCATCGCAGACGTCGCGCGAGGCGCCCGTGTGCGAGATCCCGAGCGCGACGTCCGGGGGTTCGAGGAGCGACGAGGACATCGCCATGAGATCGGAGTCGTTGAGCCACATCGACGGGATGCCGAGCTTCATAAATTTATGGTACGCGTCGAACGCCAACGGCGCGCTGCCGCCGATGCCGTAGACCTCGAGCCGGCGCGCCTTCGCAAGCGCGGCCACCGCCTTCCCGAGCTCGTCGGCGCCGAGGACCTCGATCGTATCCTTGAGCGCCTGGGCGTTGGCCTGGAAAACCTTGGTGGTCAGCGCCTCGAGCGAATCGCCCGGCTCGATCTCCTCGTACACCGTCTCGGCCGGGCCGACGAGATCGCGCGCCAGCATGATTTTGAACTCTTGGTAGCCCTTGTAGCCGATCTTCTGGCACAGTCGAACCACCGTCGATTCGCTCGTCTGCGTACGCTCGGCGAGCTCGGTAACGGTTAAGTAAATGAGTTCTTCGGCGTGCTTGAGGATGAAGTCAGCAACGCGTTGCTCAGCGGTACGCAGCGTGCTGTACGTGCCCTGGATGCGGATGAAACAGCCGGGAACGTTGACGGGCTCGATCCGGCCGGTATCGGTCGTCTTCACATCGCGCGAGTTCTACGTGCCGTTCGAGCGGGCCTCGATGGACGCGGCGCGATGTCGTTTACGAATGAAGTGCCGCTCGGCGGGCTCCGGGCGATCGTGCGGCGCCCACGCTTCCGTCGACTTGAGATAGGCCGCGATTTGCGCCTCGAAGGCGGGGTCCGTCAGCGCGCTCGCGCCCGGCTGCGGCGCGTTGGCCCGCTCGGCAATCGGCGTCGCGGGCGCGTCGAAGCCCGCCATGCGCGCCACCGGCCGCCGGCCGCCGCGGTCGACGACGATGTCGATCTCCGTCCGGTCGTGCTGGCTCGCGAGATACGCCGGCCGGTGCCGCTCGACGTCGAGCGCGTCGACCGCGGCGAGCGCGCCGTCCGCGAGCCGGACCGTCGCGCCGAGCGCGTGCACGTTGATCGTGACCGCGCGCTCGGCGGCTACGGGGTCGGTCGCCAATCGCCCGGGCCCGGCGTCGGCGCGACGACGCGGCCGCGCAGAAAGATGATCTCCTCGTGCGGTCCGACGAGCTGCAGCGCCCGATGGATCTCCGGAACGGCGCCGCGCGGAACGCTCAGCCGAGCGACGGTCCGCGACTCGTCGGCGTCCCGCGCCCGCAGCGCGACCACATCCGCTCGCGCCCGGGCCAGGTCGCCCGCGAGCGCCACGTTCTTCGCGACGATGCCGGCGAATTGAACGGCGACGATCGTCGCGATCGAGAGCATGGCCGCGAGCACGACGAGGGGACCGCCGATGCGCGCGTACCGCCGCGCTCGCCGCAGCAGACGCCGTCGCGTCACGGGACCGCGACGGCGTGCGCGCGCGTGGTATCCGCCCAAACGCCGATCGCGCGGTACTTCGCGTACCGCCGCTCGAGGAGTCGGGCGCCGTCGATGCGCTCGAGCCCGCGCAGCGCCGCGTCGATCGTGTCGAGCGTCCGCTCGACGAAGGCCGCCGGAGCGCGGTGGGCGCCGCCGAGGGGCTCGGGGACGATCTCGTCGACGATCCCGAGCCGGAGCAGATCCTCGCTCGTGAGCTTGAGCCGCTCGGCCGCCTCGGGTGCGCGCGCGGCATCGCCCCACAGGATCGCCGCGCAGCCCTCGGGCGAGGCGACCGAATAGACGGCGTTTTCGGCCATGAGCACGCGGTCGGCGAGCGCGATCGCGAGCGCACCGCCCGATCCGCCCTCGCCGACGATCGTCGCAACGACGGGCACGCCGACGCGTGCGAGCGTCGTCAGCGCGCTCGCGATGGCCTCGGACTGCGAGCGTTCCTCAGAACCGATCCCGGGATCGGCGCCCGAGGTGTCGACGAGGCTCACGATCGGCAGATCGAAGCGCGCGGCGAGGTTCATCAGCCGAATCGCCTTGCGGTAGCCCTCGGGCGACACCATCCCGAAGTTCCGCCGGATGTTTTCCTTGGTGTCGCGGCCCTTCTGCTGCGCGAGGACCATGACGCGCCGGCCGCGCAGGCGACCGAAGCCGCCGACGAGCGCCGGGTCGTCTCGGAAATGACGGTCGCCGTGCAGCTCGTCGAAGGCGTCGAAGGCAGCGAGGTAGTCGCTCGCGACCGGCCGCTTCGGATGGCGCGCCATGTGCACGCGCTCCCAGGGCGTCAGGCGCCCGAAGAGATCCCCGAGGAGCTCCGTGTAGCGGCGTTCGAGCAGCGCGACGTCCTCGGAACCCGCGCCGCTGCGTGCTTGGAGCGCCGCGATGCGATCCTCGAGCTCGGCGAGCCGGCCCTTTTCGCGTTCGACGATGATGTTCACGGCGCGGCGAGCTCCGGCACCGACTTGAGCACCGAGCCCGCGCGCTTGCGATCCTGCGTGTAGCCGAGCAGCCGCACGAGCGTCGCGCGCAGCTCGGAGCGCGGCACGACGAGATCGACGTGGCCCTTGGCGAGCAGGAACTCGGCCGTCTGGAAATCGTCCGGCAGCTTCTGGCGCAGCGTCTGCTCGATCACGCGCCGGCCCGCGAAGCCGATCGACGCGCGGCGCTCGGCGACGATGAGGTCGCTCTGGAACGCGAACGACGCCGAGACGCCGCCCGTCGTCGGATCCGTCAATACGGTGATGAATAGATTTCGTTCGGCCATGAAGCGTTCGACGGCGAGCGTCGTCTTCGCCATCTGCATGAGCGCGAGCATGCCCTCTTCCATCCGCGCGCCGCCGCTCGCGGTGAAGATGATGCACGGCAGCCGGCGCGCCCGCGCCTCCTCGAGCAGGTGCGCGATCCGCTCGCCGACGACGCTGCCCATCGTGCCGCCGCGGAAGCTGAAGTCCATGACGCCGAGGGCGATCGGGATACTCTCGACCGTCCCGAAGCCGGTGACGATCGCCTCGGAGAGCTGCGACTGCTCGCGGTCCTTCGCGAGCTTCTCAGGATAGGGCCGCTTGTCGATCCAGCCGAGTGGGTCCGCCGGCTCGAACTCGAGCCCAATCTCCACGAAATCGCCGTCGACGAGCGAGGCGATCCGGTCGAAGGCGTGCATCCGGAAATGATAGTCGCACTTCGAGCACACCGAGAGATTCGCCGCGAGGTCCTGGCGGTTGAGGATCTCGCCGCAGGCCGGACACTTCGCCCAGAGCGCCTCGTCGCCGGCCGGAACGCTCTTCTCCCGCCGCAGGAGCAGCCAGTCCGGGATCGGCATCACCGGCCGGCGGTCTCGGCGACGGGGGTGACGACTCGAACGCCGGTCGCGGCCTTCGCTCGCCCCCCGAGGAGCCGGCCCGCGTAGATCCGCCGCAGCTGCAAGAGGTAGTTCGAGATCTCCTTGCCGTTGAGCTTGGACTCGCCGACCGTTCGGTCGCGGAAGACGTACGGCACCTCGAGCACACGGCCGAAGCGCGCCTTCGCGGCGACCTCGAGGCCGATCTTGAAGCCGATGGGATCGAGCTCGACGCCCTCGAGCGCCGTGCGCTTCACGAGGATGAAACCACTCGTGATGTCGCGGATCGGCGTCAGCGGCCAGGCCATCGCGCACGCGACGATCGACGTGAGCTTGCGCTTGAACGGCCAGTTTTCGATCCCGCCACCGCGTACGTAGCGGCTTCCGACCGCGAGCCCGTAGCCGCCCGTCGCGAGCGCAGCGACCATGGCCGGTACGATCGAGACGTCGTGGCTGAAATCCGCGTCGATCGCGCCGAGTGCCTCGGACTCGGGCCGGGCGAAGCACCAGCCGTCGATCACACCGCTCGAGAGGCCGAGCTTCCCGGGCCGGTGGAGACAGCGGACCGGCAACTCCACTGTGAGCCGGTCGACGATCGCGCCCGTGCCGTCCGGAGAATTGTCGTCCACGACGACGATCTCGCCGTCGAGCCGGTGCTCAGCGAAGACGGCGGCGAGCGAACGTACGAGCCGCTCGATGCCGCCTGCCTCGTTGAACGTGGGGACGACGATGCTGAACTTCAAGCCGTTATACGCGACCCATACCTGTCAAGTATACGCCGCCCGTGCGCCGTCTCTTGCTCGCGCGTGCTCACAAATCGCCTGCAGCGTACCGCAGCGCCGCGATTGTGACGAGTCCCGCCGTCTCCGTTCGCAGAATGCGCCGGCCGAGCGAGACGAGCGTCGCGCCGGCTGCCGTCGCGAGGTCCGCTTCGGCATGTGAGAGGCCGCCCTCGGGACCCACGACGATCGCGACGGAGCGGACGCCCGCGAGAAGCTCCGGAAGACGCTCGCGCAGCGCGGCGGGTTCCGTCGCCTCCCACGCGACGATGGCGCGGTCGCAGCCGCCGATCATCGCGAGCATCGCGGCGAACGGACACGGCTCGGTGACGCCCGGGACGTCGACGCGGCCGCACTGCCGCGCGGCCGTCTCCGCCAGCCGTCGCCAGCGCTCGACCTTCCCGGCCCGTGCGTCGGCCGTGACGGAGTGCGCGCTCGTGAACGGCACGATCCGCGCGATGCCGAGCTCGGTCGCCTTCTCGACGACGAAATCCATCTTTGCGCCCTTCGGCACGCCCTGCGCGAGCACGATCTCGAGCTCGCACGGCAGCGGGATCGTCTCGTCGGCGTCGAGCCGCGCGGCCCAGCCGTCGGCGCGGCGCGCGAGCGTCGCCGAGTACGACCGCGCCGCGGAATCGACGACCGTTAGCGCGTCGCCCTCGCCGAGCCGCAACACGACGGCGAGCTTGCGCGCGTCGCCGTCAGGAATGGCCACGAGGGTGCCGACGGCGTGGGCCCCCTCGACGAAGATCCGCGGCCGAGCTACGGCGCGAACGCGTCCTTCACGCGGTCCATGAACGATCGCGAGTCGACGGCGTCGCCGCCGATCGCGGCGTACTCCTCGAGCAGCTCGCGTTCGCGGCGCGAGAGCTTCGCCGGGACCATCACGTGAACGGTCGCGAGCAGATCGCCCTTGGCCGAGCCGCGCATCGTCGGCATGCCGGCGCCGCGAACGCGCAACGTCGTACCCGATTGGGTGCCGCCGACGACGACGAGCGGTACCGCGCCACCGAGCGAATCGACGTCGAAGTCGCTCCCGAGCGCCGCCTGCGTGAACGAGATCGGCACGTCGAGATAGAGGTCGGCGCCGTCGCGGCGAAAACGCTCGTGCGCCTTGATGCCGAGATAGACGTAGAGATCCCCGGGCGGCCCGCCGTGCGTCCCGCCCTCCCCGTTGCCGGAGATGCGGATGCGGCTACCGTCGTCGACGCCGGCCGGGACCTTCACGGTCAGCGAGCGATGCTTCTCGAGCCGGCCGTGACCGTGGCAGTCCTTGCACGGCGTCGGGATGACGGTGCCCTCGCCGCCACACGTCGTGCACGTGGTCTGGGTGACGAACTGGCCGAGCGGCGTCTGCCGGACCGCGCGCATGGCGCCGGTCCCGCCGCAGCGTTCGCAGCGCGTGACGAGCGTGCCCGGGGCCGCGCCCGAGCCACGGCAGGTGTCGCAGCTCGCAAGATGCGCGTACTCGATCTCGCGTTCGACGCCCGTGTAGGCGTCCTCGAGCGTGATGTGCATGTCGTAGCGCAGATCGGCACCACGCTGCGGCCCGGCGACGGTGCTGCCACGGCCGCCGCCGCCGCGCGCGCCGAAGAACATGTCGAAGATATCGCCGAAGCCCTCGCCGCCGCCGAAGTTGGCACCCGGTCCCGCGCCGCCGCCGCCAGGGCCCGGGCCCGGAGCGCTGCCGAAACGGTCGTAGTGCTGGCGCTTCTGCGGATCGGAGAGCACCTCGTAGGCCTCGGTGATCTCCTTGAAGCGCGCTTCGCCCGCAACCTTATCGGCGGCGACGTCGGGATGGTGCTGCCGGGCGAGCCCGCGATAGGCGCGTTTGATCTCGACCTCGGAGGCGCTGCGCTCGATGCCGAGCACGGCGTAATAATCGGCCACGATTTCCTTATCGCCGTTCGGTATCGGCGAGATGACGGTTGAGCGAGGACGCGGTTCCCGAGGCGAGCGCGAGCAACCGCGCGTACGGCATGCGCCGCGGCCCGAGGATTGCGAGCAGCCCGAACGTGCTGCCGTCGAGACGATACGGCACCGTGACGACGCTGCACTCTTGCATCTCGTCGGAGCCGAGCTCGCGGCCGATCTTGATGCTCGGCGCGTCGCTGCCGATCGCGTCGGCGACGAGATCGTAGAGCGAGCGCTGCTCCTCGAGCGTGGCGAGAATGCCGCGCAGGTTCCGGAGGTCGCGGAACTCCGGCTGGTCGAGGAGGTGCTGCGCACCGCTGCTCGTGACGGGCGGCGGCTCGCCATCGTCGATCGCGTCGCGCAGGGCGGCGGCGATCGGGCGCACGAGTTCGAGGGGCAGGCGCTCGTCCGCCACGATCCGCTCGACGTCCGCGAGCGCGATCTCACCGAGCATGCGGCCGCCGAGCAACGCATTGAACCGATTCGAGAGCCGCGTGAAGTCGTCGGCCTCCACCTCGGGCGCGTGCTCGATCGTCTTTTGAATCGCCTGACCCGCCGACGTGACGACGACCGCGAGTGCCGTCCGGTCGGAGAGCCAGATCAATTGGATGTGCCGGAAGCTCTGCGTCGAGCGGCCCGGCGAGACGACGAAGGCGACGTTACGCGCGAGCCGGCCGAGCAGGCGCGTCGTCTGCTCGATCACCTCATCGAGCTCGCGGCCCGCGGCCCGGAACTCATCGGAAATCCGCCGTTCTTCTTCATCGCGCAGAGCTTCGGGGCGCATCAGCTCGTCGACGTAGATCCGGTAGCCCAGGTCCGAGGGGATCCGGCCCGCCGAGGTGTGCGGCTGCACGAGATAGCCGAGCGCCTCGAGCTCGGCCATCTCGCTGCGGATCGTCGCAGAGCTCACGCCGAGGTTGTACTTCTGCGTGAGCGTGTTGGAGCCGACGGGTTCGGCCGTCGCGACATACTCATAGACGATCGTCGCGAGGATGAACGCCTTCCGTTTGTCGAGGTCGGGCCGTGCGGTCAACGAGTCGGCCGTCCTAGCAGTCACGGTTCCAGAGTGCTAACATGGCGCTCAGCCTAGCAAAAGCGCTCAGGCGGGTCAAGGCTACGCTCCGCGGAAATGGATTTCGGAAGGTTACCCGCTCGCCGCAAGGCGACGTCGGCGCCTCTTCGCCGCCCGGCACTTGCGAAGGACGCGATGGATACTCAAACGATCGAGGCGCTGCTCGAGGAGCACCGCCGCATCCCGCCGCCCCCGCAGCTCGCAGCGACGGCGAACGCGAAACCCGGCATCTACGACGCCGCCGACGCCGATTATCTCGCGTACTGGGCGTCGTGGGCCGATCGCCTCGCCTGGTCCAAGCCGTATGAGACCGTGCTCGACTGGCAGGAGCCCTTTGCGAAGTGGTTCGTCGGCGGGAAGCTCAACGCGTCGGTCAACGCGCTGGACCGGCACGTCGACGCGGGACGCGGCGACCGCGTCGCGTTCTTTTACGAGGGCGAGCCAGGCGACCGTAAGGCCGTCACCTACGCGCAGCTTCTCGAAGAGGTCTGCCGGTTCGCAAACGGCCTGCGCACACTCGGCATCAAGCGCGGCGACCGGGTCGCGATCTACATGCCGATGGTGCTCGAGCTGCCGATCGCGATGCTTGCCTGTGCGCGCATCGGCGCCGCGCACTCGGTGATCTTCGGCGGCTTCTCCGCCGATGCGATCGTCGACCGCGTCGTCGACGCGTCGTGCGTCGCGCTGATCACGACGGATCAGGGCTGGCGCCGCGGCAAGAAGATCCCGCTCAAGGCAACCTGCGACGTCGCCATGGCGCAAACGCCGACGATCGCGCACTGCATCGTCTCGCGGCGCGTCGGCGATCCCGTCGAGATGAAAGCCGGCCGTGACCTCTGGTGGGACGACGTCGTCGCGGGTCAGCCCGAGACGTGCGAACCCGAGGCGATGGACGCCGAGGATCTGCTCTTCCTGCTCTACACGAGCGGCACGACCGCGAAGCCCAAGGGCGTCATGCACACGACCGCGGGCTACCTCACGGGCGTCACCGAAACGCACGAGCTCGTCTTCGATCTCCACGAGGACGACGTGTACTGGTGCGCGGCCGACGTCGGCTGGGTGACGGGTCACTCGTACATCGTCTACGGCCCGCTCTGCAACGGCGCGACCAGCATCCTCTACGAAGGCACGCCCGATTACCCCGACAGGGACCGGCTCTGGGACATCGCCGAGCGCTACAAGGCGACGATCCTCTATACGGCGCCGACCGCAATCCGGACGTTCATGAAGTGGGGCGCCGAGTACGTCGAGCGCCACGATCTCTCGTCACTGCGGCTGCTCGGCAGCGTTGGCGAGCCGATCAATCCCGAGGCATGGATGTGGTACTACACGGTGATCGGCGGCGAGCGCTGCCCGATCATGGACACGTGGTGGCAGACCGAGACGGGCTCGCTCATGATCTCGCCGCTCGCCGCGATCTCGACGCTCAAGCCCGGCAGCGCCTCGCGGCCGCTGCCCGGCATCGACGCCGACATCGTCGACGAGCAGGGAAAGAGCGTGCCGCTTGGCTCGGGCGGCTATCTCGTGATCAAGCGGCCGTGGCCCTCGATGCTGCGCGGCATCTACGGCGATCCCGAACGCTACAAGCAGACGTACTGGTCGAAATTCCCCGGCATGTATCTCGCGGGTGACGGCTGCAGTCGCGACAAGGACGGCGACTATTGGTTCATGGGCCGCATCGACGACGTGATGAATATCAGCGGCCATCGCATCTCGACGACCGAGGTCGAGAGCGCGCTCGTCTCGCACCCGAAGGTCGCCGAGGCTGCGGTCGTCGGGAAACTCGACGACGTGTCGGGCCAGGCGATCTGCTGCTTCGTCTCGCTCCGCGGTGCCGATCCCGGTTCGAAGGAGCTCGGCGAGGAGCTGCGCGATCACGTCGCGGCGAAGCTCGGGAAGTTCACGCGGCCGAAATACCTGACATTTACGCAGGAGCTCCCGAAGACGCGTAGCGGAAAGATCATGCGTCGGCTGCTACGCGACATCGCCGAGGGCCGCATTCTCGGCGACACGACGACGCTCGCGGATTCGTCGATCGTCGCCGAGCTGCAGTCGCGCGCGAACGCCGAAGCCGCGACCGCCGAGTAACGTCGCACGCTCGCGTGAGCGCGTCGCTCGATCTGCCGATACGTGTGAGCATCACGGAACGACGAACTTCGATCGTTGTTTTGGTCTTGGGTTACAGTCTGCTCCTAGCGGCCTCCGGTTCGCCGGCCGGCTCTTCGGCGGCCGCCGCCCCGCCGGTTCAGGGCGGAACGGCCGCCGTCGTCAAGACGCCGAGAGTACCGACCGACGGCGGGCGCAGCTCCTGGACTCCGAGCGTCGACGACATGTGGCAATCGCAGTTGAACGGAACCGTCAATGCGTCGTATCCGGTCCGCGTCGCTGACATCGATCTCTTCGATACGCCCGTCGCGACGATCGACGCGCTCAAGGCGCAGCAGAAGGTCGTCATCTGTTAATTCTCCGCGGGCAGCTCGGAGACTTTCCGGCCGGATTTTTCAAAATTCGTGGCGGCCGATCTCGGCAACGAGCTCAACGGCTACTCCGAAGAGCGCTGGCTCGATATTCGCTCGGCGAACGTCCGGACGATCATGACGGCCCGCCTGGATCTCGCGGTTCAAAAGGGCTGCATGGGCGTCGAGCCCGAAAACTTGGGCGGGTTCGAGCCGGGCAACCATTCCGGATTCACGTTTACCGCGAGCGATCAGATCGGTTTCAACACGTTTCTCGCGACCGCCGGCCATGCTCGGAACTTGGCGGTCGCACTCAAGAACGACAGCACAGACCGATGCGCTCGCACCGAGCTTCGACTTCGCCGTCAACGAGCAGTGCCATGCGCTCGGCGAATGCGCGGCGTACCAGACGTATACGGCGATGGGCAAGCCCGTATTCAATGCGGAATACGCACGTGAGTACGCGAGCCCCGGTGCAGCTCGCGACGCGCTTTGCAGCGCAGCACGAGCGGATCGTACGCGAACCCTCGTCCTACCTCTCAAACTCGACGACAGCTTCCGATTCTCGTGCGACGCCGACTCGTAGTCTCTGGGAACCGCCGACACCTTTGGGCCGGCGTACCTCAGGCGTCGATCACGGCTTCCGCGTCAAAGGTGAAGCCGTTGGGCGGCACGCCGGCCGGGTGCACAGCTCGAGTGCGAGGGTCGATCGCCATCGCATACGTCGCACCGAATCGCACGTAGCGGTCGACCTTCGCGACGACCGCCGACCAACGATCGGATGGCGATGCAATCTCGACGACGATGTCGGGCACGACGTGCCAGAACGTCGTCGTGCGGTCGAGCGCGCCGTACGTCGCGTCGCTGATCCATGCGGCATCGGGCGACAGCACCGACCCGTCCGGCATCGTGAAGCCCGTCGAGGAGTCGGCAACGTGGCCGCAGGCGATCGCGCGAAAGGCGAAGAGCTGACGGAGCGCTTCGGCGCTCTTGAAGCCGCTCGACGAGCTCGTCGGACTCAAGATGAGATCTCCGTCCGCACTGCGCTCGATCCGCCAGCCCGGATTCGCTTCACCGAGGGCGACGAGTTCGAGATCGCTCGTGCCGCGGCTCAGCAACCGAAAGTGCGTTTCGCCGACCATTGCGAGTCTTTCGACGTCGCATGCATGCGACGCCTCGGCTTGGGAGCATTCGAGTCGCGAAGCGACGATAGACGGCCACTCGCATCGCAACCTGCCGGCTACGACCGTCTCGCGCGAATCGGGCGTCGCCGGCTTCCCTTCGCAGCACAGCTCGGTCGCCGTCGGCAGCTTCACCTCATGGCGTAGCTACGAGGCGAAGAACTCGCGGGCGTCACGCAGATCGGTGATGCGCGTCGCGGGCGGCAGCGCGTTCAGGATCGTCGCGCCGTAGCGCATGCCGGCGGCGCGACCGTCGAGCAATGCGAGCAGTCCACGATCGCTACGGGACCGTATCAATCGGCCGAAGCCCTGCTTGAGCCGGACGATCGCGGAGGGAATCATGTAGTCGTCGAAGCCACTGCCGCCCGCACCCTCGAGCGCGGCCATCTTGGCGGCGACGATCGGGTCGCCGGGTGACGGGAACGGCAACCGGTCGACGATGACACACGAAAGCGCCGCGCCGACCACGTCGATGCCCTCCCAGAACGTGCCCGTCGCGAAGAGCACGGCATTGGGCGTGCTCCGGAACCACGCGAGCAGGGCCGCGCGCGGCATCTCGCCCTGCACGGCGATGGGATAGGGGATGCGATCGCGTGCGAGCGCGAGGACCTCGTGCAATCGCGCGTACGACGTGAAGAGCACGAACGCGCGACCGCGCGTGACGTCGAGGATCTCCTCCACGAGCGGCGCGGCGCGGCGCGCGAAGTCCGGCGCCTTGGGATTGCACGACGGCGGCGCGACGTAGAGCCGCGCCTGCGACCGGTAGTCGAAGGGCGACGGCGCGACGTACTCCTGCGCATCGTCGATGCCGAGGGCGCGCCGCACGAAGCCGAACGAGCCGTTCGTCGCGATCGTCGCGCTCGCGAGCACGACGCTCTGCGTGCGCGAGAAGAGCGCCGCGCGCAAATAGCCCGCGACGTCGAACGGCGCGGCATTGACCTCGTAGCGGCCGTCGCCGTCGCCCCGTTCGACCCAGGCGATCGTTTCGTCGCTGGGATCGAGGGCGCGATCGACCGTCGCAATGTGCGCGGAGATCCCGCGCATAACGTTATCGCGGCGCCGCTCGGCCTCGGCTTCGTTGTCGGTCGTGCGAATGAGGGCGTCGAGCCAGCGGGCATGCACGAAGTTCTCGATGCGATAGAGCGCCTCGCGGACATCGCCGAGCGCCCGCGTCGCGGCGTCGTTGGCCTCGAGTGGATAGCGCTCGCCCGGCACGCGGGCGACGGCGCCGACGAGGCCGCGCATCGCCGTGTCGAGCGCGGCGTCGTACTGGCCGTCGAGATGGTACGTCCGGTGCACGCGGCGCATCATCCGATTGACGCTCGCGGGGGAGAGCGTCGCGGTCAGCGCGGCCGCCGCCCACCGCTCGCACTGATGCGCCTCGTCGAGGATCGCGTAGTCGTAGGGCGGCAGCAGCGTCCCGCCCATCGCAAGGTCCAGAAAGAACAGCGCGTGATTGACGACGACCACGTCGGCGTATCGCGCCGCGTCGCGCCGCGCGAAGAAGTGACAGTCGCGGAAGCGCTCGCAGAACTCACCGACGCAGTCGTCGGCATCGGCGTCGAGCGCTTCCCACTCCGAGGCCGGCGGCGCGAACGGCAACTCGGCGCGATCGCCCGTCTTCGTTCGCTCGCCCCAGGTCCACATCGCCTCCATCGTGCCGCTCTGCGCGACGAGGCGATCGGTCCGCATCGCGTCGAGCTTCGCGCGGCAGAGATAGTGTCCGCGGCCCTTGAGGAGCTCGACCCGCGCGTCGATCCCGAGCGCGCGCATCACGAGCGGGAGATCCTTGCGCACGAGCTGCTCCTGCAGCGCGATCGTCGCGGTCGAGACGACGATCTTCTTCCCGCTCCGCAGCGCCGGCACGAGGTAGCCGAGGGACTTGCCGACGCCCGTTCCCGCCTCGACGATCGTGTGCATGCTCTCGAGGAAGCCGCGCTCGACGAGGCGTGCCATCTGAACCTGGCCCGGCCGCGCCTCGAAGCCCGGGAGGGCGCGCGCGACCGGACCCGCGGCCCCGAAGACCTCGTCGATCGGACATGGCCGGGCGGGCGCGCTCACCGGCCCGAGCCCTCGGGCGGCAGCAGCTCCGCCCGGGCGGCGAGGCCCGCTTCGTCGACGACGTCGACGGCGAGGCCGCGACTCACGGGCGCCCCCTCGACGACGTAGAGCGCGAGGCCCACGACGAAACCGGCGACGAGCCCGCCGAGGTGACCCGCCTTCGAGATGAACGGGATTGCGAACGTGAATGCAAGATTGATCGCGATGATCGGCAGGATGCGCCGGACGAGCTCCCGGCCGCGCGCGCCGAGCCGCACGCCGACGGCGAGCAGAGCGCCGAAGAGGCCGAAGATCGCGCCGCTCGCGCCGACGGTGACGTCGCTTGGCGCGAAGTGCACGACGGCGAGCCCGCTCGCGATCAGCGACGCGACGTAGATCGCGAGCGTCCGGCTCGACCCGATCGTGACCTCGAGCTCCCGGCCGATCTGCCAGAGGGCGACCATGTTGAGGGCGAGATGCGTCAGTCCGCCATGCATGAATGCGCCCGTGGCGATGCGCCACCACTCGCCGTGCTGCAAGACGGCGGGCCCGTAGAGGGCACCGTGGTCGAAGAGCGATTGCGTATCGGCCGTGTGCGTCCCGAGTGCGATCTCGAGCGCGTAGCCGATGAGGTTGAGGACGACGAGCGCCTTCGTGACCGGGGTTTTTGGGCGGGCGGGACGGCCCGCTACGGTCGCGATTGCTGCCTAGGCGCTCGCGAGCGCGACGCCGGGGTTGGGGAGCACCGTGATCGACCGCGCGAGCTCGAGCGAGATCGCGTAGCGCCGCTCGCCGAGCTCGATCGTGACGGGACCGCCGAGCGGCGCCTTCTCGACGAGCGTGAGATCGGCACCCGGGCGAAGCCCGATTTCGCCGAGATAGCGCAGGATCTCCGGCACCTCCGCGACGCCGAAGACGCGCGCGCCGCAACCCGCCTCGATCGCGGCGAGCGGCAGGCCGGGCCGGACCGGCTCGCTGAGATCGGCGGGCGGAATCGGGTGCCCGTGCGGGCAGGTCTGCGGGTCGCCCAGGAGCGCGATGAGCCGTTCCTCGACGCGCGCCGAGATCGCGTGCTCGAGCCGGCACGCTTCGCGATGCACCTCGTCCCACGGCATGCCGAGGATGTCGGTGAGCAGGCACTCGGCGAGCCGGTGACGCCGCAGGACGCGTACGGCGACTTCGAGACCGCGCTGCGTAAGCTTCGCTTCACCGCGTGCCTTGTGTTCGAGATAGCCGTCGAGAGCGAGCTTCTTGAGCATGCCGGAGACGCTGGCGGGCGCGACGCCCAGTTCGGCCGCGAGCCCCGACGTGGAGACGCCCGGGCCTTCACGATCGAGTCGATAGACGGTTACGAGATACTGCTCCGTCGCTTCGTCGAAATGTCCCGGCATGGCTCCTACAACCGCACGGAGACGCTCACCGTTCCGATTCGAAGCCGGTGAAGGCGGTGCGTAGCGTTTCCTTCCGGTTCGGACTGGCAAAACTTGCCTCGACGGCGTTGCGTGCGAGCCGCCGGACGAACGCCTCGCCGTACCAGCTCGCGACGAGGGCGTATTCCGCAAGGAGGGACGTCGAGAAGAGCGCCGGGTCGTCCGCATCGAGCACGCAGCGAACGCCCGCCGCGTCGAGCGCCCGCAGCGGGTGCGGCCCCGGAGCGACCGCGCCCGTGAGCCGGTTGGACGTCGGGCACACCTCGAGCACCACGTCTCGTTCCCGCAGGAGCGCGACGACGGCGGGATCCTCGACGGCGCGGACACCGTGGCCGATCCGCTCGGCGCCGAGCACGAGGACCGCGTCGGCGACGCTCTGCGGGCCCGCCGCCTCGCCGGCGTGTGCCACGCGGCGCAATCCGCCCGCCGCCGCGAGCGCGAAGGACTCCGCGAAGAGCGGCGCGGGCCAGTTCGCCTCGTCGCCGCCAAGGCCGATGCCGACGACGCCGAGCCTCGCATCCGCGAGCTCGAGCGCGAGGCGCGCGGTCGCGAGCGCCCGCTCCGGGCCGAAGTTGCGCGTCAGGTCGCAGATCAGGAGCGCGCTCGCGCCCGCCGCCACGAACGCGTCGTCGAGGCCGGCGCGGATCGCACGCACGCACGCATGCACGTCGAGCTCGGGATGGAAGAACGTCCACACCGACGGCGAGATGAAGAGCTCCGCGTGGAGCACGCCCTCGCGCAGCGCGCCAAGCGCGTACTCGCGCGCGATGCGGCCGTAGGCCTCGGGCTCGCGCAGCGTCTTGCACACCTCGGCGAACGTGAGCAGGAACTCGCGGAAGCTCGCGAAGGCATAGGTCTCGCCGAGCGGACCGGCGATGCGCTGGCCGCCCATCCCGGCGGCGTCGGCGAGCTCGCGAAACGTCGTGGCCGCGACGGTTCCTTCGAGGTGGCAATGGAGCTGCACTTTGGGCAATGCGATCGAGGACTCGGGCACGCCGGGCGCTTTGGCGGCGCACGTGACGATTCCAGTTGACAGCGACGATCCCCGGACGTACAGTAGCGTTCGGCGTCGCGGGGTGGAGCAGTCCGGTAGCTCGTCGGGCTCATAACCCGAAGGTCACAGGTTCAAATCCTGTCCCCGCAACCATAGAAGCATCGCAACCACGGGCGTTTTCGCTCGTGGTTGTTGCTTTGTGGGGCAGCAGTGGGGCAATCGCCGTAGAATCGGACGCATTCGCGATCGCTTCCGCGACGCTCGTCCCGATCGCAGCGTCGATCCGTGCCGCCGCTTCGGTCTCGAGCGACTCAGATGCGTGCAGGTATATGTTCGCGGTGACGGCGATCGTCGAGTGCCCATGCTCGAGCTCACCGTCTTGAGGTTGACGCCGCTCTCGAGCGCGAGCGTGCCATAGGTGTGGCGCAGATCGTGGAGTCGTACGCGGATGCCGGCGCGCTCCGTAAGGCGCGCAAAGCGCTTCGAGAACGCCTTGAGATCGAGCGGCCGTCCAAGAGCGTCCGCGAACACCGGGGAGTCATCGACGTTGCCGAGACCGAGCTCGAACTGCTGCTTCCGCTGCGCGAGCCGGTGCGCGCGGAGCAGGTCGACGAGAGAAGCCGCCAGGATGATCGAGCGCGAGCTGCGCTTCGTCTTCGGCGCCTTGTAGCGGAGCTCGTCGCCGACCTTCTCGAGGCTGCGGCGCACCGTGAGCCTGCGAGCGTCGAGATCAATGTCCGACCACCGCAGCCCGAATGCTTCACCGCGCCGTAGCCCGGTCGTGACGAGCAGCGCTATCGGCGTCTGGAGATCCGTGCCTTCCGCGGCGCGCAGCAGGCGCATGAGGCCATCACGATCGAGCGTCTTCATCTCGCGGTGCTCAATCTTCGGCGCGTCGACGAGCTCGCTCGCGGCCGGATTGCGACTCAGAAGCCCGTCGAGGACAGCGCGCGCGCAGATCGCCCGGAGCGTCGCGAGCGCTGATCGCACGGTCGTCGCCGACACCTTCGCTTCGCTTGCGGACGGATGACTTGCGGACAAAGCGGACGAAGCCGCCGTCTCCGCCTTCTTCTCGCCACGCGGACGTGCGGGCGAAGCGGACAAAGCCTCGGCGGCGCGCGCAGCGTCCTTCGAAGCGCGGATCTTCTCGTTCCGCGGCGCCTGTCGCCATGCCGCGACGGCAGTGCGCACATGCGACGGCCGCAGCGCTTCCAGCTTGATCGAGCCGAGGTTCGGGACGACGTAGAGCCGCACGTGCCGCTCGTAGTCTTCGAGGCTGCGGTCCTCGATCGTGCCGCGCTTCGCCGCGAGCCACGCGGTCGCATAGTCGCCGACCGTGAGCCGCCCGGCGCCGAGCGTCCCGCGCTCCGACTCCGCGAGCAGCTCGCGCAGCCGGCGCTCGGCGTCGCGCTTCGTGCCGTGGAACGCCTCGCGACGCCGCGGGCGACGGCCAGCGGCGCTCGGTGCCCCCTGGACCGGCACACGCAGATACCAGACGCCCTCGGTGTGCCCGCGCTCGATCTCACCCTTCACGACTCGTCCTCTTTCTTGCGCTCACGGTATCGACGGAGGCGCGCGCGATCGCGGCAGAGATCCGAGCAGAAGCGTGGCTCCTGCCCGCGCGAGAGCGCATTCGCGGCTCTCAGCGGATCGATCCGGTTGCCGCAATCCTTGCAGCGGTATGCGCGCCTAGCCATTGACCAAGAAACACCTTAGGTGTAGCATCACTTTATACCTCCCGCGTTGCTGATTGGAGAGCCCGATGACACCTCAGCCCGACGACCAGCCCGACCACGTCTTCATGTCGCGCTCCGATTTTCGAGAGATTGTGGAGCGCGTCGATCGCATCGCAGCCACGCTCGAGGGTATTGAAGCAGGCGTTATCTTTCGCCGCAGCGCCGCGGAGATTCGTAGCAACTCGCAGATTACAACGCGCGATCTCACCGACTAACAATTAGGATGGTTCAACTATCCTCGTTTCTCGGACCAGTCGGCATCCTCGGTGCCATCTTGTCGTTAATCGCGGCCATTCGAGGCGTCTTGGCTTTTCGGAAGAAGCACTGGCTTGACACAACGGTCGATGTGATCGTAGTTTTCATTGGCGTGGCACTCGTTGCATTGAACGCGCAGCAAAGAATTCATAGCCAAGACCAAATTTCGTATCTTCAAGGCGAGATAACATCTATCCCGAAAGCTAACGTGGCTCGCCATTTGACTGATTCGCAACGAGCTACTCTCATAAGTTCTTCTTCGAGTAATCATCAATTCAACGTCTACGTCGTCATGGACGCTCACGATGCCGATGCGGCTGAGTACGGCAGTGAAATTGCGGCCGCTCTGCTTAAAGGTGGAATGAGTGTTAATGGAACCAATCTATTTGGTGCGATGCCGCAAACGCCACTCGCGTTCTCATATGACTCCGAAACGCAATCATCTGGCGCAGCCTTCATTGCAAGTCTCCATGACGTCTTTGGCAACGTTCCTGAGAACGTTGACCCTTCCGTTGCCCCATCCCAGATAAAGATCTGGGTAGGCGCGCAGACCGCATCGCCGCCGCTACCGTAGCGATAATCATCTTGAAGTGGGCTCATTGATTAAGATAAGGCTTCGCCGCCGGGCGGATACAAAACGTCGCGCATCAGCTCGAACATGATGTCGCAAAGCTCGTCTCTACTCCAGCGCATCATATCCGTCATCAGCGTCGGCCGCTCCGCCCCATCGCTGTCGACGATGACCGACCAGTCCCTAATCAGGAGCTGTTGCCACATGCGTATCGGGGATCCGCTGTTTGGCGGATACGGCAGGTCGCGGCATACGAGAACGGTTCGCATGCGCCCGTTGTACCGCGGATCGCGCTCCGCTCATCCGACGCGAACGCCTCTCGCGCGATTACCGGCCCGCGCGATCCGCTCTTCCATTCCAGCGACCGCGAGCGCGAGCGCGATCACGGAGTCGTCGTGTTGGCCGGACGGCGCGGAGAACGTCGTGCGTCCCGTCTGCGTCTGCGCGTACTCATAGAGCTCGAGCTCGTTCGTTAGCGGCCCGAACTCTTCGGGCCACGTGACGGTCGCGCGCTCGACGTTGAACGCGAGGCGATCGATCACACGCGCTTTCTTCTCGTTCGTTGTCATGAACGGAGCGACGCGGATGTGGAGCGGATGGAGACGGCGCGAGAGCTGCTCGAAGAGCGGGTCGCCGATGCCGTTGGTTTCTGCGACGACACCCCACGCGCGGTTCTCTTCAACGAACTCGGCCGCGCGCTCAATGAGCTGCTCGTACTGCATCTTCCGGAAGCGCGTGTAGCCAACGACGTGCATCGTCTCGTCGACCGCGGCGAGCGCGGTGTAGTCATCGCGCATCCCCCAGTCGATGCCGACGATCGTCACGCCCTTCGGCTTCCGCGGCGGCTGGATGCACTGCTGGATGCCTCGGAAGACGGCTCCCTCGCCGTCTACGAACTCCGCGGCGATCTCTTGCTGGAAGACGCGTGACGGCATCGAGTTCCGCATGCTATCAATCTCGGCCGGCGCGATGAGCGGGCTGTCCCACGTTGGCGCCTGCATCGACCAGACGTCAGGCACGTTCTCGCTCTGGCCGTCGCGATACAGGCGAAAGAACCAATTCGATCGGCCGCGCGGCGTGCCGCTCACGAGCGCCATTCCCCAGCGCCCGGGCGAAGCGAGCATCGGGCGAATGCCGACGTCCCACGCGCTCGACGCGATCAGGCCAGCCTCGAGCAGCACTACCACGTCGAGACCGGCGCCGACGAGGTCGTCCGGCCGCTCGGCGGTCTTGCACTCGATGACGACGTCGTTCGTGAGCTCGATCGTCCTCGTCGTCTCGTTGATGCGCGTCACGAGATCGCGCGGTAAGCCGCGGAGCCACCGCCAGGGCAGGTTCGTATGCGCCCACGTCGGCGCGACGATCCAGCAGTGAACACGCGGCGAGAGCGTATCGACGCGATCCGGCGACGTCGCGCACGCGGTCGCGAGCCGCACGAGCTCAGCCAGCGCGCTCACGTCCTTGCCCCAGCGGCGGCCCGCTACCACGACTCGAATCCGTTCCGATCGATCGTGGAAGCGCCGTTGCCCCGGGTGCGGCTGATACGCCAGCGATTCGAGCCGCAGCGGCGATCGCGGCTGGCGGGAGCGCGTTGCCGGCGCCCCACTCGGCTTCGAAGACGAAGCGGACTTTGTTCGCGTCGCCACCTTCGGTTGGTCGAGCATCTTCGACTCCTGTGAGCTTTCCGGCTCGCGTGAGGACGTCCGTGCCAGCGCGCAGCGCCTCGACGGCCGTTCGGTTGTCGCCCTGCGCGCGAGCGGATTTATAGACGTCGAGCGTGCGCGCGAACTGCGCCTCGAGACGGCGCACGAGCGTCTCGCGCATACGCCCGATCGTCGGCCGCTCGCGCTCCGCGGTCGCGTAGAGCCGCTCAAGTAACTTCGGGATCGCCGAACGGCTGAGACCAAGCTCCTCGGCTAACTCGCGATGCGATGGCGTCTTGCCGTCCGCGAAGACGATGCGCGCAAGATGGTCGAGCGCTTCCTCACGCTCGACGGTGGAGAGCCGACCGTTCTGTCGGCGGGTGCTCAGAACGTCAAGAGCCTTGGGCATAGGGCCGCCCGCCCGGGACCATCGTGAACGTGAGCGAGCCGCCGGGTCGGTTTCCAATGAGCATATTCGCTGCTTGATTGAGGATGTAGAGATCCCCACGATGCTTGACGTGTCGACGGATCGCATAAAATGTGTCGTCGTCGTTCGTTACGACGCCGACATTGAATCCAGACACGCCGATGAGTCCGCCAACTTCGCCACCCGGCCCTGAGTGATCGAGGCCCTTCATCGCGGAGAAGCCCTTGAGAGAGATTCGGGCGGCGGCGAGGTGCTGCGACTCGACCGTGAGCGTCTTATTCGCTTCGAAGACGTACGAATTGATCTCGCGCTCATCCTCGAGCGCCACGCGCAACTGACTTTTCAGCCCTTGCAGCTGCGCCGCAAGAAGGCCGAGCTGATGCCCGAGACGATTTCCCTGTTGCTGAAGCGTGTCGTGCTCCGCCTTGACGTTCCGATAGCGCTCAGAAGCCTCGGAATAGCTCGCATTCGCCTCTTCGATCTCGGCCTCGACCGAGACGATATGCTTCGAGATCTCGGCGCTGTGCGTGCTCATGGCCGCCGCTCGAAGCTGACTTTTTTAAGATCGATCGCGCGCGCCGGCTCGTCTTTCTTGAACTTCATCCCGTGGGCATCGATTGCCGGAACCCAGTGCCGATTGAAGTTGATTTCGCGGAGGTTGATACGCCGCGGTTGCGCGCTTTCGGTGACCGCGATCGTGCCGTCGTCGTCCGCAGCGCTCGCTTCACCAGCAAGACGAAGTTCGATCTCTTGCAGCGTCGGCAGCATTTCGAACACGGACGTGAGCGCGCTCTGGTCTTCTTCGCTCGCGTCGTAGTTCGCAGCTTCGCTCTTCGCCTTCGCGATCGCGTCGCAAAGATCGCTCAAGCTCGAAAGGAAACTGCTCGGCGCGTCGCCATCGTCGCGGTCGACGCCGGCGTTGGCGGCTTCGACGAGCATTCGATGATTCGCGAGGTGCCGATCGGCCCTCGCGATGTCGCGATCCGCTTCGGCGATCTCGCGGATGAGTTGGGCTGTGGTTGACGGGTTGAGTCCCATGGTTGATCTCCTCTCGAGTGCGTGATAGGGAACGAGCGTTCGCGAAATCGCTACGGTGAGCGAGCGCCTGCGGGCGTCATGCTGGCCTGCGTCAGGCGCCACATCAGCGGCGGACCAAAGCCGCCCCCGCCGTACTTCTCGATCTCGCCGCTCTCGCGCATCGCGAGCCGCGCGCGCTTAAATGTACCGATCGGAACTCCGGCTGCGGTCGCGACGCGCGTCAGCTCGTTAGAAGCGACCGCGCCGTCACGCAACGCAGCTCGGATCGCCTGTTTTGCCGCCGCGAAGCTCGCTGCGCGGGCGACTCCGCTCGGCTTCGAGCGTTCCGGCGCTGGCGGTCGAAGATGCCGTGCGAACGCGGTATTCAGTTCTTGCATCGACTGCTCGAACGAGATCTCGAACTCGCCCGCAACTCGCCATACGAGTACGACCCCATGATTTCGGATTCGCTCGACGTCGGTATCGCCCAGCACGCTCATAACAATTCTCCTCGGCGCGGGACTGCGCGAATTCCGAACGATGGCCGGCCGCCCGTTTGCGCATCGCGAACGCGCTCGACGAGGCCGCGTTTCTCGAGCATCGCGACGGCAACGCGCTTTCGATCGCTGTGGAGATGACCGCTGAATGCGGAGTCAATCTCACGGCCGAACACTGCGTCGGGATACCGCTCGCGCACGAAGTCGAGCAGCCGATCCGCAACATTGTCGCCGCTCGCGCTCTGCCAAAGATATGCAGCCGACTGCTGAGTGTACCGAAGAAACGCAATCGCCGCGCGCACATGCTCCGCGTCGATAAGCTTACTCCGATCGAGCAGCGCGTAGATGACGGAAAGCCGAACCGCCTGCGGCGCCCACCGCGCACAGATCGCGCCGACGACGCCGTTACGCTGCGGCTCGGAAAGATAGAAGGCGTCCCACACGCGATTCGCCTCGGCGGTGCGACTCATGATGCCGACGTCATCCCGGCCGAAGGCAATCGCTTCCGCGAACCGCTTGCCGAAGCGCGCGATGATCGCAGGCTCGACGTAGCCACCATTCGGAAGCCGCTTCGAGCCCTTCGTGAGAACGAAGAGGCAGCGATTCGCGAAGCCGTTCATCACGTCGATCGACGCGATCTTCGAAAGCAGCTCCTCTGGTGTGATGTGTCCGAGAAGGCTCAAGTGCGCGTCGCTCGCCTGGAGCTTTTCTTTCGCGCGGCGCAGCTCGAGCCGATTTCCATCCCACGCGCTGCGAAGAATCTGAGACGTCGTCGATCCGTCACGGCTGTTGACGGTGAGCAGCCGACCAAACTCGGTCTCGACGATGAAGACGCGATGCTCGATCGTATCGTCGTCGGGCGTGCGGAATGATCCGCCGAGTTCGGCGATGATCGCCTCGCCGCTGCCGAATCCGCTTTTAAGGCAATTCTCGAGCCACGATGAATCGGCGGCGCGCAAGAACGGCTTAACGGTAGCGAGCGACACGCCCTTACCGGACCCGGATGGCGCCACGATCACGATGTTGAGCCGACCGGGATGTTGGTCGTCGTGAACGCGGACATGCGGCCGCGGCCCGGCCGCGTTGCCGATCGCGGCGAGCAGCGTCCCCAGCAGCGCGGCGCGATCGGCTTCGGTCTCGTGCTCGATCGCCCGAACCCATTCGCCCGCGACGCCATAGAGCGCCGCTTTATCGAGGACCGGCTCGGGCACGAGTTCGTCCCACTCGACGAGCGCCTCGGCGTCCGCGGCTGCAAAGACGTCTCGCGACGGCGAGTAGCGCCGCGCGACATCAGCGGCCACCGCTTCGACCTCGGCGCGCTCCAGCGGCGGCTCGCATCGCTCCGCGTTCGTCGCCGTGAGCGTCGCGAGGAGCTCCGTCCCGCTGAAGCCTTTCGCGCGCAACGACCCAGCGGCGCGAAGCAGCGTGTCTCGCCGCGCCCCCGGCGCGATCTTCTGCGGAACCTCGAACGGGACGCCCGCCGTTCGAGCGGAGGACACTACGGAGCCGCGGGTAAGCCGCTCGAGCCACGTCGCGCTCGAGTACGCGATCGCGCTCTGCCCCGGATCGATCCGGTAGCGGTCGCCACTCTTATGTAAGGACCCGGCGCCAACCACGAATCCGCCGGCCGACTTGACGTCCACGCCGGGGAAGCTCGAGCCGAAGAACTCACTGCACGACCGGACCGGCTGCACGACCCGCAGATAGTAGTGCGTGCCGCCGCCGCCGGTCTCGACACTGAAGGTCTCGAGCTCGCCGAGTTCGCCTTCGAGAAGCCGGAACGAATCGTCGCCGTTTGCTCGAGGATCGACATCGACAACAGCGAGCCCCGCGCGGCCCGGCGCCACGCCGACGTTCGCCCGCGGCCAGCGCCGCCACCACGTCTCGAGGATCGCCACGTCGGTCGAGGCGGACTGCTCGAAGCGGTCGACGCGCGGATGCTTGCCGGTCGACGGGCACGCCGCCCCCTTCGCGCAGCTGCAGCCGGCCGCGGTCGGTTCGTAGACCGGGAATACCGGAATCCCGCTCCGCGCATACCATAGGGCGTACTCGAGCATCGCGGGCTCGGCGCGCGCATCAACGGCCGCAAGACCGTTCACCCGGCCGACCGGCTTTCGTCGAGAGGCCGATCGGCTTGCCATCTGACGAACTCTGCGCAGACCGCATCATATGTGACAGGGCTGCACGTGAAGCTGCTACCCCAGCCGCCGTGCGCGCTTCGTATCCCCTGTGGCCGGGCTCGGAGGCCCGGATCTGACGCCCGCTCGATGATCTCGAACCACGCGCGAAACCCCGGGAAGCGAATCAGCACCCGTGCGATCGGGCGCCGGTCCGGATCGTCGTTCGTGAGAACGACTTCTTCGAGCGTGAACGGGGCACCGCCGTTGAATCGAGCCGCAACGGATCGAGATCCGGCTTGACTCGCGGAGTCACCCGGATTCGTTGGCGGCCGTCGCCTGATTCGTTCAAGGCGCTATGCCTGCGCCTGACGCGGCAGGCTCTCGGCGAGCACGCTCGCCCCGATGTAGTTCTCAAGCGCCAACCGGCTGACAAAGACGCGCCGACCGATCCGGACCGCCGGAAGCGACTTCGTCGCGATCAGACCGTCGACTTGATACGTCGAAACCCCAAGCATTGCCGCGGCCGCCACTCGACTCAGAAGAAGTCTTTCGCCCATATCTGTGATCCTTAGCTACTCACAGTGCCGCCATGACTGACGTCAACATGGCGAAGGCTACCGTTTACTAAATCCGAAAAGCGCGTCTACATGAACGGATCTGCGACAAGTCCCGCAAGAAAGGGTCGCGCAGCGGCGCCACGAGCGAGCGCGCGCCTTTCCGCAAGCGCGCGCGTCGCCGTCCGTCGGCTGCACCACTTCACCCAGCTCGAGCTCGCAGATCTCGCGGCCGTACTATCTTCCACCGGCGTCGATGTCTCGGCCGCGAACCTTGAGCGCGACCTCGCGGACGCCGGACGCCCACTCGGCGCCGCGCTCGACGTCGACCGAGCGTCTTGGTATGTTGCGGCCGCCTCTGCGCTCTGGGACGGAGCGGACGACGCTCCGATCGCGAGAGTGCTACGGTCAGCCCTCCAGGCGCGCGATGCGGCCTTCCCGCTCGAGTGTGAGTTCGAGCGATTGCGTCAAAGGCTGAAACGAACGATCGAGTGCTTCGACAAACGAAACCCGTTCAGCGAATGGCTTCGAGACGAGCCGTTTACATCGCAGTTTCACGCAAGCGATTGGCCGCAATACTTCGTAGCGGGCGAGACCATCATTTCCAGAGACTCGAAAAAGATGCGCTACCGGCGCGAGCGAGTCGATGGATCGGAGCCGGTGTCGTTCCAGCTCACAGTCGAGGACTTCAGGAGCCGCGGCCGCTCGCGAGCGGCCGCGCGAGAAGCATTCGAAGGGTGTCAAACGGCCTGGCCGCAGTGGACGGTCGGCGATTCATTGCCGATTTATGAACGCGATCTCTTCGCCATTTTCATGCCGTCGCTGCAGCGGCGCCTTCTTCGCGACTTCATTGTCGCTCTGAGGCTTGAAGCCAAGAATTCGCTACCGATAGCGCTCCGCGAGCGCGGCGCCGCAATACGATGGCATGCCGCCGCGCTGCGCTCTTCTTCGGACACCGAATGCCCGGAGCCGCTCCCGGATGCGATCGCTGCCCTACCCGCGTGCCGGAAAGTACGAATGTCTACGGCCGCGTTGCTTCGAACGGTCGAGTCGCCGAAGGCGAGGGAGCAACCGCTCTCGCAAGGCGAACGGCTCTTGCTGAGCGAGCTCGTATGGAAAGTCGAGCACCTCGGCACCGTGTACGGCGGCTTCGAGACGGTCAAGCGCGATCTCCGCGCCCGCCGCATGCTCGAGGTTTGCTTCTCGGCGTAGCCGCCGACTTATCACGCTTTGTCCGCATGTTCGCTGTCCGCAACGGGCGTGGGGCAGGAGCTCCACGGTCTCGGCGCGGCCTCAGCAATCGGCGCCCAGAATTGTCCGGCTCAGCGAATTAGGCTCCGGGTACAGCCATCCGGGCCGTTTAGTGGGCTTCTTCCTCGTCTGCTGTCGCAACGATCACGGTGTAGCGCTCGCCGAAGCGTTCTTGCACTTCGACCGACAACTCGGCGCTGAAGGTAGAGGCTTCATCGACACGTTCTGGGGCGACCGTAAGCAAAAACACGCCGCTCTCGGGTCCAATTTCGAAGCTGGATTCCATCGAGGCACCGTCAAGTACCCCAGCTCCAAACCGCCCAATTATCTGCTCGAAGAGACTCACGAAACCCGGCGGAGGCATGGTTTGCCGCTCATACATCCCATGCACGCTTTCGAGATCTCTGGCTGCGACCGCCACGTTGACTACCTTCCTGCGAGTACTGGCTCGTTTTCGTATTGATTAGTTGTAAGAAGCAGAACGCTTCGGAGATCCTGACAGTTTACCAGCAAGCCTCTGGCTTTTGCTTCACCGATCTCTTGGTGCCCATAATAATCGGCGGCGAGCCGCTGAGCTAATAGCTCCTGGGCGTTGATTTGCGACTGCCTCGCGTCCAGCCGGTGCCCTTGAGTTTCCCGAACCGCCTGCGAGACGTAGCCTGGTGCATCTTCGTGTGTAATCGCTGGCCGAGGACTTCCATCCCGGAAAGCTGGCCAACGCCAATGCGCGTTCCTTCGAGCTACGAAGCATAACAGGGTGTACAGGCTATAATACCCTCTGGCTACAGCCTGAGCATTGAATTTCCCGGCAAGCAGGTACTTAGCCGTCGCGAATTGTCTCTCCGAAAGAGCCACGGCTTGACGGCAAGTGATTAGCCCCCTCGGCAAGAGTTGACTCCCACGACTCCAAGCATTCCGTCCCTTTGAGCGCCTACCCCCAAGAACTCGAATGGGTAACAGGTCACTTAACAAGGTTTTTGGCTTTGCTCGCGCAGATCCGCGGGCCGCCGTGCCTTGGGGACACCTGCGGAACCGATCGCGACCTGGCTTTCTCCGCTTCGTCCGCATGCCCGCTGTCCGCGAAGAGTGTGGCGCAGGGTCAACGCGGCGCCGTCGCGGCGTTTGGCGGCTGACGCTCAAGATCTCTCGAGTACGTTCTGTGAGTCCGAGCGGAGTTAACCCGGGACCATCACTCGCTCGAGCTCCGGTAGCGTTTGCTCACCGGGATACACATAGCTGATCGACCACGACGTCGAGCGCGTGACCACGCCGTTCTCCCGAGTCTCGACGCTTTCTTCAGCCTTCATGGTCGCACCGTTCACCTTGGAATCCATTTCAGGGTTTGCGAAGACCGCAGAGACGAAGTCGAACGCGGCCCCGACGCTTTCGTCGAATTCGGCCAGCTTAGTCCTCAATTCGGTCTTCATTCCGCCTCCAGTGCGTCGGTAACGAGCTTTCCCAGCACTTCGTCTTCCCACATGTCTGCGTTCGCCAAGATCCGTTTACGAGCGAAAGCGATCATATCTTCGGGTCGAACACCCGATATCGGAGTCTTCGGCGTTGAGGGGCACGTTGGCCATCCCGTGGGGTGCTCGTGAAACCCCAATTAAGAGGAATCATCGAACCGGATCACGTGACCATGAACGCCGTTGATTTCGAGCTCGTACTGGATGCAGCACTCAGCGATCTTCGCTCCGTCACGGTCGTATTGGACTCGGATCGACCTTTGGACGTTGAGATTGCGGCTCGCAAGCCGGATGACAAACCCGAACTCGTATTCCTTGCGACACATGCCCACTTCCAAGAAACGCGTGCGCCGGACCTTAGGTACCGGGGCACAATCTCATCTTCCAGCCGACTTACCGCTTCGGCGCTCGTCTCGTGGGCTTCTTCCGCTTTGTCCGCATGCCCGCTGTCCGCAACGAGTGTGGGGCAGGCGATCCGAGTGCCCGTCGCCGCCTCGGAAGCTGACGCTCAGAATTGTCGGCCTGACGGCGAATCGCGTGCCAGCGAACGTGGGGCAGTTGTGGGGCAAGTGTGGGGCAGACGCGGCGCATCTCGGTCGATCTAGGCGATACGTCCCGCCCCTCGAAGACGCGATTCGTGCTCAGGACGGGTCTCGGTAGGTCTCCCCGGAACACGGTCTTCGCATTCAAATCCTGTCCCCGCAACCAGCTTCGAACGCGGACCTAGCGGTCCGCGTTTTTTGCTTTTAACCGAGTTCGGCGGAAGGCTTGATCGAGCCGAGCGAACGACACCGTCCAACGTGATTCCGCGGAGACTGCGCTCGCTTCAGATTGGAATGACCGGCTCGAGCCGCGCCGGCGGCGGACTCGATCGATACTTCTTCGATCTCTTTCGCGCGCTACCGGAAGCCGGCGTCGACCCGGTCGGGCTGGTCACGGGCGACCAGGCCGAGATCGACGCCTTCGACGGCGATCTTCGGCGCTTCGCCGCCGACGACGACTCGACGCTCACTCGGGCGCGGCGCCTCCGCGCCGTCACCCAGCCGATCGTCGCGGACACCGACGTGGTCGCCTCGCACTTCGCAGCGTACGCATTGCCGATTCTCGATCAGCTCGCGAAGCGGCCGCTCGCCATGCATTTTCACGGCCCGTGGGCGCTCGAGAGCGCGGTCGAGCGGGCGAGTCCACTGGTCGTCCGCGTGCGCAGCCTCGCCGAGCGGATCGTCTACGCGCGCGCCGACGTCTTCATCGTCCTTTCGCGCGATGTCAGGGCCACGCTCCATCGCGAGTACGGCGTGCCGCTCGAGAAAATCCGCGTCGTCAAGCCCGGCGTCGATCTTCGGCGCTTCCACGACGTCGGGACGCGCGCCGACGCGCGCGAGCGGCTCGGCTGGCCGCGCGACCGGCCGACGGTCGTGACCGTCCGGCGTTTGGTCAGCTCCAAGGGGCTCGAGAACCTCGTCGAGGCAACGGCGCTCGTCGCGCGCGACGTGCCCGACGTGCTCGTCAAAGTCGTCGGGACGGGGCCGCTCGCCGAACCGCTCGCGGCCGCGATCGCGGAGCGCGGCCTGCGCGATCACGTCGACCTCGTCGGACACGTCGGCGACACCGAGCGCCTCTCGAGCATCTATGGAGCCGCCGACGTATCGATCGTTCCGAGCACCGTCAACGAGGGCTTCGGCCTCATCGTGTTCGAGTCGCTCGCGTGCGGCACGCCGCCGCTCGTCACGCCGATTGGCGGGCTCCCCGAGACCGTCGAGGACCTCGACTCGACACTCATCCTCGCGAGCCCGGAGCCGGCCGACCTCGCCCGCGGAATCACGCGGGCGTTGCTCGAGCCCGCGCGCCTTCCGACGAAGTCGCGCTGCCTCGAATTCGTCGGGCAATTCACATGGCGCTCGGCTGCCGCGCGCATCGCCGAGGTCTATCGCGAGATCGCGTGAGGCCGAAGCGGCTTGACGGGCGCGGCGCGCCGGTCGCAGCCGCGTTGCCGGCCCAACCGGCGCGATACTCCGATTCGGTCGTGCCTGAGAGGACCTCGCAAAGCGATTGTCCGAATCGACCGATCGTGCAGTTGGTACGACGCGAGATGGGGGATTCGTGAACGATTCGTCGCTCGGTGACCGCATTCGAGCGTTCCGCTCGCAGCGAGGCTGGTCACAGAATGAACTCGCCTCACGCGCCGGCGTGAAGCAACCGACGCTCCAGCGCATCGAGGCTTCGAAACGGCAGGATCCGGGATTCTCGATCGTCGCGCGGATCGCGTTCGCGCTCGGCATCTCCCTCGACGTGCTCGCACCCGGTCACGCGACGCGCGACGGCAACGTCACGTATCTCGGCCAGCCGAACGAACGCGACGGCGACGCGAATGACCTGCGGACGCGCATCGAACGCCTCGAGCTGATCCTGGTCTCGCGGCCGGACGGCTCGATCGCCTGATCCTCCCGGCGCGCTCACGCGGCGGCGCCGAGGATGAACGGCCGAACCCGCTCAAAGGCCCGCAGGGCGGCATCGAGATCGTCGCGTTCGAGCGCGGCCGAGATCTGCACGCGGATTCGCGCCGTGCCTTCAGGAACGACCGGGAAGCCGAAGCCCGTTACGAAGACCCCTTCGCGCAGGAGGCGATCGCTGCCGGCGATCGCGGCGGCCGTCTCGCCGACAATGATCGGGACGATGGCACTCGGCCCGGCGAGCGGTGCGTAGCCCAGTCGTTCGAGTCCGGCTCGAAAATAGGCGATGTTGCATCGCTGCTTCTCGACGAGCTCCGGGCGCGCGCGCAATACCTCGATCGCGCGGAGCGCGCTCCCCGCGACCGTTGCGGGTAAGCCGTTGGAGAACAGCTGCGTTCGCGCGCGCTGGATCAGGGTGTCGATGAGCGCGGCACTGCCGGCGACGAAGCCGCCCGCGGCACCGCCGAGCGCCTTCCCGAGCGTCCCCGTGACGACGTCGACGCGGCCGGCGAGCCCGAAGTGCTCGATCGTTCCGCGGCCGGTCGCGCCCATGACGCCCGTCCCGTGGCTGTCGTCGACGATCGTTACGGCGCCGTAGCGTTCGGCGAGCGCAACGATCTCGGGAAGCTTCGCGACCGAACCTTCCATCGAGAACACGCCGTCCGTCACGATGAACGCGGTGCCCTCTGCCGCGCGCAGCTTTGCCTCGAGATCCGCCATGTCGGCGTGCCGGTACCGCACCTTCGTTGCACCGGCGAGCCGGCAACCGTCGATGATCGAGGCGTGATTGAGCTCGTCGGAGATCAGCGTATTGCCCTTGGTCGCGATGGTCGGCAGCAGCCCCTCATTCGCGCTCCAGCACGACGGAAAGCTCAGCGCGGCCTCCGTGCCGAGGAAGTCCGCAATCGCGGACTCGAGCTCGCGGTGGATCTCGAAGGTGCCGCAGATGAAGCGCACGGAGGCGGTCCCGGCGCCGTACCGCTCGAGCGCCTCGCGCCCCGCCGCGACGACGCCCGGATCGTTCGCGAGCCCGAGATAATCGTTGCTCGAGAGGATGAGCACGTCGCCCGCCTCCGCCATGTGCGCGTGCGGGCCCATGGGCGTCGTCAGGTGCCGCAGCTGCTTATAGGTTCCGGCGGCGCGAGCGGTCGCGATACCGGTCGCGAGCGTGGCTTCGAACGCGGCGTTCATGCCGCACCCGCGATGTCGAGCACGACCTTCGCGGCCGATGCGTTCGCGACGAGGGCGAACGCGTCGGCGTGCTCGGCGAGCGGCAGGCGATGCGTGAGGATCGGCGCGAGGTCGATCCGGCCTCCGAGCACGAGCGCCTCGGTCTGGTACCACGTCTCGTACATGCGGCGGCCGTTGATGCCGAGAACGGTGAGTCCCTTGAAGATGATCCGTTCCGCGAGCGCGAGCCGCACGTCGTCGGGCGGGATCCCGAGCAGCGCCGCGCGGCCGCCGTTGCGCAGCATGCCGAGCCCCGCGTCGATCGCGGCCGCGCTGCCCGACATCTCGAGCAGCACATCGATGCCCTCGCCGCCGCTGCGCGCGACGATCGCGGCGGGCGTCTCGGGATCGCGCGCGTCGAAGACGTCGTCGGCGCCGAGTCGGCGCGCGAGGTCGAGCTTCTCCGGGCTCACGTCGGTCGCGTAGATGCGCGCCGCGCCGACGGCCCGAGCGACCGGGATCGCCATGAGGCCGATCGAGCCGACGCCCGTGACGGCGACCGTCTTCCCGCTGACGCCCGCCGCCATGACGGTGTGGACCGCGTTCCCGAGCGGATCGAAGATCGCCGCCACGTCGTCCGGCACGCGCGGGTCGAGCCGCCAGACGTTGCCGGCCGGCACGCTGACGAACGACGCGAACGCGCCGTCGCGATCGACGCCGATAATCTTGACGTGGGCGCAGATGTGCGCGTCACCCGTGCGGCAGGCACGGCAACGGCCGCAGGCGACGTGACCCTCGGCGCTCACGCGCTCGCCGAGCGCGAGCCCTTCGACGTTCTCGCCGAGCGCGGCGATGCGGCCGACGAACTCGTGGCCGAGCACGAGCGGCGGGCTGATCCTGCGCTGCGCCCAGCCGTCCCACGCCTCGATGTGGCGGTCGGTGCCGCAGACGCCCGCCAGCATCACCTCGATCAGCACGTCGCTCGGCCTAACCGCAGGGATCGGAACTTCGTCTAACGTTAGCCCGGGAGCGGCCGCCGACTTGCGTAGGGCTCGCATCGTGCCGCCCAGCCGAACCGTCGAGCGGACGGAATGTTCCGAGATCATCGCGTCGACATTCGACGGCCGGAGGCGATCTCTAGCCGTAGCGCCCCGTGATGTAGTCCTCGGTCTGCTTGTCCCGGGGGTGCGTGAAGATGTCCGACGTCTTGCCCATCTCGACGAGCTCGCCGAGCATGAAGAACGCCGTAAAATCGGAGATCCGCGCGGCTTGCTGCATCGAGTGGGTCACGATGATGACCGTGTACTCTTTCTTGAGCGAGCCGATGAGATCTTCGATCTTCGAGGTCGCGATCGGATCGAGCGCCGAGGCCGGCTCGTCCATCAGGATGAGCTCGGGCTCGACGGCGAGGACGCGGGCGATGCAGAGGCGCTGCTGCTGGCCGCCGGAGAGCTCGAGGGCGGACTTGTTGAGCCGGTCCTTCGCCTCGTCCCAGAGCGCCGCGGCGCGCAGGCTCTTCTCCGCGATCTCCATGAGCCGCTTGCCGTTGCGCTCGCCGTGAATCTTCGGGCCGTAGACGACGTTCTCGAAGATCGACTTTGGAAACGGGTTGGGCCGCTGGAACACCATGCCGATGCGATGGCGGACCGTCACGGGATCGATCGACGGCGCGTAGATGTCGTTGCCGTCGAGCAACACCTTGCCCGTAACGCGGGCACCGGGCGTCAGGTCGTGCATCCGGTTGAGCGCGCGCAGGAACGTCGACTTGCCGCAGCCCGACGGTCCGATGAGCGCCATGACGCGCCGATCGGGCACGTCTAGGTTCGCGTGCTTCATCGCTTGGAAGCCGCCGTAATAGACGTTGAGGTCCTCGACCTTCATCTTGTCGTGGAGCTTGGGTTCGGTCGTTTCCATCAGGCCTTCCCGGTGAAGCGGACCGTGAGCGCGCGGCCGACGAAGCGAGCAGTAACGTTGAAGACGAGGACCATGACGAGCAGAACGAACGCGGAGCCGTTCGCGATCTTGTCGGCGTCGGGCACGATCGCCTCGCGGTGGATCGACCACAGGTGGACCGAGAGCGTCTCGGCCGTATGGAACGGATTGAGACTGTAGGCGCCCTTGCCGTACGCAACCGAGGCGCCGGCGGTGAAGACGAGCGCCGCCGTCTCTCCGAAGATCCGGCCGGCGACGAGCACGATGCCCGTCGTCATCGGCCCGATCGCGCTCGGCAAAATCGCGCCCGTGATCGTCTGCCAGCGGGTGGCGCCGAGTCCCATCGAGGCCTCGGCGTACGTCCGCGGCACGCTCTCGAGCGCCTGCTGCGTCACGCGCATGAGCGCCGGCAAGTTCAGCAACGTCAGCGTGAGCGCGCCGCCGAGCGCAGTGAAGTGCCACTTGAAGTACTGCACGAAGATCAGGAGCCCGAAGAGGCCCATGACGATCGAGGGTACCGTCGCGAGCGACTCGGCGCTGAACTCGACGATCGTCTTGAACCGCCCGGATCCCGAGTATTCCTGAAGATAGATGCCGGCGCCGAGGGCAACCGGCAACGTGAAGATCAGCGTCAGGATCAGAATGTAGAACGAGTTGAAGATCTCGGGGCCGACGCCACCGCCCGCCGCCGCCGCCGCCGGCGGCGAGGTCAGGAAGTGCCAGCTCACGGAGCTCCAGCCGAGATAGGCGAGATAGGCGATGAAGAGCGCGAGCAGGAGCACGACGAAGCCCGCCGCGGCCCAAAGCATTGCCGTCGCGACCCCGTCGGCCGCGCGCCGCGTGCGCGCGCCGCGCTCGGTTCGGCGAACGGCATCGGTCGCCGCGAGGGCGGCCTGCGCCATCAGGCGCGTTTCCGAACGGCGATGCGAATGAGCACGATGAGTCCCATCGAGATGACGAGCAGGAGCAGCGCCATCGAGAACAACGCGTGCTGCAGCGGCGAGCCGTCGGTCGCGTCGCCCATGTCCATGATGATCTCGGAGGTGAGCGCGGACGCCGGCGTCAGCAGCGAGTGCGGCACGACCGCCGCGTTCCCGAGCACGAGCTGAACGGCGAGCGTCTCGCCGATCGCGCGCGCCACGCCGAGGATCACCGCGACGGCGAGGCCGCTCTTGGCGGCCGGGAGGATGACGCGCGAAATCGTCTCCCAGCGCGTGGCGCCGAGGGCGAGCGAGCCTTCGCGCAGCGCTCCCGGTACGACGCGCAGAGCGTCCTCGGAGAGCGAGACGACCGTCGGCAGGATCATGATCGAGAGGACGATGCCCGCGGCGAGCAGCCCGTCGCCCTCGACGTGAAAGATCTTGGAGAGCGCCGGCACGAGCAACGTCAGACCGAGCCAGCCGTACACGACGGACGGGATGCCGACGAGGATCTCGATCGCGGGCTTCAACGCCGAGGCGACGCGCGTGGGAGCGAGTTCGGCAAAGAAGATGCCGACCGCGACGCCGAGCGGGCCACCGACGACGATCGCGAAGCCGGTGGCGATGAGCGAGCCGATGATGAACGGCGCCGCGCCGAACTTCTTATTGCCCTCGTCGAAGTTGGTCGAGAAGAGGAACGTGGCGAGCGAGACGTGATCCTGCCAGAATAACTTCGTGCCGGTCACGCCCAGATACACTAAGATCGCGGCGATCGCGATGATGAAGATCAGCGCGCAGGCGGTGAGGAGGACGACGGCGATGCGCTCGTCGCGATGAGCTTTCGAGGCGCGAACGGCGATCACTGGTCGACCCTCCGGATGGCGCCGAGCCGTCCGTCGCGTGCGGCGAAGCGGCTCGACAACACAGTCCTAGCGGTTGGTTTCCGAGACCTTCATGTCTTTGACGAGGATGTAACCCGTCTTCTTCATGAGGTCGCCGTCATCGGCAACGAACTTGATGAAGTCGTCGACGGCGGCCGAGGGTTGGCCGTTCGTATAGATGTGCTCGTAGGACCAAAACGGGTACTTCCCGGACTCGACGGTCATCTCATCGGGACTCGCGCCGTCGATCTTGACTTCGACGATGCCGCTCTTGTTGTGCGTCCCGGAGAACGAGGCGTACGAGATGGCGCCGGGGGACTGAATGACCTTCTGGACGACGGTACCGGTCGCATCTTCCGTGAGCGTTGCCTTCGAGAGGTCGGCGTCGCCCATGACGGTCTTCACGAAAACCGCGCGCGTGCCGGAGCTCGCGGGGCGGTTGATGACGGTGATCGCCTGGTCCTTGCCGCCGACGTCCTTGAAGTTCGTCGTCTTGCCCGAGAAGATGTCCTGGATCTGCTTCTTCGTGAGGCTGGTGACGCCCGAAGCCGGGTTAACGACGACCGAGAAGCCGATGACCGCGACCTTGTGGTCGACGAGATCCTTGGCGTCCGCGGGAGCGAGGATGTCCGAATCGCCGAGGTCGACGGCCTTGCTCGCGACGAGCGAGAGGCCCGTCTTCGAGCCGCCGCCCGTGACACTGATGTTCGTGCCGGGGTGCTTGGCCTGATATTCTTGCGCCGCGGCGGTCACGAGCGGCTGCAGGGCGGTCGAGCCGGCGGCGCTGATGTTCGTATCGGCGAACGCCACCGCGGGCATCGCGAACGCGAAGCCCGTGAGGGCGATTGCGCTTATAATCTTCGACATAAGAAAATTCCTTCTCGGATAACGATCCGGGCATGATGTGCTTGGTCGTTCGGCGCCGACAGGTTGACAGTTCGAGGCTATCGTCGGTTTAAACCGAGATTAAGAAACTCTTAACCTTTGCCGAGCTCCGAATTGGGACGCCGAGCGCTCAACGCGCCGAGGCTGTTGAAAGTTCGGCGCGAAGGCGCGCTCGCGCGCCGCGCGAAGCCGCCTGGATGAGAGCCCACGTCGCGATGAGAACGGAAGTCGTCGACGGCCTGCGCGGTCTCGCGATTGTTTTCGTCGTGTGCTATCATACGTGGCTCTTCTCGTGGTACACGCCGAGCGCGCGCGTCTTCGGCCACGAGCTTCCGGTCGACGTCCTGCCGCGCGTCGGCTACCTCGGCGTCGATCTGTTCTTCGTCATCAGCGGCTTTTGCCTGACCGTCCCGCTCGCGCGCGCGATGGTCGACGGCACGCCGCGTCCCACGTGGCGCGACTTCTATCTCGCGCGCGCGCTCAAGATCGTCCCATCGTATCTCGTCGTGCTCGCGGTGACCGTCCCGCTCGCGCTCGAAGGCTCGCACGATCGCTCACACGTCGCCTCCGCCCTGCTCGCGCATGTCGCGTTCGCGCAGACGTTCTGGACCGATCCGTTCGGCCGGGTGAACTCGGTGCTCTGGAGCATCGCGATCGAGGTGCAATTCTACGCCGTCTTTCCGCTCGTCGCATTCGCGTTCGTCCGCGCGCCGTGGGTCACCGCGCTCGGCGGCATGCTCATCGCCGGCACCTATCGCGCATACTTCGCCGCCTGCTGCCTCCAGGTGGAGACGGTGAGCCGTCAGCTTCCGGCATTCGCCGATCTCTTCGCATGCGGCATGGCGGCCGCGTACGCGCTCCTGTGGTGCCGCCGCCGCGCGCCGTGGTTCGAACGAAACGCCTGGCCGGGAACGCTCGTCGCGGCCGGCGCGATCGCGATCGCGTGGCAGCTCCTGCGCGCCGCCGATGCGGTGCAGTACGTTTCGGCGGGCCGCGAGTCGTGGGAGCTTCTGGGACGCACGTGGCTCGCGCTCGATCTCGGCATCTTCATCGTCGCGGCGTCGCTGTCGGTGCGCGTCGTCCGCGCCGTGCTCGCCAACGGCGCGCTGGTGTTCCTCTCGCTCGTCTCGTACAATCTCTATCTCTGGCACACGCTGCTGCTGATTTGGCTCTGGCACCACAACGTGCTGCACGCCGCGACGCCCGATCCGCACAACGACGACGCGTGGAAGCTCCGGTACATCGCGATCGGCTGGGCGGCATGTCTCGCCGTCGCGACGGCGATCACCTACGTCTTTGAGCGGCCGCTCCTGTGCCTGCGGCGGCCGCACACCTTCGCGCTGGACTGGCGCTCAGTACTCGGCCGCGGCGTACGCCCGCCGCAGCGCCGGAAACGTGCACGTGAACGTCGCGCCTAACCCGAACTCCGACGCCGCGTCGATGTCGCCGCCGTGCGCCTCGACGATCTGCTTGACGATCGAGAGCCCGAGCCCGGTGCCCGTGGAGTCGCGCGTGCGCGACCGGTCGACGACGTAGAAGCGCTCGAAGACGTGCGGGAGATCGTTGTACGGAATGCCGATGCCGGTATCGCGCACGACGAGCGCGGCCCCCGCGTGCGTCGGCCGCACGTCCAGCGTCACCGAGCCGCCCGCCGGCGTGTGGCGCAGCGCGTTGTCGACAAGGTTGACAACGACTTGCGCGAGTCGGTCCGGGTCGCCGTCGATGCGCGTTTCCTCCGAACGCAAGCGGATCGCCACGCCGAGCTGCGCGGCGCGCGGCTCGAACGTCGTGACGATGTTGCCGACAACGCTCGCGAGGTCGACGTTCTCGCGTCGCAGCCGCAAGCGCCCGCTCTCGGCGCGCGCGAGCTCGAGCAGATCTTCGACGAGGTGTACCATGCGATCGACCTCGCGCGCGACCTGCGGGAGGAAGAGATCGATCGCCTCGGCGTCGTCCGTCTCGAGGACGGTCTCGATCATCAGCTTGATCGAGGAGAGCGGCGTGCGCAGCTCGTGCGAGACGCTCGCGATGAAGTCGCGCCGCGTCTGCTCGAGCTCCTGCAGCCGCGTCTCGTCGGTCGCGATGACGAGCGCGCCGTCCGCGCCGTCGAGCGGAATGGTCGCGACGCTGAGGGCTCGACGGCCGGTGGGCCGCGAGAGCGAGATCCGGCCGCGTGACGGCGAGCCGGCGAGCGCCTCGCGCACGCGCCGGTCGAGCTCGAAGGATGGCACGACCTCGATGATCGCGCGGCCGGCAACGGGCCGCGAGCCGAGCTCGAAGATCGCGCCCGCTGCGGCATTGACCGACTCGATCGTGCCGTCCTCGCCGATCGTGACGATGCCGACCGTGATCGAGCGGAGCAGCTGCTCGAAGCGCGCGTCGGGCGCGGGCGGTGCGTCGGCCGCGACGACGGGCGTGCGGACGGCGCGCCGAGCGCGACCCAGTGCGAAGCCGAGCGCAAGGGCCGCGACGACGAGCGCGACGAGCGCGACGATCATGGTTCAGTCCTTGAACATATATCCGCGGCTGCGCACGGTGAGGATGTGCTGCGGATTGTTCGGATCGGCCTCGACCTTTTCGCGCAGCCAGCGGATGTGGACGCTGATCGTCTGGTGCTCGCCCTCGAAGTCATAGCCCCAGACCTTGTCCAGCAGCGTCTGGCGCGTTACGACGCGGCCGCGATTCTCCATCAGCACGTGGAGCAAATTGAATTCCTTGGGCGCGAGCGCCACGGTCTTGTCGCGCACGACGAGCGACTGGCGCGACGGATCGAGCACGATCTCACCGATGACGATCGCCTCGCTGCGGGCGGCCGCCTCGCCGCCGTGCTGACGCCGCAACCGCGCCTTCACGCGCGCGAGAAACTCGTGTAGCGAGAACGGCTTCGTGACGTAGTCGTCGGCGCCGAGCTCGAGCGCGAGGACCTTGTCGATCTCCTGATCGCGCGCGGTGAGCATGATGATCGGAACGCCGCTCGCCTTCCGAATCTCCTTGCACGCCTCGATGCCGTCGAGGATCGGCAGCATGATGTCCATGATGATGAGATCGGGCTTCTCGGTCGCCGCGAGCGTAATCGCCGTCCGGCCGTCGCCCGCCGTCGCGACGATGTAGCCGTTGCGCTCGAGATTGAAGCGTAAGGTCTGGAGGATTCCTGACTCGTCATCGACGACGAGGATCTTTTTCGCCGGCGTCGCTTGCGTCATCGACGTCACCATAGCGCACCCTCGCGCGAGGGAGCAAGCGGTTCGGCGTCGATCGCGACGCGAGCCGGATCGAAGAGGATGGCGACGCCGAGCGTGCGTTCGAGGAGGTCGGCCTTGAACCGCGCGCCGTCGAGCTCGGGCCCCGCGTCCTGCTCGGATTCGACGACCACGGTGAGGGCCGACCCGCTGCGACGGACCTGCAGCGATAGGGCGACCCCGAGGTGGCGGCGATCGAGACCCTCCGCGATCCGCAGGATCCCGCCGAGAATCCCGATGCGGCGTTGCGTCTCGGCGTCGGCCGCGAGCCATTCGGGATGCGTCGGCTTCGGGAGCGACTTGCGATGATAGCGCACGAGCGCCGCGACGAGCTCGACCTCGGTCGCCGTCCAGCCCGGCAGACCCGCCTCGCGCACGATGTAGGCGCCGTGCTTGTGATGGCCGCTCGGCGCGATGATTCGGCCGACGTCGTGGAGCAGGCCGGCCGCGAAGAGCACCTCGCGGCCGGTGGCACCCAGCCCATGCAGGTCGGTCGTGGCGTCGAAGAGCCGGACCGCGAGCGCCGCGACGCGATCGCCGTGCGCGCCGCCCTCGCCGAACCGTCGCGCGAGCGACTGCACGGCATCGAAGCGGCCGCGCCTCGCATCGCCCACGCGCCGCGCGCCCTCCGTCGAGCGCTCGAGGAAGTCCGCGACGATCCCCTCGCGCAGCGCCCGCTCGCAGACGACGAGCTCGGCCGCCCCGAGCGTGCGCACGATCGCGAGGACGATCGTCGCGCCCGCGGCGAGGATGTCGGCGCGCCGCGGATTCATCCCGGGCAGCTTCCGGCGCTCCGCGGGCGAGAGCGCGACGAGCTCGTCGCGCAACGCCGCGAGCCGCTCCGTCGGCAGGACGTAACCGTGCACGCGCTCGGGCGGCCGTCCGCGCCGCGCGGCGTCGAGCGTCGCAAGGCCCATGACCGTCCCCGACGTCCCGATCACGAGCTCGTACCGGTACTCCGCGATGCGCCGGCCGACGGGCTCGAGCCGCTCGCGGAGATACGCGTCGAGACCCGCCCAATCCGGGCCGCCCGGCCGGTCGTCGCGCGCGAACCGCTCGTACAGCCGCAGACTGCCGATCGGCTCGCTGTGCAGGAAGTGCGGCCGCTCGGCGTCGCCGACGATGAACTCCGTCGAGCCGCCGCCGATGTCGAAGATGCACGCATTGCGATCCCCGAGCGGAAAGCCGCGGCTCGCGCCGAGATAAATCAGTCGGGCCTCGTCGATCGCCGCGAGTACCTCGATCCGCACGCCGCACGCCTCGTCGACCGCCGCGACGAACTCCGCGCCGTTGGCGGCCTCGCGTACGGCGGACGTCGCGACCGCCCGGATCGCGCCGGCATCCGACTCGCGCGCGATCGCGGCGAACCGGGCGATCGCCTCGACGCCGCGCACGATCGCCTTGCGCCCGAGGCGCCCGGTCGCGAGCGCGTCACCGCCGCCCAGCCGTACCATCTCGCGCGCCTTGCGCACCGTGCGCCACGTCCCGTAGTCCGCGTCGAGTTCGACGACGACCAGGTGAATTGAGTTCGTCCCGACATCGATCGCTCCGAGCAGCATCGCGCCGGAGCTACGCCCGGGTGCCGGAAGCTCCCTGGCGCGGCGGCGCGAGCGACCCGGGCCAGCCCAAGTGAGCGCTGAGCTCGCGGGCCACGTCGAGAGCGGTCGGCGCGAGCCTGGCGACGCAGTCGCGCGTCATGCGATTGGAGGGCCCCGAAACCGAGAGCGCGCCGATGCACGCGTCGCGGCGATCGAAGATCGGGACCGCGATGCAGCGCACGCCGTCCTCCATCTCCTCGTCGTCGATCGCATAGCCGTTCCGTCGCACTCGACCGAGCTCGACCTCGAGCAGCTCGCGCGTGACGATCGTCTTCGCGGTCCGGCGCTCGAGCGACTCGCCCGGCGGCGCCGCGAGCCCGATGTCGTCCCGAAGGGCGAGGAAGATCTTCCCGATCCCGGAGCAATGCAGCGGCGCCTTGAGTCCCGGCGGCGTCAGCATCTTGACGAGGTGCATGCTCGCGACGTGATCGAGGTACACGATCTCGCTGCGATCGCAGATCGCGAGGTTCGCGGTCTCGCCCGAGGCACGCATCATCCGTTCCAAAAACGGCCGCGCGACCGTGCGCAGATCGAGGTGCCGTTCGGCCGCGGCGGCGAGCGGAAAGACGCGCGCAGCCAGATGATAGCGGGCGGTGCCCGGCTCCTGGCGGACGTAGCCGCGCTCGACGAGGGTCGCGAGCAGCCGGTGCGCGGTGCTGACGTGGAGCCCGACGGCTACGGCGAGCTCGCTGATGCCGCTGGGATCCGAACGCGTAGCGAGCGCCTCGAGGAGATCGAGCGTGCGGTCGACGGACTGGACGGTCGGTCGCTTCGCCATGCGCTCCCGTTCGGCGGGCGGCGGAGGTCGCCCCCGTGCGCACGAACGCCCGCCGGGTGCTCGCTCGAGTCTCGGCGTTCGTCCGTCTCACACGGCCGACGTTCTTGGCCGGCGGCTTCGTCGGCGGCGCGTTCGGCACGGCGCTCGCCGCGGCGCGCGACCGTGGCGTCTCGCCGCGCCGCTACGCGCTGGCGCAGGCGGCCATCACGGCGTTCCACCTGATGACGCATTACGCGAATGACTACTTCGATCGCGCGGGCGACGTCGGCGCGCGCCGCACGCCGTTCTCCGGCGGCAGCGGGGCGCTCGTCGACGGCTCGCTGCCGCCGCGCGTGGCGCTCGTCGCGGCGCGGACGTGCGCGGCGTGCGGAGTGCTCGCGGCCGCGGCGCTCGTCGCCCGGCGGCCGGTGGCAGGGGCGACGGCGATCGCCCTCGGGACCCTCGCCTGGTGCTATTCGGCTCCGCCCGTCCGGCTGCTCGGGCGGGGGCTCGGCGAGCTCGACACCGCCGTCGTCGTCAGCGTCCTCGTTCCGCTCTGCGCCTACGCCGCGCAGGGCGGGCGGCTCGACGGCCGCGCGGCCGTCGCGACGCTGCCGGGCGCGGCCGCCATGTTCGCGATGATGATCGCGGTAGAATATCCCGACGCGGCCGTCGACGCCGCCTCGGGCAAGCGCAATCTCATCGTGCGCCTCGGCGTGCGGGACGCCTGCCGGCTGGGCCGGGGCGCCGTCGCCGTCTCGGCCGCCGCCGTCGCGCTCGCCGTCGGCACGGGCGCGCCGCCCACGCTCGCCGCCTTCGAACTCCTGGCGCTCGCACCGGGCGCCGCGCTCGCTGCAGGCTTCGCCGAGGCCCCGGGCGTTGACGGGACGTCGCTCGCGGGCCGCGGCGTCGTCTTCTTCTTTCTCGTCACGTTTCTCGCGACGCTCGCGCACGCGGCGGAATCGCTCGGATGACGCTCGCGGAGCGCGTCGACGCGGCGCTCGAGGAGATCCGGCCGCTGATCCGGCGCGATGGCGGCGACGTCTGGCTCATCCGCGTCGCCGGGGACGTCGCCTACGTTCAGCTGGTCGGCGCCTGCGGCGGGTGCTCGATGGTCGAGACGACCCTCAAGGGCGGGATCGAGACGATCGTCCGCGAGCGCTGCCCGGAGATCGTCCGGGTCGAGGCGCTGTAGGACCCGCCTCGAAGCAGCTGTGCCAGCCGTGTGGCACCCGTCGGTGATGAACTAGGCGGGAGGTGACCCGCATGAACGTCTTCGTTTGTCCAGAGTGCCACGTCGAGCACAGCGAACCGTTCGAGGCGATGTTCGTCTTGCGCGTGATCTGCGTCGACTGCTCGGAGGCGATCGCGTACGACGCGTACGTCTTCGAACGCGCCGTCCGGCCCAAAGCCGCATGATCCGGCGGATGCGTCCGCGACCGAACGCATCCGCGGCTCGAACGTCCCCCCTAGCCGACGACCGTCGCCCCGCCGGTCACGCCATAGACCTCGCCCGTAATGTGGCTGGCTTCCTGCGACGCGAGCAGGACGTAGACCGGCGCGATCTCGACGGGCTGGCCCGGCCGGTTCATCGGCACGGTCGTCCCGAATTGCGCGACCTTGTCCTGCGTCTGGCCGCCGCTCGGCTGCAGCGGCGTCCAGAACGGGCCCGGCGCCACGATGTTCACGCGGACCCCGCGCTCGAGCAGTTGCTTCGCCATCGCCTTGCTGAAGGCAATGATGCCGGCCTTCGTCGTCGCGTAATCGACGAGCGTCGCGGAGGGATCGTAGCCCTGCTCCGAGGCCGTGTTGATGAGCGAGGCACCCGGCTCAAGGTGCGGTAGGGCCGCCTTCGTGATCCAGAAGAGCGCGTAGAGATTCGTCTTGAGCGTCGCGTCGAATTGATCGCTCGAGATCTCGTCGATCGACGGCGTCGAGACTTGCTTACCGGCGTTGTTGACGAGGATGTCGAGCCCACCGAGCGCCTCACGGGCGTCCGCGACGAGCTTCACGCACGCTGCTTCCGTCGTGATGTCGACGGGGAAGCCGAAGCCCTTGACGCCCGATCGCTCGATGTAATCGATCACGTCGCGCGCGTCGGAGCCCTCGGTCGGCAGATAGGCGATGGCGACGTCGGCGCCTTCGCGAGCGAACGCGATCGCGGCCGCACGGCCGATCCCGGAGTCGCCACCCGTGATCAGCGCCTTGCGCCCCGCGAGCTTGCCGCTGCCCGTGTAGGTCGTCTCGCCGTGATCGGGCACGGGCTTCATATCGTTGACGGAACCGGGGGCGTTCTGCGGTTGCTTCGGAAACGGCGGCTGCGGATATTGCGAGCGCGGGTCCTGCATGCGAAGTCGATCGTCGGCCATGTGAGTGCGTGTCCTCGGAATGCGCGACGCTGCGTCGCGCAGCAGAGCACTTGCCCGTTCGGCGACGAGCGACATGACCGGCCGTGCGATGGCCTCCATTGTCCGAAACAACGCGACACGGGAAGGATGGGGACGTGAAGACGACTCGACGCAACGCGATCGCCGATCATGCCGTGGTCGGCGATCTCTACACGGTCGCGCTGATCGGGCTCGACGCGACGATCGATTTCATGTGCATGCCGCGGCTCGACGGTCCGAGCGTCTTCGCGTCGCTGCTCGATCCGGGCGCGGGTCACTTCGCGATCGAGACGAACCTCGACGCGCCGCGCCTCCTGCAGATGTATCTCAGCGATACGAACGTCGTCGTGACGCGCATGCTCGACGGCGAGCGGATCTGCGAGGTGACCGACTTCATGGTGATCGGGCGCGACGCGAACGATCCGGTGCTCGTCCGGATCGTGCGCTCGCTGCGCGGGACCGTTCGCGCGCGCGCCATCTGCGCGCCGCGCTTCGATTACGCCCGCACCGAGCATGCGATGCGCGTCGAGGACGATGCGATCACGTTTCGTCCAGACGACGCATGCCTTGCGGTACGGCTCGTCGCGAGCGTCGCGTTGCGCGCGGAAGACGGCGCCGCGGTCGCCGATGTCGAGCTCGCGCCCGGGGAATCGTGCGCGTTCGTCCTCGGCGTGCCGAACGACGGGGTGCCACCGCTCGCGCGGGCGGATGTCGGCGCGTACGTCGACGAAGCGCTCGCATCGACCGTCGACTTCTGGCGCACGTGGTCGAAGCGCTCGACGTATCGCGGCCGGTTCCGCGATCTCGTCATGCGCTCCGCGCTCACGCTCAAGTTGATGGTCTCGAAAGAGTATGGGTCGATCGCGGCGGCCGCGACGTTCGGGTTGCCCGAGAAGCTCGGCGGCGATCGCAATTGGGACTATCGCTTCAGCTGGATTCGCGACGCGTCGTTCGCCGTGTACGCGTTCATCCGGCTCGGCTACGTCGAGGAAGCGATCGCGTTCATGGGCTGGCTCGGAACGGCGTTGCGCGAGCGCGGCACCAACGATCCGCTTCCGCCGGTCTATCGCCTCGACGGCTCGGACCATCTCGAGGAGAGCGAGCTCGATCACCTCGCGGGCTACGCGAACTCGAAACCCGTCCGCATCGGGAACGCCGCCGACGGGCAGCTCCAGCTCGACATCTACGGTGCGCTGCTCGATGCGGTCTATCTCACGAGCAAATACGGCGGTGCCATGTCCTTCGATGCTTGGGCGGCCGTGTCGCGGCACGTCGAATGGGTCTGCACGCATTGGCACGAGAAGGACGAGGGCATCTGGGAATCGCGCAACGGCCGCAAGGCGTACCTGCATTCGCGGCTCATGTGCTGGGTGACCGTCGACCGCGCGACGCGGCTGGTGGCGAAGCGGTCGCTACCCGCACCGATCGAGCGCTGGAACGACGCGCGCTCCGAGATCCACCAGTCGATCCTCGACGACTTCTGGAACGAGGATCTCGGCGCGTTCGTGCGGTCGAAGGGCAGCGACGAGGTCGATGCCTCCGCGCTCATGATGCCGCTGGTTCGCTTCATCAGCGCGACCGATCCGCGCTGGCGTTCGACGCAGAAACGGATCGAGTCGGAGCTCGTTGACGACGCGCTCGTGTACCGCTACCGGCCGGGCGCGGGCATCGACGGCATCGCGAGCGACGAGGGAGCGTTCGCGACGTGCTCGTTCTGGCTCGCCGAATGTCTCGCGCGGCAGGGCGACGTCGTCCGGTCGCTCGCGATCTTCGAAAAGGCCGTGGGCTTCGGGAATCAGGTCGGGCTCTTCTCGGAAGAGTTCGCGAAGGACGGGTCGCAGCTCGGCAACTTTCCGCAGACGCTCACGCACCTCGCGCTCATCAGCGCCGCGACCGCGATCGATCGCGCGGAATCCAACCGGACGACGCCCTGGGCGAACTGATCGCGCCGCCGTAGCCGGTGAGTTTAACGTAGCCGACGCCGAGCTGAGCGCCCAATGCGCACGTCGACGGTGCTTTCCCAACGCGAGATCCGCTTCGTCTGGTCGGCGGCCTCCTGATTGAGAATCGTCGTCTGCTGATCGCGGTAGGCGTGAAACGCAATGAGCCGGCGTTTTTGGAGAAGCGGCTAACTTACCTACTGCGCGATTACTCGGCGAGATTGCTCCTGAGTAACCCTTTTAGCTTTGCCCGACATCTTAGTAGTCTCTCGCTAAGACATTGAGACTCGCAACGAGGCCGCACGCTTAGCCAATGTCATTACTTTAGATCGATAACCAGCTTTCAATTAAAGCCGCATACCCTGCCTAAAGATTTCAGGAACATACAACATGTTCTCGAACCCTAACGTAATACCGGCGTCAGTAAGCGTCTTGATCTGCTCTAAATTAAGATTCAATTCACTTTAAGAAGTGCTGTTAAGCCATTCCGACAACCTTCATTATCTTTCAGGCGAATCCCATACCTAAGCGCTTCGTGAATATGCTTGGGTGCGATTCTCGACCCGGGTATTCCCGGAAGTCTGACACGAGTTAGTCCACCAGTGAAAGGTATCCGCGCTAATCTGCAGCCCTCCGAGAGATCATGTCCAAATCGCTGGGCTTCTGGAATCTCAAACCAACGTCGCTTGCCGGAAGCTTTTAAATATAAAAACTTCAATCCACATTCGATTGCGTAGAATCGAAGAAGTTCATTAGATGCGCTGAAAGCCGGAGCGTCCCCGACGGCGTCACAGTGCTGCCGGAAGCCTCGAAAGAAATCCGCAATCTCGGCGTCCAGCACGTATATTATGTAACGTTCAAAACTGGATATCGTGTGAAGTACAACTCAGACACAAGTCGGACATTTTTGCACGACGCGCAGTCGCCCCTTTTGCATCTAGAACGAGATGGCGCCGGCATACCCGGTGAGCTCGACATAGCCGACGCCAAGCGACCTGCCGGAGTGCGCGTCGCGCACGTCGACGGCACCTTCCCAGTACGAGATGCGCGTGGTCGGATCGGCGAGCTCCTGATCGAGCACGGTTGGCGTGAGAATCGCGTCGATCCCGGCGCTCGGGATGCGCACGTGCCAGCCGCTGGGATACGTGCCGCTCGTATGCGGACTCTTCCATGTGCCGAGTGCCGTCTCCGAGAACGCGGCGAGCGGAAGGTGCCGCACGGTGCCGTTCGGCGCGACGAGGCTGCCGCTGGATTGCGGGGTCGTCGAGCCGTTCTTCTCGCGCAGATCGTAGAGCATGACCTCGCGGCGATCGTCGAGCTGCAGCGAGAACCAATCCCAGCCCGCCTGGTCCGTCCTGAGTTCGCCCGAGCCGTACTCGCGATCCATCCACGAGATGCCGTCGACCGCATAGGTCGTGCCGGCAGAGACGATCGTCCCGCGCGTCGCTAAACGGGTGAACGAATAATAGTGCGACGCGCACGACGGACACGACGACTTCACGGAAATGCCGTCCGTGCCGTGCACCGCGGGCGGCTTCTCGGGCATGACGATGAGGTCGAGCGCCTGGCGTCCGGCGGGTGAGTTCGCGCTCGCGCGCAGCGTCATCCGTTCGAGATCGGGCCTCCCGGCGGGCCGGCCGTCGAGGGACCACGGACCGTTCGCGACGGCGAGCGTCGTCGATGATGCGGAGCCCATGCCGAGCGCCTCGCGTGCGAAGCGCTCCGTGTGAAAGAACGTCTTACCGCGCTCGTCCGTGATCGCGAAGTGCGCGGGATAGAGCTCGTGACCCCACCAGGCGCTCTGCTTCGGTCCGGGCTTCGGGTCGCCCGGGCGCATGCCGACACGAAAGAAGGTGAGCTCGAAGCCGAAGCGCCGGCCGTCCTTCGCGCGCAGGTGTCCCGTGAAGTACCACCACTCGGACTCGTAGGCCGGATGCGCCGCGAAATCGCGCGGCCAGCGGTACGCGTACGGCGCGGTCGAGATCGCGAAGCCGTCCTTCGTGAACAGGCGCGCACGGCCGCCGTCCGTGTCGCGCGCCGCGGCATCGGGTGCGGGACTCGCGGCGTCGGCCGCGCTGCCGGGCACGGGTTGCGACGCGGCGTGCGCCTGCGGGGCCCGCGTCGACGCGACGCCCGCGAGCGGCGACGCGGCGAGCGCCGCCGCGCAGGTCAGCGACGCGACGATCCGAGCGAGCTGCGAGATGACACCACACGTCATTCGGTCCGAACCGCTTCCGAGGTCTTCATGCGCGCGGCGACGCGGGCGGGATAGATCCCGGCGACGAGCGCCGCGACGACGACGAGCACGATCGCCTCGCCGAGGAAATCCCACGGCATGTGCAATTCGATGAGCCAGCCGAACGCCTGACGGTTGATCACGTAGATCAGCAGCAGCGCGAGCACGATCCCGATCGCGACGCCGATCACGCCGCCGAGCCCGCCGACATAGGCCGCTTCGTAGAAGACCATTTGCCGGATCTCGCCCGCCGTCGCGCCGAGATAGCGCAGCAATCCGATCTCTCGACGCCGTTCGAGGACGAGCGCGAAGAGCGTGCTGACGACCCCGAGCACCGCGATCGTGATCGAGATGACGTAGAGCGCATACGTGATCGCAAACGTCCGGTTGAAGATCTCGATCACGAGCCGGCGCAACTCGCGCGTCGTCTGCACGTCGATGCGTAGCGGCAGCACGGAGCGCACGACGGCCGAGCGCAGGTCGCCGAGATCGACCCCGGGCTTCGCGTACACGGCGATCGAGTTCACGCCGTTATCGTGAAAGAGGCGCGCGAACGTCCGCTTATCGACGAGCACGATGCCCGAGTCCGTCGAGTAGTCGTTGTAGATCGCGACGACGTGAAACGCGGTCGGTCCGCTCGGCGTGGGGAGCACGACCGTGTCGCCGACGCCCTCGCCGAAGTGCGTTGCGAACGGCTCGCTGATCGCCACGCCGTCGGTGCCCGGCAATTCGCGTGCCATCGCGCGCGTATCGACTCGGCCGAGGAAGCGCAGGTGATTGCGCTCGGCGATGCTCTTGAAGTCCACGGCCGCGAGCGTCGTGAGCGTGCCGCGAAATGGGAGCGAGACCGCGCGGAACGTATCGACCGCGGCGACGCCCGGTACGCGCCGGATCTTCTCCGCGACACTCGGCGAGAAGCGCGCGTCATAGCTCGCGTCCTGCAGCCCGAGCGGCCGCACGAAGAGATCGGCGCGCAGCGTCTCATCGGCCCACGCGACGACGGTCGTCCGGAAGCTGCCGATGAGGATCGCGACGCTCACCATCATTGCGATCGCGACCATGAGCGACGCGACCGCGACGCTGTTGCGGCGCAGCGACGCGCCGAGGTTCGAGACGCCGAGCAACGCCGCGGGGGAGAGCCGCGTCTCGAAGCGGCGCACGCCGCCCGCGAGCGCGGCGATCGCGATCGGGACGCACAGCGACCCACCGAAGATGATCGCAAGGCCCGATGCGTAGCCCGCGAGCGGCACGCCGCCGATCGGCGGCACGAGCGTGAGCAGGTACGCGGAGAGAAAGAAGCCGAGGCCGACGAGCGCGAGGCCGACGCCCGGCCGCGCGCGCCGTCGCTCGAAGCCCTGCGTTCGAATCGTGAGCGCGGGCAGCGTGGAGGCCGCCTCGAGCGCCGGAAAGAGCGCGGAGAGCGTCGAGAACACCGTTCCGACGACGAAGGCCTTCACGAACGGAAACGGCGTGAGGATCACGTGGTCGGCGTGCGAGGCGACATAGAGCGTATCGACGGTACGTGAGACGGCGCCGACCGAGAGCTGCGCGAGCCCCGTTCCGATCGCGAGGCCCAGCAGCGACCCGACCGCACCGAACATCGCGCCCTCGAGCAGGAACGTCCGGAAGATCTCGGCCTTCGTCGCGCCGAGCGCGCGCAGCGTGCCGACCTCGGGCCGGCGCTGCACGACCGAGATCGCGACCGTGTTGTAGATCAGGTACATCCCGACGAGCATCGCCACGTACGAGAGCGCGGCGAGATTGAGCTGGAAGCTCCCGAGCATGCGCGTGATCTCGGAGGTGCGTACCTTCGGCTCGATTGCGCGCGCACCGCCCGGCAGCACGCGCTGCACGGCAGCGCGGATCGCGGGCAGCCGCGCGGGATCGACTTCGAGATCGAGCCGGTCGAGCAGGCCGAGCTTCTGGAAGACGACTTGCGCCGTCGCGAGATCGACGAACGCGACGCTCGAGTCGATGCCCGGGATGCCCTCGGGCAGGATGACGGCGACGCGGAAGCGCTCGGGCCGGTCGCCCGCGAGCGCCGCCAACGTGCTCCCGACCCTGAGGTGATCGTGCAGCGCGACGCGGTGCGAGACGACGATGCCGTGCTCGCCGACGAACACCCACGGATCGAGCCCGGCGGCCGAGGCGCCGAAAGAGCCCGGCGTCGCGGCGGCCGCGGCATCGGCCGCGCCGCGCGGCAGCGGCCGCAGCAGATCGACGCCGAGCACGCGCAGGATCTCGCCCGAGAACGGGTCGCTCGCCTTCGCGCCGACGACGATCGAGTCTTCGATGGTCGGTGCGACGCTCGCGACGCCCGGAATCGCGAGGATCTTCGGATACGCGCGCTCGTCGAACCCGCGGCCGACGCCGAGCACCTGCAGATTGACGTGGCTCGAGATGACGTTGACGCTCGAGGCGAACGACGCGATCGCCGTGCTGTTCGCGAGGTCGATCGCGAGGGCGATTGCGACGCCGAACCCGACGGCCACGAGCGTGACGAGCGAGCGCAGCCGCTCGCGGAGGATATGGCCGAGCACGAGCGCCCGAAAGATGGCGCCCACCTTAACGGACGATCCGGCCGTCCTGCATCCGCACGATGCGGTCGCAAAGCGCGGCGGCGTCGAGCGAGTGCGTCGCCATGAGGATCGCCTGGCCCGCCTGCGCCGTCTCGCGCAGCAACGCGAGCACGCTCGCGCCGCTCTGCGAATCGAGGTTACCGGTCGGTTCGTCCGCGAGCACGATCGCGGGCGCGTGAATCGTCGCGCGCGCGACGGCGGCGCGCTGCATTTGGCCGCCCGAGATCTGCGAGGGGAACGCGTCGATCTTCTCGGCGATTCCGACGCGCTCGAGCGCGGCGCGCACGCGCGCACGGATCGTCGTCCGATCGCGGCGCTGCAGCACGAGCGGCAACGCGACGTTCTCACCGACCGTCATCGCGGGCAATAAATTAAAGAACTGAAAGACCGTCCCGATCCGTTCGCGCCGCAGCCGCGTGAGCGCGTCGTCGTCGAGCGACGAGGTGGCGCGGCCGTCGACTTCGATCGTGCCGCGCGTCGGCAGATCGACGCAGCCGACGAGGTTGAGCAGCGTGCTCTTGCCGCAGCCGCTCGGCCCGACGAGCGCGACCATCTCGCCCGGCCGGACGTCGAGTGAGACGCCCGCGAGCGCATGGACGACCGTCGTGCCGTCGGCGTAGGACTTCTCGGCGTCGCGCACGCGGACGGCGACGGCCGCGTCGACGCGCGGCGGCGCAACCTCGGTGAAGGGCATCGTCAGCCTTCGACGCCGCGAAACACGAGCGCGGCGTTGATCCCGCCGAACCCCGTCGCGTTGGAGAGCACGATCCGCGGCGCGAGCGCGCGCGGCGTCGCGACGTAGTCGAGGTCGCATTCCGGATCGGCGTGCTCGAGGTTGACCGTGTGCGGAATCTTGGCGTCGTGGATCGCGAGCAGCGAGATCGCGGCCTCCCACGCACCCGTCGCGCCGAGCGCGTGGCCGTGCTGACCCTTCGTGCCGACGATCGGCACCGCGTGCGCCGCCTCGCCGAGGGCCGTCTTGAACGCCCGGGTCTCCGTCATGTCGTTGAGCCGCGAGGACGAGCCGTGCGCGTCGACGAGCTCGAGCTCGTCGGGGCCGACGGCGGCCTCGGCCATCGCGCGGCGCATCGCGACCGAGGAGTTGCGACCCTCCGGCTGCGGCGAGGTCATGTGATAGGCATCGGCGGTGAGCCCGTATCCGACGATCTCGCCGTAGATTCGCGCACCGCGCGCCGTGGCGTCCGCGAACCGCTCGAGGACGAGCATGCCCGAACCCTCCGCCATGACGAAGCCGTCGCGATCGCGATCGAACGGCCGGCTCGCGTGTGCCGGATCGTCGTTGCGCTCCGACATCGCGCCGATGGTGTCGAAGGCACCGAAGATCAGCGGCGAGAGCGGCGCTTCCGCCCCGCCCGCGAGCGCGGCGCGGACGTCGCCGCGCGCGACCGCGCGGAACGCCTCGCCGATCGCGACGGCGCCGGCCGCGCACGAGTTCGCGTTGCTCACGCCCGGGCCGCGGATGTCGAAGGCGAGCGCGACGTTCGCCGTGGCCGCCGCGCCGAAGACCGAGATCGCGAGCAACGGCCGCACGGCGCGCGACCCGCGCTCCCGGAACGCGTCGTGCTGCTCCTCGGCGAACGCGAGCCCGCCGAGCGCCGAGCCGATCCAAATCCCGATGTCGTCGCGATTGCCGTCGATCGCGAGCGCGGCGTCGTCGAGAGCCATCCGCGACGCGACGATCGCGAACTGCGAGAAGCGTTCGGTGCGCGCGAGTTGCTTGCGGTCAACGTAGCGCTCGGGCTCGAACCCGCGCACCTCCGCCGCGACGCGTGAGCCGAACGGCGCGGAATCGAACCGCCCGATCGCATCGACGCCGACGCGGCCACCGAGCACGCCCGACCAGAAGTCGCCGACGCCGATGCCGATGGGCGAGACGATGCCGATGCCCGTGACGACGACGCGCTCGGCGGTCATGCCGCGGCCTCGGCGAGCGCCTTCATCCGCGCGAGCGTCCGGCCCGCGACGTAGTGCACGAAGTAGCCGACGACGACGTGCTCGCCGAGCCAGTCCGCCGCGACCGGAAATCGGAAGGCGAGCCGGTGCTCGATCGTCACGCGCGTGCCGCCCGGGATCGCCGCAAACCGCCAAACGACGTCCATGCCGCGCGTCCAGCCCCGGACGTGCCGAAACCGGATCTCGGGCGTCGCGGCGTCGTCGGTCTGCTCCGCGACCCACGAGATCGGAATCGCGTCCCGCATCGCCCTCATCGACAGCGTGCGCGTTGCGCCCGCTGTCGCGAGCACGGTGACCGAACGATAGTGCGGCAGGATCGCGGGCCAGCGTTCGGTGTCGGCGGCGAGCGCGTAGATCGCGGCCGCCGGCGCCGCGATGTCGATCGCGTTGACGGTCTCGGTCACAGCAGCAGCTTTCCGAGGTTGGGCAGGGCCAGCGCGCGTTCGACGGGCACGGTGCCGCCGAGCGCACCGACGAACGCCGCACCGAGCGCCGGCCGACGGCGCAGGCGCTCGGCGCCGCGGCGCGCGAGGAGCGGCACGTCGACGAGCGCCGAGACGACCGACGTCAGCCGCCGCCGAAGGCGAAAATCGTCGGCGCGCTGCGCGGCGTAGGCCGCGAGCGCAGGCGCGGGATCGCCCGCGCGAAACCCGGCGAGGATCGCCTCCGCAGCGCTCCGGGCGCCGGCGAGGGCGAGGTACACGCCCTGGCCCGTGAACGGGTTGAGGAAGCCGGCCGCGTCGCCGACGAGCAGCGCGCTACCGAGTGCCGCCGTCCGGACATCGAAGGCGAGCGGCCCGACCGCGACGCGCGGACCGATCCGGCGCGCGGCGCCGAGATCGCGCCGCCCACCGCCGAGCTCTGCCGCCCGGCCCGTCATGCCCGCGTCCACCGCTCCCGACCACGCCTTGAGATCGCCCTCGCGCACGACGACCATCACGTTGACGCGGTCGCCGGGCAGCGGGTTGAGCGCAAAGTAGGCGCCCGTGCCGACGAACATTTCGACGAAGCCGTCGAAGGCGCCGAGCTCCGCGTAGTGGCCGCCGAGCGCGAACCGCGCGGGGCCGCGCGCAGGCCGCACGAGCCCGAGCTTGCGCGCGACGAGCGAGCCCGCGCCATCCGCGCCGACCACGACGCGCGCGACGATCCGCCGCGTCTCGCCTGCCTCGTCGCGCACGACGATCCCGGCCGCTCGGCCCTCGTCGAAGAGCACCTCCTCGGCGCGCGCGCGGACGACCGTCACGCCGGCATTACGCGCGGCGCGTAGGAGCAGGTCATCGAGCGTCGCGCGTTCGCAGGCGAGCGCCCGGCTCGGAAACGGGATCTCGACGGGCGTGCCGCCCGGCGGCACGAGCCGCATGCCGCGTAGCGGCGCCGCGATGGCCGCGACCGCGTCGCCGAGTCCGAGCGCGCCGAGCGCGCCGACCGCGCCGCCGTTGAGATACTCGCCGCAGACCTTCCGGCGCGGGAAGGCGGCGCGCTCGACGAGGGTCACGGCGACGCCCGCGCGAGCGAGCGCGAGCGCGGTCGCCGAGCCCGCCGGCCCGCCGCCCACGACGACGGCGTCAGCCACGGTCGGTAATCAGATGTCGAAAGAACGGCGTCATTTGGACGTGCGGCGAGCGCCAGCCGGCTCGCGTCGTCAGGTCGAGGATCTCGTCACGATCATAGGCGCGCAACACGGAGAGCGGCGCGTCGTTCTTCGCGCACCGGTTGCGCGCGACGACACCCGCGAACGCGAGGGCGGCAGCGTACCCGAAGCGCGACCGAGCGAGATCGCTCACGAGCGGCGTGATGCGCGAGACCCGCCGGAGTTCGCGTAACATCGCGACGGCCGCGAGCGGCTCGAAATGGTGGAGCGCGAGATTGCACATCGCGATGTCGAAGGCGCCGTCCGCGTACGGCAGTGCCGTGCCGTCGCCGACCGCGAACTCGATGTTCGTCTCGTTCGCCGAGCGAGCGCGCGCGACGGCAACGATGCGCGGGCTCAGATCGAGGGCGACGATCGCCATCGGCATCGCACGCCGCCGCGCCGCCGCGCTGAGAGCGCGATCGACGTCGGCACTGCCGCACCCGACGTCGAGGACCGTCCGCGCGCCGCGCGCGAGCACTCCGTCGACCGTCGGGGTGAGGCCGCCGAAGTAGCGGTTGGCACGCTCGATGTCGTCGAAATTCTCGGCGAGCTCCGCGTCGTCGACGTCGAGATCGTCGAGCATCTCCCGGGCGATGACGCGGCGCATGCCGTCAGTCTCGCCGCGACGCCGAGCGCGCGACGATCAAGCCTTGAAGTAGTCGGCGTTGATCGCGATGTAGTTCGTCCACTTCTCCGGGACGTCGGAGTCGGCGTAGATCGCCTCGACCGGACACGCGGAAACGCAGGCGCCGCAATCGATGCAAACCTCGGGATCGATGAAGAGCATCTTCTCGTCGTCCTTGCCGTGGATGCAGTCGACCGGGCACACGTCGACGCACGACTTGTCCTTCGTGCCGATACAGGGTTCGGTGATGATGTAGGCCATGGCGTGGTTCGGGACCCTTTCGAACGGGGGAACGGAAGATCCGAGTTAGTGGGACTGCGCGAGCGGTCCTTGCGTCGCATGAACGCCCGACTCCCTCGCGAAGGCGTAAAGTATGGTATCGGGTTCGAGCGGCGGATTGATGGCGGGCACCTGTGCGACGTGCGGGGTGCGGCCGGCGACGGTGCGCGATTTCAAGCTCCAGGGCGGTGCTTGGACGGAGACGCCGATCTGCGAGCTCTGCCTGCGCCGCAAGCGCACGCTCGTGCCGCTGCTGGGCTCCGCGCTCGCCGCGGTCGCGCTCGCCGTCGGCACGACGTTCGCGATCGACCGCGCGGTGCGCGGGAGCTCGGGCGACGACTCGGCCGCCGACTGGACCCGCCGGCTGCGGCCCGGCGGCGCGCCGACGCTCGCGGCCTTCTCGCGCGATCTCACCGCCGCGGCGAGGGCGGGCGAGCTCGATCCCGTGATCGGCCGGTCGGCCGAGATCGAGCGGACGATCGCGATCCTCGCCCGGCGCTCCAAAAATAATCCCGTACTCGTCGGCGAGCCGGGCGTCGGCAAGACGGCGATCGTCGAGGGACTCGCGCAACGCATCGCCGCGGGCGACGTCCCGGAGGCGCTGCGCGGCAAGCGCGTCGTCGCGCTCGCGCTCGGACCGCTCGTCGCGGGAACGAAGTACCGCGGTGAGTTCGAGGGCCGCGTCAAGCGGATCGTCGAGGAGATCAAGCGCTCCGCGCGCGAGATCATCCTCTTCGTCGACGAGATGCACGCCCTCGTCGGCGCGGGGGCGGCCGAGGGATCGCTCGACCTCGCCTCGATGCTCAAGCCCGAGCTCGCACGCGGCGAGCTACAGTGCGTCGGCGCGACGACGTTCGATGAGTACCGGAAGTACGTCGAGGCGGACGCCGCGCTCGAGCGCCGCTTCCAGCCCGTCACCATCGCCGAGCCCACCGTTCCGGAGACGGTCGGAATCCTCGGCGGCCTGCGCGCGAAGTACGCGGCGCACCATAAGGTCACGATCGGCGATGACGCGCTCGAGGCCGCGGCAGCGCTCTCGGCGCGCTACATCGTCGATCGCTTCCTGCCCGACAAGGCGATCGATCTCATGGACGAGGCCGCGTCGTCCGCGTCCCTCGCGGGCCGCGCGGCGGTCGGCGAGGCCGACATCGCCGCGGTCGTTGCGCGCTGGACGGCAATCCCGGTCGGCGTCATCGGCCGCGACGCGGCGCAGGGTCTGCTCGATCTCGAGACGGCGCTCGGCAAGCGCGTCGTCGGGCAGGACCGCGCGATCTCGGCCGTCGCCCACGCGATTCGGCGCGGCCGCGCGGGGCTCAAGGACCCGCGCAAGCCCGTCGGCGGCTTCCTCTTCGTCGGCCCGAGCGGCGTCGGCAAGACCGAGCTCGCCCGGTCGCTTGCGAGCGAGCTCTTCGGTAGCGAGTCGGCGCTCGTGCGGATCGACCTTACGGAGTACACCGAGTCGCACACCGTCTCGCGGCTCCTCGGCGCGCCGCCGGGCTACGCGGGCCACGACGAGCCGGGCCAGCTCACGGAGCCCGTGCGCCGGAAGCCGTCGTGCGTCGTCCTCTTCGACGAGTTCGAAAAGGCGCACGCCGACGTCGCCGCGATCCTGCTGCAGATCCTCGACGACGGCCGGCTCACGGACGCCAAGGGCCGGCTCGTCGACTTCCGGCACGCGCTCGTCGTCCTCACGAGCAACGCCGATCCCGACAGCCTCGAGTTCTTTGTACGGCCCGAGCTACTCAACCGAATCGACGACGTCATTACCTTCGACGCGCTCGGCTTGCTCGACATCGAGCGGATCGTCACGATGCAGATGGCCGAAGTCGGCGACCGGCTCGGCGAGCGCAGCGTCGGCATCACGGTCGATGACGATGCGAAGCGCTTTCTCGCGCAGGAGAGCGTCGCCGCCGGGAGCGGTGCCCGCTACGTCGCGCGAACGATCGCGCGCCTCGTCACGAATCCACTCTCGATCGCGATCCTGCGCGGCGAGATCCCGCCGGGCGGCGTCGCGCGGATCGTCCTCGTCGATCGCGACCGGATCGAGGTCCTCGCGGCTTAGCCGAGCGCGCCTTCAACGCCCAAGAATAGAGCGACGGTCACGACGACCGATAGAAATTTAAGCAATTTGTGGAAGCGTGTCGACGGCCCATCGCGGCAAATGTTCGGCCGTTTCCGCAGCGATGCCGTTCTCGAAGCGCGCGATCCAACGCAATGCTTCTTCGGAGTTATCGAAGAGGTCGACCCGTCGAAGACGCGAGATGGCATCTGACAGAGCGGCGAGGCTTGAAGGGAAGCGGCGCCGCACGACATCCGGGTCGACCGTGCGGATTTCGTCGATCGCTCGTCGCTGCACTCGCTGTACCGCTACTTCGACGGCGTCGACACAAACGTACGACATCGTTATGTCGTATCCAATGCGCATCGCAGCAGCTATGAGCTTCTGCGTGCTCTTGCCGGCAAAGGTCGTCTCGATGCCGAAGTCTTCACGTTTCCCTAAAGCCTCGCCCCGAGCATGTAACGCGAGACGACCGGCGACGTGCTGCGCTCGGTCCGGGTCGTTCGGGTCGAGGCGACTCGCAATGACGTCCGGATTGATAATGGTCCCGGGCAGATCATAGTCGATGCGAAGCCGACCTTCTCGAACATCGCGGGTGAACGTCGTCTTCCCGCAACCGTTCGGGCCGGCAAGAATATGGAGTCGAGGTTGCCGGGTGTTCAGCTGGTCGTTACAACTCGTACAGCATCGTCGCTGAGCCGTCGAGTTCGGAGCGTATCGCGAAGCGCCGCCGATCCGGAAACTCTTCGATCAAAGTGCCGTCCGTGAGATATATGATCGACAAGCCCGCTTCAAGCCGACGAATCGCCTCCGGGCCGTATTGCGGGCCGTATTGCCCAGCCGTCTCCTGCCGACGTGACGCTTTCATCTAGGCTACTCCGTTGCACTAAGTTCGATGGCAGCTGAGTTCTTCTCCGTATAGCAATGGCTGACTGCCGAAACCGCGGATCGCCACCGGGGGGAAACGGTTCTCTTACGTGCGACTCGTGTTAACAGGTTGCGGAATTTCGCGACGAAACCGTCGTCAAATCAAGGTTTGCGAAGGCCTTAGCCCCGTCTTCGGCCGTTTTTGGTCTGTTCGCTTGATTCGCCGAGCTCTTTTTTCGACTTTTGCGC
>JAABUU010000185.1_pt1 | contig 152269 bp, 180 predicted proteins | sample 5559301 | NCBI WGS metagenome assembly JAABUU01 (sample SAMN10711884, study PRJNA513360) | rock metagenome | isolation source: Antarctica rocks | place: Antarctica: Victoria Land, Richard Nunatak white
ATACTACTGAATAACTAGCCCAAATATTGAAGTTCCCCAGCTGAATTTGATGGTTCAATGGTTGATGCAGGTGAGGGGTGTATTGGTTGGGGAGCGCGCGACCGTGACTTAATGCGGGGTACTGTAGAATATGGGAATTGCCGAGGATATTGATTAGTCAGGTGAAATGCTTACCAAAGGTGGAAATTGTAGTACGGAGGCGCACTCAAACCGTTTCAAATGCATCGTCGCTATCCAATACACAAGAAGTGCGACCCCGAAAGTTCCTTTGTAACTTCCCCAAATGTCAAGGGGCGCTTAGCCTTCGGGGGCGAAAATGGAATCAATCTTTGTTTGCAAGGCGAAAGAGGATTGTGTGGATGGATACAGGTCCTTCCTGCAGAGCCCGCTGCAGGAAGGACCTGTACTTTCAGGCTCGTGATGATCTCGACCTATCAACTTCTATACTTCTTCCAAGGCTCGAAAAGACGTTTTGGCACGCGACAAAAAGTGATGTTCCAAGGCTCGAAGGATTTTAAATAATTGGTCCCTGATTTGTTCAAGTCATTTCGTTCTTGGCTTTAGAAGGCCTTGTTGGCAATCGCTCATAATGTTGGAATATACTCTTCATGTTTAATCACAATCGCTAGTTCTTTATTGCCGTTCCCATGGCTGTCAATATATCACTCCCTTCTCTCCCTTCTTTCGCCTCTGTCCCTGCTCAGGGTTTTCAAATTAACCCTTCGACAATCCCGTCTTCATGCACCAACGTATGGCCAGGTATCCACAACTTGGATGCGTCCATCGTTATCGGCCGAAGCTGCGCTGTCTTCACGAGCCAAGGCTGTAGCAATTCGTGGGATTGCACGGGAGTTGCGTGCAACACCCTCAACAGCTTATGCAGCACCCAATTCTCTACAGACTTCCTGCAGTATATAGCGACGGGTACGGTTACTGGAACAACAAGTATCTCCGGCTACTATCCTGACAGTAAAAATTTGGGCATGACCGGTTCGTTGGTGTCAGCCTCTTCTTACAACCCTAGCTGGAAATATACCGCGAAGCCACCCTGTTGTGGTTCTTGTAGTCTCGACGGAGGAACAGTCCAGGTGTATGTCTGGCCAAGTACCGATGCTACGAAGCCATCAGCAATCGCAGCAGGTGCTGCGGACAAAAATCAATCCGCAACCGTTACATCGAGTAGAAATCAAACCGCCCGTACCCTTGTCTCCGATGGCTTTACGTTGTATGATATGCTCAACTCTCTGCGAAGAAGATGTCTAACCTTAAGTGTAGTACTTCACCGTTAATATACGTTGCTTTTCAATCTATGGTTGCTCATGATTACTGTGGTCCTGTTGGGTCATCGTACACCATGACAACTCTCTCTTTTCCACCGAACCAGCTGATGACCGGTGCTTCTGTTATCGACCACCTTCGATTGCCCCGTTACAGTGGTTATTCTGACTTTGTCTGGACAACGATGAATCCGTACGATCTTACAGCGTAAGCAGTGCAACTCTTTGACGAAAAGGTGATATTCATATTTGGCCCTAAGGCTTACATATGATCTACAGAAAGTGTGGAATTAAAACTGTCAAGGGACTCAAGGGAAATGTTCAATGGCCAAATGCCACCGACCCATCAGTATTCTATGGAGACCCTCAGGAACTTAAGACCGCTGGAGATGTCTCACAGATATTTGTTCAAAGTATAACGTATGATCCGTGTAAGCCATTACTATCCGTTCCTCGCACGGTATATAATTTGGACCCCGCGTGGTCGACCTGTACGGCTGGTATATCTGGGCTCTGGGATCCACCTCGGGTATTACAGCCAGCTTCCGGTCCTCTAACTCCAGATCCAACCACGACTCCGCAAGCCCAGACAGTCTTGACATCCTCCGCTGCGCCCGCGTCAGCTGTAGCCCCTACAACGCCAACCGCAACTACATCAGCCGGACCTGCACCTAAGCCTTCCCAAGTGATACCAGCCTCAAGTTCAAGCAGAAGTGATGCTGATCCGGGAAGCACCGCAGAGCCTGGAGCCAATAGGGACTCGGCCATTATTCCGAAACAAGATCCCAGCCAAGATCCAGGTTTCTTCTCAGATTCTACAGCCAGCACTCACTCAGAGCCTGATATCCCGAAAAATGGCGGCCTTCGAAGCTTTAGCAAAAAACCTACTCAACTGCAAAGCCAAAACACCGGTCCTCCCACTGCAAACCTAGATTCTCCTGCGCCACCATCCTCACCTATAACAGGATCCCATACAGCACTAGGATTACCTAGTAAAGGTCTCAGCGTCAATAGCGCCATTTTGACTGCTGGCTCTACCCCAGTTACACTTGATAACATCCCGGTCTCGGTTGCGACCGCCTATGCGGGAATTGGGACTAGTCGTCCAGCTTTGGCAAACATCCCTTCTGATACCCCCTCCTTTAACGGCCACCAGATTGAAGTAGCGTCTGATGGCCGTGTAATCGCCGCAGGTACAACGCTCTCACAAGGCGGTTCTGGAGTAACAATATCAGGAACTGAGGCCTCACTCGGCGGAAGTGGCTTGGTCATTGGGACATCTACATTCGCAATCCGATCTTCTACGCCAGCCATAGCTCCAACTTTACCATCAATAGGAGGCCAGCAGGTCCAAGTTGATCCACATGGTGATGTTATCATTGGTGGAATAACGCTGTCGCATGGAGGGTCCGCAGCAACAGTAGCGGGAACTGCGGTCTCGCTCGGCGCAGACGGCTTTATTATTGGGACATCCACATTCGTAGTACCGACTCCAGCATCAGCCTCCACCTTGCCACTGGTAGGAGGCCAGGCGGTCCAGGTAGCTCCAAGTGGTAACGTTGTCGTCGCTGGAACAACGATATCGCCTGGCAAGGCTGGGGCAATAATTTTTGGCACCCCGGTTTCGCTGGGGCCCAACGGCTTGATCATTGGGCATTCCACATTTACAGTAGCTGTATCCCCCGTCGCTCCAACGCTTCCTTTGATAGGTAGTCAACGGATCCACCCAGCGGCAGACGGCGGCTTCGTCGTCGCAAGCACAACACTGCAACCAGGTGCTCCTGGTACCATAGTCTCAGGCACTTCTGTATCTCTTGGCTCCCAAGGTCTGGTTATCGGCTCATCTACTTATGCTCCGCCAAAGCAGCAATCAGCAGCGGTATACACAATAGGCGGGGAGACTCTCATTGCAGCCCCGTCGTCCGCGGTCCTGGTGGCAGGACAAACGCTATCCATTGGCGGACCCGCGGTCACAATCTCTAGAACTGTTGCGTCTCTTGGTTCTGCTGGTCTCGTTGTTGGTTCTAAAACCTATAATATACCTACATACTCTAATGAAGCACCGTCGCTTATTACGTTTGGAATAGGCGGTACTGCGGCCATCTCGGCGCTTGCGAATAGCAGTGTTTTTGCATTTACGGCGCAAGCGGGGAGATGTTCTGGTTTTTGGAACAAGTATACTCTCTTTTTGTCGGCGGTGGTGGCTGCGGGATTTGGAGTTTTCGCTTTTACGCTGTGATTATGCGACCTAGAGGCATCAACTAGCGTTGTTGGGGTTTCTTCGGGTATTTCTCTTTGTCAAGCGCTTCGAATATATCAGGGCAGCATCAAGTGTTTGATGATGTAGGATCTTTGACCGCTCCAATTCGACCAGTGGCACGAGGCATGAAAGACATGGTTCGCTGGGTAAGTCATGGACTTCTTTTATCTAAAAGCCGACCTAGATGAGAAGACATAATGTGTAAAGCTTTTATAGCTTCTATCCTTTTCAGCTTTTCAACTGTTGCTCTTCCAATCTCCATCGCATAGCCTGAGAAAACCAAACTAGCTTCTTTACCTTGAGCGGAGGCCCTCGTCCGGAGTTCCAACGTAAAAGCAAGAGTAAATCCGACACACAGCAAGGTTACCGCACATGGGCCAAGAATATACATGGGCCACTAGGCCTCCACATCTGCGCCAATGAATATCTTAGCACCAAACACTGGCAAGAGAAAGCGAGTTGCAAAGAACAGGGTCAGGTACCGCAATTGATTCCCCTCTTGTCATCCATATCCCGGACGTCCTTGCATCGATCCGAAATTCTATTGCCCACGATATTCCGAGCAGAGGTGCGCATGTTATCCATACCCCGTTGCAAAACAACGATATCAGCATCCAACCTACAGTACTACCCTCGGCTAAGATGAGAGACTTTTGATCAAATCCAGTAATCCCTTCGAGACTCTGCTTGATATTGATCTTTCCATCGATGATTAGCTGGGAGAATCCCACGTCTATGTAGTACCCGCTACCACGGGTACTGTATTTTCGATACAGTCCGCTACCGTCCTTACTGAAGTCGACTTCAAAACCAGCTGTAGCCCAGCCATCAATATTCTCCCTTTCAGCAGCAGCGATAAGCTTCGTGAGACCGACCACCAGTGGGTGCAAGAAGTCGTGGTACAATAACCGGCTTTGCCGAGACAATAACTCACCGCGTTATACCACGACTTTCTGCACCCACTGGTGGATAAGGTTCGGCAAGCCTTAGTCGTAGACCTCAGCGTCTCCTAGCGGAGATCTTTTCTCGTCTACAGCCCTTTAAGAAGCATAAAAGGACCGATCGTTGCTCGGATGAGGCAGGTAGGGCGGCGCTGAACCATGGTATCTTATGGGGCCGCACTTCGTATACTGGTAGCCACAATAGTGTACTCAGAAAGTAAAGGAAGAACTTTGGGCTCTTGAACATTGCTTTGAAATGGAACATTAACGAAGTGAACGTCGTACCAATCTAGGCTCAACAGAGGTTCGAACCTTCTATGTCGCGAAGCCAGGAAGTACGAACATGTTTTGTCACAATCCTTCCCGCATGGTAAGATGAATCAAACAGTCACCGATAGAATAGAAGCCCAGGAAGACACATCTCATTCAATACGCCTACAAAATAGAATGAAACTTAGCAGTTGTTGACGGAAAGCGGAGTAGAGCGAAGTGAACTGAACTAAATGTTTCGCCTGCATAAGTGATTCTCGTCCGCTAATATAATTTGTTACCTGAACGATGAATAGTCAGTCTTCGATTAGCTGTTCACGCAAATTCAAAGTGGATGACACTGGAAACGACATTCGATTACCAGCATCAGGTAAGTCTTCAAGGTTGACCATGCCCCTAACGCTTGATGAAGAAGAAATTCTACGAATTCGAGTTATCGATAACAGAGTTCCCATCACAGCACAATACGCTTTCTTGGGGCTATGTAGCTTTCTCGTTGACCTTCCACGCCTCCACCTTCACCCAGGAGAGATGTCAAGGCTGTCAGCACTGCCACAGAGTATATGGCGGAATCCTATAGGAAAGGGAACTCATAGAAATAACCTTGGATAGTGAACCGGTGGCGAAACCGACGAGCGTTTGGTCGCAGACTTGAGATCGGTCAAGGAATATATATTCCCATTTCATGAGCCTAGGGTCCTGCTGCCAGCATCACCCATTTCCTTCATGGGAAGCACATTGAGAATAAGATCTGGTAGCAGACGGGTCGAACGAGTTGCAATAGTAGGGGAGAGAAATGTTTTTTCACAGAAAATGAATGATCACATGATCCGTTCCAGGCGTGCCTCGCTCGGCACTTCAGAACCTATTCAGCCAATGGGCGTCAACGCGGCTAAGAGGGCCGCCAAGAATTAAAGTAGTTGCAACCCTAAGTGATTAAGGTGTTGATGCCCCCTTCGGTGTGAAGAGCTATTGATGCGACTTGATCGCTGGTGCATCTGGATTAGTTTATGCAGGCGTTGAAAAGACCTACAGTACTCAGTAGGTAGTAAGGTAGTCTGCGAGCCATTTGGGGCGTGGAGCAGTAAAACCAATCAGTCGTCTCGATAAGATGGAGACCGATGCACTCGGATTTGTCGAAAGAACTCGTCTTAACTCCGATCTAATACACAGTACGCTGCAAACTCCACATCTCTTGATGTCTGTCTAATGTTCTCCCCTTTCGATTGAATTTTTCAAGAAGAAGCATTATGGGTAATCTTTATTCGCCCCAAGCAATGGAGCGTCCCGCGCCGAGTGTAGAGTCATTCCTTTCACGTAAATTCACCCACCTGGTAATTGGGGGAGGAACCGCCGGTCTCGTTGTCGCCACACGCCTTTCGGAAAATCCCAACATAACCGTTGGCGTTCTAGAAGCTGGACCTCCAGCGTTCCATGAACCGTCAATCAACGTCCCAGGTCGCTTTGGAGAGACTCTGGGCACCAAATACGACTGGCAATTTGAAACAACATCGCAGCCTGGCCTTGGCGGCAGAAAGCTGCCATGGCCAAGAGGCAGGGTGCTGGGTGGGACGAGTGCGCTGAATTTTATGACTTGGAATCGGGGGTGTAGAGAGGATTACGATGCTTGGGAGGAGTTGGGGAATGAGGGTTGGGGTTGGGATGGGTTGCTGTAAGTTGTTTTATTCTGCTGTTTTCAAAAAAGACCTTCCTCAGTCTATCTTGGCAGGTCTCTTTAATTAGTGTATAATATTGTGCGTTGGTTTTACTTGTTTGGTGGCTCTATTCTATGTATTCTGTTCCCTAATTGCATGAGAGATTTTCTTTTTGGGTTTTACTGAAGGATATCAGACCATTCTTCAAAAAGAGTGAACATTTCCACGTGCCAAACGAAGACCACCAAGCCAAGCATCAATCCCACCATGAGCTCAAATTCCACGGAACTGATGGACCGCTTCAAACCGTATACTCCTCGGAATACGGAGCCTCGCACCAACACTGGCATGCTACGTGCAACAAATTGGGCATAGAAACGAACCGTAGTCACATGTCGGGATCGAACGTTGGTTGTTGGACGTCACTTACGGGCGTTACTCCAGAGTCGAGAGAAAGGAGCTACTCGGCTACGGCGTACTATAGACCCAACTCTGGGAGACCAAACTTGGTGTTGCTCAGTGAAGCGACTGTGCAGGAAGTAGTGCTCGAAAAGGCCGAGGGCGAATGGGTTGCAAAGGGCGTTAGATTCGTACATGATGAGAAAGAACATGTCGTCACGGCAGAGGGAGAAATCATCATCTGCGCCGGGAGCGTGCAATCGCCCCAGCTTCTCGAGCTTTCCGGGATAGGAAATCCAGATATTCTTAGAGCCGCCGGCATCGAAAGCAAAGTCGATAATCCAAACGTAGGAGAAAACCTCCAGGACCATATGAGTACATACTAACCCATTACCCTCGAATCCTAAAAGCAAGCACTAACCTCACCACCCAGTGACCTGCACGGTCTACGAAATCTCCCCCCCTATCAAAACCCCCGAACACCTCCGCACCGACCCCGCCCTCGCCGCCGCCGCCGACCACGCATATGCCACTTCCCGCTCCGGCCCCCGAACCGCCATCCCCTCGTCCATCATCTACCTCCCCTACTCGCACATGGTCCCCCCCAGCACCCTCGCCGCCCTCTCCGCCTCGCTCACCCAAACCTCCCCATCCACAACCAACGATCCCCGCAAGGCGATCCTAGCCGCACGCCTCAACCCCTCCACCGTCCTCGGCCAAATCGAATTCAATTTCGACACCAGCAACTACAGCCCCTACTTCCAATCGGTCCCCGGCAAATCCTATGCCACCATGCTGCAAATGCTGCAGTACCCCTTCTCCACCGGCTCCATCCACATCCCCGCCATGCGCCCCGGCAGCAACACCCCCACCACCGCCGCCGACAACCCCGTCATCGACCCACGCTACTACGCCGGCCCAGGCGGCGACATCGACTTCGCGATGATGGTCGCCGCGCAGAAACTCGGCCATCGCATCTGCTCCACCGCGCCTCTATCCTCCATCATCGTCGCGCGCGCCCACCCTCCTTCCCCCCCCATTCCACTCTCACCCTCACCCTCACCCTCACCCGTCAACCCCACTTCCCCTTCCAGCACCTCCTCCACCGCCTCCAACCAAGAAGCCGAAGACGACGAAGACTTCACCCCCTTCGTCCGCGCCAACACGGTCACGGACTGGCACCCCGTGGGCACCTGCTCGATGGGCGGGCGCGCCGGGATCAAGCACGGGGTCGTGGATGCGCGGCTGAGGGTGTATGGGGCCCGGGGGCTGCGGGTGTGCGATGCGAGCGTGATGCCGTTGCAGGTGGGCGCGCATATCCAGGCGACGGTGTATGCGGTTGCGGAGAAGGGGGCGGGGATGGTGGGGGAAGATTGGGAGAGGAGGGGGTGAGATGGGGGTGGGGGTGGGGAGATGTATGGGGATGGGGTGGGGTGGGGGGGGCGCGAATTGTGTAGACTCGTGTTTGGGGAAAACCGAACCAAGTCCGTTTGGTTAGGCTTTCCCTTCCGCCAGGTGACCAGGTCTCTCTTTGCCCACGACCCGAATGATATCGCACTATAAGCGCTCGAGATGGAGGGTATAATCAAACAGAGTATCTCATCTACCGAACCAACCATTCTACAGCTATCTATACAAGAAAAAGCCAAAGAATACCTTTTATCTAGCGCAAATTCGCTCCAATAGTACCTCACCATATAGACAGGATATCCTCTTTCACCTCTATCCAACGCGTTTGGCCCTCCCAACATCATCTCGTCTCAGTATTTACTCTCACGCAAACAAACAACCCCCCCCCCCCCAACGCACACATGACAAACCCCACTCTCAAACCACCCCATCATGCACCTGAATATGCACCGTCTTCACAATCTCGCTCTCATTCTCCCCCTCCCCATCACTTAACCGCCCCTCCCCCCCCACCGCCGTAACCGCATACCGCCCCTCCCCCATCTTCCCCAACTCGTAGGTGCCCTCTCTCTGGCTAGGTGTATCGGCGCCGTAGTATCTACTCCCGGCATTCGTGATGCGCTCCTTGCTTTCGCTGCGGAGGGCGTTGGAGCTGGGGTCGGTGCGGTTGGCGCCGGAGCGGCGGGAGGAGTTGAAGGCGCCGACGTGGAAGATACGGGAGAGGAGGGGCCAGCAGAGGGGGACGTTGGCGACGAAGACGGAGGTGGCGGATTCGCCGACGTACCAATTGAGGTAAACGAGGGAGCCGTAGGGTTCGGTGAAGTTGTAGTAGCGGTTGAGGATTGCGGCGAGGATCTGGAGGGGGCAGTGTGCGTTAGTGGTTGTGTGTGGGTATAAGGGGAGGTGGTGGGGGATAACTTACGACGAAGATACCGAGACTGAAGACGCCGCCCAGGATCAATTTTCTACGGATACGTTTAGCTATACCGGAAAGTGCGATGGAGTAAGAGTGACGGGCGGGTGGGACGTACCTTTTTATTGAAAGTTTTAATTTGTACAGCATCGGTAGGGGAATACATAATATCATTAAGTCGGAGGATATATTAAACACGGACGAGGTGATTAGGTGGTGGTAATATGAAGCACATTGCGCTGTGGTATCGAATCCGGGTAAGCCATTGCCTTGTCAAATTTGTTTCGAGAATTGGGGGTTGGAGGAACACAAAGACGGTAACGTACAATTAGTGACAGGAACTGCCCAATACTGTTGTATTGGCCGACACCAGACTCCCAGGTAAAGAACCTGGACCACGATGTATCCAAGTACACAGTAGCCCCCCACAAGCTTGACTGCAGTGTTGATCTTCGTTCTTGTTCTGCGGAGTATCAAGAATCAGCATTTGTGGTGTTGCAACTCTCTCCGCCTTGATGATGATGGGTCCCTTCCTCGCTTGCTACTTCCAGCGCCAAAGAGTCGGAAAAGGCCGGACAGCTTACGTGAGTTGATAATACATCAGTAGCAAACAGGCCTTGATGAGCCAAGTCGTTGTCAACATACACTCCTCCAGCACCAGAACCATTTTGCTCCCATATATGGCGTTGTTTTGTTCGTAGGGTGTGAATTTCTCTGCCGCACCGGGGGGGAGATAATTGCTCAGGTTTTGAGATACTTGGTTGGTCGCCACTATCACTCCGGTGAATGTAACCTATGTCCGATTAGAGCCATTCATAGAAGGTCCAGATGCACGAGCTTTGAAGGCGGACGACGACGAAGAAGATCAGAATGAGGGGGGACTTTTGCAGGAGGAAATGGTGAAACGTACCGCAACTAAGATCATTATCCAATTGGCTAAATGTAGTTTTTTCCATGAGCCAAGATGTATTCTTTGGGATGCGCTGAACCACTGTGAGCAATTTCTCGCCAAAAAGCACCTGGTTTGGGGAACCAGGGAACGACATACAGTCTTGCAGTGATTATCAACAAGCCAAGAGAGTACAGAGTCCATGACTCGATGGCTAGATGCTGAACATCCGACATGCTGATGCTGCTGCTGCAGTGGCCTAGCACAGAGCTGAGGTCTCTCTGCGCATGTAATTGGCGTGGAACTTCGCACAAAGTACAGAAGAGAGCTCAAGCTAAAGCTAGAACTATTCTAAAGCAAGCTTCTTCGTCGTCGTCGAAGCATTCGGAGGTCGTGGAGGTTCTGTGTTTATATCAGACCCCTAACAAACAACAATGCTTTTCCTGGGGCTCGTATTGGCTTGAAGAGAAATTCGAAGATGGAAAACGGTGTCTTGTATTTTTCAAGGGTAAGGTACTACCTTAGTTCTAGCCGCTGTCTGCGCTGCAGGAACATTCATGGTGTTCCGATAAAGTACCTTACTGTACATACATGTAACATGCCCCGGTTTGGTCAAGGATCTTGTTCCGTGTCTCATCTGTCATTACATACATGATACAGTATCTAACTGGGCAGGGGGCGACACATCTCTCCGAGATCGCCTCCGAACCTGTATCTCCCGTTCTGCTGTTGGATGTTGGAATCGTGTCAAGTCGTAGTGCCGGGGGTTCGAGGCTCGCTTCCGACTCGTTCCAACAAATGGAATAAAATACAATACCAGTACGGAATACAGTACTTCAGTTTGCCATCTGCCATCCCTGCCGGGCAAAGAGCGTGATCAGTGGCACACTCTACAAGTACGGAATACTGTACGGAGTACCACAGTACTAAGTAGTAGCGGTCGGCCGGTTGGTCTCAGGAAGTCGGAATAGGCATGGTCAAAAGCCACTGAGAGAGGCCAACGCCAAGCTTTCCCCCCCAAGCTTCGCCTCCAATTTCCATGGTAAAACAAGCCTAAGGTTTTAATATCATTTGTTGTTGTGACTGCCGGTGAGTTCAAGGACAAGGTACCACTCCACTCTCGGTACGGCCCGGAAAACTCTGTTCCCCGAGAGCCTGAACGAGGCCCGAGACCGAAACTCTCTCCCACTCGCAGGCAAATAATACCAGATCCAAGCACGGAAGTAACCCGGGGGAGGACATGTACGCATGAGGTATGCAAGTGGCAAAGTCCACCCGCGAGACTGTACAGCGAGTTTGACGCGGTGCATACTCGCGAACGCCTTGAGGATAACTGTCTGATGTTGTGTATTCCGTAATTGGGTGTGCAACATAAAAGTACAAGCAAAGGCAGCCATACGCCACTACCATGATCTACGGGTAGCGACTAGGTACCTTAGAGCAAAGCCGTACTACAAGTAGACCATGCTAGTTGAACTACCAAGAAACGCGGCCAATCAAATGTAAGACATCAAGAACGTAGTTCTTGACTGGACCCGTGAGAGAATTGACTTTGAGCATCAATACCTACCTACTTAAGAAGTAAGCACTTATCGTAGTACAGATACTCGTACTACTACCTAGGTACGTAGTAGTACCAGTACGCCATAACGACGAAAACATGTTTCTTAATCTTCCACGCACGGGATATGACTGGACGAAGGAATTCGTGACGGTGATATTATTTGCGGGGTTGATGATTGATTGAATGCAAATCCGCATGGAGATGGATTATTCCCCAGGACTCGCCGCTTGCCTCGACCCCTCAAGAATCGATGAGAACAAATTGCTTGGCTGGGCGGACGTTCCACCAACCTACTCAAGTATCTTCGACATCGATCGAGACAGGGGCGGAAAGCGCTCCCGACACCCGCGACAAGTTACACTTGATGAGAGGCTCCACTAGAAACCAGCTCCACTACCTTACCTATCGGCGCCACGGAAGTACATCCTCCAAGCCGGCAGTAGTTGCCTCTCTAGCAGGACTTGATGTGGGGACATGCGCATGGAGCAAGAGATAACAGCCCGCCCAGTGCAGCAATGATGTTCTCTCCAACATCCCCGCAGTCTCACGTGTTCCGATGTCAATCACCGAATAACCCGTAATTGTCGTTTCGTCAACGATTCATCATGTCCGTGTCGGAACGTGACGATTCTGCCGCAATCAACCAATCAATTGGCCGACGCCTGCGTGGCGCACAAAGCCCCCCGATTGAGAATATATTAGACGCCATGCGGCGATGGCTGCATGTGGCGCTCCGCTTGACTTTAATGGCTGCCTTCTCTCCCGCGCTTGACATGCAGCTTTCTCCGTGCACGCGTTCGTCGAAATTACTGTACCTTAGTATCTGGGGTTTTAACTGTTAACGCTTAACCCCACAGTCAGGGATCATCTGTGCTATGCTGACCAATCAATCCCCCTGTATCTGCAGATTGCGTTAACGGTCGAACCCTCGGATAGGAAGTACTAGTTCTAGTACACGGCGATCTCTGGTCCCGGAACCAGGGTGGAGGATTCGCGATAAGAAAAGAAGAAATCCCACGGGATCAAGGGAGATGTCGCCAGTTCCGCTGATTTCGTGCGGAAGGTGGAGAGCGTTCCCATTGCGGATTCATCACTTGCAGCCGCGATGATGAATCTCCTCTGTCCTGTAGGCTGTGGGGCAGGGTATGTACATACTGTACGGAATACCTCATCGTCGCACCGCAAGTCAGCAACCGATTCGGAAAAGACCACTCGGACCTTTTCCTGCTCATCAATCTATAACTCTGTAAGGTGCGGGGGTAGCCTCAAGAAGAACACACGGCAGGCACGAGTCTAGCCCCTCGATCGCCATGTGGTTGACCGTGCATATGGTGGTTTCGACTAGCCTTCACCTCTCTCGAGGGGTCGAGGTACTCTAATACATAGTAAGGTAGGTAGGTACGGAAGTACCTAGAATAAGTAGTAATATGGAGAACAAAGTCTCCGCTCGCCTTTGCGCCCATTGCTGGCGCCATAGTCGGGTGGTCGGGTCTTGAGACTGCCGTCGCTACCGTCCCCCCACCCTTTGAGCTTCCAACTGCCCTGACCTTCTCTTTCTCTTTCTCTCCCTCAGTCCCCTCCAAGGTCAATTGCAGCAGTACCACCCACCCCCCACCATGGACACCCGCCCCCACGATGTGGAAAAGGCCGTTGACACCGTCGACATCTCCTCCAGCAAATCCGAGGACATCGGCCCTCTGCATGTCCCTGAGCGCGGAAGATTCTCGTTATGGAACTCCAGGATCAAGAAACCGGCCTTCCTCGAGGAGCGCGGCATCACGCGCGTGATGCCCAACGAGCGACACGCGCCGTCTGTCTTTGGCTATGTCCAGATGGTCCTTCTCTGGTTCAGCGCGAACATCACAGCGAATAATCTTGCTGTCGGACTGCTGGGCCCTTTGCTGTTCAGCCTTGGCTTTACAGACAGCGCATTGACCACGGTGTTCGGTGTGGTGGTTGGATCCGCGGCGACAGCATACATGAGCATCTGGGGGGCTCAGAGCGGCAATCGAACCATGGTGAGCATTCCCTGTCAACTCCAGAATCTGATACATGATCTCACCGGAGCGTATAGATTGTGGCTCGATACTTTATGGGATACTGGCCAGCGAAGATCGCCTGCTTTCTAAACATTATCATCATGGTTGGATACGGAACCATTGACTGCATTGTCGGCGGCCAGATCTTGTCCGCAGTCAGCGGGGGAACCATGTCAATCGTTGTGGGCATCGTCATTGTTGCCTTGGTTAGCTGGGTGGTGGCCGTCTTTGGGATCAAAATCTTCCACATCTACGAAAGGTATGTGGGGTCTTGGCCCACCGACCGAGTTCCAACATGCTGACCGAAATCGCAAATTAGATGGGCATGGATCCCCCAATTGATCGTTCTCCTAATCCTCGTCGGAGTCGCCAGCCCTCACTTCGACACCACCACGGCGTCGGTAGGAAACACCGCCACCATCAACGCCAACCGCCTCTCCTTCTTCTCCCTCAGCCTCTCCGTCCCCATCTCCTGGCTCGCCGCCGCCTCCGATTTTTACGTCTACTACCCCGAAACAATGACGAAATGGAAGATCTTCATGATGACCTTTGCCGGCCTAACCCTCTCCTTCACCTTTGTCAACCTCATCGGCATCGGCCTCGCCACCGGCATCGCGGCTAACCAAAGCTGGTCCGACGCCTCCGCCGTCTCCACCGGCGCTCTCATCCTCGCCGGCTACGGCGGCCTAGGCGGCTTCGGCAAATTCTGTGGCGTCGTGGTCGCGCTCGGCGTCATCGCAAACAACATCCCCGGGACCTACGCCGCATCGCTGGGCGTGCAAGTGCTGGGCCGCTACGGGAAAGCGGTGCCCCGCTACTGGTGGGCGTGCGTGATCGTGGTCATCTACTTTGTGTGCGCGATCGCGGGCCGCAACAATCTGTACGACATCTTCAGCAACTTCCTCGCGCTGATGGGCTATTGGCTCATGATCTTCGTGTCCATCGTGCTGGAAGAACATTTGATCTTCCGGCGCGGCATCGGCTTCGACTGGACGGCGTGGGAGGACCAGAAGCGGTTGCCGGTGGGCGTAGCGGCGCTGATTGCGTTTTTGATTGGGTGGGTGGGCGCGACCATGGGCATGAATCAGAAGTGGTATGTGGGGCCGATTGCGCGCATGGTGGGGGATAGCGGGTCGGATTTGGGGGAGTGGTTGGGGGCGGCGTTTGCGCTGGTGGTGTTTCCACCGTTGAGGTTTTTGGAGTTGAAGAAGTTGGGGCGGTAGGGTGGGGGAGGAGAAGGGGGGTGTAAATGCATTCTGGCATGGTGGCTAGATTTATGTTTCATGAGTATATAGATCATACCTATCTGCCCCACCCTTGTGGAGGATTTAGCGTAGCAACGAAAACATTCTTTCTACTGTCACTTCACATTGCCGCGACCTCAGCTTGCCATCATCACAAAGCGACCCTTTCTAATATTATATCAAACAGACCAAAATCCCCCCTTCCTCAAAACCCCACCCTACCATCCCACACCACATCCCCACATCCCCTCTCAACACCCCACCACCCACCTCATCCCCTACGCCCCGCACCAAAACCCTCAGACATTTCTCTCCCATTCCATCTGCTAGAATTCACAAGAATGGTTGCGGTATGTTTTGAGGTGAGGATGCTGTTGTTGGGGAGTCGGAGGGGGGAAAGGGTGAAGGGTGAAGGAGGAAGGAGGAAGGAGCGTTATTGTTAAACGAAAAAGAAGTAAGTTAGTAGAGCGCGCGCCACGTGGGCTTTAACCTCCAAGTTCTGGATATCATACTCCATATCAGTGTCACGTGTGACTATCTCGGATTTTTCTCAGTCCCATGAGCGTATCCCGCGGCCGAGGGGTATGGATACGATGATTTTCGAGGTTGATGGGGTTTGTGAGGTGGTGAGGGGGGTGTATGTGGGGTAGGGTAGGGTAGGGTAGGGTAGGGTAGGGGGGGAGAGGAGGGAAACTAGGGCTGGGGGTTGAGATGGGTGTGGGGATGGGGGGGGTGGGGGTTGATTGTACGTTGAAGGGAGTGCGGAGAGCGGAGAGCGGAGAGGGGAGAGGATGTGGGAGGTGGGGAGTTGGTAGTGGAGGTAAAGGAGTGTGTGGGGAGGTTTTGAGATAAATGATATGAGATAATGGAATTAGAAGGGTATGGGTTGCAAACTGCCATGTCGCTTCGAGTCAGTTTGCGGATTCCGTCGATCAGTTTGCGTGAACATGCATTGCAATTCCGCGAATGTGCGATCCGAGAGAGAGAGAGCACTGTAGAGTGAAAAGAAAGAAAAATACAAGTGTTCGGAATAGCTTCATGTGCGTATTGAGGAGGACGCCTGATGCGATGCGCTTCTTTAGGTGATGTTGATCAAAAGGTTTTTGGATGGTTTTGTATTCCAATTGGAAAGGGGCGGATAGAGCTTTGAGAAACTTGTATTTCCCCTCTTTCCCGGGGAATATCAAATTTGTTTTTGAATGGATTTTTCACTTTGTTGGATCAGGCTCTGCAGAGATGGTTTCGAGTAATACGACATCTGAACAAGGTATCCCGGAACGCAGAAGTGATGCGAGGGAATATCAGAAGGGACGGTTGGAGCGGAGATGCAATGGAAAGTGAGCGAGGCGGGTATGGATGGGTTTGAGATGAAGAGACGGAGAGGGGTGAAGTCGATGGGGAGGGTTTAGGCGGAAACGGGGATAGGGGTTGTTGCACTGGTATTTGAGAAGAGGGATTCTAGAATGCAGAAGGGTAACTTTGACTGGTTGTACGAGATGCAACCATGACCATTAAAAAATGCAATGATAGACATTCCAGCTTTGTGCCAATGAACCTGCGCTATCATTTATCAAAGAAGAAAAAGGATACACAACGTTGGCCTCGACTCCTTCCGGTCCTGAAACAGGCCGCACGTCTTGAGCTAGATAGACCATGGACTTTTTGTGATGAGGTCTTGCATGTCAAGGTCTTTCGTGGTGGTACAAAATGAGGTAAGATAAATACCGTCAATGAGCACAGAGAACACTCAACGATCGCAGACGGTCAGCACTTTGCGTAGTCTAAGATCGATACCAAATCTCTTGCTCTGGGAACGCCTTTCGACGAGAACCGGGTTAGTGTAGCGAGTTTCTTCTTCTAAAGGCTCTCTTGAAACCGTACCTCCCCGGTTCTTGGTGAGTCGAGAAGCTTTGATAAACCTAGTGCCTCATTTATCCTGCTGTCTTTCGTCACAGTGGTGCATCGATGTTAGAAGGGGATATTTATACGTACAGATGAGAAGGATTTTGCGCCATCTCTATGCCGTTCTACGACTACGAGGTATTTGTGCTTCCACTTCTAGTATCTATTGAATGCGAAGCAGAAGTCTTCTGACTGCCAATAATTTCTCCATATCTTCGTCCTTTCTTTCCACCTTGACCATCATCACTTATCTTGTCGCTGTAATATATTACGATACTTGCTCAGGAACCGTAGGACTTGCGCTGTACGTTTGGGTGAGGTTCTCCTATGTGGAATAGCGGCCTTTGCTTCCGGAGTTTCTTCCATGGTTCGAGTTTATATAACACGAGTACCTTCCGATGATCATTTCTTATCTGCGACTAAACTTGGCGAATGTCAGTATAGGCTGTGAGTCTTCCTTAATGGTATCTGCCGTTGTTGTGGCCTGCGCGAACCCAGGTTGATAAGTTGCAGTCCCCACTCGCTCCGTATGATTCTCTTCTTCTTGCTGGTGTCCTCTTTCAGGTTCTATGCTATCACTACCCTGGAACTTCTGATTTTTTTGGAATTACGTCGCAGTCTCCTCAGCCTGCAACTTCTGGACTCTTCGATCGTGTACCTCCTAAAATTGCCCAGCAAATCGCATCATGGCTACCTTTTAGCTCCGCTGCGGCTCTCACTCTCTGTGACCACAAAATGGACCATGTACTTTGTGATCAATACTTGCTGGCTCTGCGTCAGGTTGAATCGAATAGAAGTGAGCGGGTACTCTTTATGCAGGCACTGAATCGAGATATATCTGATGGTTTTTTACTGCTATTACTGCAACAACTACATCTTCTCGTCCAAAAGCAAGAAGATGAATTAGTAACCAAGGAAAGATCCAAGCGAGTATCCGAGAGTCGATACTCGGGGGCAATGGCACTTACAATCATGACACCACATACAACTATCATGCACAGTTAAGATCCGAGCATTACAGGTGGCTATGCAATTATATCGCTGTGGTCTTCTAGCTGATGCCAACGCATATATTCAGTGCTTAGCGCTTATTGAATCTGTTCGCTGTGAGATGAGTAGATTTCCAAGGTACCTAGGTTTCTATTTCTTCGTACCTCGCCCCGTGAATGACTAAATCTTCGCATGAAACACGATTTTCGTCGCATGGGAATTGCTCAGCCAAAAAGGGTAGTTCTGTCCTTCATTAATCAAAGGGAATCGTTTCGGTAAGGATACAGACAGTTATACAAGTCATGGCGATGGCTCGAAGCTCGGTTAAAGATATCGGTTCATCAGCTGTACGAGTACTACGAAGGTGTATTTTGAGGAAATTAGGGCTTCGGCTAACCGGATTCGGCAAGCCTTGCTTTCAGTGTCTATACGCCAATTCGTCCTAGAATAGAGAAAACGAGAATGAGCTACCGCTAAACAAATTTATCTGTTGTCAACAACCCTCATCTTCGTCCTCCCCTTGATATCCATCCATGTGGCACTCACGATATGCCTTACCCTCTTAGCCTATGCTTTGGGCCGACATATATCACTGGCTCCCATGCCTTAGATGACGGCTCCATTGTTCCTGTCACTCGGGTTTCAGCAACTGTCGCTTACCAGAGCTTCTTCCAGTAGATCCTGAAGAATAGGGTGCAAGACGACCTCCAATCGCGGCCTCGTGAGACAGTGCCGGATACGCATCTATTCCCATCAGAATCCCAGGCTGGATAGATAATTAGAAGCGCTTTTCATTCATGAACTAACCGCGATCAAAGCAGACAGCGAGCGTATTCGGGGCACCGCGGTGGACGTTAAAGCCATCAGTATTCCGTACCACTGGAATACTACAGCTCAGAGTGCCATCTTCAGTGCCGCTCATGCAGCGAATATTCCACTTGCAGGCACTCACATGCTTCTGAGTCTACCACGCTCCTTGGAAAAGGTATGAAACTTTGAATCTAACATTGTAGAAGACGACTACTACTTTATCGTGGTAGACTACTACCAAAGCTATCTGCATCTACTCACCTGTGAAACAGCCAATAATGGCGGCTATGCCATCGTCGAGGGTCAAGTACCAAGTACAATTATGAAGATGGATCTTTCACTGTTGTAAGTGAGATGAACTTCTCTAAAGCTTCGAATGCACGAACTGGTCCAACGAATTTTCTCAGACCTAGGAGAGGACGTGTTATATGACTCGCTTGATTCATCGTACCTTGGGGCGATGGGCGCCGCTCGGGCTGCAATGTCTCAAGTTAAAAATCCAAAATTAACGCGCGATTTCATCTCAATGCCAGGATATATTCCGGATGAGGCGCAATTATCGTAAGTGTCTCATTTCGAAAGAACCATGAGATGAATGAAAGGTTGCACTTCAATTCCCAACTTCAGAAAACTAGGTAATATCTACTTGTAATCTGCTGTTACCTGATCCGTCTGTCCGAGATACTTACACTTCAAGTCACAATTCAGTATGATCGCGTTCATTTCATGGTTACGCTTTGAGCATATTTATGATAGTTGTCTTTGTATCTGCCTCTTCCCACTCATCCCAGAGATCAGAACCATAGATACAATTCTGATAGGTTCCTGCCGGGGCGATATGGATTATTCTCGATGGTTCCGCAGAGCCATCCCAGAATGTTGTCGCTATCATCACTTCCGACAACGTCATGAAACTTGTCCTGACCAGTCTCATCCTTACAATCTGCCCCGCTCATGTCCAATCTGCCCAGTTCGAGACGCTCGAGCTTGAACAACCCTTTCAGATTATCGAATGTCCGCGCCCAAGTCCCTTGGTTCAAGTGAATCGTTCCAAGTGTCAAGTCTGTCAGTGCTGGAGCGCAAGCCTGAAGTGACCCGACCATGTGCCACTGCTGTGTGACAAGCTCTGCCAACTCCAGTCTTCGCAAGTGGGGGTGACCACCTGGTTCCAGAAGACTGCTCAGTTGGATGTCCAGCATAAATTCGCTCCTTATATCAGAGATGCCCTTGGTGGTATGGCCAATGGTAAGGTCAGAAATTGAGACCGCAGACTTGACGATTCTCTCCAAAGGCTCAGTAAAAGGCCCGAGAACCCTTCCCAATTCTCGCCCGTCCCTACCAAAGTACGAATGACTATACTCCAGCTGTGTACGCCTCAGATCTCTAAGGTCCAATTTCTTCATCTCACCGAAAGCTGCGGGGTATGCTGAACTGGGTACTGTGTAGAGTGAACCCGCAATGGATATAGCCGTCCTTGGGCCGCCATTATAGAAAAACCTCAGGTCAGGTCTGGTGATTGCTGGTGTTGCTGCGCTTATTACTTGTAGAGTAGCAGGCTTCACCGGTGAGGCTGCAAGCGCTTTAACAAGCAGTGTAAGAAGATAGGTTCCGTGGTCCCCATGAAATTTATATTCGCCATGGTAGATCTGATCTTCCACAGGGACTGCTGCTCCAAGCTCATACCTTTCCTCGAGTAGGCGATCAATATTGTCGATAGTCACAGTGTTGGCGTTCGGCAGGCTTGTGAAAGCCATGACTAAGATCCTTATGTCGGTGCCATCTTCTGTTAGCTTCTGCAGATCATCGGAGGTTTTCTTATAAGCCAGATACAGAGACCGATTACGGCCACGAAGATCGAACTTGTCGGGCTCACGTGGCTTATCCAAATAGAAAACCAACTCTTCGACGTATTGGCGGATGATAGGATGATTACTTATCCTTGCTAGCCTGTACAGGTCTTTCTTATCCATCCAGACGCGATGTTGTCGGAATCGACGTAGGCCTTCCGCCTTCAGAAGCCCGTTTTTAAGGACTCGGTAGGGAAGGTTCAATAGATCATCGTTAGACAGGTATTCGATAGTCTCTGCAAGAACCTCGCTTGGTAGCATTTCCAGGAGAAGTCTCGGTCGTCCCGGAGCTGGTGGATCATCTCCGGTGGAAGATGACTGTTCTAGAGGACCGTTGTTCATAATGGTGTATTTGTGAGGGATATTTGCTGACCGATTTCGTTAGGTATGTACTCTGCAGAAGATATTATAATGTCAGAACAAAGCTGTTCTCCATTAAATATGCCAAAAAAATTCGAACAAACTGAATGATCTTATGTCATGAAAAACTTATGAACAAGAGGTTTGTCTTACCTCTATGGAAGATACTGTCCGAATAAAACATTCAGCGATGACGAAAACACCTTCTTAACAAAGTGTTATCTTCACCAACGACCATCGAAGAACAAAGAATTAAATCAGCGATACAAGGCCAACTAGCTACTTGTGAATTGACATATCTCTGGGTGAGAGTCATACGTTATCCTGAAGCTGTGTTATGCCATTAAAGTACGGTTATCGGTTGGCCTGAAATTAAACCATGTTATTGCTACCATCGAACTGTTAACAACACGTCCTATTGACGGATACGGTATACATTTAGACCGAGTATGTATTCGAGTCAATTTCCCGTAGGATTCAAAGAGATAAAGTTCCAGGAATTACCATCTTCATGCTTTCGAGTTGTCCAGTGTTTTTCCCCCCCTTTTACCTTCGGACTGACTCGCCTTAATATTGTTCCTTCGATGTATCCGCTCTTTCGTAAGAATCCTATCAGCAAAAACCTTCCTATCCCCGCAGCGACCTTCAACATAAACCAGATAGCCGCTTCTTACGACCCAACACACAGTGCAAAGAACCCGATTCCAGTCCTTCCTCCCGCACAGCTACGCTAACGCATCCTAGTCGTCCTCGAGTCCGCCTGCATCAGTGTCCTGCATGTTGTTACTTCGCAGCTTGGCGGACAGATTCGATAAGAAGACCTTCCTGCCACAAAAGACCCATCAAGTGGCCAAAGCATAAAATCCAGTCTTCCCGAAAGAGGCCGACGCCATCAATGCTAAGGCTCCTCCGTATTCAATGCGTGAGGTAGAACCACCACATCAGTCTTTCCCCACAGAAGAAGGTCACCACAACCGCACCGACACCCCCAAACCCCTCATCCATAACCGAAACCGAAGCCGCCCGACCAAGTTTACGAAATACCGAAACTGCATGCTAGAGAGTATGTAGTATAGTATCTCAAAAACTACTGCAGAAAATCTTCAAAGTAACCCCGGAAATCCCCTCATCAACCCCTTCCCCCCATAATGACCAATACCGCACGTCCCTCTTGTCCACACATCTCGTTTCCCAAACCCCCAAGGACCGCACCTCCCTTTTTTCCGCCACCTTCTCTCCCACAACCCCCTCATCCCCATCTCCATCTCCACCCACCCACCCCCTCAAACAAATCCCCATGGCATCACACGAATCCCCAAAGCAGAACCTCAGTAGTATTTACCTGGTAGACCTGGGGCTGAAGAAGGGCTTGGGAAATTGGGGAAGGCGATATTGTTGGACGGATGGGAGCTGTTGCTGTGGGTTGACTGTGAGAGCTTTGGTGAGGGCGTGGGGAGGGGGTTGGGAAGGGGGTGGTGGGAATGAGAGATGGTGAGAGGAGGTAGCTTCGATAGATAGTGTTAGATGCGTCAGGAAGCAGAGATATGAAGAAAGGTCAACGCCGAAAGATGCGATTGATTTTAGCTCGAAGATGCCTACACCCTTTAACTCCCCCACCGAATTTTCAATCTTCATCGCACAAGCATAACCACCACCTCTCCCCTCTAATCCAACCGCTCATGACCACCGCACACACACATTCTCATCTCCCAACCTGCCCCTCATCATAAGCCTGCCTCGTCACCCCCTCCTTCTCCAACGTCAACTCCTTCACGAAAAGACTCATCAAAATGTTCCATCCGCTCAACAAAATCATGCTAACCCATATCCAGCGTATGCTCTCCGCGTACAGTCTCAGAATCCCCGTTTGGGCACCGAATTCACCACCAGATCCCGCAGCTTCGGGATGAAGTCGATGGCTTCGTTGGCGTTTTCTAGGCTTAAGAGGGAGGGGGGCAGCGGGTAGAGGGTTTTGATTTGGGAGGCGAAGACGTTGGAGAAGACGGTGGAGCCGACGGCGACGCCGACAACGCCGCCCATTTGGCGGGCGAAGACGAACATGCCCATGGCGAGACCGACGTGGTCTTCGGGTACGGAAGCCTGCATTGGGATTGTGAGGGCTGGGTATAGCATTCCTAGCCCAGCGCCAGCAAGGATCTGGAAGCCGGTGCGCTGGTGGGCGTTGGAGGTTGACCGAAAGAGAGAGATGACGCCGAAGCCGGCGATGGTGAGGGTCCAGGCGCTCCAGACGCTCCAGCGATACTTGCGGAGATATTCGATTGTAAAGGCTACAAGAATGGCAAAGGGCATCACGGTGAAGCAGATGGGAAAGACGTCTATGGCGGCGGTAAATGGGCGGTGCTGGATGGAGGATTCAAAGTAGAGGGGCAGGTAGAAGAGGATGCTATAAAGCAGGACGCCGTGCAGGAAAGAGTTGAACAGGACGGTGGCTCGGGTGCGAGTCGCAAACATGCGGTAGGGAACTATGGGGTCTGAAGGGCGAGATTCGTAGAGGCTGAAGAGTATAAGAACAGTGATTCTTGCGAGGAGAGAGAGGAGCGTCTGCTAGGATGTCCACCTGTAGATGGAGCCAACCCAGGTGATGGCGAGGACGAAGCAAGTGGTGCCAAAGAAGAAGAGGAGGATTCCGAGCCAGTCGATGCGAGCCCATTTGAGCTTGGAGGATTGTTTTGTGGATTTCAGTTTCATGAACGGAGGGGTGAGGACTGAAGCGATGCCGAAAAATGGTAGGTTGATCCAAGCGATCCATCGCCAGCTAACGTACTGCGCGAAACCACCTCCAACAATTAGGCCTAGTACCGTTCCTGCTGCTAGCATAAACCCGAGATAAAGTGGACGCTCTTTCAACGTAGTCATATCAGTGAGGATGATTTCCGACAGAACTTCTAACCCACCGCCACCGATACCTTGAATGGTGCGGCCAGCGATTAGGACCATCACTTTTGGCGCAGCACCTATGATGATCGAACCGGTCCCGAAGAAAACCATGCAGTAATTCAACACTTGTTTGCGCCCGAAGATGTCAGAGAAAACGGTGTGAACAGGTAGAGAGAGAACGCTGGTTAGGAGGAAACTTATGCCTGCCCAGAAGGATTATAGGGTTGTTGCGTGAAGATCTTCTGCAATTACCTGCATTGTGCATATTTTATATCAGTATAGCTTCAAGATAGCCATATTATGTACTTCCCCGACGTATCATACTTGCAGGTAAAGCGACAGAGAGTTTTGTTGCATCGAGTGTGCTCACAAACGCCACAATGGCGAGAGCTAGAAAGGTCATCACAAAACCAAAGCTTTTCCTTCTTGGCCTAGGCACTGTGGTATGCAATAATTTGTCATCTGTGAGTGTTCTTTGTTGAAAATTGGTTAGATCACTGTCTCCCGCAACATGGCCGATTGTCCTAGCAATTCCCAATGCCCTGTGGAGCCCATCACGAGCATCAAGTAGTTGAGACAAGGCAGTAACCGAGCGGTTTTGTGGCTTCATCTCTATCCCATACAAGTCTGGTGGTGACGGACCCATCTTGCGCGACCTGGGTACTGTAGTCGTCATAGCGCGAGACGATTAATTGAAAGTAAAGAATGCGGAGTACATGGCATGGATCGAATTTGCGAACCTGTACTTCGTGCTTCAGGCATGGGCACTTCAAAAGGCTTAGTACACAATGATAAAGGTGGTTTGCATCAGCATAATGATTTAGATGAGGTCGGCTTAGGGTTAACAAGATGCTGATATCCAACGCCATTGATGACAGGTACGGAGTAATGACTTGAGAATAAGAAAAACTGCAATATTGGCACCATCTCAATGTCAGACATAACGAAAGAAACGACTAGTAACTCTACTCTGCTTAGCTACCACTGGATACGGTTCGGCGCAGAATAATCTACCGAAGAAGACGGACCAGATTTTCCGAAGCATAAAATATGGCGGCAAGCAGCAGTCAGCGGGGGCGTTTTCTGGAGGTCATACACCGTACGAATGGACCGTAGCGCGAACTCAACGGCATACCGAATTGACACGGTATTCGGGATGTCCCCGATGTCACGAAGCTGAGATTTGTTAGTCCTGGAACATGGGCGAAGCGTTGATGCTCAGTTTGTGTCGAAATTGTTGGTACATGAGGGTCAGAAGGAGTGTGTGCATGTGCATGTATTGATTGAACTACTCTAGGAAGTAAAGAAGGTGAAAACTCTGAGCCCCCTAGCGCCAGCCCTATAGGGCTCGGAGCGGAGATTACTAACCACAGGGGTAGCAGTATTCTACTAAGCATATTCTGTACCCTCCTACGCTGTCACGTGATTGGCTCAGAAGATGCTTGCATCAGTACACGGTACCTTGGAGTCTCTTCCTCGAATTCCTTCAGCTTCAGCGAAGAAAAGCTTGAATATATTGCTCGTTTCTATCTAGGTAGGAAGGCTCAGACCGTGGTTCTATTTGAATCCACAAAACGGCAAGAGGAAAAGTCTCTATCTGATCATGCGAATCGAAGTCTGCGGCTGAACTAACTGCAGATCTATGGCGCTGCTCGAAAGTCCGGTTATCTGTGGTCACTTCACGAGATAGATTTCTTGTACACTGGACTACCTTCGTCCAGTGCTTGGTACAAAGCATGGTGTTATCCGTGAGGTCGCGATACATTGGCATCCCTCTGGCCCTTGGCTTTGCAGCCCTCACCCTCCTCTTCCTCCGTCTGTCGCTAGGCAGAGATCCTCAACCCAATCCCAGCACACCAGATAAGCCAGAAATACGACCACTTCCCATCTACAAGACAGACATAGAAACACCAAGTCCCTCTCCGCTCCCCGAATTCTTCCCTCTAGCCGCCAAGGCCAAGTCTCCCAATGACCTCCCTCCCGTTCCATCGTGGAATAGGCCCCCAACACCACATGTCGCAGAGACAACAAGACTGTTCATCGGCTTTACGAGGTTCTGGCCCTTACTGCAGCAGGTTATAGTCAGCTACATCACAGCAGGATGGCCTCCCGAAGATATTTACGTCGTCGAAAATACTGGCACAATGGACTCCAACAAGCACGGCCGTCTCACCCCCGAAAACCCCTTCTACCTGGACTACAATCGTCTCACTAAAATCCTCGGCGTTAATGTCATCACTACTCCTTCCCTTCAAACCTTTGCCCAGCTCCAAAATCTCTACCTTTCCGAGGCCATCAACAACAACCTCTCCTACTACTTCTGGGGCCACATGGACGTCGTTGCCCAGTCGCACGAAGACCAAGTCCCGTACAAGTCCCTTTACATGCGTGCCGTCGACGTGATCAGGGAAACGCAAGAGCCTGGTTACAAAAAGGACGATCAAGGTCGCGACCACAGATGGGCGATCCAGTTCTTCTCGTATGACTGGCTGGCCATGGTCAATACGGCCGCTTTCGTCGAGATCGGAGGCTGGGACACCATGATCGGGTACTACAGCACTGACTGCGATATGCACTCGCGGATCGCCATGGCCGGGCTGAAGGCGCCCATTGCGGACGCAGGACAGGTATTTGACGTGGGAACTTCAATGGACGACCTAGAGGTGCTGTACCGCCGCCGCCCGAAGAGCAGCGCCGCCCCCAGCAACACCAAGCGCGGGAATGGTACCGACGGCCCCAATGCCGCTTATTTTGCCAAAACCGAGGAAGACGAGTGCGGTAGCCAGCAATGGAAGGACCTGCAAGACCGCCTCGAGCAAATGGCGCAAGAGAAGCGCGATGATGTGTATAGGAATAGTTGGCAGAAGCGACAGAGTGGCGGCAAGGGGGAGCCGTTCTACTACGATCCGGCTGGGTTTGAGAAGGCGTTGCAGATGACAATTCATGTCGGCACGGAGGTCTATGAGGAGAAGTGGGGGCATCGCGGATGCAATTTGGGAGAGACAAAGCTGGGGCTAGGGGATATGTGGAGGGTGGAGCATGATTGGTAGGTCCTTCTTTCAGGTGAAATGAAAGAAGCGGGTGGCTAATAAGTGCGATCTAGGGAGTGAACATAGAGATACCCGTAACAAACCCCTGGGATGGAAAATCCAGCGACCGAACCAGTCAGATTAAGCGTCGACATTATTTATATATACTCCTTCATGGACATGATGGACTAGGCCATACCATGTATTCAGGCGCTAGAAACGCCAGCTTCACACCGTCAATAGCCTTCGTCTTCTTCTGTATTCTTAGCCAGACACACAGCAATGTATATCTGCTCGTCACACCTATATCTAGCCGAGGGAACCCGATATCAGATCTTGATACAGAAAGAACAGATTTCGAGGGCAACATTTGCTGCTACCTATAAAGCAAGCTCCCGATCATACTTCCCTCGAGACTCGTCCAAATCCTCGAGCTATATAGCATTACATGACGCATGCAGCTTTACCGAAAAGCGGGTTTTGCATCCCTCAGAACCGAAATCCAACATCCCCCTTCTGCAGGGAAAATCAATCCTTGGCCCTAGCATACGTATAATCAAGCATCTCCCACTCCCCCACTTTCCTCTACCTCCCCTCTATTCCTCCAAAGGGCACCCCAAAACAACCAAAATGAATACATCCATCTCCATCTCCCCTCTCTCCCAGCCCGTTCGCCCCGTCCTGTCCTACCCAAACACACCAAAACCAATGCCAGTACTCCCTTGTAAAAAACCGCTGTCTATCCATCGATCATAAGCATCCCAAAATCCCTTAGACGCACACTCCCTAGAAAGAACAAACCTTCCGCCACTTCATGGTACACCCGAAAAACTGGTGTGTTCGGTCAACTCGTCCAACTTGTCATTGTTTTTATGCTTCATACCATCGCTGTTCGAAACCGCTACTAGTTCCCGCATCCTCTAATCCATGCCCTTGCCCCACGGTAAGAAGGCAGGAATAACGCTTGGATACGTATCAGGAGGGGGGGATGTGCAGAGCTTGAGGATTTGAAAGAGATTGCTGCGCTTGTCGAGAGGGGGGAGTGGATGTCGAGAGGGATTATAGCGGGGGGTGATTGGAAGGATTGGGGATTCTGGACGAGAGGGGTAAATGTGTAATTGGGAAGGGGTGGAATTTGTTTGGAAGGATGGGACGAGTGAATGTGGTGCAGGGGGTTGGATTTTCGGTGCGAGAGTGATATGTGTAGTAGATCTCGAGCAGGGAAGAAAAAAAACGCCCGGCTAGACTATTTGCACGCCGGAGATTCTTTTCCAGCTAACACGCTACATGAAGGCTTAAAAGGATTCTTTACAATACTCGTCTTTTCCAAAGTCGCATCCTCCCTTCCTCAAACCCACTCTTCCTATCACTTGCATCCTCCCCGTTGCAGGAACCCACATGTCTACTTCGCTACCGTCGCATTTAGCTTAAGCTCAGTAATGTTCCCCTCATGCTCAATCATCTTGTCAGCATTGGAACGAGACTTCCCATAGCGCTCTTCGATATCGTCTTTTGTCCACACGGTTCCGCAGATGTGATCCCAAACGCTAGTCCATGGCTGCGAGAAGTTGGACTGCCGCCCCCATATATTAGTATCGTTGTTCCCCACAGCCTTCCCACCCCCCTGGGGCGGCAGCAGAGACATACCTTCATGTCTCAATTCTGATGATGGATATCATGATACGGCGCATTGTTCTTCGTCATAAACTGAAGCGGGTCCCAGGGTAGTTTGAACCCGCTGTGGTCGTCTACAACTTTGAGACTGCTTGCAATGAAAAAGAAGATTCCCTGGCGGAGGTTGAGGCGTGCGACTTGGTAGGCGAGGGTGGAGCCGACGGTGTCCATGAAGAAGCCTTCGAGGGGGTGATTGTACTGGCCACCGAAGGCGTAGGGAGCGTAGAGGAGGTGGTGGCGGGAATGAATTTTCTCTTTGCGTCGATTAGCATTATGTTTTCTTGTAGCAAGGTTTTGGGTTCGAAGGGTAAGAATCTTTACTGTAGAGATACTTGTTTTGGTGGAGCGCTCAGTGCATCCAGTATTCCCAAGAGTCAAGGAAGAGCGTCGCTACTGCGTGTTGGAAGCCAGGCTGCACCAATGCCGGGTATCGTCCACCCGCTAATAGACCAGCAACGGTCGGAAACCCAGACTGAACGTTCTTCGCCATAGTGAGACCGTCAACACTAATCACCGAAAGCGTAGGGAATAGCTTTCTGTGCTATCCTTATCCTCTGCGCCCAGGCCCTGATATCATACTCCTCGCCCCCAATGTACGTATCAGGCTCGAACCAAGCAATAACCCCGCTGAACACCGCCTGCGTTGCGTGCTGCAACAGTACATCTCTGATCACATCTCTCATAGACACACGGTTTCTTTTCAGGAGTTCCGCTGGGGTGTGCAAACGGTATTGCTGGAAGAAACCCCATTCGTCGGCATAGTGGAAGAAGAGGGAGAATGCCCAGTAGGCTATAACGGGGGCGACGGCGATGAGGTATTTGTCTTTAATGAAGGGGAGGAGGGGGGCTTGAACGGAGGCTGAGTAGATTGGGAGAGGCGGAAAATCAGTAGGGGAGGTGATGTTGTAGAGTGCTGCTGTCATTATTGAAATTGGAACTTTTCAGTCCAGCGAAGAGACAAAGACAACGGTCAAAGAAGCAAGACACGTCAAGAACTGTAAAATTATATAGAATCTAGCACGAATGCGAATTAATAGAGACTACGGTGCAGCGTAAAGAGAAATAGCCACTCTGTAACAAAACAGGGTCAATATAAGGTACGACCACGTCCCATTCTAGCACAAGGAGCATTACCATGATAGATCCCACAGCTTCGGGTCAGGACCGCCAATTACTGTCCGTTATCTGAGACTTATGCAGCATCATCGAGTGCCTTCCCGAGGTTCGTTGACAGCCATGTGGTTGAAACAGGATAGCACTGCAGTCATGATATTCGTCTCACCCTCCTACCTTTTCTGATCCGTACAAGACAGCTCTTCAAGGCGTTCGGGCCGAGAATCCTAAGTGTATACACGCCGCTGACAGATTTGAGCGGGAATGGTGTAAGGAAAGGGATAACCGCCGTGGTTACTTAACCTCGGCGGGTGTCCAAATTCAGCCGCAATAATCGTAAGCGCTACCCGGTTGGTCTTACTGTATCATAACATCCAAGCTTTTCGGCTGCTCACCGAGCCGAATATGTAGAGGCCCAGGCTGATCTCTAGGCCATCCGCATCTTATCGCTCAGTCTATCCTGATCAGTATAAACCTCGGTATCCAGGAGAATAAATATTGGATCTGGAATAGATCAACCTGCAGTCCAAATTATCTTGGGTACATTAGTCAGGTCAATCCCCTCGTAGACGGCGAAGCGATTCGCATGTCCGTATCCACTTCTGTCATCCTCCGACATCTAGGCTTACACGTGGAGGTGAATACTATCCTGGCGTGCCTTGCAGTTCCTGCTTCATTGGAATAGACTAGTGAAATTATACCGTCGATTATGCATAAGCCGTAACACATGGTAGACCCATCAGCTTGGGGTCATCGTTGTACCCCTGCAGTCGGTGCATTTTGTAAGATTGTGTGGTAGAATAAACTCCGGATTTTTGAACATAAGCGAATTGCATCTGTAACTCTTGTGCATCATCAGTGTGCATCATCAGTGTGCCACATCGGCGTGAACTTAAGTCAGGCTAGATCCACGAGACGAAGACTTACCAGACACTTTCTCTCATTATTCCTTTTTCCAGCTGTCGACCATTTTCTATCCTCATCATGGGCTTTCAGCAGATTATGGTTCCTCCAAGCACGCCACCAAAGGGTGAGCTTGAGTTGATGTAGCCGAAACCCCAAAGTCTTGAGCATATCCTGCTACGTGCAAAACTCGCGGCACCAACTCCTCCCAAAACGCCAGAAGTCTTTTTCGAGAAAGCGCTTTCAGACGAAATAACTCTCCCTACCCAACATGACTTTAGGGTTTCTACGTTCTCAGAGGTACCAGCCGCTGTAAAGACGGCCGTTGTAGATCTCATAAAGCCGGTGGAACCCCCAGTAATGTACAGTGAAATAATCCTGTTCGTTGTGTGAAGTTTCGTACTCGTGTGCAAACAAGTATGGAGAGATATCTCATCATTCAACTGGTACCGGCCTTTATTATCCAACGCTTTTATGACACACTACTTCGTAAGTTTCTTCGCTGGATCAATTTTGGTCGAAAGCCAACGAAATTCCAGTATATACCGGCTGCGCGTACAGATCCACGCCTCGTGACTTCTGGTCCGCATAATCGAATGACGGTCAGGACAATCCCAGGATCGATACCACAATGGGAATTGCTTGACGATCTCACCGGATTCCCGGAAAAGGAAGTCCTCAGCTGTGCTTCCAGTAATTATGCAGGGTTTTCGAAGCTCGAGCATGACATGGAAAACGTTATAGAATCAGCGATACGCACCCTTCCTTGGTGTCCAGCACCGCCAGCCTTGGAAGAGAGATTAAGAAAAACATGTGCAGAATACATGGGTTTCGAGGCTTGTATAACAGCACCATTTGGTTTCGGTATTAAACTCATTGCGTTTGAATCGATTGCGAATATTGCGAAGGTACAAGGCTGTCAAATGGTTTTCCTGCGTGACCGCGATGCCCATAATTCAACGCTCACCGGATGCTTTTACCAGAAAGAAGCAAAGGTGCATTGATTCGAGCACAACGGTATTGCAGACCTAGAGTATAAACTCAGGATGTATCGAGAACAGGCACCATCCAATTTCATATGTGTAGCGGTAGAAGAAATCTATAGGTCAGTCTAAACTATGGTGTGTTGCTGCAAGTGTGTTGATAATGTCACTAATTTGTGAAAATTTATACAGCATGGAAGGCTCTATGTCACCTGCGCCTGCACTCATAGCTTTGAAGAGAGTATACAACTTTTGCCTGCTTGTTGACGAAGCACACTCATATATGTCGATTGATTCTGCTGGTCGTGGCACGTTCAATCGTTGGCAGAATCTCGGATATGATTGTCCGTTCGCTGGGGTAGATGTTATGACTTTCACCTTCTCAAAGGAGTCAGTAGCACCGGTGGCTTCGCTCTGGCAGATGGCATACATGCCGACGCACTACGCAAGCAAGGCCAGGCGCTCAGTTTACAAGGCCCCGAGTCATTATCGACAGTAGTCCTCCTACGCTTCCTGACCATCTTGATGAAACCAAAATTAGTAGAAGAAAGGATGCGAATAGTATTGGCAAAATCAAATTATGTAGCGGCAAAGCTCAAGGGTCCTTTCGGCACCAGGGTCGCCCATGATCTGTTTCCCGGTAGGTAAGTCAATTTGATGTTTATGACCCCAAAACAAGTGGTTCCCGACCTCAGTTGCACTATTGGTTGAAAGCAATGCTGATTATCTTGAAGGAACTGTGCGGCAAGTAGCAATTTTCCATACTGAAGCTTTGAAGTACGACATGGCTATAGTGGGCGGAGTGCCTCCTGTGACTCCCTTTTGGTAAGACAACTGTCTTCATTTCTGCTCCACCCAAACTTGGAAATATGGAGGGGGTTAAACTCTCAACCAGAGGTTAGCGCGTGCGGTCATATGTGCTTACCAGCACAACCTGGCCAAACATTCACCGCTTATTATCAACAACAGTTGCAGTGAGTTTGAAGATCAGGGTAAACGGAGCGAGACACATCGGCTTCGATAAAAGCCTTCTAGACAGAACAGATGTACATTCGCCTATTGCTGAAAGCCAGTCCAGGGCCGTAGATGCCGAGCTCCTCGACTACGTCAAGTCTTTTCGTTCGTACAAACCGTTGATTTTCCACAAGTATGGTGCTGAAAAGGAGGTAAAGACAGCGGCGGTCAAAGGTTTGCAGCGGTATAGCGTAGGGCCCGGTTCCGCTAGGTGGTTCTACGGCTCTTTTGATGTTTTTGTGGCCCTTGAGCACCGATTGGCAAAGTTGTACCCGTCCATTACCAAGCAATCTGGGAAAACTGGAGGTAGGTCTTCAAGATCGAACGAGATTTGGTTGCCAAGAGAAACTCACGTTTTCTAGGCATGATATGTTCCGACACCGAGCTTGGGATAGGCACAAGCATTCTGGCAAGTGTGGTTCCGCTGGCGTTGCCGAAGATGAAGCACTCGGTCTTCATTGATGCCAAAGCGCCAAAAAGTGTTATTGATGGTGTGAGGATGCACAAATCGAGCAGTCGTGTCCAAATATACTTTTACGATGAAGTTGCGGATATACTGGGACTGCTGAGTATGCTTGGCAACTCGAAGTCCCACCTCACTATGTACTTCCAGACCGTGATTGATGGCGAGATCCTAGACCTTCGATCGCTCTTCCGAAATGTGCCGGCACAAGGGAAGCTGTTCGGCAGTATGACAGTCTTTCTCGATGATCGTCGAGGCATGGGTAAAATTGGACCTCGATCGTTAGGATGCCTTGACCTCATTGAGCACCACCACGGCACGAACTTCCTCACGGACACATTGAAGCATCTGAAACGTAAGGTCATGACAATCGTCGCTGGATCCTTCTTCGAAGCGTTCGGCCATTCCGGTGGCTATATAACGGGGCACGCACCGACCATTGAATCTTTGACGTGGAACACACGAGGATTCTTGTTCTCAGCGCCTCCTCTCCCTTTGCAAGCCACGATGACGAACCGAACAATCCAGCTTTTGGAGGAAGGTGCGTTTGATGAAATGAGATACCGATACTTAGTACCTTGGTAAACAGTAAAGAAGTCTTCTAAAGGTGACGGTCAAAGCGAGGGTACGCTGATGTTCATGGAAGCCGAATTGTGTGGCTTTTGAGTGCATGGCCAGGGTTTTTTAGTGAGATTGTCTAGCCGCTTTCTGGATTAGAATTGGCATTAGTGACGTCGATGCTCTTCAATTGCTGGTGCAACACATACCATTTGTTATTTTGTTATCCAAGGATCACTTTAAAGTTGTTGTTCTGCAAGGCATTGTTGAGTCTTCTGCGTCACTGCACCGTGGTCACAGACCAAACGTTTCGTTCTTAATATTCGTGCCAGCGTTACGACCCACTGTAGTTGCAAAAAGCGATGAGATGATGCAGAGGAACCAAACATTAAGCTCAGATGTCTCATAAGGCTGTGAGGCACATAGGTACCTATTTCATCTAAAGTACTTAAGGTACCTTAGGTAAGGTAAGGTAGATATCCTAGCGCTAATGGAGTCAAGCCTCCCGCCCATGCCGCCATCAAGAGTTAAGGTTCTCTTTCCACGAACAGCAAGCTACAGTGGCTACCAAAGCTACCAAAGCTCCTTTCATCTAAGTATATTGAGCAATTGTTCCCGCCTGAACAACTTGTTTGGTCTGTGTAAAAATAATGATTTCACTTGCGAAAGTAGCATCCAAAGGATAACCGCCTGAGATTTCCAATCAAGCATGGCATAGTTCCGCAAATATTCTGTCAGACGAAGATCGAGAAATTAGTTGAAGTAGTTGAACTACTATTCAGCTTACGATTTGTAGATTTACTCTACTTAGACGCAACGAGACGTTCAACCGACGGTGTCAGCTATCGGCCCACGGCGCAGAATTACACGCCGTCTGATATTCAGGAAAATCCAGGAGCAAGAACTTTAACATTTCCGTTTTGACGAACGCTATTTAATAGAAATCTTCGATTTCCCCTTCCGACTTCACGGTCAAGGGAACACTTGCCGACCCTTGCTTTCCCTCGCTCCTACATCTTCGTTTCCCGAAGCCTAGATGTTATATCGATACCCAGCAATAAGATTCAGCTCAATCTCTAAATCAATGCTTTGTACCAAATTTTCCGCCTGCACCCTACTGTGAAACCAAGCTCGCGTTGGATGTTGCTGAAAGCTGCTGTAAGCTTCTCGGTTTCTGAATCTGATGTTGTCACGCAAACAAGATATTAGTTAATTGTTAGTCCAGGAAGCCCCAAAAAGCTAATTACTCACAAATACGTGAAGAAAAGTCTGTTCGACTCGGCCACACAATGGACTTCAAATCGCAGTACTCCCTCCAGCTCATTTTTAATGATGTTGCTGAAGTCATGAATGATTGGCATTAACTGATTTACGTGACACGCGTTAGGACAAAAACTTGGAGAAGATGAGGGAGAACATACGCTCTGTAATCTACCAGGATACACAGTCATTACGACCAGATACTCTATGTAACTTGATCCCACGTTGACTGACGGCAAAATGTAATTTGGTCCTGCGTTGGCTGAAGCTGAGCTCATGCTGGCATGGATTATACTTAGCATACAACAGTTCAACAATAAAGAGGCCACTCTTTCTGCAAACAAATGGGTCTTATACCCTTCTGGAGTGTTTGCTCTCCCAAATTCATTACTCTGTCATTGTAGCTGATAACATCTAGGTACCAAACACAAATAAGACGAGTGTGTGTTGTTTGATGAGAGGTGGCCAACACCTTGATCTATTACATCCTGGCCCCATGAATAAACTTATTTTAGTCCAGAACAGCTGGAAATGTTGGCTTCACACGAACGAGGACAGATCTAGATGTAACATCCGGATCCGATATCTTGAATTGTTCAGTACTTTTCCAGATTGTATCGTCCCATTTATCCCCCTTCTTCAATCCATCCTGACGTGCCGTTTCCACCAATGGGACGATTGATACAACCTACAACCCATGCCACCACCTGCGAACCCTCAATTGTCTGCACCAAAGCTTGCCTTATAGAGCGGTGCAGTTGAGAGAATCGTGGGCCATCCCGATATCTTCCGCTAGCGCTTAGCTCTTGGAAACTAATCATATGAAAGGGCCCAGTCATGTAACAGGTAACATCTACGGCATCAAGGGCTGATTTGCTCACGGGTCAAATAAGAAAATCGTCTTGTTGAACATTTACGTCAGCCATAAATCATCTATTGCACAGGATCAAGCTCCTCAGCTTGCATATCCCGACTGAAATCTGCAAGGAGCTGGCGTAACTGTTTGAGATGACATATTAGGGTCTGAAGACTCAGCCCGCGGGAGAGGAACGTACACGTTGTACTTGATTTGGGTTTGCAGTGAATATGATCAAGGTATCGAGCGTGTCCGATACCGTATCCCTCTATCGACTATTGGTGGTGTATGGTGGTAGGAATGAACATTTTTCATGTTGTAAGTCCGCCGTTCTTATATTCTTGCACTTTGGTCAATCGAGTCACGTTGTAAGTGCGTCATACGTACAACTATCGCAGCTTGCCCTTGTTTGAGGGATATCTTCGCTCGATCACGCAGATGCCGCTCGATCACGAAGATGGCAAAAACATAACAAGGCATCAAACATATGGGAAAGAACAGCGAGTATAGGAACTTATTTTGTATCAAACCCTCACTTTAGAATAACAGCTTTGTCAGCCTACTTGAGTCTTGTGTTTATTCCATCTAGAAAACAAGAATGGCGGGCTACGTTAGTAACCATGACCTGCATACAAATGAGACTGTTGGCTTTATACCGACATAGCGTTGCAACGATGTCGAACGACAGCACTCTCATAGCACGGAACGCAGGTGTGCGATTTCCAGTCATTCACATTGTCACCCTTAAATAAACTATTTCTTCCACTGGTCTCATTTTGGCAACCATGTTCTGCCCTAATACAAGAATATTCTATATGTAGAAGTGGATTATACCATTATAAAAGTGCATAAGACCATTGGATCAAGGTGGTTGGGTCCCATGAATAGGTTGGATACTCGTGGCTTTGTAGTCTTTAAAAGAAAGAACGGGAAAAGGTAAAGGAGACGAAAAGAAACTTACAATCTGGGAAGGGACTTGACCTGGAATGCGGAGGTAGCTGTAGATCTGTTCGCGATCCCAAAGCTCGTGGCCATGCAAGGCATAGCACTTGCAATCCATAATTCGTAAATCAGCTTCCTCTGTTTCAAAAGCCATATGATGACATATCATCTCAGCAAAGGCAGCAACTTGGATATCAGCACAACTCCAGCCTCCCACTCAGTCCTCATCCATCTCCTCAACGACCATTTTAAATGCTTCGACGTCATGGGCGAACCTACCCAAGAACAAGCCATCCGCCTCTCCCTTCAAATCCTTCCAAGTCCCCGGCCCCGCACTCCCTCCATAAAGGATCCTCACCTCTCCCTTCCTCCCCATCCCTTTTATCATATCCTTCAATTGCCTCATAACCGTCAGCACATGGTCCGCATTCGCCGGCTGCTTTGCTCCAATCGCCCATACGGGCTCGTAGGCAAATATCACGTCTACGTCCGGGCCCACTGCATTCAACACGCTTGCTACCTGCGGGCCACATTCTCTTATGGCGATCCCCACTCCCTCAGACACAATACTGCTCCTCCCCTTCTCCCCAATACACACCAACGGCACCAACTCATTCCTCACTGCGGCCTTCGCCTTGGCCGCCACCATCTCATTACCCTCCCTAAATGGCTCTTCTCTCCTCTCCGCATGCCCAAGCTCCACTATCGTACATCCCACCTGTTTCAACATCTTCGGACTAACTTCGCCTGTATGTGCACCGCTGTCGTCCCAATGGCAATTTTGGGCGCCCAGGAGAATTGATGATTTGGATAGGAGGGAAGAACAGGCCGGAAGGGCGGGGAAGGAAGGTATGAGGAAGAGGAGGTTGTGAGATTGTTGAATGAGGGAGGCAAGGGCGGTGGTGTAGGCCGTTGTCTGGGGGAGGTCGAAGTACATCTTTAGGGAGACGCCGAGAAGGCGTGGAGGGAGGGGAGATGGTAACGGAGCCATGACGCTTGATGGCGAGTAGTCAAGTGTGTCCGCGTTAGCAATTCAATCGATAACAATACAGAGCGCCTCAGCAGGTAGCTTGTCGATTTGGACACGCTGATGTCGATGCGGGACTTTTAGCCTAGCATGCCTACCTTATTAGGGCTGCCCCGCCAACGCCATAGCCCGGCAGACCTTCCAAATCCAACCCCACCTTCGACAAGTTTTGTTTGTTCTCAGACATCCGTCTGACCATCCAAGATCTCATTCCAATTCTTCTCAAACCATTTAGTTCCTTGAATCAGAATACTTGCCATGTCATCTGAAGGCCTTCGTATTGCCGTAGGTGGCGATGAGGCTGGCTTCTCCTACAAGAACATCATCAAAGCGGACCTCGAAAAAGACCCTCGAGTCTCCAAAGTCATCGATGTCGGCGTCGTTCATAACGAAGACGAGACCGCCTACCCGCACGTCGCTGTGGACGCTGCCAAGCTGATTATATCTGGCGACGCCGACCGCGCCCTCCTGATTTGTGGTACGGGTCTCGGCGTCGCCATCAGCGCGAACAAGGTCCCTGGTATAAGAGCAGTGACGGCACATGATAGTTTCAGTGTCGAGAGATCCGTGCTGAGCAATAATGCGCAGGTATTGTGTATGGGGCAGAGGGTTGTGGGGATTGAGTTGGCGAGAAGGCTGGCGAGGGAGTGGATGGGGTATACGTTTGATCCCGAGAGTGGGAGTGCGGCGAAGGTAAAGGTGATTAGTGAGTATGAAAAGAAGCATGCAAATGGTGAGGTTTGAGAGATGGGTGCTCGTTGTTGGGTATGAGACTGACCTTTGTGGTAGGTGTGAAATAAGAGGCTGGGGTGGCTTCCTTGTATGGAAAAAAGATTACAGCATTTCTGGAAGTTGTACATATGAGAAAAAGAAACCTGAGATTAGTTACTATTGGATGCTTCTTCGATCTATGATGACAACCAGGGGACACGACGAAGATTGAAGTATCCTTTGACATAGTCCGTTCTCTGTCTGTCTTTTACCATGCTTGTTCTTGATTTTAGCTCTTCTATAAGATAGTGTTTAATCTCATACCAGGCTCACCCGTGTCTGAAAGGCAGGCACAATGCTATCACGTGAACTATAATTCTCTATCTCGGGGTTATGGCAACGTCATTCTAGCTCCGTCGTCTTCTATCTGGCATTTTCAATCCCATCAAAATGCGCTATAATTGTATCTCAAATACCGGAAAAGAAAAGGACCCGTTCCCAGCACAATGCTTCTCATAAGCAGTCCACACCCCAGCCCTGCGTCAACTAGATCACTAATGGGCCTCATTGGCTTCAAGAAATATGCAATCGTTCTACCTCGACTGCGGCAAGCAAAATGGGTCAAACCTTAGTCCTTTCGAGATCGGCAGGCTCGATCGCAGTCTCATCTAGGTCCAAGGACAGTCCGAAATTCCCTCGTGCAGATCTCTTCCAGCGATGCGGTTATGGCTACGCATAAAATACTAGCTTTTCCATTTCATCACTAAGCTAGACTTGTAGAGAGTACTTAACAGATTCGTCATCAAGATTTTCGACTCGCGTATCTACATTTTCGCAAAGCTGCTCTCGTACTCGTGATGGCTTATTCAGGAATTCCGAATCCGAAGTTCGAGCCCTACCTGACGTTTAAATGCACTCATGATCCTGGGATAAAGATTTCCTTTCCGGCAAAGAAGACACTCGGTTCGAAGCATTTTCAGCCTATCGTTCGAATGTAGAGCCGAATCCCCGAACGAAGAATACGAACTCAGTCTCACTCAAGAGAACGTCTTTGACCAGAATCAAGATGATTGAATCCATCACGATGGATATTGCTCGAAGTCAACACAGACAGAATAATCAACATGGCAGCGGTCAGCAGTAAGTAAGCCAAGAGCAGTAGATGCGTGCATGAACAGTGCTACATCGTATGTTCAGTAATATCTACGTTTTATGTTTGTATGACACACCTCGGCCATGCACACGAACAAACCACAGAGCATGTTAATCACGAAAGATGAAAAGGAAAGAGTTGGCAGACCGAAGGTATAAAGACCGTTCCCTTGGCCGTTGAAAGCACAACACATCGCACATTATCTTCAACACTTTTCCAAATTCCCCATCTTTTGAAAAAAGCCAGAACCAGATTTTCTTAACCATGCAGCTCATCGCTATCTCCACGGTCCTCGCGACTTTAAGCCTGGGCGCTCTGGGCGCCGCCCTGCCCGAGGCCGCCAGTCTCAAGGCTCGAGCCAACGGCGGTGTCTATATGTGCACCGACGTAAACTTCTCAGGCCAATGCATCCATCTTTCCAATCCGTTTGGGGACTGTGGTATGTTTCCCTCTATTCAAACTCGCGACCCGACTGCGACAATCCCATGCCTGTTCAGTGTCTTTTCTAACCTTTAAACAGTCAACCTCGATTCAACTTACAATGATAAAGTCAGCGCTGTTGGGCCAGATGAGGGCAGTCTTTGCACCTTTAGCAAGTTTGTCGCCTTTGTAAAATTTGAGATTCGCAGTGGTACTGACTGAGAGCTGCGTTTCAGAGACTATGGATGCAGCGGAGCGGCCTACACTCTGGGATATCCCGGAGATTCAAACCTTTCCGACGGCGATGGGTCCTTCAACGACGCCATTAGCAGCTACTTCTGCAAAGCAGGATAGGCCTTGTGGACTGTGTACGGAAGGTGACGGTTGCACAGTAGGAGATGCATGAGGGTGGGATGGGAGTCGAAGAAATAATTAGAGACACCATGTATACCGGGAATTCAACATCATTTTGCAAAATTCAGAACACATTTATTTGGGTGAAAGAGGCGTCAGTCATTAAGTACTTAAAGTATTTCATTGATTTCTTGTTTTAGAGCACACTCGTTTGAAACGTATTAAGTCTTGTAGAGTGAGCAAAGCAGTGCAGAAAGTCCGTAAACGATAATCGGAGAGTCAGACAAGCCAGGTCAATTATCAGACTAAGTGACGATTTCGGTACGATAATTCAGTGTTGACCATGTTGATATGTGGCTTTGCCTGACTCTACTTATCGCACAAGCTTTGCAATTGAAGTGAAGTGTAACGATGGTAGTAACTCGCGAAAGCGATGAGTCCATTTGTTGATCTGAACGTGTTCATCGAGACTGGTTATTGTTAACTGGCGTTTTGCACTCTTCGATATGACATATCAAGTTCTAGCGCAGATTTTCATAGTTATCTATATGAAACGGGAAGCGAAGCGGTAAAATTTCACTCTAAATCACTTTGCCATAAAATTATCTACTTTACCTTAGTATTTTCAAAGCGTTCTATGAATCATCCTACCATGGATCTTGAAACCAGCAGAAAGCGGCGGAAAGCCAATTCAGGCCTTGTAGCAGACACCGATCCGCAGCTTGATGAAGATGCAAGTTCAAGTAACGCGCGGCTTGAAATTGATTCTACGAGGAGGTCTATCAGCCCTCCTGTGATGAGAAGACGCCAGCCAATCCAGAACTTACCTGAGAAAAAGCACGATCATATTGTTAATGAATCATCTTCCACTCCCTCGTCTTCTTCTCTAGAAAAACCAGTTTCGTCTTCTACAATCAAGATGATACCTTCACCAGTACAGCTTAGTTCGGTTGATGAACTTCCTACCTCTAGTAACATTGATACTGTAAGCCTCAAGGCTATCTTAGGCGATCCTCTCATCAAAGAATGCTGGCTCTTCAATTATCTCTTCGATGTCGATTTCGTAATGTGAGATACGACGCAGCGATGGAGGATCTACATTCGAGATATCTAATGCATTCTTAGGGCTCAATTCGACGAAGATATCCGAGATCTTGTTCAGGTGAAGATTATCCACGGCTCGTGGAAGAGAGAAGATTCAAACAAGATACGTATTGATGTAAGTGATCTCGCACATCTCCAATCCTGAGCATCATGGCAGAGACATTGTACCTTTTCATATTCCTATTATTTATTATTCAAAGTGAGACAACACGAAGCCAGAATCTTGGGGTCTGTAAGAACCTCGGGCGTCCGATCACCTGCATAGAACGTTCTGGTACACGATTAAGCTGTCTGATCTTCTGGGTTTAGGAAGCTGCAAATCGATACCCCAATGTCCGGGCCGTCACAGCTTACATGCCAGAGGCATATGGTACACATCATTCGAAAATGATCGTCATAACGCGCCATGATGATCAAGCTCAGTACGTTATTAGATGGAAATTCTTTATCTAGCGCTCTGCATCTTCAGCAGACTAAAATCTCGTCTAGAGTCGTCATAGTGACAGCCAACTTCATAGCTCAGGACTGGAGGATGTGTCAAGCAGTGTGGAGGTCTCCCTTACTCCCAACGATGATGAGCTCGGCTTCGGCATCAGGTCTACCAGCCCTTGGCACCGGCGCAAGATTCAAACATGACCTATTAGCATATCTTCGCTCCTATGGGACAGGAAAAACCGCAAGCTTGGTGACCCAACTTCGAAATCATGACTTTACCAGTATCAAAGCCGCGCTGGTGGCAAGCGTACCTAGCAAAATTAATCTGCGGGCCTCGGATCCGGAGACGGAGGATCTCTGGGGCTGGCCTAGCTTGAAGAGGATCCTTAGGAGTTTCCCAACTCGTTCTAGCAAGTCCCACATCGTTGTACAGATCTCTTCTGTCGCCAGCGTCGGAGAGAAATGGCTGGCCAACACGTTTTTCGACGCTCTGTCTACTTCAACCGATTCTAAAACCAGGCCGGCTTTCTCGGTAATCTTTCCAACAGCAGACGAAATCCGGAGGTCTTTGGATGGCTATTCGGCAGGTAACTCTATTCACATGAAAACCCAATCCGCAGCGCAAATCAAACAGCTCGATTACCTAAGACCATTGCTCTGCCATTGGGCGGGCGACGGTGTTAACCAAGACAATGCTACATTGTCTTCAACAGCCCCGGCCCTAGAAGCAGGTAGAAAACGAGCAGCGCCACATATCAAGACATATATACGCTTCACCGATGACTCCATGACGAATATTGACTGGGCTATGATGACATCAGCCAACTTATCTACGCAAGCATGGGGTGCAGCAACTAACGCATCTGGAGAGGTGAGAATTTGCAGCTATGAGATAGGGGTCATTGTCTGGCCGACTTTATGGGATGAAGGTATCACAAACAGTGTAGAGATGGTTCCAGTATTCAAGAAGGATACGCCAGACTTCGAAGACGGCAATCCCAACCAGATTGCGCAAGCAGCGAATTCAGAGTATGGGGGGATACAGGTTAATGATATGCGGGCCGAATCTAGCACAAAAACACGAGTTGGTTGGCGGATGCCGTATGATCTTCCACTGGTACCGTATGCAAAGGATGAGGTGCCTTGGTGTGCGACGGCACCTTGCGATGAGCCGGACTGGATGGGAAGAAGTTGGCCGGGGTTTGGATCTGGGTGATGTGGACATGCAGACGACAGATCAATTTTCACAAGCATTGAGCGTAAATCGATGCTAAGGATTTGTATTGACCTCCGGCCGTGCCCGTTTACTGCGAATAAAATACAGCTCTCCTAATTCACAAGTGTTCCGTCCCCCTCAAGCATTTCAGTCTTCTTCGAATCCTCGAAGCGTTTACCCTATAAATCTATCCCTCGAAACCAAGCTTCTCCTTCAACTCTCCCACCAACTTGACATACTGCTTCTGGGCATCTGCGGAGGAGAGCTTGTCTTTTTCGGCGACGTCCTTCCATGCGTTGTATTTGGCCTTGCCCTGATTCCCATTTCAGCACCGTCCTCTCTGCAGTGCATCTTACGTTGGCACCAAGATGGTAGTGCTTACTTTCAAATCAAACGCACCGGGCTTGTCCGCTTTGTCAAAGGATGGATCTTGGCAGCCTTGCTTGAAGAGGGCATAGAGCTAGATAATGGCCGTATTAGTATCAACCATGCGTATGACCGAAGCAATGGAAATACGGAGAGGCAGGCAGCCTCACCTTCAGGAGTTCGTCGTTGGTAGGCTTGGCCTTTAAGTTGCGGCTGTCCTTGATGGCTTGTTCAAAAGCGGGGGTTTTGGTGACCATGTTTGCAGTACTCGTCTTCTAAATTGAAAATGATTCTTTTCGATGTCCTTTCAGCTTTCAGGACTGAGATTGATCTATTATTGAATAGAGGGTTGCAGTGCGGTTGAGATCGTTTCAACACAACTGGCGGGCACGGCGGGGCAGAAGTCGGCGAGCCGCGGGGTAAGCCAGAGATTCTGCGCTAGCTACTGTAGGATGATGGGAGAGGCTTATTCTAAATACAGCCACACCCGTGACTTCAAACTCGCTCGGACGTTGTCACACATAAATCTTCTCAACTTTCTCAACTTCCTCTTCCATCAAGTCTCCAACCGCTATTTATTGTCACACCACACCCTATACATCTGCGAGGACGAGAGGGACCGGCGCATTCCGAGCTCATCGCAGGGAGAAACCTGACCAAGTTCATCCCCTTCATCGCCGATCACTCCACCGGTGGTCTACTCCGCCTAGCTACTGGTTCGAGTATGCAGGTACCATCAACAACTCACAAGACCCCATTCGTTTGAACGGCAATACGAGATGGTACGCGGATCGTTGCCTTTATTTGAAACTAATGCTGGTAACAGTTGCGAGCCTGATCACAAGCACCGTGTGATTCTTTGTTCCTCGACCACGCGTACCTGCGATGATGGCAGCAGGCGGGAAAATGCCGCCGCAACTGTTACATCCAGAAAGCAGTTATTTCTATTTTGCTTTCGTCTCTAGCTGATGACTGTCGGTGATTGGTACAGCAATGGCATCCTTCGTGTTCTTGATCCCTTGCGTATGACGAGCTATTCCACAGGGAAAGTCCTTGGTATTTGTGTTTCATCTCGAGAAATTCCAATTCACTATATAAAGAGCGCATCTCCTCAATTATAATCTCTCTCTACATCCTCCACTACAATCTCAATTCCCAAAATCTCCTTTTACCACTACAGACACCACCTTCGGCTTCCACCTCTCCCACCAACCGCCACCCCGACCAACCATGCACTTCACCCACCTTCTCCTCCTCCCGCTCCTCTCCATCCCCGCCCTCGCCTCTCCCCTCCTCCCCCGTTCAGTATGGACAATTCAATCCTTCACCCGCACCTGCGACGACGCAACCAACAACTGCGCCTACTCCTTCAAAATCAATACCAACGACGGCAGCGCCCCCACCGACTGCGCCTACGACGTTGTTGCACCACCGGGTGGCAAGGCCGAAACCCAGAGCTATAATAGTGTCGCGTGCGGGGCGTATATGATTGGGAGTACTTGGAGCGGGCAGTTTGGGCCTGGGCAGGGGTTTCAGACGCTGAGTGTTGTTACGGGAGGGTAAGTTTTCATCAAATGCCCCTTTATTTTCACCATCGGATATCATATCGTCTTACTAACTTATCAAACTCCACAAAGACAAATCATCTACCCCGCCTACAAAGACACCGAGCTCGTCAACGGCGCCGCCGTCTCCCCAGACAAGAGCTACAACCCGCAACCGCTTCCTCGAAACAAGTATGTCGCGCCTACTGCGCCGAACTAGGCGCGAGCCTAGAATAGGAGAAATCTCGGCGGTAGAAGGACAGCAACCGAGTTACCGTGATCAGGATTCAGGGAAATCCGTATCTCGATATAAAAGCCTGACTGTGTGAAATTTCTTGTTTGAGTTTGTGGTTGGAGATCTAGGGACAGGTGAAGATTCTTTTTTAAAAAAATGAGGCTCGAGCTTAATAATTCTTTCTTTTGAGCTACAAGTACATCAAACAAACCACTCTTTCACCCATATAATCCCGTATCCATGTTCGATCATTGTTAAAAGTCGCAAAAACACTTCCACACCCTCCATCCACCTTCCCACCTCCCCGAGATCTCCACAGACGTAGAAAACCCGTGTCCGACCTCAAAGAATTCATATCACTATCCTTGAGTAAACACCATCCAACTTACCCTGCGCTAGGACGTCGAGAGGGGGAGTGGAGAGGGAAGGGGAGATGAGGTTTACATGTGAATGAGATGGGATCTACCGATATTTATTCACTGATCTAACCGTCGACCCCCCCAAAACCAGATAGCCAGACTTACAACTCGCCTTCACCACCCCCTTCCCGCTTCGCCTTACCATCGCTTTGCTTCTTTTGCAAGTATCAGCTTCCCTGGTGTATCTTATTTTTGACTCTATTGGCGACTTCCTTCCTCAGAAAGCCGCCCTCGTCTCTGCTGATTTACTTCCTTACCAAGGCTTCGTGGTTTTCTTTATCTGTCCGTTCATTTACCTTCCTGTTTTTCACCGTCTTCTTTAACCTTCCTCTTTTCCACACTTGTGGACGTTGAGAGGGTGGTATGAAGCAGCGTTGGCTGTTGTTGTTGTTGTTGTTGTTGTTGTTGTTGTTGTTGTTGACCGTGGGTTGGAAGGGTTCTGGTTTTGTTGGATGATGGATAGGCGGTGTCACTAGAGATGATGCAGGGGATGATGGCAATGCACAAATCATGGTTGTCCGATTGCACCAATACACGAGTATGCGGTCGTGGAGTCTGCTGATTTCAGGAATGAACCTGGCGTTAAAGCCACGCACGCTAGGATCTCTCTTCAGGCCATACGTTGGGAGCACTGGCCTTAAAGCCGCTATTGGTTTTGTTATTGTTCATTCCCAAACAGCACTGTTACCCTGACTTCATTCTCTACATCTGGACCACGCTATTGCCTTAGTTAAGTCCTTATCCAACCATTGCAACGGCCTTTGGGGTTCAAGCCCTTCATATGCAAGACTGTTTTCGTGTCATGATGAATAGATGCTCTGAGTCTGTTCTCTGTTCCGATGCAGGGTAGTGACGGTACACTTGGATTTCATTGGCTTCCTTGAGTTCAAGCCATCTCCGAAAACTGTTCCTAAAGACCTGTTATAAGGTTTCAAGCTTCAGCTGTAAATGGACCACTCTCGTCAGAGGCTTCCTTGAAGCTTGTCAAATGGCTCACATCCCTATGTCCGTTCATTCCCGGTCACGAATGCAGCTCCCTGTCGATGGATTAAAGCGACGGGCGGTGTGGCAGCGGTTAGCTGAATGGTTTCCCGAGGTGCTTCAGAAGCACCAATGGTCGTTGATACCGTATGTACTACATACGTTATTCATTAGATACAGTATTTCGTAGGTGCAAAAGCCTTCCCCGCATTTAGAATGTCCCAGTACATACATGTACAGATGTAGTCTTAGTCTGGCATCGGGACGGACTTATTCCTCCTTTTGGGGGGTTGGAGTCTCTCAGTCTCTCAGCTCTGTGGATGAGAGGTGTTCCCGCTAATCTATTCGTGGACGCACTGTCGAGCATTTGGCTTGTTCAGGGTTAGTGCGTGCACAAGAGAATCAGCTGCAATCGTCCCACCACTTGCCGGTGACCTGTCACACGCATCAAAACGCATCAAACTTCAAAAGACTACCCACTCATCGTTCTTTGACTACCTCCCTATTACACCATGACCTCATTGTATTGCGATACTTGGACCATTACGGGCCGGTCCTGTCCCTCATCGTTCCTTGCGGAGCACCATCCTTTTCGAGTCTCTGGGCAGACTTGCACAAGTTAGAGTACTTTGGCCCTCAGGGAAGTCAGCAAGATGATTCGTCGCCACCAGGCCCCCAAGCTGTCGGCGAACAGGCCTGCCAATGCCCAAGCCACTCTCCGAAGAACTCCATCCTCCTCTTTGTCTCTCTGTTTTGTATTGCCTCGGTCCTTCTACGTCTCCACATCGCCTAGCTTATGGCGTGGGGAATTGTTGCTAGTGGGGGCCATATATAACACTTTTTAAGATCTTGACTTGAGGCAAACGGCTTTATCTCCCCCAGGTCCCGTTCAAGTTCAATACATTCCAAAGTTCTGCACTTATCCTCGTACACAGTCAAGAACAACCATGAAGGTCTCTCAATTAGCTTTCGGCCTACTGGCTGTTCCCATGACGGGTGTTGTCGCCTTTCCAGCTATCATGTATGAGGCCGCGGCCAAAGCGGCTGAATCTCAGACGAAGGAAAAGAGATGTCCATATGCCGATGCTCAGGTCAAGGAGGAGAGAGGCTGTCCGTTTGCTGAAACGAATGACAAGGCCAAAAGGGTCAACGGCATTGCCCCAGGGTTCAACGCTGCTGCACAACACATAGATACAACTGGCGCCCACGCCTTTGTCCCACCCTCGGCAACAGACCTGCGCGGTCCATGCCCTGGACTGAATGCCTTGGCAAATCACAACTATCTACCTCACGATGGCTGGGCGTCGATTACCCAATTCGTTAAGGCGACCAACTCTGGTATACCACATAGTCTTCTACTCGATTACCATATGAATACTTACTTAGTAAACAGTTTATGGCATGGGCCTTGACCTGGCCGGGTTCCTCGCGACATACGGTTCAGTCTTTGATGGCAATGGACTTGCATGGTCCATTGGCGGAGTAGACAACAACCTTCTTGAGGTCGGACCTTTGAATGGCTTGCTCGGCACTCCGGGGGGCATCACCAACTCTCACAACAAATATGAGAGCGACTCGTCGCCAGTGAAGGGAGACCTTTATCAGGTGTAAGTGGTCAAACTTGATGAACCAGTCAAGACTAGCTCTAACACCCTTTTCACAGCGGCAATGACTACTTGAACCAAATGTCTCAATTCACGGAACTCTACAATCTCCAGCCCAACGCAGCAACTGCAAACTACGACCTTGACGTACTCCTCCAATTCCGCAAATCCCGTTACCAGCAGTCGATCTCGCAGAACCCCTACTTCTTCTACGGGCCCTTCACCGGCATACTCGTCTCCCAAGCCGCCTTCACCTTCATTTACCGCTTCATGGGCAACAAATCCGCCGAAAACCCCGAGGGCGTCCTCAACCAAGAAGTGCTAAAGAGCTTCTTCGCCGTCACCGGCGAGCCTGGAAGCTTCACCTACAATCCAGGGTATGAGCGTATCCCCGACAACTGGTACAAGCGCGCCATCGGCGACGAGTACACTATCCCCTATTTCAACACTGACGTCCTCTACTACGCCTCCAAATTCCCCGAGATCCTCAGCATCGGCGGCAACACCGGCACAACAAACTCCTTTACCGGTCTCGACATTAGCAATCTCACCGGTGGGGTCTACAACGCCCAAACGCTCACACAAGGCAATAATCTGCAGTGTTTCGTGTATCAATTCCTCGCACAGGCGAGCCCGGATTTGCTCAATGGGATCTGGTTGAATCCGACTTCGGCGCTTTCGAAATTGAATGGAATACTTTCGTCCTTGACGTCGTCGCTGGCGTGTCCGCAATTGAAGAGTGTGGATCTGGCGCAGTTTAACCAGTACCCTGGGTACACGAGGAAATGAATGATTTTCTGCGGCGGTTTGTAGGTCCTGATCTCTTTCTAGTGTGTCCCTGTACATTCAAATCGGAAGCGGTTTACTGGCGACGATGACGGTACTAGGAACGAGGACGGGGACCCGTGATCCTTACACCTCCATTGATGATGGGCAAATTGTTTCTAACGTACTCGGATGAACAATGAAACCCCAGGATCACTACCGCTATCAGTCTCCTCCGCAATTCCCCCAATAACCCGTCCAGCCACTCAGCCTCTACAACCATCTCCTCACCTCCTCACCAAACTCAGTACCCCATACCTGCACCCCTCCTCCATCCTCCATTCTCCATCCCCAAAGTACATCCATCCCTCAAAACCCCCTCCATTTGTCATTCATCATCATCCTCATTCTCACTCTCATTCTCATTATTAATAGTATCAATAGCGCTGGTATCATCATTCTCATCACCATCGTCATCGTCATCCTCATCTTCATCCTCATCCTCATCCTCATCATCCTCATCCCCCCTAGCATAAATATTACCACTTCCATCAAACCACCCACCCCAAAAAAAACTCACTCAAACACCGATTGCAAAGGAAAAGAAGATTGCAATAAGCAAGGTTAGCAGCGAAGCTGAACGACTAGGCAATAAGAAATAGACACAGTGTCAACGGTTGGGTATCAACTGTGCGAGCAGATGGTTTGGTTAGGGGGGGGGGAAGGTGATAACGGTGAGAGTTTGGCAGGCTGGGTAGGGGGTTTGGTGGTGAGGCGTTGTGGGGCTGATGAGGTAGGTGGTGGAGGTGGTGGAGGTGGAGGTGGAGGGAGTGGATGGAGAGGGGGGAGTGGAAGGTGGTGGATTGGGATGGTATGGGCGTTGATATGGGAGAGATTGCGAGGGTTTGTGTGGGGGGCGAGAGAATGGGTAAGGGGGGTTATTGGTATTAGTGCAGTGTGTGTTTGAAGGGGTAGGATAGGGAGGGTTGAGCGGTAGTGATGGTTGAATTGGCTAGAGTTGATATGAGGCTGGTGAGATGTTTTGGAAAAAAATTGATTTGGTGTTTTACAGATATATCCAGTCAAAGAACTGTCGTTTGGCCTGACGTGCATGCCTTGGTATCTGTTCTGCGGGTTTTGGGTTTTGGTTTTTTTGGATAAATTTGATGGACTTGTTGAGAGTGCAGGTGATGAAAAACAAACGAAGCAGTCTTCTTTGCGACGTTCCGAGGATGACTGAGGAAGGGTACATACGGTATGCGATGAGCCAGTTGTGACTTTGGAGATTGGATTGGTAGGGAGTCATGTAGGTAGGTAGATAGATGGGTAGGTAGGTGGGTAGGTAGGTGGGTAGGTAGGTACTGTAGGTGAGCATGTAGAATGACGAGTAGATAGAAAGCCATGTAGTTAATTTATGAATATGAATCTTGACGACTTCGTCGGATGTCTCTATTGAATTATCGTTTCATCTTTATTTACATTCAAAATTCTACATTCAAAATTCAAAATTCAAGATTCATACGTAACTCAAAATAGTTATAACCCTAAGGTCGATTTGGCGCATCGTACGTATAGTCTGTGCGCACCTCCTCTCTACCACGATTCCTACAGCCATAATACGTCAAAATGGTTGATGAACGCCAGCTTCACCACACACCTATGTTTAGTAGTCCTCCTCCGAGCGAATCCCAGCCAAATGCCCTCAATAAGGAGCACAGTAGGCCTCGAAGAAGCCGGGCCAATGGGTGGTATCGAGGGTAGCAAAACTCCACACCTAGGAGATCAACTTCTCTCTGTTAGGCGCAAGACACTTGTGCCGCAGCGACTCCGAAGCGCAACTACAGAAGGGGCACCGTAGTCGCGAAGCCAAATGCATTGCGGCGTGACTGATTTACTGCGTAACAGGCTCATAGCATTGCTGTATCCCCCCAGAAGTCAGCGGTACTACCGTCTCTCCACTGCTGATTCTCCATCTAAGAACAACATCTATTAGGCTCAAACAAAAATTGAAATATCTCTCACCTCTGCCGCGATCCTCTTGTCTTGCCGGCTATGCGCTGCCATCATGTCTGCACTCATCCGACATTTTCGCCTGCTGTTGAGCGCAATTAAGGAGGATACTTCTTACTGGAATTCCTGACTTCAGAACAACCTATCACTTTCCCAACTCAGGTCGTGAATATGGTGGCCCTTTCACTATTCGCTCCTATCCTTTTGAATGGCTCTCTCATGGCTCCTCCCGTTACGGAAGGGTTCTGTCATTCTTTCTACGGACATTGGCCAGAAAGCCGAGACTGCGTTAGAGCAATAGAAAAACTCGCAGAAGGTCCGCGCAGTGTACCATACACCGTCGACGGGGACTCCGGTCCGCATAACTTACCGCTGCACGTTCAATCAGGTCCGTGTTATCGATACAACTATCGAGCCACTCTTAACCTTACACTCCAGGCGAGTGTATGATTCAAGTCGAGATGGCCGGCCCGCGCTACCCTCGCACCATCAATCTCGCTCCCCAAGATGTCATAACCATGGCAAATCGGATCCTTGGAACCTGTGTCGAAAGAGGCGGGTACTATGGCGGATTCGTGGCGTTGGACATGTCCGTCTTGAAAGCTTGGGTCGTTGCTGAAGAGACCAAGCTAGATGATCCTTACAGTGAAATCTATCCGTCTATCAGGATATAAACGGCATAGATCTGACGTTTCCGTCTTAGCAACATCCACGTCCTTCCTGACTGTCACAGTGTCAAACGTCGTTCCAGACTGGCTCCAAGCAGGCAACTTCGACCCACACATAGCATGGCTACTTGCGCAAGCCGACCTCACAGCTAGTTCGGGAGCATTTCTGCCGCGCATGAAGGCCGAGTTGCGTCGGCGTGGTAACAGATTCTTGGCTCAATCAGAAATGATGCGACCAAGGGGACAACGTATACCTTGGTGGAGGAATCCGGGTGTGGGCAATACCAATGGAACAAATGACGGTGGAAATATGTAGGATGGCGGCTATTCTTTCGCAAGGGGTGGTGGACAATAGCGCAGACACTGCAAGGAAGAGGCTGGTATGAGCGACAGCTTGCGCTGTTTCTCAACACGGTCTATGTCCCATCTGAAAGGCTTGTCCCAAGAGCTCCGGAACACAATATCAAGTAGAGGAAAGCGATAAAACGTAGAGGTCACCCTTTATGAGAAGGTCCGACCAGGATTGGAAAAAAAGTTTGGCGGAAGCTCACGATATTGTGATATATTCCAAGGCAGGGTTGGCCTCTACAACTGCTTAGACTGTTCAGTTCAATGTGGCCGTGCAGTTGCTTGATAATCTTGCAATATACCGATCGCGCGCTCGTTGGCAAACCAATTCGTTGTCTGCGCGCTGCAAGCCCGCTTTATTCATCTGCATCTGCGAAGTTTCCCTTTTCATTCGCATCAACACCATCGATCCTCGGTGTCTCCTCAACGATTGATCTCATTCGTTGTAGGGCGAAACCTTTGTAGTGTTCCTTGGGATGACTTCTTGCCCAGTACCGTGTGGTCAAGTGGTAAGAAGCACCACCCTAGTCCTGGGCTTCATCGTCCAATCCTCACCTAAAGTCTAACAGCTCCCTTTACAAGCCATCTGTCTCCTCCAAACCATCGTCGTCACTGATCATCAGAGCAGTAAATGTGATTGATCCCATCACGCATGAACCCATAGCGGTTTGAATTTTACGTGTCTGTCGATACCTTCCACCTTGTCATGGTCGTGCATCTTTAGCCTCCAAGCACCTGATTGTAGCTCGTTGCGTTCGCAGGATTCTCCGTTAGATCTAGGGTTCAGCCTTATCGGCCGAACGTGATTATAGCTTCTTGATTTGCGTGTGTACGCATCAAGATAAGTAATTCCTCGTCACGAAACGTCATGTGCGCTTCGATGTACACTATTACACGAACAGTGGATTCGATGCTATGAAAATGAAGTTTGGCCAACCCCAGGCAGCGAATGCCCCTGCAGCAGCTGTGCCGCGCAGGATGACTGTAATGTTCAAGCCATAAGGTAAACTTCAATCTACCTTCTCACATACCACCCTCATTCAACATGCCTAAACCAATCTTCGTCCTCCTCCACGGTGCCTGGCACACCCCCGCCTGCTACAACCCCATCAAATCCTTCTTATCCACCCACGGCTATACCAGCATCTGCCCCTGCCTCCCCTCTGTCGCTTTCGCCCCGCCGCCTAATCCCTTGGAAGAAGATATCAGGACCATCCGCTCTACGGTTCTAGATCTCGTCGCCGAGAACGACGTGGTTGTGGTCATGCATTCCTACAGCGGGATACCGGGGGGCTCGGCACTGGAGGGATTGGACCAAGAGAGTTGCAAGGGGAGGAGGATAAAAGGGGGTGTGATAAGGTTGGTGTATGTGATGGCGTGGATGGTGGACGAGGGCTATGTACATTCAGCCGGCAGGAGGATTGATAATACTTCTGGGGCTATAGTGGTGGATGGGGAGGTTTGTAACTCATCTGCTATCCTCTCTGACCGATACGAGTACCTACTGCCTTCTCATAGGCCGGCACAATGGCCATCACACCCGCAGCAGCCAAATCTCTCTTCTACCAAGACCTCTCCGAGTCCGAGGCCGCCCACTGGACTTCCCTGCTCCTCCCACAAAGCATCGCAGTCTTCCGAGGCACGACCAGCCACGCGGCGTGGCGACACATACCCACAACGTACGTGTTTTGCGAGGATGATACGCCTGAGATGATGGCGACTGCAGAACAGTTGATTGAGAAGGTGAAGATGACGGAGGGAAACAGGCTGGAGAAAGTGATTAGGAGGGATGTGGGACATTGTCCGATGTTGAGCCAGCCGGAGTGGTTGGTGGGGGTTTTGAGGGAGGGTATGGAGCGTGGGAACATATCACCTGTATGAAACTTTGCCATGTTGAGGTTTTCTGATGCTAGATAGCGTCGACTCCACATGCTCAATTCCTTGAGGGCTGGATGCCATGCGAGAGAAATATCTCCGAAGCCGCATTGTCAAGTTACCGATAGAGCAAAAGATAAGCACTTGTCACCACGCCAATCCAATGATTTCACCATCGGCCTCCTAAGTTCTTCCTCCACAAAAACTTCATTCCTTGCTTTTTTGTGCTTAACTTTCCAGAGGAGCGAAAGCCACTCCTAACGAAGACGACTTCCCTGCTCAGGAACGTGCTCTCCACTATATACCACTTCATTCCATGACGCCGACCATGATCTACAACCATACCAACAATCATGGCTGTTTATAAACAGTTCAATCGTCATCAGAGTTACCAGTCCAGGAGGTTCAGCCTACTTGAGCACAGAGCGACCATCTTGTCCTGTCCATGGTTTCGTTCTCTAGGGTGGAAAGTTCGGAATCTTGAATCCCTCACGATGTTCCTGCGGGAAATAGCAAGCATCGTATATAGACCCAACAATGCTCGCAGGTGGAAGGTAGAAAAAACCCCTCCAATGTTTCCGTCTCTCTTTCGTCATCGTTCCATTATTTTCCAACCGCTTTGTTACAGTAAATCTTCAATTCGTTGGCCACCCCCTTCGACGACCGTTCTTATGGTTGGAAGTCCCGCACCCTCGTCTCCTTCTGCTCTGCGACCACCGCCGCACTGACCGAATTTTCGGGGTCGTCGACTGGTGAGTTGGAGGTAGATCTTCACGCTCGCCTTTACGAGGATACATTCTCCGGATTCGACATAGTGACTCCTCGCCTTATTTCCCATTACCTTTCCTGGACCGTCTATGCACTTGTGTGGTAGAGGAATCCAGCGGGAAATCTGGAGCGTGGCTGGTGGGTCCCGGGTTTTGGATATGCTCTTTTGCACCGTTGTCTGAACGTTCACGTCAGAAGAACCTCCCCCAAGAGTGCCGACGAATCGAATACCAGTACACTCAAAGCGAGCATGAGATTTGTAAAGAGTTACCCAAGGCGTCAAAAAGATTCAGGGCGTCTCTTGAAAATATAAAGCTTATCTATCAATCAACGACAAGATTCAGGGCGTCTCTTGAAAATATAAAGCTTATCTAATCAATTAACGACAAGATTCTCCAGAGTCCTTTGGAAAAGTCACGCGCCAAGAGGGGGGCATGGGATTACGAGAAGCCCAAAGCCACAGACTGGGAAAGGTTGAGCAACCCTAGCAGGCAGGCAGGATCGGTTGGCGGAAGAAAGGAGGCCGGAATTAGCGATTCGGGGATGGGGGGTGGATGTTTGAGGATTTTCTTGGAGGGTGGATTGTATTGTGCTGAAGTGGGAGGGGTGGGGTGGGGGAAGAAAGGAGAAAGAAGAGGAAGAGGAAGAAAGAAGAGGAAGAAAGAGAGGAAGAGGAAGAGGAAGGAAGAAGGAAGAGGAAGAGGAAGAAGTAGAAAGAACACGAAGAAGAGGAAGAAGAAGGAGAAGAAGAAGAAGAAGTAGAAAATGTAATTGTTACTTTTAGCTTCGAGGCCATAGGCTGCCGGTTTCGAAAGTCCCAATATCTCAAACCCAAACAAACCCTCATCATCATCACTCAAAGATTCATTTTCCCCTCACAACAGGAAATTAACGCGCATACATATGATGGTGGGACGTTTACCATTTCACTTTCACCATCGCTCTTCCCGCTCATGAAATCGACGGCTTCAGCGAATTAATCATTAGAGTGCCCAAATTATCTACTACAGTACTCCCCAAGCACCGAAATCATTAAGAAGTTTCCAGCCTTTTTCTAATCTGTACATGTACATGTACAGTAAGTAACCTGCTGCTCCGTCGAGCGAGCCACTTTTTGTCTTTCTGCGCTAGAAGTGCAATCAGAAAGATTCAATTGTTGTACAGTATTTACAAACGGCCCTTTACCTCCCCATTCAGAGATATGTAGGTCGATCAAGGCTTACTCAACTGCTCCTTCCTGAAGAAGGTGAAAAAGCCTGTATAAAGGTTAGCCCGGAAGTCCACTAGCCCAACGCGCAAAAAGGGGGATTTATTCTTACCAACACAAATCAGCAGCTGGAAAATCAACCCGACCCAAAACCACGCCTTCCCCAATCCGTCCGAGAACCCAGCGCTGAAATCCGGAAACACGTCCCCAGGCCCAATTTTGTTCGGTGCCGTCGCTCGGGCCAGAATTGTAGCGATAGACCCGAGCACTTGCGCCGCGATCAGCGTAAAGGCAATGTGGATTCTTGTCAGCGTCTGCAGCAAGATCATGCCGAAGCCGACGCCCTGAAGCGCGTCGAGTACTCCAAGCCAAAGCCAGAGACTCCTACCCACGAGCGCGCTGGCCACTGGGCCGCCTGCCCAGGGGACGTATTGCCCGATGTTGGAGATTCCCCAAAGTATCTGGCACCAGCGCGGGGCGCCCAAGCCGATGGCAAAGACGGGTAGGATCCAGCTGTGGTCTTTTGAGAGGATGCCGAAGAGCCAGAGGAAGGCGGCCCAGACGAAGACGAAGAAGAGGATGATGAGCAAGACGATCTGCCATGCTTTGGCGTGGTTCGAGCTCCATAGGTAGCCCCAATTGCGACCATAAGGAGCGCTGAGCCAGTAGTTCTGTATGAGTACCGTCACGAAGAACCATAGGATGATCTTTCGCCGGCCGATCGAGCTGTAGAAAGACGGAACGGCGCCGGGGGCTTGGCGATAGTAAGAGGGGAGACCAGCGAAGAGGATGAGGCCGATAGCCCACAGCATAAACGCGATGGGAATTGTAATCGCAGTCATTACCCAGGAGTTCACGACCGGGTTAGCCTGAGTGATGCCACTGGCGGTGGCCTTGGTGAGAACAGAGCCCCAGTACCAAAGGGCGACGACGTAAGCTTGTTGGGTCCCTTGGATAACGCAGGCACGGTAAACCCATGCTTTGACGGGGGCACCACCTGATAAAGTTTAGCCTTACTGCTTTGGAGAGGATAATGTGGAGAAAGATCTAACCTTCGTCTCCGAAATTCAAAGCAAAGAAGATAGATCCACTGGAAGAGGCTACCGCATACATGGCCGTAGCAATATTCTGAACCCATCCTCTTCCACTCGCACTGTTCGCAAAGTGCGCCATGCCAATGAGGAAGAACTGAACAGCTATTAGCATTGTCTTCCCTTTCACGCGATGAGCCCCAACTTACCGCTGCGCCATATGCCAGGAAAGGAAGACTAAGGACATAGATCGATTTGAATGACCTAAAGCAAAACCACCACATGATCGACGTGACTAGGTAGATCGACGCAATGACATAGAGCTTTTCAGCCGTTTGTCCAACGGTGCCTGTCAACAGAGTGATTTGGTAGGAATTTGCCGCAATGATCTGGCCGAAAGCAAGGAAAAAGGAATACACAGGCCAATCACCAATACGCATCTGCATCCACTTTTTCAGGCCCGTCGGCGGTTTGTAATCTTCACCAAGTAGGAATTGGTCGTCTATCGATCCCTCTTTGTCACCGTCGTAGTGGCCCATCTCAAGATTGTCGTTGAAGATCGAGCCGGGTGGACTGTGCGCTCGACTCTTTGTAAACAATGAGGGCGCGGGACTGGCTTGTCCGCTGGTCTGTCTACTGTGCCCTGGAGTCCGTCCGAGCCTAGCATCTCGAAAACGGTCGAACCACTTCTTCTCACTTTTGACGAGGTAATCTTCAATGCAGAGAGGGCCTTCAGAGCTCTTGCCATCAAGTGCCTTCAAGCGCTCTTCGAAAGCTTTGTAGTACTCGCCCGTACTGTCCGTGAAGAACGGATCCACCTTTTGTAGTTTGAAATCTTTCTTGTCTCCAACTACTGAGTTGAGACTAAGCATCGAATGGCTACTAAGACGTTCGTTCCTACCATCTTGCGCAAACGCTGCTGAGGGAGGCAACAGTGCATCTTCAGGCCCAAATGGCGTTCTGGGAGAGGCAGGCATTGAAGCGAGTGAGAGATTAGGTGTATTAAAGGGTGACGAGAGTGAAGGGGGCGGCTGATGGAAATCAGAATTGACACTAAATGTAACGTGACGTGGCGAAAGGAAATCCTCGTTTAGCTGTGGTAGTGGTGGCGTTGACGTCGCCTCCACCATTTGGTCCCTGCGCTGCATAATCTTCGCTTGTTCCGGGGTCATGGTATATTCGTCCTCATCATATTGATCATATATGTCATTTATCTCATCGCCACTTTCTTCCTCAACATCGGTAACTGCCATGCCGTGGTAATGCAAGTTAGGGCTTGGAGGTCCAACCTTGAATCCAGTTTGTGTGGGTTCTGGAATTCCAGGCGCTGCGGGGGCAGACAAACCGCTTGGGGACCCTGGGCGAGATTTGCTTCTAGTTGATCTCTGCATGCGCTTCCGACCTCTTGGTTTTACTTCTGGCACGTGACCTGGGCCAGACTTGACGCCCAGCGAAAGTGTACGCTGAACTCCTTTACTATTCGGCAAGGGAGGAACGTCATGGTCGCGCACTGGACTTGATGCTCTGCTGGTGGCGGCACTACCCGGCCTTGACTTCATCCAACTACTCAACCGGTTGAGATTACCGTAACTAGGAGTTCTGGATCCTGCTAGAGGTGCAGCCAAGGTTGAGTAGCTGCTATTTCGCGAATGAGCTGCCAGAGGAGTCGAAATGCCGCTGGGCGTATTGTAGCCGGATGCCGAGGGTGTGAGAGGATGATGAGTATGAGATTTGGAGGCTTCTTTCTGGTGTATCTTGATCGCAGTTGACTGCAATATCTCAAGATCCTCCACCCATTGTGCAACTGGGAAACGCTGTTTGGCCGATCTGGCTCGCATCATAGCTCTTGTCTCGGGTTTCGATGCTAGTGCACTCTCAATGGCCATCTTAAACTGATGGATGAGATGCGTAGTCGTTGTACTCTCGACGGTATACCACCACCCAGGCATCTGACCTAGGCCGCCGACCCTGGCTCCAATTCCCAACGCACCTTTTCTGCCAAATTCTACAGCCACCAAGCCAAATGGCTCATCTCTCGATGGAATTAGAGCGAATTCGGCTCCACTAAAGATGTAAGGTGGTAGAGCAGTAAATTCGGGCTTCGAGAAGACCCTGCCCGGGTATATCTTCATCATCTTTTCTAGCTTGAGAGCTGCAAATTTACCATAAAGATCGATAACGGGGCCGATACACATCAATTGAACATCCGGATGTTCTTCGAGTATCGATGGAAACACGTCAGCAATCAAATCAACGCCTTTTTGGTTCGACCAACGGCCAACAAACACGAGAAGATCTGCCTTTGGGTTCTGGATTAAGCCGGCCCATTCCTGTGCTTGCCGTTTGAGCTCTCCTCGACCAGCTTCCATATCTGCATCCACATGAATGTCTTCTTCTTTCGGTAGTTGCTTGTTCCATTCTCCAGTGTCCGAAGGGTCAGGATTAGGTAGATTTCCGACCTTCTTCAGGCCCCAGAAGATAGGATAGCGAGCATAGCTTCGCTTGCCGTATTTCTTACTCACACCTACTGCTCCAAAGCCTTGTTGATGGACACGAAGATAGGAGGCACCTGCGTGCAAAAGGTTGAAGACTTCGCCAAATTGGACATACTTTCCAGCAGTTTCAGGGGAGAGGTTGTAGACTTTGCAAACCTCTTCGACCTCCTTGGGAGTACGCATAGGCCATAAGCCTTGAAACTCAGCGTTGTGGAGTGATAAACAGGTCGGGATTGTTGATGGCAGCAAGTGGATGGGCGCTACAGCACCGTGGTAGTCATTAATATGATACAGATCCACCGGAAATCTCTTCAACGTAAGCGCTATACACTGATTCCAGGCGCTGTAGTAGATGGCCGAATCGAGATCGTCCATCCTTGGTGGGTAAGGCTCACTCTTGGTCTGAGCCCTGAAAACAGGGGCATCCAGGAGGACATAAGTGATGTTCCTCAGAGTATGGTACTGCACTTGGATTTCATACGGATTGTTCAAGATAGTGACTGACATGGGCTCAACACGTTCATCTTCCGGGTAGTCGACGCCTCCGACGCAAGGTACAACCCAGATCAAATCCTGATGACCTAGGTTCTTGCCCATGAGCTGAGCCATGACACCCAGGCCTCCAATTTTGATCTTGATCGCCCAATCTTCTATGTCGTACTCCATTGTGGCTATCAAGACTGTCCGGCGTGACCCTCCCATGCTTCCAGCTAGCGCGGATTTGGACTGCATCATGCCGGATCGGTTTCCGAGCTTCATGAGCGGATTTCTACTCTCCGGGCTCTCCTCCATGGAATGCTTCTTGAATTTACGGCGGATAGCAAGCGGGATAATGGCCTTCTTGTCGCTGATCCCGGTCTGATTGAACTTTACCTGATAAAATGACTTCATGAACGCCCAGATACCGAAAGCTCCGGTAAGCACAGGAACGAACCAAAGTAAGAAGTACAACACCATTTGTTGCCATCGTGAACCCACTGGAATCAGACTGAACCTATAGGTACCGTCGTCAAGGGAGAAACGCCAGGCAAGATATGGGGGTGGGGGGTTTTCCGTGATGTTGAGCACCACCGACGAGAGAGAAGAGGGTGGTAGCCGATCGAGAACCGAATCTCCATCGATATCCCCCAGTACCCCCGTTTGGTCAGGTTGGCCATCAGGATTCATCCCCCAAACATTCACTTGCGCAATTGCAGGCCACTCGGTCATGAAATTAAACTTCCATAGTCCGTCACTATTATCAAGAACAATCTCGTTGTCAAGGCCAGCATCAAACCCAAATTGATTGTACGGCCCTTGCCAGAAAAGATGAGGGAATCGTCGCGGCTGAAGGTTTTGCCTACCTAGATCAGCGTGTTGTACATGATCACTACTGCCGGTCATGCGGCTATGATATTCGACAATCACATGCTGATCTGACCACTCTTGACGTTTCGTTCCTGTCCACGACTGCTTGTCCAGTGTCGTGTTGCCTCCGTTGTAAGGCAACCAGTCCGAATAAGACGAACCCCAATTCAAAGAATAGCGGAATACGTCTGCCCCAGCCGCCTTGTGTGACAACACAAGAGCTCCAGAACTATCTTGGTGAAGAAGCGCTTTAGTGTAGTTGGCTGTCCGAGGAAACACCATGGGGTTGTCTGGTTGACCGATGCGAAGGAGGAAATGGTCCACAGCCTGTGAAACTTTGTTAGATATTCAGGATTGACTTACAAGGGACTGGAAGGTTACCCCTGTGAAACTCTTATTATCCGATGTAGTAACGTTGTTCAGTGTCAATCGATGTACTCCGTTAGACACATTGACCAAATTCGCGCTCCACGTCCACGAAGTTGCAATGGCTCCCACAAGGGGCGCGGTGACGGTTGTCGTAGAGTTCTGGCACTTCACACTATTCTCATCAATTGCTGGGGTTATCAAGTTCTCCGTAGTGGAGTTGATCGTTAGTGTATGCGTTATGGTCTTGCAGTCCATTTCTTGGGAAAAGTGAACCTCGATTGGGACAGTCTCTTGCAAACCAGGCGCAACATTAGACAACACTCGAGCGTCATGGCCAGGGACAAATCCGGTGATCATGGGTCTTGGTAATACAAATTTGTTCTTTGGAACATACGCCTTAAACTCCCATGGGCTCAGGGTTATGTTATCAAGGCATCCACTAAAGTTAGTTGAACCTTCCAGTCCAAGTTTTGTCGCAGATGCCTTGAGAGTGACCTCGTCGTATGGATAGAAGAGATTTTTGACGGTCATCCCTGCATCAAAAGGTGCAATAAGTGCAGTTGTATTTTTAGTGTCGTTATTCGAGCAATCAAATTGGTAGTCGATCGTTTGGTTCTCGTTTGTGTATACAAACCAGACAGATTGGTTACCTTGACCCTTGCCAGAAAGATCTTGCAAGTCCCATCGGTTTCGAAGAGTACTCCACACCCCGGTCTCTGTTGGCACACCTTCGCTACCAGGCATGTATACATTGTGTGTCTGATTGGACAGGTGTTGAAGGAACCATCCATCATTGAGAACGGGATAATTCTCGCGCATTTGATACATGCTTTTGATAATGTTACGAACGGGATTTGCGGGATCACGGTGGTCTCGGCTTACCCAGTCGTCATGGCAGGCATGCAAAGCCGACTCGACAGGGAAATTGTAGAATTGGGCCGAAGTTAAGTTGTAGCAACCTATTGTGTAGCCTGATCAGTACTAATACGCTGTCTAGGGGTTTGCGCGAAAGGGAAGTCAATACCATGAGTCTGCCAAGCGGTGGACGAAGACATGGGCTGTCTGCCAAAGATATAATTGCCGGCGGTATTGTCCAGGACATAGAAAGCTTGCTCTTCACCCCATAGCAAAAGTGGTATACCAGGCATGTGTAGAGTGGTAATGAACAAGCCAAGGAGCATCTTCTCTGTGCCGTGAGATATAGCTGGCCACCTAAAGACGTCCTGATTTGTTACGCCATACATCGTTAAGCAAGTTAGCACAAGACAGGATTGATCGAAAACAGGAAGCATTAAGAAGCTGTGTTACGCTTCAACTTACATGTCTCGGATCAAAGCCTTTGGGACCACCAGGATTTGGATTCACAAGATCATTGGTCCGCAACATAGTGTTCCTGGTTACCAAGGTTAGCTTACCCATCGCAACAAACAGCATGCAGCACATTGGATAGATGGTACTTACCATGCGTCCACCCAATTAAGCGGAGCGTCGTAACCCGATGCCAAATTTCCATCCATTCCCAAAAACCGGGTGAGCGAGCGATAGATGGTGTAATGAAATGCAGCTGCATCTAGCGCATTCTCCCCTGGATCTCGGAGGAAGTACTTTGGATCAGACTTGTTTGTCAATTTGATGGCGTCGACCTGATTTTCTGGTAGCATATCTGGCTGTCTACCTCTTCCAAGATATATTGATCCAAAAGTGTTGCCGCCTGTGATTTCGCCAGGCATGAAGAAATTCTCTTTGCCATGATCACGAGCGCACTGCCTGATATACCTCCCAAAGGCGGCTTGCGCGTCGACGGTGACTTGAGTTGCTTTATCAAAGCGAAAACCATCAATGTCAAGTTGCTAAACCATGATATTAGCTAGTGTTGCATGTGAAGCGCACAGAATAATCTTCAAAAACAACAAATTTACTTACCGCAATCATGATACAAGAATGGCGTTGAATCCGCTCCCGGACTGAAGGTACCCACTCTCGCAGACGATCTTGCACAGAAGCGAATTTGGCCAGCTACTCAAGAACATCAGCCTCGATCTGGAACAGATTTCTACGCATTCTACCTGTCTCTGCCAGTCGGGGAAAACACCAAAAGCCTCGATATCGCCAAATTGATCGAAATCAGAATCATAACAGCCTTGGAGTTCGCTGTTGACCACATCATCAACGGGAAAACCAGTCTCATTCCAAAACCGAGGGTATGCACATGTCTCGTTGTATGTGTTTCCAATGTTGAAGTCCATATACCTCCGATCAGTCTTCCACTGGACTTGGTGCTCCTTGACCGAGAAAGGCGTAGTGGTGTTTAGATACCCGTTGAAGCCGATGAGGTCGCCCATAGTCGCCATTGTGTTGTCCATCACCACGTACATGCCACGTTTGTGAATCTCCGTGACCGCATTCCTCCAGTCCTCGATGTTTCCAAAGTGATGATCCTAATGACGTCGTCAACAAGGACGCACATCTATCTTACCGATAGCGAAGCTTACCAGTAGGGTCAAGTCGACCGGTGAATAGCCATCACTGGCCCATGGAAGGTTGATAAAGGCGCTTCCCGCGAGATAGAGCCCTTTAATGCCAATCGATTGTATGTAGTCCAAGCTATCAACAAAGCCCTGTAGGTCCCCCCCATGCCTAAGCTGGTTCGCCATGTGATCGACTTCCTGTAACGGATCAGTATACACATATGTTTTCGTATTTACCGTCACTTACGAAGTGCGTGCCATTGGCGTTGTCGTTGGCAGGATCGCCGTTGACATATCTATCGAGAAAGACGGTATAGAAAGGAAACCGCCAATTCGGCGGCGAGGGATGATATGTATGGTTCTTCCAATTACCCCAGTAGTCCAACGGTGAGACCGCGGTGGTGTTCTCGTTCAAATTGAAGCCGACCTGTGCTGGATCATAGCGAAGTGCTTGGCTTGATACCACGAACGTTAGAAGTGAGATGCCCACCAAGGCGCCCCACATATTCTCGTGCGGGCAGAGCCGGCAGCCTCCCCAAATATCATGCAGGGAGGGATCCAGCACCAGTGTGGAAGGAAAGGGAACTGCTGCACCCCCGAAAGTATCCGACAGATTAGTAGATTGTTGATAGCATTAGTTGAATAGAGAGAGTGTCCAAAATGAGTGACGCCAATGAACGAATGTAGATTGCACAAGAGAATGGAAAGAATATTGAAAGATAAACAGGAATCTAGGAAGTCAGAGGTTTGGTTCAGCCGAAGGAGTGAATGTTTACGTGAACTTTCCGAGCCCCACGACATTGCACCATCCGGACTCAGACCCATCCTTTGTCAGCTCGCCAACACTGGCGCAGCCTTATTGACTTCTTGCCAGTTCATAGACCGGCGTGGCCAGTATGATTACCATGTCTGAAAATAGCCCCAACGTGATATCAGTTGTGGCGCCACGGGGGCTACATCCGCCATGGCCGCCCACCCAGCAAGCAAGGAAAAATGGAGATATTCAATCGAGCAAAGTAGTTAGACTTGGGCCTAGAGGCGCCAGAGCAGAACATAGCGGCATCTCAGTGAGCAGGACCGCTGCCGGTTTAAGAAAAATCTACGCGGGAAAACCAGGTATCGGTAGACACCGAAATGAACTGTGGGTCTGAATTAGGCAACAAGTGACTGCGAACGTGAGACGCTGGGGTCGAATGCGGAAAAGATTGTGAAAAACGTTTGTGACAGGCTTTTCGTCGGCCCCTGCAAGGCTGTTGTGAACTTGTGATGTTGTGTGTTGTGCCAGGAACCAGAAGTGGATACTCATCTCACACAAGACGAGCTAAGCGACAACGGAAGGATGCAGCATGCATGCTTTGGTGCGCACCGTGCTTGTAGCAAAGCCTCGTGTACCACCCAGGATAGGGGACCCAGTTATCCGGAGGTTCTTAGTCGCTGATCAGTAAACGAGCCTTTGATAAGCCATGCTTGGGAGTTGGGAGTTGGGAACATGTGGGTGATATTGGTAGGGAAAGGCTACCGCAGTACGGAAGTAGTATGTAGATACGTGTGTTCGAGTAGTGTCGAGTAATCACGAACAACATTTCTGCATACGATCCACAACAAGATGTATCCGTTTCGTGCCGGCCCCTTTCCAATACATCACGCCAGCTTATCGTCTGCGACACGCAGGGCCAGTAGTGATGCATTGTTTGCAGTGTGGATTGCAGCAGGCTGAAAGAAGAGCGAGACACGTTGACGTCGAAGTCGAAGTGGGGGTTCGAACTGATAAGGCCAACTTCCTAGCGAACCACTAAGAGTGACTAGTTTACCGAGGTGAGTCTGTGGCTGAAAGACTTCTTTCCCGTTGGAGGACAAGTGCCTCCCGATTGTGGAAGTCGCGTCCAGGAGAACCCTGCCATCAGCCCCCTTGGTGGGACGGGAACAAACAGATTTAAGGTGTGCATGGTAGGTATGCATGGTATGAGATTTAATATGGGATTGTCCGGGATATTTGTAAACGTTCTGGGCCCACAATCTTGGAAAGCGACGATCACTGCGTCATGAACATGATGAAAACCCCTTCCCTCCGACCGTTCATGAAATGGCCGCACTGGAAACTCACTTCGCCCCTATAGAATATTGGCGAAGCAGTTGAGAACTTGAGAGATGGAAAGAGGTCGATTGACGCATCGGTAGAGGTCCTGGCTGAGTATCCCGATTACATACCGTGGGCTCGGGCGCAGAATCCGGCGTTATCCAACCAATCACTAGTAGGGTCTCTGTGAGGATAAGGTAGTATGTAGTTAGTGTCGTTGATGCCGTAGTGAGACTAAGGTAAGGTATACAGTAGATCCAACAGAGCACGGTGGACACTTGCCGCCAAGTTTCGTAGTGAGGCGTTGGCTACTGTAAGTGGTGTGTACTTGAACAGGTTCGCCATGGTTGACGTTAAACGGCTTTGCATGTCGCTAGGTTGTCAGAAGGCAAAGCATTTTCTACCATTGATATGGGAAAGGTGAAGGTATGACGCCATCGCCGCAATTGCCTATCGGGTGGTTATTTGCTGCCACGCACTTATCTTGATCCTTCCATTCGACCGAATCAAGCACATAACCCAGCGTAAAGCTCAGCAGAGTCCGCAGAACAAGCCAGATAACTGCGAATCTACAACCCGTGAGTGTAACAGCAGGGCGCACTCAAGGCAACACACAGTCAAAAACGTTCCAGCACCGCATGCCTACAAAGACAGATCTCAGCGACAACGGCGAGCGACTACAAACTTTTTCGTCGCCGAATACCTTTATCGGTCGGCAAGAATATGAGATAGCGAGGCGCTGATGGACTTTTCCTCGATATAGAAGCCAAGGAAGAAACTGGCGACTGTCCCTTCAAGCTCATTTAACAACATAGGCAGTCGTTTACACCAGCGAGTGCAGAAAGTCAGTAACCAACCACCGGGCCCTTCCAGCTATGTTCCAAAGGGACGATTAGACTCTTCTGTTTTTGGGAATATATACCAGTATTGACTCGGGTCCATTGCAAAATTATTGCGGCGTGAAGAGTTGGACATTCGAATTGATCAAACACCAAAGTGAATTCCAAACTATCACTTAGTCCAATGCTGGATTGGGCATTTTTGACTATCGACTATTGTTTGCTGCCTTGCACCATTCTCCAGTCCCATCTCAATAAGTAGATACTCTCTATCATATCAGCTTTGCCAGGAATTGAATTATTGTTTTCCCTCCAGATAAACTCGAGCTCCGAGCGACAGGTTTCCTGTCATCTTGTTCTCGAGCAAATGCCGAATTCAACGAACACGAATTCTTTCTCAAATAAGTATACTGGCTGCAAAGACAAACTTGGTCAGCAGAAATACCCATACGATCCTCTCAACTCCATTGGGAGCAATTCTTCGCTACTACGACTTCTATGTTGGTTCAAGTTCTACAACACTATCTTGTTCCTGCTTGACGCATCGGTTATGTCTCAGACGCTACACCTCTTACTGGACATATGATGACGGGATCCCCGAATTTCGTTGTTCATAATCGTTGCCGCCACACAAGTATTTCAGTAACAGCCTTCTGTTGTCCTCAAGCCGTCAACGTACTCCGTAGTAGCAATTTGTCCCTCTTATACACACTCTCTACATTTGCCAAACATTCACACCCCCTCTTCCTCTCCCCCACCCTTGAAACCCACAAAAAAACTCGCTTCAGCCTTCGCAGCCCCATCCCAAAGAAATAACCCTTCCACACCACCCGATACGAACCACCCCACTCTCATCCCACCTTAATCCCTACTTACACTCCCCAAAACCACGCGGCCATACCATACAACCAAAACCAAAACCAACTCAACGGTCTCGAACCCCAATCTCTCAGCCCCAAAGCTCTCACTCACCACCACGCGCCCGATCAGCAAAAAATCCGCCCAAATTGTCAAAAAGAGGCCACAACTCCATCGCAACCCCACAAAAAAGCAGATATCTTAGTTTCCAAACATCCCCCAACTGGCTCCATCCGCCCTCTTACGTACCACCCTCCCCCCTTCCCTTCCCTTCCCTACTCTCTCATCCTTCTCCCCAGCGAGCTACATGGCACCGCTGCTCTAATTACAGGACTACAAGATTCCAACTACCTTGTCTGAAACCCACCACCTACCACCGTTCTTCTCCCCCCCATCCCCCAAACCCGCCTCACAACCACCTCAACCCTCCCGCCCAAACCAGACCTACCAATCCAATCAAAACCTCAACCCCGAAGACCGAGAGCGCGCACACCCCCCAAACTCACAGCCGCCCAAGTCTCAGCTGCTCCGTAGCCGAGCTTTCATGCCGCCAGACAAGTAGGTACCGTATGCATTCTCCAAAGTCTACCTACTGTACCCAGACGACGACATCAAAGTAGATAGACACCCGGGGTTGTCAGAAAGAAAAAAGAGGGGAAATTCGAGCCGAGATTTCCCGCAAGGTCTAACCATGGCCCGCTAATAGGAATTTGGAACGTACAAAAGAAAGATATCAAACCGCAACTTGGAAAGATCTGCGTTGGAACAAGCTGAGCGCTTTGGGAAACCAACAACTCCCCTTGCGGGAATATCTGGGGAATATCCATCAGAAACGCGATGGCCAGTTTACAAGTTTTTATTCTTGGCTAGAATGTTCAATGTGTGAGGGACTGATCGGCCTGGTATATGTTTGTAGTAATGAAAAAAAAACTTGTAGAATACGAGGCGCGTGTTTTTCATTCTCGAATAGAGAAACGATCAAGACTATGTAGAGAAAGTATTGGTGATTTGGATATATTGAAGCGTGATGAACTTATCGATGAGCCAAAGGTTCGAAGATACAAGGAATTGATAAAACATCTTTTCGTATAGTGAGGTATCTGCCTCGTCCACTCTCAAGTTGTATGCGGAGATGACATTGCTCTTTGCTTTGTTCACTCATGTTGTCACGATTACTCCAATTGCATTTATGGTCATTTGCAAAAAGGACAGTGGGAAAATCAAAGATTTAACCATCGAAATGTTAGAACATCGAAATCTTGGAGCAGATCATGTATAGAGCGTTAGGTAGGGCGCTATCGAGCACTGGATAGTCACGCATACAGCACTGAACGAAGCATGCATGAAATTTTTGTGAAGCCTATATGAATCTTTCTGTAAAACGAAGACCTTCTATAGGTGGCAGTAGAGCCCGCTGCTCATTCCATTTTGACACGTACAATCGACCTCTCCAGTGCGGGGGGGCGGCTCTCGGTTTTGATAGCTAAAGTCGGCCTCTCCGTTGAGGGAGAAGGAGCCTCAGCTTTTACGGGCAAGTTCGGCATCCCTCGTGGGAGGGATGAGGTCTCAGTGTTGGCATGCGACTTCGACCTTTCCCGTGAGAGAAAGGAAATCCCAGTGTCGGCAGTCGGATTCTATTATCATTAGTAAATGGTTCGACCTAACGGTCAGACAAGATGCTCTTGTCTGTTGACAAAGGAAAGGACAGACCTTAGGCAAGATCTGTCCCTCATCTAAAAGAGAGGAGGTCGTGGTGTTGGCAATCATGTTCTGTCGCTATACAGGGCTATGTTCACAGTAAGCTTATTGACAAATCGAATAATGGAGAGGGTAAACACGTACACTCTCTTTGTCCAAGCTGATCGTTTGCTCAGTTTCTTATCTAGTGCTCTTCTATGAAGAATCCTGTTTCCGTTCGAAGAGAAGGCTCGGGGTGAAGGTGAAGGAGGTCTATGGCGTGACAAGCTTGGTCGATCGTAAGGTCTTACATGATGAACGATTAGTCAAGTATATTAGGAGGCTGCAGAACGTTGACATACCCTTGATTGTATTGAGGATACCTACGGTGTGGTGACATTGCCCTGCCATGGTAGCTTGTCGGTCTTGGCAGATCGTAGGTGCTAACATGGAGAAAGATCAGCCAACCCCATCATGAGACTGTAGAACGTCGACACACCGTTTGCTGCAGGGAGGAGATATACGGCGTGGTGACGTTGCTCTGCCATGATAGCTTGTTGTCCCAGGAGATCATGTACGACGTGGCCTATACGAGTGGTATGGTCTATACGAGTCGATAAGAGGAGGCATTATGGACCGAGGATCGAAGGCGGAGATGGGCAAATGACATTTTCAGGTAAGAAGTGAGGGTTGAGAAAGAAAGGAAGAAGAGGAATGAGAGCTGGTTTGAAATTGGGATCGAGGGGTACTTGCTATAATTGGCAATATTGGGAATGGCATTTTCCGTTACAGTTGGTATATCGTTCACGAGAGAAAACACCATACGTCATTGACATGAAGCATTGAACACGGTATTCTGTAGTATGTGACGATGTTGAAAGGCTTTAAGAAGGACAGACCAAGAACATGGCAGCATTACTGTCCACAAGACAGAGCGGGTAGACCAAAGATCTCGTTGGACATAGATTGACGTCGCCCTTGAGTTCAAGATTCATCCTTTCTCACAAATTGCTACAAACTTGCCTTCCCTCTTGGCTCGAATGGTAATAGCATAGTAAGAATACCGGCAACAATGAAAAGCGCGCCGCTCACATATACAGGGGCTGCCGTTTCTAGGTTGGCAAAGATTGCGATGATTGGCGCCATTATCCCAAAGACTCGGTTCGCCGTCGCTGTCAAAGCGTTCCCTGTACCTCGATCTTTCGTAGGAAATATTTCAGGAGTATAGGCGTAAAGGACGGCATACATGACGTTAGCCATCAAGTTGTAGGCACAATTCCATCCCAAGAGAGCATTTGATGTCAGGGCTGTTGTGGAAGCGAACAGAAACACGCCCGTCAAAGCCGTGGAGAATGCCAATGCGCCCTTTCTGCCAAAGTTGGGAAGCTCAACAAGGGCCCCACCTATTAACGCTCCGGGAATGCCTAGGACAGCAATGATCACAGAGTTACGGAATGTTAGATACGTTGAGCCATCCCCGAATTTTGCCCCACGGGTAGCCTGGATATAGGGTAAGAATGCATTATACAGTGGAAACCCAAGACCAATCAAAGCCCAAATTAGCATGATCAACGATGTGGACCATGCAAGTCGTGGAGTAGCGAACAGTGCTCGTACATGCGTAAAATTGAGTTTCTCCAGCTTTCGGCGTAGTGCTGCTGCTGCGTCTGTCCCTTGCCGTCCTTGTCGGTTGTGTTGTTCTAGATCTGCGAGGGTCAAATTCGACGTCTTGCCGTTTCGTTTGGCTACCTCGTGCACTACATTCACGGCATGCTGGTCTTTTCCTCGTCCCATAAGATACTTGGGGGACTCGTAGAGAGTGAAACAGAAAAAGCGTAGGATAAACATGACCATTGCTACTAAACCCATGGCTATCATGAAGTATCTCCATCCAAAGTTTTGTGAGCGGGAGCAGGTCGCCGCTTTCTGTTGGCAGGTATGATATCCGAGAAGCGGCCATGCAATGAGCGTCGCTAACAGTTGTGCGAATGCCCAGAAGACCGACAGGACCGTAAGCAGGTACTGGTGGGTTCCAGGTAAGAATTCAAGAAAAATCGCCGAGTCTACCGGCAGGTTTCCCCCCACTCCGACAGACCAAAGCGCCGCGAAGACCCCGATGGCCGCAAAATTAGGCGCACCGGCGGCAATGAGACCGAAGACCGAAGTAATACCAATTGTCAGATTAAAGGCCCAGCGTCTTCCGAAAATATCGCACCCAAATCCCCAGAATATCGCCCCTGCCAAGAGCCCGATATTCTGCGACAGAGAGAGAAGAGGCGGTGTAGAGGGCTTGAATTCACTGGCGACCGCAGGTAGTATCAATGAGGTCACAATCGGCCATAGATTGTCGCTCGCCCAGCCGAAGCCCACAACAACGAAGAGTTGCCATTGATACCACCCCATTCCGATTTCTTGAATGGCATTGTTCAATACCTGCGCCTTCGCTTCGTAGACAGGATCCACTGCACCCTTTGACAAGACGGGCACGGGTGCCTCAGTAGCCAAGCTTGGGGTGCTTGAAACCTTGGGTTCGTCCTTGGTATCCGTCATCCTCAGGAACTACTTCCACTTTGTCAATCAGCAGAAAAAAGCCTAAGCTATTAGATTCCTCATACCACATCGAAGTGTCGTAAGGTATAGCGACTGAAGTTGAAAGACGTTTGACATGTTCCCTGAGGCGAGGCCTGTCACACATTTCTTATCACGCCATCTGCACGAGTCTTCTGTTATCGATGACTTGAATTAGGTACTGGATTGCGCCTTATCAAGCGGTCGTTGCTCTGCTGGATCCTGGTATATTCGGGTCGAACGATTGGCTGTGACGGAGTACATCATGCAGCTTCTCATGGTTGGCCGTCCGTTGTGGTCCCCCGAAGATACTTAGCTTAAGAAGAAAACCTCAGCAAGAGCTTAACGCGGGCATCAGCCATATTCGTGTAGTCTGTGTGCAGGTGAATTACTTTGAATTCTTCTGTCTGAGGTAGGTAGATTCATTGTTTACACAAAGAACTTGGGCAAGAACTAGCGATTCATCTTGCCGTTAGACGTCACGCTGAGTACTTACACATGAACGGGAGGCACAAGTTGCGCTTACACAACAAACGAATCTTTGAAAAAACTTTAAACAGCCGCATTCGGCTTCTTCGAACTCTTTGAAAACAGATCAGAAAGATTATTACCACTTAATTCTTAAGAAGTCAGATTACTGTTACGTCAGTTACGGTTGAAGTCTAAAATTTCTTTTAGAAAGCTGAAAAAGAACATCAAAATCGATTTGAACTCGAGAACTCTCAATGCAACACTACGAATTCACGAGATTTCTCACTCACTGCAGAAGTGCAAGACTGATGAATTGAAAGTGTGTCATATCGATTACTCTCGCCGGCATGTTCCAATGTGCTATCTTCCCCTCAGTAAGCAAGTTATATTCTTAGCTTATGGTTGTGGTGACATCGACACAAACCATCACGCAGCAGTGATAGTGCCAGATAATGTGGTTTAGCATCCGCTCATACAGCGTCGCCCCTTATACTGCTATCAGACTTTGGTCGTTGCAGACACTCAACAGGCCGTGTTTCCTCATTCACCGTCGCTATCAGAGCACAAAATCGCTATTGTTATCGCACATGGATCCGACTACCACTGACTCTCATGCGGCCTTGAAACCGTCAGAGCCAGCTTATGCCTGGCATGAGGCTGTTGAAGATATAGAAAGGTATGGCCCCGGTGGCTACCACCCTGTCCATCTCGGCGACAAATTCTCGGCCGGCCGTTACGAGGTCATCTATAAGCTGGGATATGGCAGCTATTCGACCGTCTGGCTTTGCAAAGATATTCAAGAACAATGTTACGCTGCAGTAAAGGTGGCAGTATCGGACACCGGGGGTGCACAGCGACGGAAGGAATTCGAACTCGAGATATTTCATACCCTGCGAAATGGTAATCCAACTCACCCTGGAAAAAGATTCGTGATTCCCTTACTCGACGAGTTCACTCTCGAGGGCCCGAATGGGCATCATCAATGTTTTGTATTGCCGGTTGCCTTGAACAGTGTCGCTATAGCTAAAGAGGCCAGCGTTAGTGATAATTCGATGTTCCCTGCCCAAGTAGCGCGGAGCATTGCTATTCAGTCATTACTAGCTCTGTCATATATACACTCGTGCGGGATCGTACATGCTGGTATGCTGCTTCTTCCGATCTCAGATATATATATCTGCTCACTGTTATTGATATATAGATCTTCATACACAAAACATCCTCGTCCAAGCGCGATCGTCTACGTCATGGCCACTTCCGGAGCCCTATAAACATCCAGAGAAATTGCTCGTCAGACGACATAATGGCGCGCCGATTGGATCTGATGTTCCAGAATACCAAATTCAGCCAACGGGCATATTGACTCCCAGCGATACGATCGCTCCCAGTTGCAAAGTCCTGATCACGGACTTTGGTGAATCATTCTTCATGCAAACCCCCGATAAACCCTCTCAACAATCTGAGCTTAACACTCCAATGCTCGTCCGACCCCTAGAAAAAACTTTCGGGTATCCTATCACAAGCGCCGCGGATATCTGGACGATAGGAATGGCAATCTTTGATATACTTGGACGGGGTAAACTCTTCCAAGATTGCTGGCCGGACGAAGATACCGTTGTCCTCGAAGCAATCAGCACCTTCGGCCCATTGCCCCTTAAGATGTGGCAAGCCTGGCCTAACCGTTCCAAGTACTTCAAAGACGATGGCTCCTGGCAAGATGAAAATCCCCTGGAATCGAGAATCTCAAGGCCTTTGGCTCACCGGCTCCGTGATTGTATGGAGCATGAAGCTTGTTCTACAATTTATGGCTATTCCGATATCGAGTTGCGGAGTTTAGAGAAAATGCTGCGTTCGATGCTGCAGTATGAGCCGAATAATCGTATCACCGTGGATCAAGCTTTGAGGTCGGAGTGGGCTAGAGACTACGGAATTCCAGCTCTTTTGAAAGCTGTACCTGATGTGGATCTGTCCAGCTTGGGAGTAAATCAGACCGTTGGTGCACAGAACCAAAGCTAGATTGGGGTAGGACGCATTAGCATCCTTCCTGGGGATCTACATCGAACAGGGAGCTTCAATACCTTCTAATTGAATTTGAATCTTTATAGAGATAACTACACTTTCGTAACATTATTCTATTTATTTGCTTCCGCGAGTCATTACAGAAGCGGTCCGTATCCAGCATTTATGGTCCGAGAATACATAGCAATTCTTTAGTCTGTCCCTACGCGGCGCGCGCTGCCTTTCAGGCTCAAAATCTCTATTGCTTAATAACGGCTGTGATACGACATAGTTTGCGAGTGGCCAATTGAGTGTATTGATGTCTCAAACTAACTATGAAGAAGAGAAACAAGTGCATCGTGTTCAAAACATCAAGTACTCGTCCGAGGTCTTCGCTAGTCCCTTTCCGAGCCAGTGCCTGCACTGTTCTGCGTATGATATTATCCCTCACTTCTACCATCACGTTCTCGCGTTTTCTAGTCATGACTCACTCACGACTTCTAAGCTCATAAGAACGAGGTTTTGACTCGATTGAGTGAAGAAGATGAAACGCGCTTACGAATTTCAAACTGTCAATAAAATGTGAAAGTGACTTTCAAGTGATAAATGTTGGAATACGAGGTCATATGGGGCATTTTGGTATGGGGTTGAAGCTATTAGGAGTCTGCAAAGTAGGAGCGAGCAGGTAAAAACTCTACTAGCGGGCCCCAGCCCTACCAGCCCTATGAAGGCGGAGATTTTAAGCGACCGAAATTAACACATCCCGTATGCCTCACAGGTGTGCAGCTGTAATCAAAGCGAAGGGCTGGCATACCAAATATTGATTGGGAAATTATAATTCATATTACCAAATAGTTAGTCCAAATATTGAAGTTCCCCAACATGATTTCGGGGTTCCATGGTCGCATGCATGCGGGGGGGAATGGTTTTGCGAAAAGAACGATGAAGAAATAAAAAAGTAAGGGCTTAGCCGCGATTCGAACGCGGGGCCTGTCACATTCACAGAGTTGCAATTCAATTGCAGGGTATAACCCGAAGCGACAACTGCAGTTTATTAGTCTAGCTGTAAAAGTGCTACATCGAAGATGACTAACTCATACCACTAGACCACTAAGCCCGCGATGCATGACATTCCTCATATCAAATATATATTGCTGACAAAGAAACTTATCCCAAAAGGTTTAAAAAAAAAGAAGCAGGAGGACGGCGTTCTTGCGCACGACTGCAGACTGCTCCTATCTGATAATCACTTCCCGTACGCCATCTGGCGTCTCAAGCGAGAGTCGTTGAGAGCTAGAGCAAAGCAGGAATGCGTGTCAAGAAGTAGAAAGTGATACCCGGTCACGATCACCCTCAACAAACATGGCGGAGCCACCTTCTATGCCTGCTCTAAGGCGGAAATGGCAACACTATCCTATATGGTAAGATGAGAGTCGCCGAAGAGAGAGCAAATTGCTACTAGATCCAAAGAGCTGTACTGTAAGTCAGGTCAAATTCTCTGAACACAATTATCAACATAGGTCTAATTGTTATACACGCGATCTCTGCATGAACATGGACGATACCCTCGCATAGACTACGCGATCTCTTCCTAAACACAAACGATCTCCTTGCACAGAGTCTATGCAACGATCATGATTTTCTGAAGTAGCTGCCCGTACCCTATAAGAAAACTAATCCTTGAGTCTGCGCTTTCAGGCTCAGGTGCGTAAGGGACATGGAGAGAAGGGACGTGCTTGAGAATTGCGCGAATAACCCCGATCCGCCCCCTCTTGCAGCCTCAGATATGCCGGACCTCGAGAAACTCGGTGCCGACGTAATCAACGATATTACTCGGCGGATGACCAAGAGGGAACTGGTCACAAGCACCACCACACCTTCTTTGATTTTGGGCAATATCATAGAGCTCTCGGCTGCTGATCTGGAACAATGGAAGGCACTCCTTAATGATCCTCTGACAGTGTCACCGGCGATCGTACAGCACCTACTTAGGCTCAGGGACTCAACCTCCATATCGCCCCGAAAAGAACAGCCCAGAGCCATCTTCCATATCAGAACATTTCAACTGACAGTCGACCAACTTCGCAAACTCATCCCGGTGCTCGTCGAGACTAGAATTACGTTCTTCGGCCGAATCTTCGAATGGGAGAGGAGAATCGCTACTCTCCCAGATCACGCTCTGGTCTATCTTCGACATACCGGGGTTTCGAAAAGCGATAACGCATGACAAAGGCATCGACGCGACCTAAGAACAACCAGCAAGGTCTCTTCAGTAATGCGGACTACCCACGTAATGATGGACATGTTTTCGGAAGTAGTATCCGGCTGCTTGGTTCAAGAGATCCCCCACCTTGAGGTATCAATAGATGATCCATCTGTTGACATTCGAGAACAGTTGCTTATTTGCATTATGGAGCAAGGCACAATGAACATTAGCATAGGTGGCTCGGCGTTTTCGGTTCTTAATGACACCGACAAAGCACATTTTGAGAGCTTTGGAACTGAAGTTTGGACTGCCGCAGCCTAAGCGACTCCCGAGCCTTCGGAGCCGTTTACATCGAAGGTCCGAGATTATGCCCTGCAAGCTGTTCATGAGATCTCTAGGGTTTCGCTAAAACTAATCACGGAAGGCGGAGGCTTAGAGCATTGGGCAAAGGTGATTACTGCTCAAGCCACGCCCAGATGTCTGAATAATGAACACACAATTCTGCTCTTCCTTGGTCAAACCCCTTCGAAAAAGGCCAACCGCAATTCTCCAGGGTTCTGGGCCAGCGAGAGCGAAACCTCGAAAATCATGCTGACCATGCTCGAGAAGTTCCTCCAGTGGGAGGTTGCACTCACGAGTAATCAGGAAAATGGGGTAGCGGATATGATTGATCAGGGCTTTTTACCATTTTTGAATCTGTACGCATGGGGGAAACCCGGCAAGGAGGGTTTTAAGCCCGCCACAGATCTTCTTCGCGTATACCTGCAAGCAGTGCGACCGCTGATCATCGTTTGTTTGGGCCGCGAGGTATACTTTCATATTTATAACCGAAACTAGCTACTAACGAGCTTCAAAGATAGCAGATGCGGCTTACCGAGGGTTTTCAGCCGGCTTCAAAATCGATCTACGCGACGAAAAGTTTTTCAGCTCTGTTGAAGAGCTGATCATCAAAAGACATGTCAAAGATAAGGCATCTGAAGACGACAAAGATCATTTTTTCGTCCAGATAACATCTTATCATTCAGGAGCTTTGACTTTTTAAGGCGTATCACAGCGACCGATGCAGCGGGTTTTCACTTTGACCATGTTCAAAGTTTGGGTGACCATGTGCGAGTCGCTGGAATACTCTACTGAGCATCTTGATGAGTATGACTTGTGCCAAAGGATCATCAACGATGTTGAAACGCGGCTCGCAGCAACGAGTTTCAATGCGGATTTTCATTCTATGAAAGATGAGATCATCCAAACCAACGGCGAACTAAGGTACGTTGGAGGGATGAGTCCGGACGGGCCCCCTAATCTCCGACCGCCTGAACATCAGATGGACTGGGACCGGCACCGCGGCCCCAACCGAGCTTCAAAGTAGATCGAACCGAGACCCTTCGAGACGGGGCGACATGACATCGCCGTTGGCTGAGTGATCAACATACTGCTCCTGAGTGGAAGATTCGGAAGGATAGGCTCGTATAGAACAAGGAATCATCAGGAGGAGGGAGCGAAACATATTCGGAACAGTAAGCAGAAGAAGAGAGGAAGAGAGGAGTAAGAGCTAAGGAAAATAGTAGATATGCCACATACGGTGAATGCTCTTCGAGATGGTTCAATGAATAAAAGGTATGTGGTCTCTTACCAAAACCGAAGTGCCTAGGATTCACCCCGAAGTTCGCAGTGTCGCGCGACGGGTACCCGGGTTGCGCAACGTTAAAGCAACGGTCACCCCAATCCCAAGGGGAGATGTACTTGTCGCGGTTGTCCTTCATTTTGGCTGAATATCAAACGGTCCAGGATTGGGCATCCTGACAATGCGTTGCTGCGCCTCACACAGGGCAGAGGTTTACTCCGGTGCTGCTCTAGCCGCTCCGGCCGTACCCAGCTTGCTCCGGGCTGCTCATTGTCTGATCAGGTTAAAGCAGCGTCTTGCTCACCTTCGAGACTAGAAGTAGAAACAGAAAAACTACTTTGTTGTCCTGTTAATAGTTGTAATACAGGATTATTGCTTGGCCAACATCGCTATCGATGCGGCACGTTTGGCTATGGATGCGACTACGCCGCAAGGCTGAGGCCCGGAGAGCATAAGCCCAGTTATGTCCAAGCACACCAGGGAAAGGAAGACCACGGCGTTAGAGACACTCATACTGCCGGATTCTAGATGGCATTCCATTCGCCAAATCACGATACAGTGGAATCGTACCTACTCCCTCGGTCCTTCCGTGTTCTTGGCTGCGTTCCCTGCGTGAGGCACTTTGAGGTCCCATTGCAAATGTGACTACCTTGGACTAGCTACAGATGGAGTCGACTTTCCGTTGATCGTGCCTGCTCCAAGATGCAGCACGTTGGTAGATACGGAGTAGGCGCACGGCAGTCTTGAGTCTCAACTACTGTAGCACCAACTCCCAAAGGTGACAACCGCCCCCCCCCTGGCAACCCACTTCCCGCGCGAACCGGGGTGGCCTCCGCGCGGTACGTAATACGGAGTGTTCAATCTACGGTGGAGAGTAGTCCATTATGAATTCAACAGCATGTAGTTTGTCTGTCTGTTCGACTCTTCCGATCACGAGCCTATATATTGAAAGTCTCTTTATACTTGAATCACGACAATCCGTTATCAAATCGATGATCACTCGCATCTACTCTATGTAAAAATAACAAAGGGTAGTAGACCTTGTCAAGTCGAGAATTGAAAAATCGAAAATCGCATTCCAACAGCCTCAGCTGCAACATCGATCTGCTGCTCATGTTCCTGGTAACAAGTACTTCTGTGGGTCCTAAAATGCTCAAATCAAAGAAATGTATATCTTGAAGTAAACATCGGTCTGCTAACGATCTTCTCTTCGTGCTCGCGTTGCTTTTGCATCTTTTGCATCTTTTGCATCTTTTGCATTTGTTCCACTATGGCCGTCTCATCCCCGATTTCCTCTCCGCCTATTGTTACAGCCCTCTCACCACCAAACAAACAACAATCGAAGCATTTCTCCCCCCCCCCCCCGCATTATCCCAAAACCTCTCCCCAACCTCCTCATCCGCAAAAAAGCTCATCTCTACTCACCGCTCATTCATGTTCCCCTTCCAATCAACACCCAAAGTCTGCACATTGCGAGGGCCGAGTCGGCATCGACTTTCAGACCGTCTAGGCCCTTCTCTTGCAATGGCCGAGTCTCATTTCGGCATTGATCTTTGTATATGCACGCAGTCGCTACTCGGTGTGTTTCGAGCTTTCTGTTGTGTTCATCTGGAATAATGTTCACCGCAAAACTGTATGGTTAACGCAGTCGACGATGACCGAACTGATCATGAGGTTTGCTTCGCAGACATGCATGTAGCGAGCGCCCTTATTTATAGAGAAACAAAAGGTTAGGAGAGAGAAAAGCAGAACAATATAAACAATGGAAAAGAAAAAAGAAAAACATTGAAACAGCACGCCTTTGTACACACAGTACTCTCTCCGCACACCCACCACTACCTACTACACCTCGAAACAGCAAACATGCCACCCAACCCCGCCCGAAAAGATCCAATTGCCAGCGCTTAGTTTTTTAAAAGCGCTGCTAGCTATTTGCACGAAATATCCGAGGGTCAAGTTGGTGACTAGCCGCTTGGTGGGCGGGTTCTGGTTCTTGGGTAAGTAAGTAGAGGCTTGGGAGTGGGTTTTGTGGGGGGTTTGTTTTGTGGGGGAAAAAAGGGTTGGTTGGTGCTGGTGCTGGTGCTGGTGCTGGTGCTGGTGCTGGTGGTTCTGGGATAAGGGACGGTTGGCCTTTTTGTTTTGGAAAATGAGGGGATTTTGGCACGATGGAGGTGCGGTAATTGAGCGTGGGAAGAACTGACATTGACGTTCTTTGCTCGCTCGAGCGCAGACTCGGAGCGTGGAATGCGCCTTGTGGGGCTGTGACAGGGCGGCGTGGGTTCATCGCCTAGGCCCTAGAACCCGTTTCATGCCGTACGTCGGGAGCATGCATGGATGCGAACTTCTGACAGATGAGCTGAAGGGTGTGAGATTGAGAGGTTTTCTTCGAGCCAGCTGCTCTTGAGATTTGTCAAAGCTGGATAAGGGGCAGCGCTGCTTCATCTGAGTCGCTCCACAATGCAAAATATGTCCAGTCCCAGAAGCTCGGATCTCGATCCCCAAACCACCTTCCCCCCAATACCCTCCCACCCACTCCCAACACCCCACCCCACTTCAGCTCGTTTCCGTCTGCTTTTTTACCGCAAGTCCCAAGGCCACCACGACAAACTTCTTGTTCGGCCCCACCACAATCTCTCCCCCCAGATTCGGCGTCTTCTCGCCCACGCATGCCCTCAGGATCTTCGCCCCAAAAACCGCAAAATTTACCAGGCTGAACTTATCCTCGACCCAAACGCCTGGGGTTGGATCTTTCACAAACAGGAAAAGCCTGCATGTGTTATATCTCTGTTGCCAGACGGGGAGGGTGCCGGTGCCGACCCAGGTTCTCTCGATCATGGCGGTAGGAGTAAGGAGAACCGCCTCGATGATAACGTCGCAGTCGGAGCGGAGTGGCGGAACCCAAGCGGTATGGTCGGTCAGACACTCTGGCACGTCTGTTGAGGTTTTGTTTAAGGAGGTGCGAGAGGGGATGAAGTCGGGGATGGCATCCTGCGAGATGACGGTGGAGGTGGAGGGTGAGACGTTGTAGGCTGGAGTGGAACGGGGAAGCAATTTTGGTGCAAGGGCGAGAGTCGTTGGAAGGAAGAACGTGAGGATCAGAGTGAGAGAAGAGAAAGAGAAGAGCATAGTAAGCGCGAGATATAGGCTCTTTGTTAATTAGAGAGGTGCTATCAGAACTTGGAACTTGAGAAGCTGTGGGGCGAACACGCAGACTTATCATGGAGGGCTATATACTGGGGGTGCATTTCTTCCGCCAGCACGTGTTGAGCCGGTGACGGATTGATTTCTGTAACAGCCTACTCATTCTGAGCAAGAGAAAGAACGGCCCGCGCAAGTCGCATGTTTTGACGTTTGGTCACGGGCTGAAGAAGGACTGGAAGTTCTACGAGTCGCACAAGAACCAATTCAAGGAGTTTCATATAGTCGGTGTGGTATTGAATGTTCAAATCAGATCGATCCAAGTGGAAGAGAATGAATGCTCTGCCCGTACCGACCTCAGGATTTTGAGGCATCTTCGATAGAAGAACAGAAGGCAGTTCCGTGAGTGAGGGAGGGTCGCATATAGTAAGGCATTAAGCATCAATATCCTGCAGTAGGTAGACATTGAGACCCGTGCGGCTATACGGAGCGGAAAGGCGCTTATGATGGCGGCTCAACAGCTCCTTGGAATACTGTGAGTAGTACCTCACCGTCAATTTCGTCGTATCAGATGGATATTTTTGTCATCTGTTAGTAGATCTTCAGAATTAACAAGCCACTCGGACAGTGTTCATGGGTTTGGAACCAATGAGTGTGTTTTGAGCACGCAGAACGGGTCGGCCATGGCTAGTCGGCATAAAATCAGGTCTGGTTCGGATGCTGGCGGGAGTATTGCAACGCTGTTGCAAACTAAGCCGTTCAGGCTTCCTCATCTACGATATTCGCAAGAGTCATGAGTGTTTCTGGATGGTAGATTTGCGGGTGGATCGTATAGCAACAACCCTTTCACAATCTCTTGTCCCCGTTCCGGAAATGCCATCTTTGGAGAGCGCTGTTGCCAGAGAACGTAACTTAGCCATTGATGCTTCTCCCCATAATGTATTTTATCTTCTCCTGGTTCTAGGTTTCTCAAATCTCTCTACACCACTTTGCCATCACCCCACCCATCCCATTCACACTCGGCCCAATCTCCTCCAATCCCACATCAACCCTCCACATTCTCCCATTGGCTCTACTAATGTCTCCCTTCCCACCTCCTCCTGTAGCTGTTAGAATTAGCTCCAACTCTGCCAGGTGCTCCCACGCCCCACTCGCTACCTCCCTCCCCCATACTCTTGCACCACCTCCGACAGCTGTTTGTCCGGCAGCGCTGCTTTGCGCTTTTACGCGGCTAGCTAGCTGCTGATACTCATCATACGCCATGCTAAAATTACACATATCGGTATCGAGGATGATGTCGAGTCTGGCAGCGGCGATGAGGAGGGAAAGCTCGAGATCAGAGAGGCCGGATAGGAGGTGGAGTTTTGAGTCAGGTGGGGAAAACGTCTGAGTGGTAAAGTCGAGGCCTGTGGGAATACGGGTGGGAGAGAGGAGGGAGACTGGGAGAAGGCAGGCAGTCAAGAAGGACGGAACGGACTTAGAAAGGATGTAAATCTGAAAGAGGAAGGCATCGAAGACGTGATCGTCGGTGAAAAGTGCGTTCACATATTTCGTCCAGGACGTATGCAGCTGTTGGAACTTTGCGTCTTCGTGGTTGAGGCGGGTAGAGCCGGTAGGAGGTTGACAGATTAGGGCAGACTTGCAGATGTCTTGAAAAGCGGCATAGTTCTTAGGTAGAGAAAGGTGGATATAACGCTGGCCGAAGCGGCTTTTGACTCTCTTTTCGAGGCTCTCTACAACATCGACCTTGGTAGTCAAGCCGAGCACTGCGATGGGTGCGTTACGAGACTGGGCAACATCAAATAGGTTGTACAAAAGGGTCTGCCGTGGGTGAGATGCGAAAAGGTCAAACTCATCGATAACAAATATGACTGATTTGGCGACATGATCTTGCTCCCCTTCAGAAGTTTCAGCTGAGTGAGATAACAAAGCAAGCAATGAGGTAAGAGTGTCTGCATAATTGCTTCGGCCAGCCATTGCATCGTCCTCGACCTCCATTTCTCGTCCGAGCTGGCGCCAGATCTCGCGAAGAGCAAGCTTATCGTCTGTATGAATAAAGCCATTCAGCCGTACGACGTGATATTCTTCGCTGTGATCGATTGCCAGCTCTCCGATGACTGTCTCCACCAACAAAGTTTTTGCAGTACCTCGAGAGCCAATGACAAGCATTGAGTTCCCCTCACCGGCCAGTACTGTTTGCTCGACTAGCTGGTAGACCTTTTGGTATTCTTCCTCGAGGTTCACCAGAGCAAGACGCCGTTTGCCTGTGAGACGGTCCATTATGTGCATTTTAAGACCAGTGAGTGATCTTCCGGCGTCATTTTCAAGGACTTTCCGAAGCTCTTTGACATAGGCTTTGGTAGAATCTTCGGTGTCGATATCTGACACACTTCCTACAACATTCTTTCTGGGAGTTGTTTTACCAGGTACTAAATTGTCTATCGTCGCTTTAGTAGCCCCTCTACGTTTCCTTCCCGGTGAAGTTAAAGTGGATGCTGGTGGGCATATTTCCTCGATCGTCGTAATATTATTGCCGATACTTGTCTCTCTGAATAGTGCGTCGAGAGATCCGTGCCTTGAGGGCAGTTCTTTGATAGCCATGTCATCATCTCGGCCGTCGGGTACAACAGTAGCCGTCATGATTTGCTTCCGAGGGCGACCACGTTTTCGACCAGTGGGAGTTGCCGGTGCTCCATCTACTGTAGCAATATCTATCCTTGCGACCTCTTCTAATCCTCGCTTCCGTCTTGGTTGAGAAGTAGGGGTTTGGTTCACCTTGACGAATTCGTCGGATACCACAGGCTGTATCGGAGGCCTTTGGCACAGCGTTTTACTTGGACGTACAGAGTCTGGGTGCTCAAGATCTTCTGAACCAGATTCGTGGCCAGCGGCATTATCCGAGGACGCCCGCAAGCCCTCGTATTCTCTGGAAAGATCAGGTGTAGCACTGTCCCTGGATTTCCGTCGAGCTCCAGCTTTCCCAGGCTGCTGTCGCTCACCTCTATGAGCTTTTCCTATACCATTGGCATCAGATTGTAATCTCTCGCTGGTGTTTGCTGCTCCTTTCCCTCTAGGTTCTCCCTCTAGCTCATCATGGTCTTGAGACGCCGATCGAAGCTTGTAACTCCTCAACTCTGTCCTTCTAGGAGTGGCCAAAATCTTGGGTCCATCTACTACTGGACTCCTCAGTTCTTCCTTCACAAGACGTGCCTTTCCCCCGCGTCCGGTGCTTCGTTTGGTAGAGCTAGAGATTTCCCGAGTAGTTTGCCTCACGGACGTGCCTCTGATCCCACTTGTATGCCTGGCTGGCCTGACAGAGATGCTAGTGTCCTCATCATCGCTGTCGGGCACGTCCCAATTAACTATCTCCTCTTGTTCATAATCTATGCTGTGACCAGACTTGACTGGCATCGCCTGACCAGTCGATCCGCTAACATCTCTAGATCTTGGATTGCTCTTCAAGGAGGACCTTCCAAACACAGCTTCCTTGACTGCGCGAAATGCACGACTTGGTAGGGGTAGGTTCGGGCTGTCGTGTGGGTTGGTCTTCTGTCTCTTGGTAGCCCTGGGGGAGTTGTCGAAAGTAGTCATTCCTCAAGTTCGGCTTCGCAGTGTTCATCACGATTGATCTGAGTATGGGAAGATATAGCAGTACCAAGTCTTTGATAGAGCGGAGATTACGGAGCTACCAAAACAGTTTAACCGGGAGTGTACTAGCAGGGCTATCGTTTTCCAGTCGCTTTTCAAGGCGCCATTTCAGCATCATGGCAGACTCATTTGATTGATTCTATAGTACCATTCTTTACATACATGGACAGACTCATTATTCTTAACACGATGCGGATGTTTTAGTCAGTTTTTGTACTCCCCACGTCCATTACATCAGACACCACACCTGGAGCAACCTGACGATTCATATTTCCAGTATAGTGTTCTCACTATGTATTACCATAATGGTATACGATTTCCCTCGGTTCGTGCTGAACATTAATTGAGAGTTTGGTCGTGTAGTCAAACTGCCTTGAAGCCTGCGGGATAAGTAGTGGATGCGGATAGGTGGAGACAAGGGACTTTTATATGGGGGTGGAGGCGGGAATCTATAGCGAATAGGTATTAAGTTGAGTGTGTTTGTAACTTTGATGACTTGGAGACTTTGTATATGGGTATTAGAGACAGAGCAAATGGTTTGACTTTATTACATACAGTGAGTCTGAGCAATGACTGACTGTCGTTGGGGCCTTGAAGTTCCTAGCGATCTATAAGCTGACATGTCACATCTCTAGGTTCTAGAAGCAGTACTTGTTTGAAGGCGAGTCTGTCCATTGATGCCATCTCTATTCAATGTCATAAGCCTTAAAGCCATTCCACGGCTGAGGGTTCCATCACGATTACTACATAACGAACGGCCTTTCCCAAAAAACGCCTCTGGTGTCTTTTGGCTTAAGAAACCTAGACTACGCTGGACTCTTCAAGGTCAGGTTTGCCAGCCTCCGCCTCGAGCTAACCTCGATTCTTGATCTGATTACTTAGCCGTTCAGCCCATAGGACTTACCGTGTGCTGGGGCCACTAGAGAGAGCAAGACTATGGGGGAATGTTCAGGGCTGAGAATGTGCACGACGTCGGTGGTGATTGAGAACTTATAACTATTTGGTTAGTAGTGGTAGAGCGCTCGACAATATATGCCGTGCATGAGAACGAGGGTTTACAGTAAGAAATCTAGCCTATACTGAGCAGGTTGGTCCGATTTTACGTCGCAGTTGCGGTGAGATATCCAGCTCGTCGATCCTATGGCGTTGATCAGATTTGTAGTTACCAAGAGTGATCATGTGTCTCCTCAGCTCTTTCACTAAATGAACTATTTCCCTTAGCTTGCCCATATCTTGTTTCTGTAGCCTGCTGTGGAGTCGCCATGGAGGCTAGGTTTCACCACATCGTAATTGGGATCTCTGGACTAGAGCGGAGAAGAAGCCTTGCTGTAAGGCTGTTGCTAAGGGGCGTGAGGCGAAAAGCCAGACTCAACTATTTTAGGCTAGAATCCAGGCCCATATGGATGTTGGCCGTGTGTTTGGCGGCAATCTAGCCGTCGATTGGAAAATATTCTTGAGAGCGTGGCTTGAGACCAAACGAACCGTCTCTGTAGTCTCACGATATGATGGTATCCAGAACAATGAGGGGATGGCAGCTATCTGGCTGGTTAAAATATTGCTGCCCAATTGGAATCGGTTTTGAGCCCAACACCGTCAAAGCTGAGATAGCTGTGTATGCCCATCGTCGATTCGTTCCCCTGTGGTTCGTTATAAGAACCTCGAAGAATCCTCGCGGGAGATCATTGCAGGAACTTAGAAAATATTTTCTTCCTTACTCCAACAGATATCGATCATCTTCTCCTTCTGGATAGTCGACTCCTACCTTGCAATAACCACTTCTGTTCCAAAGATGCATCTTAGTAACATTGTCTTTGCAGCCGCCTGCATCTACTACGCCCACGCCCTCTGTCAATCACACTGGGACGGTACTGCTCCTTTCTGCGAAGGGTCTTGTGACGCAGCCCACACTGCGACCAAAAGTGATAATTGCGGAGACGGGTCCTGCTGCTGGAGTGGATCGAAGGTATGGTGCGAGTGCAAGACGTCCCAATCGACCTGCAGCAACTTTTGGTCTGGCAGGGCCCCTTTCTGCAACGGCGAGTGTCCAGCTGGGTTCCGGGCTGCAGGGTCAAGCAGAACTGGTAACGGAGGGTGAGTGTGACGAGCCACCTTGTCGCGCAAGCTGACCGAAATTTGTAGCCTCTGTGTTACCGGCTCCATAGTCCTTTGTGTAAAGGACGGCTGTGTTTCCGCCTGCGTGCCCGGGCAGATCAAGCTCGATTGCTTTTTGGGATTTATCGGTACCTGCGATAATGGCTGCCAAACGTACGTCTGCGGAGCTTGCTTCTCGGGTGGTGGCGGCGGCGATCCGCCTCCAGAAAACCAAGCTCATTTCACGGATTTCAGCTCCGCCCAGCTCCGATCGTTCCTTAACTCGCGGTTCCTGGACAAACATCTTGAGCTTGATCCTCACAATCTTGCAGAAGGCCAATTGATGGATCTTGTAAAAGAGCATTGGAATGACAGCAGCTTTCACCTAATAAAGCACAATGGGTCTGTGGTAACTCCATTACCTCTATCTGACAAATCACCAAAGCTCCAAATTGGGCACATGGGCGAGATCGAGGGCTTGATTGCGGCGGTGGGAGCAGCCGGAATGGGAGCGGGTCAAGCTGCGTTATTGAAGGTGCAGGATTCGAAGCCAGTCTTTATGAAAATGGAAGGAGACATCAACGTGGAAGGTAGAGAAGCCAGTGAGCTCTGAAGGTAACATGGTTTGGATAGCCGAACCAAGACCAAGGTAGTACAGTGGCCTGATCTCTAAGATTTGTTTCGTGTTTTATTATTCTATGCCGCGTTGTTGTTGGAACGTTATCATGGATGAAACGACTTTCATGTATACAAAGTTGGGGGCCAGCCTTCTTGAGGTAGGAAAGTCTCGTTTGACTGGCCACCTTAGCTTTTTGGAAGGCACAGAGTTCGTGCATGTTGTGGTAGTATGTAACATCATGTGAACGATATCGGCCTTGTTGAAGTTCATGGTCAAGCAGCATTTTCATAATGAAGTTTTCTTCTACAGCAATTTCGTGGGATTGTAAGATAATGATGCATCACGTTCCATCCAGTCCTTGGTCTTTCCCTAGATGTTCAACATGCATAGATCGTAAGGCTAATTTCCTTGCCTCGATGTCTTCATAGGTATTCTACGGCCCTTCGGCAACATGTAGCAGAGTGGTCGTGCGGTGGTGGGGTCCCTAATTGCGATTCCGCCCTCGTGTGTAATGAATCTTGATTATATCGGAACATTGGAAGATGGTTTAGCCTAAACGTTGGGGTTGAATGGTGGTGAAATCGAAGCCTAGGTAAGATACGAGGTATGGCTTATTGGTGAAGGCAATCTTAGACGAGATCAACGAAACGAGGTGATCAGTAATCCAAATCCTTGGTTTATTGAGCGTAATTACGGTTTTGCGAGGCAATCAATGGAGTCTTGAATTGGGCATGTTGACAAGATGATTGAAGCTTGGCTGCTGAGCTATGTAGTTAATTACCTTGAACTCTCAGCGTCCATATTTATGTTGTCAAATTCTGTACTGATAACCAGAACGAGACTGTCAAGCTATAAAAATGGGAAGCGAACATCAAAGGCAATTGAAGCTATGAAAAGCCATTTTATTGAGTTCTCATAATGAAAACATCGTGCATAACCTACATACATTGTTCATGAGCATCGATCCAGAACAACAAGAGGAAAACCTCTATTGACCTTTTCCAACGAAGCACACCGTGCACTACACACTAGCTGCTGGCTAATACCAGTCGTAGCTACCTGAAGTTGGTAGAACGGTCGTCAGACGTTCCAAACACATGATAAATGCGAACCTAAAAGCTTTGCAAAATGCCATCCTGAATGCGTCATGCTCCCTAGCCTGAAATAAAGTAAGCACTGTTGATGCTCATAACGCCTGAAAAATGCTGGTACACTCATAGAACAAGATTCATTTCCGGTCGGGAATCGAGTTTGGTAGAGTTCGAGGCCATGGTTGGTGGGCCGCAGGTCTGCAATAAGATTTTTCAACTAGAGGTAACGGCGTAACGTCTAGTAAAGAGAGGTGGTAGCGATACACCCTGAATAGACAAGTCCGCAGTACTGACTTAAGGTAAATCCAAGGAATTTAGGTCGAAAGGATGGGATGATGAGCGAGGTCAGCCATCTGGCGGAAGTTTCTCATAAAGCACTTAATCAATTCCACACTGCCGCACGTCAAGCTATCCGCAATCTTTGGGCCTTGTCACATTGTCATTATCTTGATATCCCTCTTGACCCTAGCGAGGGCCCTCGTGTTGCTGCCGGTGAAGGGACACGCCCAGAACTGGGCGAGAGAGTTCGATCTTCACGAATGGCTGTACTCCTTGTTCGCTCAGGAAGAGTCGACTGTGAGGATTGGTGATGATTGGGGTGATCGAAGTTGTGCTGGCTGAGCACAGCTGCATACTTGGGCTCCTTAAGAAACTTGGGCACGGAATCCTGCAGCAGTCGTTAATATTGGGTTCCAGATACGGTTGAGTATGTACTGACGCTTGACATAAGCTTGAAGACGGAACCTTGAGCTTCCTTGAACAGATCGACTACCTCTTGCAGGCTTTTCAACATGGAATCATCGTCACCAACAGCTCTTGTCATACGCCCGGCCAGGCTATTGCGCAAATTGTGATCGATATTCAGCTCACATGGAGAGCCCGGTGCTAGGAAAGCGTTGTAAAGACCTATCTAGATTAGTCTTAATTGAGAACGAAATGGGGCTACTGACCGTATGCAGCCGCAAGGCTTTCCCTGATTGCATCCAACCTCGTGAACGCTTTCGCCCTTTCAGCGCTGTCATAGCTCCTTGTAAACTCTCTGACTTCAAGGTAGAAAGCTAGATTCTCTTCGCAGTGCGTATCTCGAAGATACTCTCTGAACAGTAGACGAAGTGCTGGGTCGTTCACAATCATCATCAGACGGTTGTTGTTGGAATCCTTTGGAATGTTTCTACCCTCCTTTCTGCCATTGCTGTTACCGTTGCCGCCCTTGGCCGAGCTATCTCCCCGGTTCTCATCGCCGCTAGGACTCTCTCCCCGGGGGATCCAGCCCGCAACTCGCTGACCTTTTTCCGTCAATCCATATATTGAGTTTTTGGTTGGCTGGAACCTCGCAGTACCAGGATGCTGATGCATATAGACTTTGTCCTCCACAACTGCCCAAATAAGCCCATGTTGCACAAACAGTTCGGCAATTTCGAAGACCTCCCTACGATCCACCGTAGTACAACAGTCCATGAGCCAATCTACTGTTGCCTTCCCGGTGAATGTATTTGTAACAGTCCGTTCCAATATCTTACGTTCTTTGGCCATCTTCACCCCTATCAGTCCATTGTAGTAATCACTTAACGAGTCCGAATCTGAAGTGGAGATATTTGTTTTGATGTTTGGACCTTCTTGACCGGCAAAACGCCTAAAGATTACCTCCATGGTAGCACGATCGTGAGATAACTTATCCGTTGTCCCATCTCTTTCCAAAATGACCAACTGCATGGTGTTCCTCGCACTGTCGAGAACGTCTACAACGTGCCTCTGATTGATACCGTTGCGCTGACAGAACCGTGTCAACACATGCATTCCTTTCGGTGTAAGTTGCCAGACTGCGTTCTTAAGGGGGAAACTTGGTATAGGCTTGCCGTCTGCTGTCTCACAGAATCGAGCATCCATGAAGCGCTGACAGACGGAGCGCGCCATCTCTTTCGCCATAGAGAACGTAGTGGTGGTGGTAGTCGTGACTATCCGTGTTGGGTCTTTGGGGTCGGGCATTCGGTTCGACTGGGAGAATTTGAGGGATCCGAGATTGTTGATCGCCTCCTCCGACGTAAACGTATGCTCAACCTTTTGAAAGCGAATCCGATGAGATGATAACGGCAAGCTGACCATCAACGTTGAGAACAGATCCTCAAAATCTCTTGTAAAAGGTCGTTCTTCGTCCGTCATGCGGAGAAGCCTCGAGGATGTTTGGTGCATTTTGTTGTCAGAGCCTTGGGAGTGCGAAGGTTCCTGATTTTGTTTTACCCGAGACTCTGTGTAGGACGGCGGAGGAGATGATCTCCTTTCGGTAGCTGTTAGGCCCGTATTGACCAAAGCCGGAATAGCGTTTCGGGGTTGATCGTCAGTTGCCGAGATATGGTTGAGGTCGAGCGACGTAGGCAGTCGTTGATGAGAACGTGAGGGATGTCGATTTGGTGAAACAGTAGCCTGATCCAGCTTTGTTGAACTTGGATCAGAAGTCAACGCGACAGAAGTTGGTGAGCGTTGCTTCGAAAGGCTGCCGGACGACGACGAAGAATGTAAGGATTGAAAAGATGTTTTCGGCCGCAACGAAAAATTCGTGAATGCGTTGACGGTTTTGTCGCGGGCGATTGCAGCCAAGGAAAGCCGATTGTTTCTAGAATGCGAATTCTCTGCCAAGATATTTTGGGTCTCACAAGAGGTGGTAAAGGATGTGGATGATTTGTGATGGTTCGTCGAGCGGTATGGTGCGACCGGATTTACGGCTAGGATTGTCGGCGGTTGATCGTGAGTTTGGGAAAGATGATGGTCAAGTGGTGTTCGCACGGAGTCCAGTTCGATTGCAGGTGGAAGAGTGGATGACAGCCCCGTCATGTAAGGCAGTGAGTGGGATGGTAATGGGTATGGGATAAAGTATGGACCCACTAAGGGTAGACTGGTAACGTGACGGGTAGTGGGTAGTTCCAAAATAGTATGGATTGACCGGTAATTGGGAGCAACAATTTCGAAGCGTTTGGCTAACGGGGAGAATTAGGTTGCAATGTACCACGGTGAGGTAAGGTAGCCCAGGTCATCCGACAACCATGGAAGACTTCTTGTGACGAAACAGATGTTGATTAAGTGGTAGGCCCAAAAAACCTACAGTGGTAGATTAAGTGAACAGAAGTAAGAATTGGGGGATAAGGGTAAGGGAAGGAAGAGAATTGTTTGGTTGTGGTAAGGTAGTACGGCGGAGTTTAGTCTGTCACAGCTGTAAAGTAAGGTAAGCTAAGCAAATCGAAAGCGTGGCACCGATTTCCTCGTGGTAAACAGGCATGAGCGTTCCGCAATGCGCTATGTGGATTCGGGTAAGCTCGGTAAGGAAACTAAGGTACAGTATGCTGGATCGTGCATGATACCGTACAGTAGTGTATGTATTGCAGCTACCTTACCTACCTTACCTTCCCGTGCTTGCTTACTTACAGTACTACCAGCCAATGAGTACGGCCTTGGCTGAATTGCACCGAGATTCTCAAACATCAGATAGCAAGGTCAGAGTTGTATCACTGCGTTTCCTGGTCTGACGCATGGCAACTTCACACAAGACTTCACTTGCTTTTACCTCACGATGACTCCCATTAAGGTAGTCAGTCTCCTCTGGTCTAAGGCGCCTGGTGCAGTACTGGAAATCAGGTGGCAGCCTTGCTGTTTCTCAAGTGGCTGAAACATTCTTAGAGTAGGTAGTCTCGACGATTCAGTCATGAAAAGATGTGTCATGTTCATCAAAGGAACTGGGTTTGGATGTTGCACTTATAGGAATTGTGGATAACTTCATAACTAGGTTCCACTTCGTCATAAGCCTACACCAAGTGACGGAGTACTGAAATTCAAGGTCTTTGGTATCTGGTGTGCAGGCGACCGAGTCTAAACAGACAATCATGAAGAGTCCCCAACGAATAAATAAAATATTTGATGCCATCCTAACTACCTGAGTGCTCTAGTACTTTAGTGACAGGGTCCTCTTACTTAGGTGGAGCGATCATTCTTCAGCACTAAGTTCTAGCGGCCTTCTTCTCAGGAAGCAACTTCCTTTCTCGATTCGTGGGAGGAGTTTTAATATAGAGTAATTAGATCCGACCATCTGGAGTTCCTCGCACCACTCAACCAAGAGCCCACTTTCCGCGTGTTGAGGTACCTATCATTGCGATGCTTGCGCAACGTCTGTCCTACGAATGAGAGGCACGCATCTTGTTGCCACTTTGCCTGACCAACGGACGTGCTCTAGGTTTCTACAGAACACGTTAGCCGCCGCTTTCTGCATATATATATATATATATTTCTATAAGGCCAGCCTTCTGGTATCAAGACTTGAAACACGCGAGCACCTCCAAATAGCACAGGTGATAGGACAGGCCTAAAGTATTATTTTGAACGTCGCGTAACGTCACTGGGGTCTGGTGGTGTCGGTGGCCGAGAAACAGCCATGTGGCCATTAAGATTCAAGAAATTGTCTTTCTAGCTGCCGTGAGAACCTTAATGACCATCATCTAAAATTGAGGAGATGAAGAGCCCTCGGGTCCAAATCGGCACCAATCATGAGCATTTTTTCTAATTACCAATCAGAAACTAACGTTGCTGTATTCCCTAGGGTACACAGTATATTTTACTCTCTGTGCCGAAGTGGATTACTGTGCCGCAAGGAGAAAGGTCGGCAGCAATTTGAGCGTCAGCTCGCATTCACTCCGTCCATGCTGATTCAGGTCGATCCGACTCGCCAATACGCTGCACTGTTGCATGTCTGAATCGTGATGAATGCCCCAGCAAGGGAGCCTCGTGCTTCGGGCATGCACTGAGCATGCACCGCTCCTCACCAATCACCAACGGTCAGAATCCGATGATTATTCCCGATATGCACGACCGGAGAGCACTGCTCTACTACTCCTCCAAACCCGGCAAATCTCATGTCACATTGATTAATTCCCTCCCACATCAACTCGAATGTTCTCTCACCGCTTGATGATCCTCCGCGCAATCTTACCCTCGAGAAACATACTAAGGTATGTACGGAATAGTCGCAAAACCAACCGACCAAAAGAAACCAATCTTTCATCAAAACGGCTACGGTAAGCAAGCTTGTTAAACGCCAACAGAACAGCACCAAAGGCTCCAAGCATGACAAATGAATCCCTGCCAAACAATTCTACCGAGCCACGTGCGATGGTGGACCGTGGACCGTGGGGAGTGCCAGAGACCACGTTCCCTGCAAGCCAGCCGTGCTTGTTCCAGCGCATGACATTGCGCATTCTTGCAGCAGCTTACCGGCTGTGCCGCAGCCGAGTGATGAAGATACCTGAGGTACGTATCAGGTACGTATCATTTATCGCCAACCCGGCGACAACGAGTGGATATCCATCGTAGCTGCGCAAGAGTGGATAAAGTACATGCACGCCTGATTCTGCGCTGCGCTGCGTCACCAGCAACCAGCACATGGATCGCGCCGGATGCTCCTTGCCATCGGAGCGAATCCTTCTGCCGTACCAAAGGTTCGGGACCGGACCGAAGATCAACACTCTGATAAAGGAACTCAATCAACCACTTTACGGCGTTTGATGCGAGCCAAGTGGTGTGGTGCGTGGCGTGTTCGTTCTCATGCATCTCTGTAGCAAAGAGCATTGGAAAAGTTTGATATTAAGCCATGATTATTTGCCTGCTTGAGTTGGCAAGCATTGACGGGGTATTAGAAACTCATTCGCCGACGTTCGTTTATGGCATGCCTGGTGCAGAATGCTCATGAACCCAGTACGATCAATAAGCTTCCGAAGAATCCGGTAAACAGTGACCGATCTTTTATAGACAGGTTCACATGAACACCTCAACGTGTCGTTCTTGCCAAACAATACCATCATTGACTTGGGTTTCGTTACAATCCTTGTGCAACAAGAGGAAACAAACAAAGAAACATAGAAATGATAGATCCCATGTTCTTATTTGAACTACTACTTAGTCCTAGGTCAAGCGATATGAAAGTTTGAGCTAACACCCCCAACAGCGGTGACCTGGCGTGTTTGTCTATGGGCCATTGTTTACTGGCTTTCTGCAACCTCTTGGTGCGTCGAAATCTAATCATCAAGCTATTGCTACAGGTCAGGGGTTGTCACAGCGCAGTGTCTCTTGTATCAGTATCTCGCCCTCGATTATCAAGAGTCCGTACCCTGAAGATAATTATCAACAATGTTTGGCCGTCGTAAGACCTTGATATTTACAAATGGCTATTGTATTTGCATCTACAAGACTCCGCAGACATTGAAGAGCCCAGGCATTCTTTATGAGAATATTAGCCCTTGCTCAATCAATCTCGTCCCATCTCACTTATCTCGTTTCATTCGTAGGACTTGGATCGTCGAGCTTCCACACTCACTCAATTATCATAGGTCATGAATACCTGTGGATCCATTTGTAACGCACTTACGCCCTCGCTCCCAGCACAGAGCTTACCTAGGGGTTTGAATTAATATCTAATCATCACAAGCCAAACTCAAACTTCATGTACGTCCTCCAACTCCCTTGTCACCCAAATCACACACAGAGCACAAATCCGATGCTCTATTCGCTGGGCGGAGCCAGATTCCATCCCATGGATATCGAGCATCGATACCCCGTACTCTGCCACTCCCCCATGATCAGCAAGCCAATCACTACTCAAGCCGTCATGCCGCAACCTCAACCTCCTCATCATATATCAAATCATCAACTATCTCTACACCCATGTGCCAATCAAGCCACTATGACTTCATCAAGTCCCATTAGTAAGATAGTCGTTGTGAAAGAAACAACACAATGCATTCATCGGTTCCTCCCTCTTTAACCCGCTACGGCTATTGCAACAAGCGCACTGTTTCCGGAAGCCCATGCGCTCTCCCAACCGTGCACGCTCCTTCTGCGTGTCTCTTATTCCTACCCACCAACCAGAGTCTTTTATCAACACCGTTCTAGACTTCTCGTCCACTTGGCCAACCATCCATCTACGGGTGGTTTGATCATGTTCCAAGCCACGCTAGCAACCGAGAGAAACAACTACCAACCAAGAGAGAAGGGGGAGATGCCCCTGTAAACTGGTTCCATTGACCCTGAGCAATCAATCGTAACACCGCCCAGATCGCCGAGGAATGACCATCTCCAGCCACGCTCAACCCTATTCCCCCATCCCGCGCCCACATTGCTTAAGTACAGTGGTGTACGAGGTACCTTACCATACTACATATATCCAAGTCTCCCACACACCCAAAGCCCACAGAAGCCCCACCAAAACCCAACCCGACAAACAAAGTCAACTAAACTACCCATATAAACAGCATTGCCATATCAAAGAAAGCCCCCCTCAGTTCAGATCTTTGCTTCTCCCAACCCTTCCCCCCATCGCACTTTCGCAAGTCTAAACCCAAACCCAAGCTTTTTACACCAATATCTCAAGAAAATCAATGAGACTACTTTATTTCGACTTCACTTCCGATATATATCCACAGATATACCACCCCAGGTTTCCCTAATCGATGCGTCGATAGCGCCGCGTGGGGGCTGCGTGAAGCAGGCGACGGGGTTTTTCTTGCGGGGTGATTTGGAACGAGCAGATGATCAGACCTTGGCAGGTTTCAAGATCTTTTTGTTTTTTTTTTGTAAAAGTTCGTAGATCTGTGACGCGAAGGGAGTAGAGAATGCGGTGGACGGATTGAGTATTTTGGTACGGCGATGCTATCTGCGATTTTTGGGATGAGAGGAGGGGGGGGGGGCAAGCGCATTGATTACGACGGAGGTAATGGAATAGAAATTAGATTGAAGTAAATACTACTATGAGGCTCTGTCCACGGCCAGGTAGTGTTATTTCTGAAATGGCTAGGGTATGAGCTGTAAAGGGGAGACGGGGGAATTTTGGCGGTATTGTAGAGAATGAGACCACTTGGCTTGCATGGCTAGGTCAAGTGAGGATGGACTGTAGATATTGAGGATGAGTCTGTGGGCTTGCAGCAGAAATATCAGATGTTCTTGTTTTTATCTTTTTTCAAAATATGCTACCACAAGAATCTCTGAACCTGTCCCGGTTCCTGCGGCCATTCAAAGCCTTTGTAAAGGAAGATGTAGCCTGTCACCCAGTTGATAAGAAGAAACCATGCTGTTTCAAGCCAGAGACGAAGATCGTATTCTTTGTAGAGCGCTGCTTTGATCTGTTCCAGAGGCTCTGAGGAGTTTCTTCTAGCCTTGGTGCCAGCGGATGAGGCACTGGAGGGTTGTGGCGGAGGATTTGGGATATGTAATCGCCATAGGAGCCATGGGATGATGAAATAACGAGGTTCTACCAGAGGAGCTGTGATGAGAGGGAGAGAAGTCGCGAGGAGCCAGACCAGGACGAAGCTGACTCTGTTGCCTTTCTGAGGTTCGTCTTGAGCAGGAGGCGTGATGGTAGGTGACTTGTGACTGCTGTCTTTCTTCCCTTCGAGTTGTGATCCTGAGATTGGTGGCTTATTTGGTAGCCCACCAAGAGCAGTGATAGCAGCCCAGGCGCATACGAAATATACGGGGACTGCCAGGTACTTAATGATTGGATGCCGTAGGAGGATGCGGAAGACGTAGAACATATAATGGCGATTATCGGCGAGGGTAAAGGGGTGGACAATAGTGTTGAAGTGGACGACAAGTAACATCATTGCCATGATTGGGATAGCCACTATAGCTCGTGGTAGTTGATGCCTTGTTGGCCCGGAGCTGAAGCGCACCGGTAGAGAGGATTGAGGAGCGAAGCTGTTCAATATATAAGGGTAGAGCAATGGGAATGAGAAGAACATGAAATATGGCCAGATGTATAGCATTTGGGGTGTGTGGATAGAGGCAATGTGGTTTTCCTTGTCGCCTAAGGAGTGTGAGTGGCGATACTGACATGGAGAGGGAAAATATAGCTTACCTAGTACGATACCACCGTTCCAAACAACGAATAATCCAAACGCAGCTAGGAAGGAGAGATACGGCATGATGCAGGTTAAGATAACGGTGATATTGGCTGTTCCAGCTACAACGATAGAGATGATTGTCTTGACATAGTCTGCGGCTTATCAGTAATCCAGTCTACAGCAACGGAATTAGATCCGGGACCTTCGAGAGACGCTTGGCTGACCAAGGGGTCATAGACACAAGATTTCTGCCAGCTTCCATACACTATATCCATAAAGGTAGGCTGAGATGGAAAATCTACACCAGACCGGCCTTTTCGCAGGGTCCGACTCACTTCTAGGCCACCAAGAAAGACGGACACCCAAAATATGTTGGTCTGCCTGAAAAAAAGCGATGAGAGGCCCGCAATGATGAGAAATATTCTCTGCTTCCTAATGTAAAAGTGATATGCGAAGAGAACAGACAAGGCCGATATCACGTCGGTGTAGTACAGTCCACAGAAGAAGAAGAAGGGAGGGAAAAGGAACATATTCGCTGTTACGTGGCTTACTTGTTCCAGTAAGGCTTTGTTCTTGTCCTGGTTTCCAGTGCGAGCCGTACCTTCTACGCTCTTCTCTTCCTCAAAAAGACGTAGGATCTCACGGGCAAGAAGGATGAACATTATCGAAGCGTAGAAATTGGTTTGGCGCAAAGATGCTGCCGTTACAGGACCTGACCAAATTCCTAGGCTTCTGCATGCTGAGAGCAGGACGAATGAGACCAGATACCTATGATGACTCGTCAATCCACCGGACGTACATTCCACAATCAGAAGGCAAATTGGATCACTCACAGTCCGGGTGGAGTGGTGATTTTCGGGTCCCAGACGTCCCACCGGCCTTCTTCGATCCATAGCTTAGCTTGCCGGACGTGGAAGTATTCGTCCTAAGTACATTAGCCAAATCTGGATGGCAACAAAGTCCCACGGCGTGGTATCAAACCAGATATGGCTCAGGAACAAGTGTCTGGATTTTGTAGTCCCAGAAATGCAGTATGGCTAATACTCCAAAGATGGTGAGGAATCCTCCGTTCTTGAGGGGAGCGGAGGCCATATAGGTGATAGATTCAATATCACAACAGGGTGGACGAAGAAAGGAAAATAATCATGAAGTTTTCAAAGGTTGGAAAGCCTTCAGCTTGAAAGCTCGACTAGCACCAACATTAGTTACACAACTAGTTCTATACTCTTAGCGAGGGGCATAAACTTAAAGACCCCTGTGTAATTGGATACCTTGAAATGATTGATGTTATTTATTAGGGTACTGAAATGCAGAAAAAGATCTTCAAACTCCGCACCCCTGCACGGTGCACGGTAGCCCGAAAGGCGCCTCATCCGGAGAGGACCTTCACATCAATTCCCACTTCTACAACAGCGCGTTAACAGTCTGTATGGCCTTACCATTGCCCCCAGGCTTGACGCCTCCTGAAATCGCCTTCCTTTGTGAGATGGAGATGGTTACCGTCATCCCTCGACAACGACTCGAAGGGCTCGAGCTGCTCGGAGTGAGTTGCGCCCAACTAGTCTGAGATTCTACTCGTACGTTATCCACATTAGAGAGCCATTGGAAGCCTATCAGATCATTACAACCACTACTTTGTTCCCTTCTTGTCGCTAACACGTTGTCTCCCTCCTAGGGTCGTATCCCCCCACTTCAACCACCCTACCGCACCCCCCTCCCTCTCTGGTTTGCACTCCTCCTAAAACGCCAACGCCGCGCCAACATCCTCCCGCCCCCATGGCTAACCCCCTCCTCCCTCGATGAAATCCTCAAGTTGGAAAACTCCACCCCTTCCTTCTCCCCTCCGCCACTTCACCCCCCAAACACCACCAGCCCCCCATTCCTCCCCAGCGCAACAGCCGACGCCCCTCCAGACGCCCTACCCTACCACTGGCTCGAGCTCGGGGAAATGCTCCTCGACGCCGCGCCCGACGACATCCCGGAGCCAGACAGTGTGCGAAGACTGATGCGGGATCTGCGGGAGACGAGGATGGCGAAAATGAGGGCTAAGGTGGCGGTGTTGGATGGAGGGCGGGAGGTTAAGATGAATGGGGTCGGGGGAATGGAGGTAGCGGAGGGGAGGGCGTTTATTGTGGGGGTGGTGGATGGGCTGAGGAAGATTGGGGCGTCGAAGGAGCTTTCGAGGAGAGAGAGAGAGGTCGAGGAGAGGGAGGATGGTATCGGTGGTGTGGGGGATGAGGATGAGGATGATGATATGGGGCTGTAGGATCTCTTGAAAGCGGGTGGAGGCTACAGTGCATGCATGGTAGATGGTGGAAATCATCGAGAGGCAATGGGCGCTTTGAAAGGTGCAGGGAACGGTGACATGGTCTGGTTTAAGAGAGCAAGTGGTATTGGAGAATGGTTTGATGAAGACGTAATGTTAGAAAGCGATTCGCCAGCATCTCGAGATTTGTCTCTGAAGTTAATGAGAACAAAAACGCAATAATGAACTCTGATCCCGAGTCTGAAGAGCAGCGCATTCTTCCGTAGAGCCAAGCCGAAACAATCCAATTATGTTATCCTAATCCCCAGTAACCCAATTTTCATCAACAAACCCAACGCCCTGCTCTAAAACTCAAGAGAGTGAACTTTGATAAAGTGGTAGTGGGGAATACCTACATAGCTCGCTTACGTAACCATAATCGCTCCCGTCATCTCACAGGGCAACCAGCCCCAAAACACGCCCTCCAAATCTCTCTACCACCAAAACATCACTCCGCATCCCCAAACATCCACCATCCCCCTCCACCACACCCACTCACCACCCTTCACATCTCCAAACCCGTCAACCCACCAAAAATGGTATGCCCCCTCCTCCAAACCCAAAAACCAAAACACCCCCCCATCGCGCCCCAAAAAACTTCCCCAAACTCACACAACCAAAACAGGCCTCAACCAACTACAAAGAAGCCTTCTCCCTCTTCGACAAACGCGGCACCGGGCGCGTCGCGCTCGCGTCCCTGGGCGACCTGCTGCGCGCGTGCGGCCAGAACCCGACGCTGGCGGAGATTGGCGAGTTGGAGAAGTCGGTCGGTGGGGATTGTGAGTTCTTTTTACTTCTCCTATTTTCCCTTTCCCTGCTCGCACATGCTGGCTGAGATGGCCAGCTTGGGCGAGAGATGGATGAGGGGGGTTATTTGGGCTGCGGTAGAGAGAGAGAGAGAGAGGGCTAATTGGTTTTTGTCTGTTTTTGGGAGGGATAGTCGACTTTGACAGTTTCCAAAAAGTGCTGAATCGGCCGGGGGGGTTCAGGGAGCCGGGGGAGCCGGAGGAGTATTGTCGGGGGTTTCAGGTGTTTGATAAGGATATGACGGGGTTTATTGGGGTGGGGCAGTTAAGATATAGTGAGTTTTTGGGCCCCCCCCCCCCCCTTGGATTCAGCGGTCCGTGGTTGAAGGGTTTGGATTGAGAGGGCCGGAAAAGTGGGCTAGATGGAAAGAAGATTTTGGTATGGGAGGGGTAGAAGGCTAATCGGTGTGCAAATGGCAGTCCTGACGAACTTGGGAGAGAAGATGAGTGACGAGGAGGTGGACGAGTTGTTAAAGGCGGTGGATACGAGTAGTGGGGAGATCAACTATACGGGTAACGAAGCACCTCGAGATTCATCTACTATCCAGGGTTTTTTGGCTGATGCTTTGGTTTTGCAGATCTTGTAAGGACGATTCTGGCGAATTAAGAGCTTTCCCTCCCTTTCTTTTACCCTCTTTTTCCGAAGACTGTCTCCTCCTTTCCTTGTGCATACTGGCGTTATGTATATTGGCGTGTGGATTGATACTTTAGGGTGGCAATGGCAGGAGGGAGGGGGTCAAGCCTGGCATTGTCGGTCAGCATGCTGGTAGTCTATGTTTTAGATAAGAACATGTACCCCACAGCACGTCCGTTTCTTAACGTGATAGAGTCCCCCCAACCTGCCTCGAATTGAACGGCGTAGTTGAAGCCCAGATCATCATTGGCGCCGATATCCCAACCGACCCGAGCTGAGCCCAACGTCGCAGCTGAGACTGATGCCATAACCGAACCCAATGCCCATCTTCTGTCCAAACTTCGTACCGACTCTCTCATATTCCATTCCCGTAACCGCACTCACCCGCCACCATCTCCCCCGTCTCCACCAACCCCCCCTCCAGCAAATAAAGCACCCTCTCCTTCACCCCCTGCGCCCCCTCAGTCTCATACCCAACACCCACCCCACACCGCCCACACCTCCACACCCTCCTCCTCTCCCACCCGTCCGCTCGCTGCACGACAACGACTTTCCTCTGGGGTCGGAAGGAGGGGAGAATGAGGGATGGTGGTGGTGGTGTGGGTTCGGTTTCGGGGGATTCGCCATTTGGGGTTGGCTGGGTTGAGGGGGAGGGGTCCTGGGTTGAGGGAAAAGGGGGAAGGGGGAGGATGAAGGCGCGGTCGAGGGAAGGGGGTGCGCGGCGGGGGAGGGTGGCGAGAGCGTGGGGGGTGGCGAGGAGGAGGGTGGTGCAGAGGCAGTGGTAGGTTTTGAGGTTGGGGGAAGACATTTGTGGGAGTCGGGGATTGTGTGGATGGGAATGGTGGGGCGTTGAGTGTGGATTGGGGTTGGGTGGGCGACTTGAGGGTTCGGCCGATAGTCGGTAAATGGAGCGGAGGCGTTGGGTCTGCAGGTTGATGAAGGGGTTGTTTGTTTGTTTGTTTGGTAGATCGATGGGTGGTTTCGACGGCGAAGTGGCTGAGTTATTTTTGTGTTAGATCTGCTGCACTGGTTATTGCCGGGAGCACAACCAGCGAATATAGGACTAAACGCTTGCTACATCTCCGGGCGGCGGTGTGGGCTTATATCCAGACGTTGAGAGACATTGTATGCCTACCTATACGAGTAGGGAAAAGCTGAGGCATGTTGAGGGAGTGAGATTTGTTCTTGGCGGTTGTGCAAATGCTGCCCTGTGCATAAAGATTGATACATATAGCCGCTAATTCCACCAAAATTAGGTGGGGGCCGGAAGTTTTCTCCGTTAAAACCAGAATTCCGTTATGCGGAATTCCCCTACTTTCGGGTTAGTTTTTAAGCGGCCTAATTTTAAATAAACAAACCACATTTCTACTCAACAGAACTACTATTAATTCTACCTCATTACACACTCTCTATCATGTCTCATAAGAAGAGTATTACAAAGGGAACAGCCAAAACGGAAGCCTCGCGAGTCAGCAAGTCAGATCGGCAGCAAATTCATCCGGCAATTAGATCTGCAGCAACGATCCTGAGCGAGATCTCGGGAAACTCTTTACTTTCTATAGGAAAATCTTTAGATCTCAAGCCGAATACAGTGCATTATATAGTCAAAGATGCAAAGAAGAAAGCTGAAGATAACAATCGAAAGCTTCTTGATCAACGCAATTTCGAAGACGTCTCGCGATCAGATAGATCTTGCATTCAGAAGACAGCATTGTTTCTGTCTCAGCGTCTAATTCATTCAGATAACAGAGTCTCGAAGTCATAGTCATAGATCAAAGTCATGCTCTTCTCATCAATCGTATCGCTTCGACGTTGCTCAAGATGAACGATATCGTTGACTTCAGAGCGTCGATGAGAGATAGAGAAGTTGCGAAGACAGTCTATATACAGTAATGTCAGAAGAGATGAGAGAGAGAGAGTAAAGAATTTTGATGAATCTACAGACATACTGAAACCTCTGAGCCATGTGATCTGAATAGCTTCAAAATTTACGAAGGCAGCGACAGCGATAATAGTAATTCTGATGGGGATGAGACGGTGGGTAGGCTCAAATATGTATGTGGGAGGTGCGGGGTTCCCGCTTATGCTCGGTTGACACACTAAAAACTAACTCGAAAGTACCCCTTGGTGATGATGCGGCGACATTTGATCCAGCTTGACAATGACGAACGTACCCCAGATACTTTAATTTTTGCCGCTCAATCTACGACGGCTGGCCTTGGTGTGTGAGGTTACTTACAGGCACACAAATAACATTAAGGTTAAGGCAGAACGTCATATTTGGCCTCATGTTCTGGTCCAATGGTTGAAGCTCCGTGATATAATCTGATTCGTTCGGCCGTTACTTCCATGGGTACATTCAACCACGGCAGATACTCGAGACGTAGAATCACTTCCGAATCGTCGAACCCATGACCTTAGCGTTCCTCAACGGGCGCCGCCTTCCCCTAGCGCTTGAGTAATTACTGCAGTCTTCCATCTTCCATGGAGGCCTATGTACGACCACTCGGCCAACTCACCCTCGATTCGATTTCCCCATGTGTGCGGGCATGGGTTTCTTGGCGATTTGCATTGGGAGGATTTTGCACTATGCGATTTCTGGTATCCAATGGGAGGGATCCCCGAGGAAGTGGGGTTGAACTTTTTTCGTGGTACTTTTGAACATGGCTGTTCCTAGATCGTGGTTATTCTGATGCACTCTACGGAGCATGACGAGCTATGTTCTCGGAATGCCAAGACCCAGCCACACTGTAATTTACATGTAATCTAGTCTTAGCTTCAGATACTATGATACAGAAGGATAAAGCTTCTGCTCACGCTTCTCATTTTCAGAACATTATCTTCATGGATGCAGCAATCCTTCGTCTTCTACGGAGTATGACCCGCTAATTCTCCGGATCTGAACGCGATAGAGCCCTGTTGATGGTGGATGAAGCGTAGAACAACGCTCAAAGGGGCTCCTAGAAACAGAATTACTATGATCAAAGCATGAGTTAGATGCTGGGAGAAAGAGCTCACTCAGGAACGAATTCAGGCCTGAATCAGTCGAATTCCTCGTCACATTCAGCAGATCATTGAGCTAAAGGGAGGCAATGAATATAGAGAAGGTAGAGCTGGAAATAGTGCTATCCGTTCATATAACTCGGAGGAGCGAAAGGAACGTTATGCACGTCGAAAAGCAGGATTTAGGCCCGGCGACGACGACGTGGAGGGATCTATAAATCAGGCAGATGAGCCTGATGTAGAGGTAGAAGAGGTAGAGGTGATAGAGGAGGTAGATGATGATAATTGGTAGGCAAATGGAAGGTTTGGGTTCCAAATCGGTATTATAGGACTTTATCTATCTCCAAGCACTAAGACTAGATTACATGTAAATTACAGTGTGGCTGGGTCTTGGCATTCCGAGAACATAGCTCGTCATGCTCCGTACCTTTCGACATGTTGCCTCAACTATCTAATTCCCAGAGGTCAGAAGCACTACACCTCGCTCACTTGAGCTTTTCCCTCGCCATCTGATTCCACGTAATCCCAGCCCCGTCTTGAATACGTCTACTCTCGCTTAAAAGGTTGGAGAGCAATTTTGAGAATGGATCCGACGTTGAATGAAGTTTGGCCTATTAAACCTCAATCAACGCCACGAGTTTTGATCGTGGTGGAAGGGAGGAACAAAAGACATGTCTCGGTGGAGGTAGCATCTGAATCCTTGGCTTCTCAAATGATGTTAGAACACTTGGGTAATCTGTATTGCCTGATCCTATTGCGTTGTATTGTAACCTCGCTTCACCCTCTAGGGTCAAAGTCCATGGGCATTGCTCTACTCGTACCTGATTTCCACAGTCCGATTTCGGGTTTTCAAATCGATACACTTGCCTAGAACTGCACTGCAATTCTCCTCTTCGCGTGCTCTGTTCTGGCTGGGCCGGGGCTCGACGCGGCCGTGGGTGTCAATTTAAGACTGTTGAAGAGCTTCTTTGTGGATCGTAGGTAGAGACGAGAGTCCATCGAAGTAGATGAAAATTAAGCGAGGAAAATAGAGCATTTCAAGATCGCTGATCTCTTAAACCACGGTGCCTTAGTGCTATCGCCGTTTCAGCCGGTCCGCCATAAGAAGATGTCAGTTGACCGTGTCTAACACCCGAAGGCCTTGATATCCGGGCACCTTTATGAGTACTGAGTACTGTACTCTACCTACTCCTCAGGCATTGTACTCGTTGTAATTGAACCAACTCGGAACCAATGAAACCCGGTGTAGAGTACTCTCTTTAGACTCCTCGGACGCTTGGAGCCTAAGATCCTTACTCACAATCGCTCGAGATCTGCCACAGGTAGAATAACAGAAGCTGTGGGTGACAACCCGAGAAAAGCTTGGCAGCGTGGCGAGGATGATGTGCTTCTGATATTTTCCGTATAGCTCCCCATAGGCATTTAGATGGACTTGGGATATCCGAAGCCTGCAAGGTGCCATGCCAATACACACGGGGCCACAGCAACCGTTTGGAATTGGTTGAGTAACAGATCCAAGTGTGGTCGGACTCGACGGTAGAGGAGACTACAAAGGGTTCGATGACATCCTGATGTACCCCCGTAGTAGTAGTGGGGGTGAGTTGAGAAGCGAAGTTTCTGTTTCTTCTTTTGCGTTCTTTTCGGTAAATCCGATCATCAGTCCTAGTGCGAACGGGCAAAAGTGGCCGCCCACATCCATTGTAAACAGTCGGTACGTCAAGTAATCTACCTACTGAATTTTAGCACTCCGTCGGTCACTTACCTACCTTACCCACCTAAAGTACCTACAGTCCCCCCTCGACAACCCAGCTGTTAGAGACACACACCAGGAGGGCTTCTATGCCCCGTTGAGCCATGATGCAACCACCCTGCATGACCCGCAAAGCTCACAACCCACTACCTGTTCCCGTCAGCCCGACCAGACAGGCATTCACTAACCGCTGCACAATTATCTCATTGCTTCGAACCCTTGACGCCCTGTTCCAACGTGATACCAAAGAGAACAATTCATAAGATTCGGGCTGGCCGTGAAAGGCACTTTCCATTCTCTCAATGTCGGGCTTACGAAACCTGGTCCCATCGACGGCGCTCGACCAGTCATCAGGCTCCTCTCCGAGCTCAAGTGCTCACGGCACCGCCATTGGGAGTTCCAATGGCACCAGTGGAGGGGCCAGTGGGGGCTCTGGTGGAGCGGCTGGAGGGTCCAGTGGTGGTACTGGTGGTGGTGATTCAACCCGTAGACGTCGAAACGCGGGCAATGTCTCCCTCATAGCGTGTACCGAATGTAGGCATGCAAGACAAAAGGTACGATAAGTCACATTCACAACATGTCCCCATTATCCCGCTCGATTGTTTTTGGTTCGCAGTCGGTGTGCAAAAGCTGCGAATACTGACTAGTGGATTACTTTTTTCTTCTGTAACAGTGTGACGGAATTAGGCCCGACCCGTGTAATAGGTGCCTTACACGCAAGCTCAATTGTGCCTACGAGCCTCATACAAAGACGCACAAAGATGACCTCATCCGGGAAATCGAGACCCTTCGAGGTAGCAATAGTAGCCTCCAAGGCCAGAACAGGGAAATGATGAAATTCAACTCGCATCTAGAAGATCAGAACAGAGACCTTCAGGAAACAGGCGACTGGCAGAGAAAGATCCTGGATACCATTGGAAGCAATGGCCATGACAGGGAGATCATAATGAAACTCCGAGCCGGAGAATCACATCAGTCCATTGCTGATTGGCTTTGCAAGCAACACCCAATCTCTAGGAGCCTAAGCATAGTACCACCATCCCAACGGAGCCTTGTCGACGTTGTCAGAAATCTCGAGAAAAGTTATCAAGAAGACGGTCTTAGCCGCACAGGGGCTCCGAGCGAAGCAGAAGTTCAGTGGACCAAAGTCAGTTCTAACCGCAAACTCATCGGGCACCTTTTCGATCTTTACTTTACATGGGTACATCCTTTACACATGCTTTTTAGCGAACTCGACTTTAAGCATAGTTTTCGAACCAATGACAAGACTTACTGCTCATCGGCCCTGGTCAATGCCATTTGCGCCATGGGCTGCCACCTACTAGCGAGTGGTAGGAACGACACTGTGGGGAAGGGCGTTGACATAACGACACTGAAGGAAGGTTTTCTGAAAGAGGCTCGAGAGCATCTCCTGCCAGAGTCCTACCTCAACATGACGTCGATACAGACATTTGCAGTCATGTACTTGGCAGATGTAAGTTCCGGGAAAGCTCGCAACGCAACCGGATACCTGCGCTGTGCTGTGGAGAACTTGAAGTCTATCAAAGGGGACAATCAATCGGACGAAGCTAGAGAGCTCTCCGAGTGGGGAATCCAAACCCTTAATAGGTACGGCCTGTCTATCAAACTCCACTTGAGGACCATCTAACAATCCTAGCACATATGCTAGCATCACTTACCAACAGCTTTACGCGCCAGAGCTGCCAAAAACAGCGGTCTTTCGACATGTTCGAATGGACGGGGACGACGCGGTATGGCGGTTTTATCGCAAAGCGGGCGATGGGCATGAGCTACCCACACGGCCCAGCTATGCCATGGTGACGGCGTGCATGCAGGCTGGCCTTTTCCGTATCGTCAACGAAAGCTTGAATCTCTACTGTGGCCATCGCGGAGACGTGTCCGCCACAAGTGTTCTCACTATCTATAAGATGTACTTGGATTGGAAGGAAGACCTACCGCCAAAGGTCAGACAGATAGAGATTGATGACCAAACTCTGCCCCACATTCTTTACCTTCAGTACGTCATCTGCCTATACCTGGTTTGCCTACCGTACAGTGGGTACTGACTGTGTTGAAGCATCCAGTTCCACACGGCTTTAGTCCAACATTTCGCACCTCTCCTACATTGCAACTTCTTCACAGGAAGCGACGTCGACGAATTTCGTCGCATGATTGTCCACCACGCCCAGAGCGGGATGGAAATCCTGGACCACTCGCGGCGCTTATATTCTTCACGTTACCACATGCCGCTGATGACGTTCTGCACCCTTCACCTCGGTGACGCTCTCGTCCGTCATTCGCCAAGGGAGCCGCCGGCAACAACCGTCGTGGAATACTGTTTGAGTACTATGAAAGAAACGCGAGCGGGTTTTGCCATCTGTGGACCTCTGCAAGAACTCTTTCGCCGCACCGCGGTCGAATGCGGTGTGGAGCTTCCCGATAACATGGACGACTTGATGGGCCCCTTTCCATACGCGGTCGACCAAATCTTGGATGCGTGTTCACGGCTCGCCTACACCCAACCCTTCGACCAAGTCCTGCGTCATATCCTCTCGACTATTGCAGATGAATGGTCGTACGAATGGCGAAGGATTATCATTACGCCGCGTGGGGAACCGCGACGACAATCGTCCAGCGGAAGATACCTCCAGATCAATTCGCTACTCAACAGCGATTGACGATGGATGAAATTGGCCGACCTTGACTATGATTATCCTACTGGCTTCAGAGGTGTGAATGAATCCGCCCTTTTTCCAGCATCTCCTGCGTTCTGATGAGCAAATGAAGCAATTGAGGCAACTGAAGCGAAAATGGGTGACGGCAGCGCTTGGCATTCGGGACGGTGACGACACACACGTTTCAATGACGGCAGCGAAAGGATTTCTCCTCAAGAGGACCTGCGGGCAGAGCATATCCATTTTCCTTGGCAAATGAAGACCTCTACAAGCAAGGCATATCCTACTTTCCCTGGCTTATACCTCGGTGCTGGCGTTGAGCGGTGTTCCTGGTAGAGCCAAATGCATCTGTGTTCGGCTTATAAGGTGCTTTCCATGCTAATTTTGCATGACCATTGTTGAGTATCAGTCCAATCACAGCCCCCAGCAGTGCTGCATACCAAGCTCTAGTCCATGGCTTATCCTGGAGAAAGCGAAAACTGACATGTGGGGAGGTCTTGAGCGCCCTCAGATCGAGAGAGCCCAATCCATGCGACGCATTCCCGTAGGTGGACGTCCAGGTTCGAACACTCCAGGCTTTAGGAACAGCTGCCAGATTGCTGTAGTCAGTACACTGACGAGGTTGAATCGGTTACGCTCTTGTTGCATTACGGTGTGGGGTTGGCCAAGGATGGAGCATGTTCAAGGAAACAAAGGACACTCTGGGGCGCAAAATCCGATGAGCCCAGCTCAGGGTGAACAGCATTTATCAGTGGCCGGCAGGTGGCGATCCATCAGCTGATCGTATTCCTACTTGTCCGATCTTGACGCTGGACCCTGCATCTAGAGATTGTGCGGCGAATGCTCCGAATTGTCAACTCGACACAGTACCGCGTACGCGTTCTTGCTTTCACACGGTCCGGGATCGAAACAGCAAAGTCGATCAGAGTGCAAGCAATCAGACAAAACCCTGTTCTACGCATTTCACACTTTCACGGGTGGACGGGTGTTACACTAACTAAGGCTGCTTGCTGGACCCGCAATCCATCATTCGAACGATGAGGAAGCCGTTTCGTCGATGGCGAGGATATGAACTCGATTTGCATGACTCAGCACAATGGACCCTTGGTTTGCTCCATATCGGACCAAGCCCTGCAGGCATTGGGTGCATACCTTCATAACGATGATCATCTTTCCTCGGAACGTGTTAAGGTGTTGGATGAGTACATTGTTGTTATGATTAGCCGTCGGTGCTCCGACTCGCACATACTAGCGGTACTCCTCCAACGCTGCCATCACGTATGCAGTAAGATCAGGGCGAAGCTCAGCCTGCCCAACGCCACTGCAATGCCATTATGGCTACCCTGCCGTACTCGATGGTGCTACCTAATCGATAACGGCTAGCTGGCAATGGCAAGCATAAGGTACCTAGAGTAAGGTAGGTAAGTAAGTCCCTTACTTTACTAGAGATCGTCCATCGCTTGTTTCTTTGTGCTTGGCCAAGGCGTTTGTTCCACTATCATACAGACTACCAGTCAAGACCACACACGATGCACATGAAAGACGGTCCGAGTACGACCTTCCTATAGCCAATCTCCGCAAGACGATAAAGAGAAGACAGGGCCAAGGCTGCTCCGTAGGTCCGACCCTGTCAGGGTGTCGAAGCTCGGTCCGCTCCAGAGAATTGGGTTTATTATTCAATCTCTAATAACTTCTATCGTAAATCGTTCTGACGCTCGTCAAAGCCTCTCAAGAAAGATTTTACGGTCCTTCGCAGTGGCTTCGAGGATGATAGCACCCGTAACTTCTTCCTCCCCGTGGGAATTTAAACGCCGAAGAGCTGGCTGCGTTAGTGCCTTTGGTGACGCTGGTGATGCTGGTGACGCACTTCAGGTGGCAATTCGAATGGCGATCGCTCAAGGAATGAACGAGAACGGCAGCGGCACTACTTCACCTTTGCCTTGGAAAACTCCAAACCTGCTTTGATGCCCTGCATCTGCGTTCTATCTCTTTCTCCGTAGTGTGGCTGTGTCTATAGCTTGATCTCTTCATTCGCCCCCGTCTTCCCTACACGACTTGTTACGTCATGTGCTTCTCTTTGCAGCGGAACTACGATGGGACACAGCATAGCTTCCCACTTTCTGAAACAAGCATTAACGAGCGAACGTTTACAGGAAACCTTTCTCAGTTCTTTTCCTAATTTATGGATCAATCAAACAGAAGGGAAACTTCTCACCCATCAGTTCAACCTAAGAAACGCCTCGGAAGGAATTATCATCAAGGTCAAAGAGATTTGGGCCCGATACCGCACATCTACGGAGATGAACCTATCCTCCCTGTTGATAATGTTATCTGATATAACCCACTATCAGTCTACCGTTTACGCTTTCGTTGAATAGGCCTCAGGAAACACATACAGAATAGGACCATAACCCCCTGAGCCACCCAAGCAACGCCAATTGCAACCGATCCTTCGGCAGCATCTACACATCTTCGTCGATAAAGTGTCTGTCAGTTCTTTGATTTAAACAATACCAGAGCGGAAAGCATATTCCAGAATCACGCAAGCAGCGCCAATAGCGATCGAGCCCACAGCAACATCGAAAGAGTCTTTCGAAGATTAGTTCTCACAGCTGGACGCCCCATCATCAGCGTTTAGTCTCGATTCCTGGTTACAGGTGGGTGCACATAGCTGAGGAGCAAGATTGAAAATTTTATGGGATCACTTACGCAGTGTCAATGGGAATCAAACCTACAGCATTGTTGAGATTATCTTTGTAATCTCTTGTCACAGGTCAGCGGTTCGTCGATAAAGTGTCACTCCGATTCCTAATCACAAATACACTTGAGAGCCGAATTCTGACAGCTCATTTGGTTAAGACAATCAACCCGTTCACCGCCCATGCTCGTAAGAGAAAAAAACACAAGCAGCGTAACTGTACACCGAACTTACTGCAATATCACCAACTCCTTTGCCCGACATGCTTTCAAATTTGAGCGCATTGTCAACAGAGGGCCTTTCGATCCTTGATCGCACTAGCCGTCGCGTTGGTCACATACTGTACAATCAATTACGGTGTGTTGCCACGTAGCAAGAAATGGACACGTGAGATTCGTCTAGCAAGACTGTCTGGAAAGAGAAGACGAAGAAAAAACCCCTCAAGCGCAAGCAGCGCCCATAACAATTCAACTCACAGCAGTACAACAAACCTCTTGACGCTCACAGCTCTCACAAATCGACACCGCGTCGACAGAGTGCAATTTCAATTTCTAATCACAATTACACAGCTAAAATCCATGCATGGTTGAGAAACTGGTCACGGATGCCGTTATTGGATTGGAGGAATCCTTGGTAAAGATTTTCCTGATTACAGAGCCCGTCTATCAGCACTGCCAGACAACAAAGACGGGAAATTAAAACCCTTGAACCACGCCAGCAATGCCAGTAGGAATCGAATGCAATCGACCTCTCCCCCGCACGAACTCCCTAACCCAACAAATTGGAGCCACACAACCCCAAACCCTCCATCTTCAACCCTTCAACCCCTTTAATCTCTCTCGCCGCTCTCGCCACCGCATACTCAACGACCACAAGCCCCCCCTCGTGCCCACGGACCCCGTACCCCATATACAAACAACCAGAAAACGAACCCATACCCCCACCCCCCCCCCCCTTCCATCCCACCCCATCACCCCATCACCCCATCACCCCATCACCCCATCACCCCATCACCCCATCACCCCATCACCCCATCACCCCATCACCCCATCACCCCATCACCCCATCATCCTCCTCCCCCTCACGCAATACAGGCTTTGATAATCGAGATGGAGATGGGAGAGGTAGGTATCATAGTATCTGTATGAATGTATGTATGCTCGCTTTACTTTGAAATCTGTGATGGGAAGATGGGTCGTGTGTGTCGCTTGGGTTTTTAGAGAGGTGTAGAGGGTAGAAGGGGGAGCAACAACAACGCATCAAGGGATATTCTACGGCACAATTAGCGCTTCTCGCCTACTCCACGGATTCTCTGGAGTCGTCTACACTACCAACTTCAACAGTCACATTCAATCAAATCTATCATTGCTACTCTTCACCCCACCCACCCTTACCCATGTCTAAGCCTGCGCTGTCACTTCGGCCGGCCCCTCCTCCTCCATCCCCTCTCTCTCCCCCCCCTCGCCTTGCTCCTCCTCCACCTCCCCAACATCGACCAACTCCCCTCCCTTCCCATCTCTCTCCAATGTCAAATACTCATCCCACCCCGGGAAAAGTTCCTCATCCCCTTCCCCCTCACCATACGGCGGCACCCCAATCATCCTCGCCACCTTGCCCTTCCCCCCCTTCTCCAGCCCCGCTTTCCACGTCCGCACGAGCTCGGCGGCACGGCTAGGTTTGTAGGTCTGAGCAAAGAGGACGGCTTCGGCGTGGCGGTTTGTGCGCACGAGGAGTTCGATACAGCCGTCTACGTCTGCGAGTTGCCAAAGGCAGGAGAAGGCGATGTTGTTCGCACCCGCGTCATTGGCTTGCGCGGTGAGGTCCCTCAGGCCTTCGGCGTTGCCGGTGGATGTGTAGACGAGAAGTAGGGAGCCCAGGTCTTTGGCGTGCGCAAAGCACTCTTCTGCGAGCGCGAGCTCCCACGCCGCGAGCGCGGCATCGCCGACTGTTTTCCAGCGGTGCTCGACGTTTGCTTCTCTGGCAATGTCGAGAGCGATGGGAAGGTTGTTGAGCGCGAGTGCGAGGTCGAACCGGTGTTCCGGGTCTGTGGCGACTTCGAGTGCCATTTCTTTGTAGCCTTGGCCCTCGAGGAAGCGGGCGATTTTGTTCTTCTGGTCGGCAGGGATATCCTCGAGGAGTTCGGCGGCGGTTTCCATGTCCCCGCGTAAGACGAGGGTTTGATACTCAACCACCGAAAGCGAAAGAGCGTATGAGACGACATTGACGTCTTTGTCTGCGACGTAGGCTTTTCCATCGCGCGGGAGGTAGCCAAGGAGGTACATAGGTTGGTCAAAATGGGAGACTGTGTAGGTTTGGTCACCAACAAGGTAGTTGAGACGGTTGGTAGAATTGGTGTAGATGAAGCAGTCGCCGACCCATTGCCCTGTGCGAACGGACTCATTGATATCGATCACGACTTCAAAGGCGGATTCGACACCGTCTTCTTCGACTTGGCCAGCGTTGAGGGCGGCGATGTAGTTTTCGCGGGAGAAGCGGAGGACGTAGAAGGTTTCTTCGCAGGCTAGGGTGACCAATTCGCCGCTCTCCGACCAGTAGACCTAAATCCGTGTGAGCAAGATATCCGATTCTTGATATGTATAGTAATTGGACGCACGTTTTTCGGCTCAACTTCTATTCTCCGCACCAAAGCGCCAGTCTCCCAATCAAATAACCCGATCCCTCCTTGACCCCTGACACCAAGCAGTACACCACCGCTTAATCCTTCGGCCTGGAAACCAACGTCGACTCCACCAGTTTTCTCCTTGAAATTGCGAAATATTCTGACACTCATCGAAGATTCTCGTATCGCATAATCGTTGCTGTTATCTTTTGAACCCCATGCAAAATCCTGGGCAGAGCCAAACGCCTTGTTACGCCACGCCAATGCAGTGTAAATTATATATTCACCGTCGCCACAAACCGAAACAAATCGACCATTAGGAGAATGCTGTAAGGTCTGAGGGTAAATTTCACAGTTTCCGAGGTCCTTCGAAGGCAGGCTTATGGGAGTGCCATCTTTGACACTCAGATCACCTCCTTTAATCATCGCTGAAAGGATCTCGCTATGCCGTGCCCATATCAGTTTCCCTGAATTATCCATTGATACAGCTGGCTCTTCTCGTCCCATTTTGACAACCACAGCGCCGTCGTCAAAACCAATTGCTACCCCTTGCCGACCACGTTGGTAGCTTACACACCAAGCTCGCTCCAGCCCATAAGTTAGAGACTGCTCTAATCGGTAGGTATTTGCGTGCCATATCTTTACGGTACCGTCCTCCGAACCAGATATAATGACTGGTAACTCTGGGTGGTAGCACGCAAATGAGACGTTGCTTGTGTGGCCTTCAAGTGTAGCAATCAAAGATTTGGTCGTGTAATCCCAGATCTTTACTGTCTGGTCATCCGATGTGGTAAGAAGATACGGCTTGTCTGCTTGCGGATAGTAATCGACATGGTTGACACCTTTTGTTTCATGAGCCTCCAATGTATAATTGGCATGACCTGAACCAAAGCTCCAAATTTTGACAGTTCTGTCCAGACATGCAGATGCAAAAGTATTGGTGTCCTTCGGATTTATAGCCAAACCCATAACATAATGGCTATGGCCTTCGTACACTTGAACACACTTCCATCCTTTGTCCCAATCCCATAACTTTATCGTCATATCATCTGAGGCGGTCAGAACGAAAGGCTGGGTTGGGTGGACAACAATGGCACGGATATAGTCAGGGTGGGCTTCGAACGAGGTAATCTTTTCCGAGGTATTGTAATTGTATACTCGCACTTGGAAATCATCGGACCCGCAGACAATCCAGTTCTTGCGAGCTATGAAGCGGCCTGCTCGTACAGGAACATCTGTGAGTTCGAAGGTCTTGACGATTGCTTGGGTCTCGTATGACCAAATGTATACATGACCGCTGTACAGAGTCGTCAAGATCCATGGCTCCGTGGGGTGAAAGTCAATGCCCTTGACCCGCTCGGACCTTGCAAAGAGCTGTCTCTGCAGGTTGATGTTTACGTTAGCCATACCGAATTGTTGAGGACTGCAACTCCGATGAGAGGCTTGTAGAACCTACCTTGACGTCCAAACGCATCTTTGCAGCCTACTCTCTATGCAAGGGACCGCTCTGCATATGTCGCCGTGTTTGAGGCCGCAGCCTTCCAATCCGAGGCGGAGTCTAGGGAAAATGTACCTTCAGCCTACCAATGGGTGAGCGTGCTATTGAGACGAACGACGTTAATAGTAGCACTGATATAGTAACCCGAGTACTTAGTTTGACCAGCTGTCGAAATTCCCTCGTCGGCGACAAGGTGTCGCCGTTGAGCTTAAATCAGCCCTACTCTAGAGGGGACCCTTCGGGCTTGGGTGAAAACCCTTTTCTCTACCCCCGCTACGCCCTCTTGATCAGTGCGAGACCACAGGTTTTAATGTGGATGTGATATTGAACGATACAAGTACAACATCATTCGATCTTAGTAGACTTCTCTATCTGGGTCACGAAGTATCGAAACTACGAGATCATGAGGTTGCAACGGCGGCCTCATAAGTCTCAAGTATATTTCCTCAAGCGCTCAAAAGAAACGCCGCTCAAGGTATGCCTGATGTTCGCAATTGAAATATTCCAGAAACAGTCACAGCCTGCGCCTTACCTTTACGTCCTTTTATTAGAACTTTCGACTTCCATATACCTTACTTTATTCGTCATTTCACATTCAATTCCACTCATCTTAAACACGAAGAAAAAAAAGGCAGGATCTGTGTAGTAGCAACGATTGATCCTTATTCCTTCTTTCCCGTCCCGATTTTCTATCGATGCTGAGATCCGTACGAAGGCGGAGGCATGGACACCCTACTTTGCAACGAATCACTTGCGGGCGGAAACGCTGGTTGTTCGACTATATACCGCCGAGTCCTGCTCTTATCACTATTTGGGCAAGTATGAGTGACGGTAGGTTGCCGCAAATCAACATCCGAATTCTGCTGTCTTGGTTGGAAGTCGCCGTCCTGCAATGACAGCCTCCTCGCCTCGTCGCTAAGGTCGTCATGAATGTTTTCCAGATCATGCAACTCTGTCTGTTGGATAACAACACTCGAGGTCTGAATTCCGCCAGAGGCTCGTGTGGCTTGCTCCTGCTATTTTTGTGCACGCTGCTCAGCTGCTCCTACTTCCTTTCGCTGCGTGAACTGCATGAACGGGTCTGATAGAGGTGGAGAGGGCAAATCTGTCCGTTCTTCTCCAGTATGTCTTCTAGCCGCATTTCCTCCGGTACGCCGCCTACGTTTCTTAATCGAGCCTTTACAGCATTGGTAGCAAAGGGAAGCAATGGATATTAGGGCGAGCAACCCAAGAACAAAAGCAATCCAGGTCCTTTGGTCATGTATGGCTTCCTGAATTTTGGTGGGCCAGGCTTTCGAGTTTGGACTAGTGGATGTGGCAGCATCGTCGGACGGGTTCAGCCCTCTCGTATGAATCGTGTCGCTGGGCTCTGGCTCCTGCAGGCAAAACAGCGGCGGATAGAATCCAGCAAAAGCTACTCCGCATGGTAGTTGAGGAACGTTCTTGCTTTGCTTGACTGTCAAACCACCGCGGATTGGCGCCATGCTGGGAGAGAGTACCAGTGCTTTGCAAACTGGTATCTGTAACGTCTCCTGGCTTTTGGACGCCCGTGCGATAATTATACAGACTAATTATGGAGATTATCGAAAATTCTTGAGACTTGGATCGACGATGGGGATATTCAGAGCTTGGAATGTGATTTTCTTGACAAGTATCTAAAACTGTGACATTCTGGATGAAAGGTTACGAACATCTTAATCTTAAAAGGTGCGTCCTAATCTCTGTATATATACCGATCTCTTCAAACGTATGAGCTACTCATGAAAATCAGTCAACCTACCAACAACGCCATTTTTGGCACGTTCCTGAGGGAATTTGCGGAGGTCTGCTCCCAATAAAAACCGTATCTTTCCAACCTGATAGAGTCGGATCTTTTGCAGGTGCAATCTTCCCCTCATTGCACTGTGCACTATTGAGATTGGGCGGCAAAGCTCTCATATGAATCACAGAGTCTTCAAGTTGCGCAATCAGCACTGAACGGAAGATCCACCGTAACAAAAGCAAGGTGTTGCCATATATGCGCAATCTGCAGCACGGAATTGAATCTATGTTTAGCATCAGAATCGCGCTACTATGAGCTGATATTTAGGTCCGAGTCTGCTCCCTACCAAGGGACGCTACTAGCACCTAGCAAGACACATAGAGGTTGTCTGAAATATTGTTATTACGATTGCAACAACCTGTGATGTTGTTGTCGCACCCTCAATAGATAACCCGACAACAAGCTGTTTGCATATGCTATTCCCACGGAGCCCCGGCGTTGTCCAATAACAGAAATCATCTACACAGCTGCACGAGTCATGAACTCAAGTCTTTCTCTTCGCCCCAGAGTGGCCGAATTCAGATTGGATCTGATCCTGACACCTTTCGTGCCACGGAAGCATTCTACGAACCCGGCTATGAATGGACGGGCCACGGTATGCTCGAGTGTAGGCCGGCGTCCTCTTACTTCTTCACGCCTGCGTACAAGATCAGAACGACCTCTAAGGGGCAGGAACTTTTGTCAATAATAGAATCAAACTCTATTCATCAGAAGTTTGTAAGAAGCTGAAGTATGTTCCAACAGCAATACAGATTACAGTTCCTCTTCCCTCCGTTTCGGCTCCACATCAACTTTCTCTTATCGCGTTCGAGAAAAACTTGGAATAGATGAGAGATGGTTACTGAGGACTGTACTATACCTAAGTTGCACATGATGATTTCTCTCTCTTATCCCGAAAATTGCGCTTGCCGCAGAGGGCGAATAATACATATCTCAAGAATGCCGTAGTCGCCATGAAGGGCCACGCTCTAGCTGTTATGCACTGAACACTTAGCTCGGGTCACTCGCGATGAAGATGAAAGATATATCGAAGTTTAAGGGGGATTGTATTGATAGACGGCGCGTACTGGTTTCGAGTTAGCTATGGCCTGAGGGCCAGCAATGGCCAGCGAATCTGCTACAGCGATACCGAAAGCGCGTTTACTGCTTCAGGTCATTATACACCATCCCCTACCCTTCCCAATAAAATCCTAACTCAACCCCAACTCTCTATAAAACGCCTCTGTACTCGGTTTCCTCCCCAAGAAATCTTCGAGCGTCTTCATCTCATCCTGACTTCCCCCTCTCTCCAAGACCGTATGTCTGTACCGTCGACCCTCAGTGGGGTTCATAGGATTAGCGGCGAAGGAAGTATGGAACATGTCTGCGCTGTAGACCTGGGAGCTGAGGTAGCCATAGTAGCCGGCGTCGTAGCCGCCGATCAGATGGCCAAAGGTTGCTTGGCCGTTGCCTGGAGATCGTTAACAGGCGGAATTGGGACAGAGGGTTTGGAATGGAGGAAAGAGTGTGGTAGGGAAGGTGACGGAAGAAGAAAGGGGCTCACCCCATGCGTAGCCTTCACCGTATGCTTCAGGACCGTCCAGCCCAGTAATTTCATGCCGGAGTTTATTGTACAGTTCGGACAGTTTCATAGCTTCTGCCTCAGCGTGGCTACTCGGTTCATGCACTGTCATATCAAAGATGCCGAAGTGCAGTTGTCGTAAATTGAACAGCGCATCGTTGACGTGCTTTGTCTTGATAAGATTAGATATCAACTCGTCCGGCAATTTGTTGTCAGGCTTAGCCTGCCCCTTTGCCTGCTCTTGCCAGGCGGCTTCATATTCCGGCGACAGGGAAGAGTAGTGGTGGCTTAGGGCTTTTAGCTGACTGGGGGTCCAGCACCAATTTTCTAGCAGTTGGCTTGGGGCTTCGACAAAATCGCGGACGGTGTTAGTGCCGTGGAAGCGGGAGTAGGTGGTTCTTGAGACGAGGTCGTGGATGCCGTGGCCGAGTTCATGGAATAGAGTGACTACTTCATCGTGCTTGAGGAGACTAGGTTTCTTAGGTGTTGGTTTCGAGAAGTTGCAGACGAGTGCTGTGGCGGGGTATCTTCGCGTTCCATTCTCCTGGATGAAGCCTGGCTGAAGGTTGAAATTCGCAGCATGGCCGTACTTTCCCTCACGAGGATGGAGATCGAGATAGAGATAGCCGACAAACCCACTACCTTCGCCTTCATCATCCCACACGCTAAAAACTTGCACGTCAGGATGCCACACAATATCATCGCCTTTACCGGATGGAGAGATGGATGCACGGTCGGAACCGGTAACTTCAACGAAGGTCAACCCAAAGAGCTCTTCGAAGATTCTCAACATGCCACGGATGCTAGTTTGAAGGGGGAAATACTCGGCAAGTTTCTCTTGGTCCAAAGAGTAGTCCTGCTCAAGCATCAGGCGGTCATAGTAACGATGATCCCAGAGGTAGTACTGGCCATCAAAAGTCTTCCCTGCACCATGAGATTTTAGGTCCTTCTCTTTCAATGCAGCAAGTGTTTTCTTCTCCGACGCTCCACCCTTGGTAAGTCGCTCACGCAGGTCACCGAGAAAGTCGTCCACGGTCTTGGTTGTTTTAGCCATCTTGTCTTCTATTTTAAAGGCCGCATGATTTGGGTACCCCAACAATCGAGCTGCCTCATCACGTAATACGATTACTTCCTTAAAAAGAGGTACATTTTGATTCAACTTGTTCTCATTTGCAATGAAGATTTTCTTCCGCGTTGCTGGATTCGTTGCGTACTTCGATACTGGAAATAGATCCGGATACTTGAAAGTCATTTTGACCTTGCCAGAGTGCTCCCCTTCTCCTTTAGCAAACCCAGCGAGCACATCTTGCGGGACCCCACTGAGTTCCTCAGGCGTGAACCACAAGCCCTGATTCTCTTCATTTAGGTTTTTCTGGAATACGATGCTGATCTCGCTAAGCCGCTTCTTGATCTCCTTGAATCGATCTCGTTTTGGCCCAGCTGGTATACCTAAACCATTTCGAATATAGTTCTTGCGCTCTTTCTCCAGCAGCCGTTGGGACTCCGGGTCCAACTTCTCGCCCTTGTGGAAAGCTGCCTCAACCACATTGTACACATCCTCGCGCATAGATGATTCGATTGAAAAGTCGTCCAGAAGCCTCTCGGCCTCGGTGGAGGCGTCTCGCAGCTCCTGGTTCGTAGAGACTGCCTGGTAGAAGCCTATAATATGCGCTTCAAGCGCCATAGTGTTCTCATCATAAGCCATAGGAAGCATGATGTTTTTAAATGAAGCATCCTTGTCTTTCACTTCCGCAACAATTTTATCTTGTATGCTGCGAGACTTATCGACTAATCGCTTAGTATCCTCAACCACAGATTTGGGAGTTCCCGTGAAGAGAGGTGGGGCTTGTGGGGGTGTTTTGAATGCTTGAGGCGCCATTGCTGCGGTAGTCAGGGGTCTTGTCGATGAGTATGTCGGCCGCAGTCCTGGCTTCGAGTTCACTTGGGGAAGCTGTTTGAATATAGCTGATACTCTTGAGGTAAAACGGGCGGGGGGAGCCAGGATGAGAGTAATGCCGAGGACGAGCGCGAGGCAAGCGACACAGAGCTTGAGAGGCCGGGAGATAGCCAGCGTGAAAACTATTTCAACACCTTGCAGACGTGTTAGTATAAATTGTCGTTACAAATGATTGACTGGTTATGGCTGAATGTGGTACTTGCTGAGGTGAGCGTCAGGGTGTCTCAGCTTGCTAGATGCGGCCGTCGACACCCTTGGCGCTAGAACGCGGTTAGAAGCACTGCCCCTAGAATCACCATGATGACCCCTGGTTGTCAAAATCAGAAATCAGTAAACAACGACCGATAACCAATATGCCAATTCAATGATCGGACTAAGTGACAGGCTGGGTTCGGAAAGCCGAGATTGATCTGCCCAATTGTTCTCACCGCCCAAGCTTCGCATTTGAACCCAAGCTAACGACCGTACTACATATCCCGTTTGAGTCTATTTGTCCATTTAGATATCTCGATGCGGATTGGTAGTTCTCTACTAGCTTTCTGCACCCCTTGGTGGAAGCTTCAACAATTCAGTGGTCTTGATAATGCTGAAGGACACTTTTGTATCCGAGTTTCAAACCATGTCCATTAACTGGAAAAGTGAAGAAAGCGGTCTTTCGGGGAATATAGATCCAGTATCTACTGGACATTTGCTAAACATGAGGGCCTCAACATATACAGAAAAATAAGAGCGACTGATAGCGCAAGCAATGGGTATTGTGAATCCAGGCACTAAACCCTTCCAACCCTCCCAGCCCTTCTCATACTCGGTGACCCCCTACAAAGTTTTGAAACATCATTTTCAGCGAAACTATCATCAAATTTATCCGTTTCATTGACCTCCCTAAGCTCCGGCGAAACCGTAGGACTCAGCGCAATTTTGGGTCGACTCTTGAACACACTCGTATAGTCTGCCTCCTGAGCAAATAGTTTTTCCGGCGGCGTTTCCTCCTTCGCCGCATTAGTGGATACCTGCTGCTTGCTCGGGGTTTCAAACTGATTCGTTGGATAAGTTCTCGATGGTCGAGGCTTGTGTAGCGATTTCCGGGGTTTGAGAGATGTGGAGGGCATGAGGGACATTGACTGGCGCGTGCGTTCGGAAAGGGTTGTAGTTTTGCTAGGAAGGGGCGATAAAGAGTCGAGGGTGCTTGAGGGTGGTGGTAGCATTGGGGGTGGTTCAAGATGGGGAATCTCGTTGCAAGGTGCTACGGTTGGGAAACCCATTGATTGCCGCGTTCGTTCTACTAGACAACGCTTGTATTTGGCGGTTGAAGGAGGGGCGTTTCTTGTTGAACAGATGATTTGTTGGGCGAGGAGCTCGTCTTCGTCAAGGACTTCTGGGTTTACTGAGTCCTCTTGGGGTTCGCTTGCGTTTCTTGAACTTAAGTCAATGTTACGATTGACGGTGACAGCGTCTTGTACTCTTAGGCCGGTAACCTCGGTGCTTTTACGCAACGTAGATGAATAGTCGCTGATAGGTCTGTGGAGTGTTTTGTTATCTCCGCCGTTTGTATGGTGCGATGGAGACTCCAAGCTGGGCCGATATGGAGTCTGAGATGTCTTTGTAGTCGGTGTATCTAAATCTTGCGGAGAATTGCCTTCCAAGATTTCTAAGTCATCTGACCTGGTAATCTTATCGCGGTCTGTAAGAGGTACTGGGAAGATAGAATTGCGCTTTCTCTTTGGACTTTTGGCGTTCTGACCCACTCCTTTACCGACAATGGTAAGCTCGGCTTGCATTGAGTCCACCAACCTTGCATATTCATCCGTCATAAAAGGCGCGCAGCTCCTATCCGCCATTCCTTGCCCTTTCTCTCCGATATAAAGCTTCTTCTGGTTAATTACGATATCCTTGGGCTTAATTAAACCGAGCTCAATGCCTTGAACTTTGCCTGATCGGCTACCTTGACGCTTTGCCGAGGAAGTAGGGTTCGATTCTCGTGTCAAATCATCCTTGAGAGCCTTCCAGTGCTGAAGTCTTACCCGCTGACTGATTATTTTCTTCTCTAAGTCCTGAAGGAGCCCTTCCTGATCGGTAGCAGTTGCCTTGTCCACAGTGCCTTGGTTGAGTAATGGCCAAAGCTCGGAAAACTCTGTTTCAAGTAATGGATCACGAACTTTATGCTCGCCGCCTTTCACAAGGATGTCTACCCATCGAGGGTCTCCCTGCCAATGTATATCGAACTGCCGTCTGATTCTTTGAGTAACATGGTTTGGTACGACCCTTGCGGCACCACTCTCCTCGATTTCTTCTAGGCGCTCGGTTCTTCGAGCCAGATCCTGCTCCTTTTGGTCAAGACAATGCTGGAAGTCGAAATACCTTGTCCTTAATTGTTCTTTCCGGCGAAGCACTGCAGTCAAGGATGCTCGATGGGCCACGGCCAAAGGCAAGAATGACTCCTGATCCTTCAGCGCTATCTTTCGATTAAGAACAAGCCTTCTCGCAACGCTCGAATTCCGATTTCTCTCAGCTGCAAGGACCTTCGCCAGGACAGCCGAGGACCACGAGACTAGCACTTCCTCGAGTTTGTCTCCTTTGCATTCATCGAGCATAGTCTTCCGAATCGTAACATCTCTGCCTAATGTGCCGCTCTTCTTTAGCTCATTCAAGCACCTGAAAAGCGCGGCGCGTAGATTGAGGGATTGAAGGGGCTCAAGCGGAGGAAAGAATGGTTGCAATTTCTGTCGAGGGCGTATCAGCTAAGCACTTTCACTATGGACACAGACGATGGTCTGACATCTTTGGTTTCTTCAGGGTCCCATATCTCGAACAAGCGATACAACGCCCACTCAACGCAGCGAATTCGGTTCTTTTGGTTCTGCTGGGCATCTTTGGTTCCAAGAGTTTGCGGTGAGATTGATGGCCAGTCAGGGCGTTTGTCTAAGTCTAGTAGCCGTAGATTGGTAAGAAAGACTGAAGCTTTCGAGCTCGTGTGCCCATTGTGCGATTGCAACGCGGATGCACTGGGTTTGCTCATTGCGCAATACAATGTAATGAGGCATCATATGCTGATTGTAGTGACAATTATTCTATGGAGCCATCCGCTCAGGGGACTTCACTGAGCCTTTGTCAACAAATAGAAGATGCGTGTTTGTAGAGTGTAAAGCCGTGTTGTGATGGTTTCTCTAAGCTACCCCACAATTGATACTCTTCTATGCAAGCAGGCATGTGCCTGAAGATCACCTTCAAAATTGGAAAGCTTCAGCAATCTTTAGTGACTACCTTACGATAAGGCCTTGTCGGCAGCCGTCAGAGCTATCTACAGTACCTAGGACAATGACTGGGATCACCGTGCATATCGCTACCTACATTCCTATCACTCTTTTTGCGATATAAACACAGGGAGCTCTTCCTCCTTCCCGAAATAACACAACGATAGTCTGTTCCTATTCTCATCGCATTACCTCTGCGCGGAGTTTCAAGAAAGCTGCAATGGCAGCGCAGCATCCACATATCCCTGATACGCCATCAAGAGTAATCAACAACCCACCGCTAATCAGCCAGCATCTCGAAAAACCGCCCCATACACAGTTCTCTTCCTCAACGCCATGGTCATTAGAAGCTGGTACTTAACACTCTCTAAGGCCATACAACACCCAAGTATGAGCCCTTGTGAATCCCTGCTTACGCCTACCAGCTCTGTCCGCCCTCCCCACCCCCGTCCCTTCAAATCCCACCTCACCAGTTCCCTTCTTCCACCTCCTAGAACAGCTAAAAACCACTAAACGCGAAGGATGGAGGCGCTTCAACATCGTCGCTGGCGAATCAATTTCAGACCATATGTACCGCATGTCCATCCTGACGATGCTTGCGCCTTCCTCCCTCTCAAAAAAATTAGATATCCCTCACTGTACGAAAATGGCGTTAGTCCACGACATGGCGGAAGCATTGGTGGGGGACATCACACCTGTAGACGGTGTGGACAAGGCTGAGAAGAACAGACGGGAGACAGAGACGATGGATTTTTTGACCGGTAGACTGTTAGGGCAGAGCACTGGAGTAATGGAGCAAGGAAAAGGGCTGAAAGAGATATGGCAGGAGTATGAGGATGGGATGACGTTGGAGGCAAAGTTCGTCAAAGATATTGACAAGATAGAACTTGTGTTACAGATGATGGAATATGAAAGGAAAGAGGATGGCAAGCTAGATCTCGGGGAATTTGTATGGGTTGCCGAGAAGATACAACTTGAGGAGGTGAAGAGTTGGTGCAGGGAAATTCTCAAGGAGAGGGAGGATTTCTGGAAAAGGAATGGTCACAAGCTTGAGAAAGTGAATGGCTTGGACATTGGCAGAAAGCTCCTGGGGCCTGCAGAGAAATAAACGGAACAAAGATAGAGGGAGACGTGTGGCTTTCCATACGCAGCTGGCACGTGGCCAGTTGAGTGTCTACCATTGTCCTTCATAACGAAGTGGCAGACCCCGAAGCTGCGAGATCAAGACAGACTGGTGCCTGCCTTTCGTTTTCGCGAAGCGCCTTTTTACTTTATGAAGGGTTCAAAGGACGAAGAACGACAGCGTGCGAGAGTCAAGGATGGCCGTCTAGTCAGGGAACGTAGCAGCCCGGGGACGAACGTGATTTTTGTCAAGCATGATGAGCGTGGGGTAAGGAGCTTCAATCCGTCGAATAGAAGAACAATAGAATAATGAATTAAGTGAAACTTCTATAGAATGAGCAAGTCCGTAGAGAGGACTCACCTTGGCCCACCGAAATATCATACACCGGAAACAAAGTGCATGTACACATTCCAAAAGTTCCCACAAACCAGTCAGCTCCGCTCCACCTCCGTGTCTGACTTTTCATTTACAATTGCTCTCTTATTCGATCCTCTCAATGCTTTCAAAACCTCCCACGTCTTCTTTGCACCTATCTTTCAGCCTATCAAGAGCGCCCACACCAAGGCCCCCACCATAATCATCACCGCCATCTCAATCTCTGCCCTGACCGCGCCAGCCGCGCCAGCAAAGGTCGGCGAACCCGTAGCACTAGAATTTCCGGCTCCAGTGACACTAGGATAGGAAGAAACCGAGGTTAACGCTACCGTGCTAGTGGAGCCAGTATAAGTGCTGTTCTGGTTCACAGTCGGATAAGGTGGTACACTCGTCACCAACGGTAGCCCAGTAGAGTTAGACGGAATCAGCGAGGACGCAACAGCCACCAGCATCATGGTATTCGAAGCAACGATATTCGTTGACGTAGCAGTGAAAGATGTGATAGTGGTCTGGGAGGTAGTAATCGGTGTGGCACTGTAGATAATAAATTGAGGGGAGTAGTTGACAGCTCCGGACTGGCTGATGGAGAGGGCATAAACACCTTGTGTGGTGATTGGTGGGGGCGTCCATGTGTAGCTGGTGCCTGTGATACCGTCTTTATAAGGGTTAGCGGGATGGTAGGATCGGAGGAATGGACAAATGTACGGTATACTTACTGACGACTGTGGAGACGAATTGGAGGTTTACCGGATCGCCATTCATTAGGGATATTTCCACGGGCTAATTGACACGGATCAGTAAAAATTTTCAATACAAATCTACCGTCCTTGCAAGCGGTTTCACTAGGTGAGCTGGACGTACAGTATTATCTCCGGACCAGGTGAGAACGAAAGGAGTAGTAGCAGTTATACCAGTGTAATAGCCATTGGTGAATGCCACGGCTTGGGCAAGACCTGGAAGGAAGAGAGCTATTGCAAGGACAAGAAGGCGTGTCAAAGATGAAGACATGGTAGTGAAGAGACAGTGAACCACTCGTGGCGAGATGATGATTGAGGTGCAATTGGTGCCAAAAAGAATTCCAAGAAATTATCAGTGTGAGGGTTGGAAATCACCGAGGACACAAATGAGTGACTTGAGTTAGAAATTTTGTGGTGATAAATCTGTTACACTGGTGCTCTTTCTTAAACCAGTCCCCACAAAACAAAGAAGGAGCACGTCTTTATTGGTAACGTCTAGACCGCGGAGCTTTGGATAAAGAGCTCGATACGGAAGGTACGGAACTAGGAGAAAGAGACCTGTTGGACTACCTTATTGAAGCCATTTGTAAGCGCTGTTCGGCCAGACCTCCATTATCCGGACTGGGGCAAGAGGTATCGTGGATAAATGGGAGGTAAGCAAGATCCTAGAATCTTGTACACCTTCTACCCGGTGAATACATCCCTACAATGCTTCTTATTAGACGCGCCTACCCTGAGAGGCCTCTCTTCTCTGATTCACTGAAGAAAATTATCATGCGCCACAACTTCTTAACAAGGACCTCCGCCTCCTCGTCCAAAGCCTATACCAATGTTAGACTTAGTTCTACCGCTCGAATATAGCAGTAGAGACAAAGAAGATAGATCTTACCCCTTCAAGTTGCTCCACTAGAGTTTGAGGCGTTCCTCTCTTCCGAATGTGGTCCTCAACAACCTCTACTAGCATCTGCTCTTGTACGCCTAGGTATTCCACAATCTTCTTCTCCACGAAAGGCTTTAGTTGCTCTCCCAATACGGTCTCGTCCACGAATTCCCACTTGACCACCCATTTCCATAGTCCGTCCTTGTCCGACGGAATGTCAGCGGCCAACTGTCTAGCAGCCTGTGCTCTTTCCTCTTCTGACAGGCCAAGAGCATCGGCCGCATTATCAAACTTGATTGGTATGAGCGTCCTTTTGACAGAGCTGTCTGCTTCCTCCTCGTCTTCGAGTAGTCCTTCAACTTCGGCAACTGTTCGCCGATTCAAGGCGGCAGCTTGTGCTTTCTGAGCCGCAGCTCCAAGTGATAGTTTGAATCGTTGTGGCTCTCGAGGTGTCTGAGCCCTCGTATCAAGTTCCATTGCTTGACGATTGAGGAAGTCGTCGGCCATCCCTCTTGCCTGTTCTCGTAGCTGTAGATCCTTTGCCTTTTCTCTGTCCTCTGCCGTTCGGTCCAGTTCGTCTAGTTGCGCTTCTCTACTTCTGAAAGTAGCACGGTTTCGAATCCACAGGCTTCGGTCAATATAATACTCTTCCACTTTCCTACTAACCTCAAGGTCGTCGTCCCATTCTTTCAAGCGCTTGGCGACGGCTTCCTTTTCTGCCTCTTGTTGCTTCTCTTCTTCTTTGTCCCGAGCCTTTTCTCTCTCAACTGCAGCAGTTCGACTTCTTTCTCGATTAAGCCACCTCCGTCTCTGATCCTGGTAAAGCTTCTCCTGTTCGGCCTCCTTCTTTTCCCTCCGACGCCGTTCTATTTCTTCGTCACTAGCATCACTATCCTCATCCTCGCGATTGATCAGGCCAGCCGCAGCTGCACCATTAATGCCACTGCCGTTGACAAACGCTACACCTTTCTGGTAGTCCCGTGGTAGTTGTGATTCTGTATAGCCCTTTGGTCCAGCAGGTGCATTCGGCACTCCCCTATCTCTTGGGCCCACCGGGATCCCATTCGCACCTAGAGCTGGACCACTAGGAGCTGAGAAAGGAGGTGATGCTAGCCTGCTCGGTCGTGGTTGGCTGAGGTTCCGCTTTCGCTCTAATGCTTCGAGCTCTTCTTCTTTCCGCAAACGCTCAATATCACGACGGGTACTACGATCTCGGAAGGCTGCGATTTCTTTAGCGACAGTCTCACGCATCTCGGCTGGAATATCAGAGAGCTCATCGTCAATCGTTAGAGGTATGGTAACGACTTCGGCGTCTATTTTCTCATCCCCATTCTGCATCGAGGAATCGCCATCACGATCAAGGTTCGACATATCGTTTGAGGGGATTGGTAGTGAAGGGTTCTCAAGATCCCTGAGTACGGCTGCAAGTGAGCTCTTAGCGGCATCGAGACGCAGTTGTGCTTGTATGGGGTCTTGATCCCCCCTTGAGGCTTGGTATTGCTCTAGGTAACTTAGCGACGCGTCGTCAATGATTACCTAGAGCTTGAGGTCAGCCAACGGACTTCACCCATGAATAGCCCACAAAGTGTTCCTCACGAGTAATCTGCTCTTCTCTGGTTTAGCGTCCTCGCCATCATCCTCTTTTCTGACGGCGATTGCCTTTTGCTGCTTGACCGGCACCTCCACATCTTTCAGCACATCTACGGCTGTAGCAAGACTCTCAGGATCTTCGTACTCTGCAAAGCCAAATCGGCAAGCCTTATTGTCTGCATCCAATGCTCTTGTCCAACGCCTGAGGTTCCCAGCACACCGAACAATATGTTCAATGCCATCGTCACCACCTGCGCCTTCCGTGATACCTCCAATGAATATTGTTCTCACTATCTCGTCTTTAGTAGGTGGTACTAGCTGCATCATACTTTCTCGTACAGCCTGCCGTTGCGCCTCCATGCCGTGGCCTGCGCCTAAACCTGGACGAGCGGACCGTGGCTCAATATTGCTCTCTCTTCGCTGAGGATCTCCGCCTATAGGAAACGATGGCTTTGTCGGGCCGGTTGTACCGAGTCGTATAACAGGAGCCGAAAAATTGATGTTTGGCATGTTCGCAGGCGGCTGGAAATTAGATGGAAACCCACCCGGACGCCCTGGTTGTTGGCCGCTTTGCATACCCGGCGGGGGTGCTACTCCTGGAGCTGCCATCCCCGGCGGTCCTGTGACTGATCAGCTTGCACTTACTGTAGGAGTGAGGAAGGTGCCCATACCCGAAGAAGATCCCATGCCTGGCGGCGCATTCTGCCCTGGAAAGCCCATGGCTGGGGGCCGGCCAAAAGGCGCGTTACCTGAGGAAAATATTAGTAAAGCGTTTCGCTGGAACATGTACTTTCAGTGGGCTCCAGCGAGCGCAGAAACATAAAACCTCGATCTATTATTGATGTTCTTACCTGGGTAGTTATACATTGCAGCGAGAGATCTTGCAGGTAAAGTAGGAGAAGTTTTCGTTAGTGTCCTGGTGTAGGCATCAAGAGTACCAACGGAATTGCTAGATGTCAGAAGTAAGAATGTGTATTGAACCGTGTGGCTGCAAGTCGCGAATTTGCTTGGAAACTCAGATATTTGGGCTGCAGAACCGAATTTGCCGCGCGGGAGATTTGGCGCCCGCAGATTTACTTCACTGAAGCTCAGTAACCTGCATAGAACAAGCTTGCGCACATGAGGTGAGCTTTAGTAAGACAAGCTCAACCATGTTTGGTTACAGCTACTGAGTGACATATAGGATAACGATGGAAATCCGACGCTTTGGCGATACCCTTTTCCGATCTCGAACATCACCTTTGCTCTCCTGCCTTCCACCCTCGGTCTCTTCTCTATCCCTCCATACGATAGCAACACTCCACACATCATTCTCAACCCCTGGTAGTATCTCAATATCCAATGGAACCTCAGCTGGACGTTTAGCACGGCGATACGCCTCATCCTCTGCAGCCAACAACACCACTACTCCAGGTTCCAGTGAGAAGGAAGAACCATCACAGGACTCGCCATCAGCCTCAGACCCGTACCAGCCAGCCATTGATAAGCTACTCAGGGATACGCTAAATTGCAGACCTTCACCAGGCGGGACCCGTGGACGAACCTCTGATCATATCAATCCATTTCGGATAGGAAAGACTTCCAGCGACTCCGTGAAAGATGTTTTCAGTAGGACATATGGCATGCAAAAGCCTACAGAAGGCGCGTTTGCTAGTGGCATGGAGATGCCAAGCAGCTCCACGACATCCAGCACCATGGTCTCCAAAGACGTTTCCAGTACGCTCATACAATCGCAAGAACCGGCGACTAGAGCCTCTCTCACCATTCGCTCCCGGCCAAGTGTTGGCCGTACTGTCGAGATCAACCCAGAGCGCGGTGTCGATTTGGGGAGGGGTCTTAGAACTCTAGAGATCACATGTTCTATGAATAATGTGCGGACCGACGCAGCAAGACAGAGGTTCCATGAACGGCCGGGGTTGAAGAGGAAAAGGTTGGTGAGTGAAAGATGGAGGAGGAGGTTCCAGCTAGGATTTCGGCATGTGGTGGGGAAGGTAAAGGTTATGCGGAGGAAGGGATGGTAATGCTCAAGGAAAATCTCGGACCTGGGCAAGCCGATTATGATAGCACATTCCTACGGCTGTTACTTTACGTTCCTTATGTGTAAAATAACATAGGCACAAACATAGGCACAGACATGGAGCAACATGGCACGCAAACCCCCTTCTTCTTTGAATGCAACTTCTCAACTCGGGCTTTTTCACGTATGCTTCTTGAGCAAAATTCGCTCTCATCCTGATCTATTTATTTCTACATTGAGACTATTGGCCCCCAACCAGGGATCGGATAATATCAAAGCCAAAACGTTTTTATTCAAAGAGTATTTCCAGGCTCGATTGGATAATTCTGATCTAATTAGGTTTATGTACGCTTTGAATTGAGTTCAACTTTTGGGTTCCAATCTTGTTATGCTAATTAGACACACTAGAGCTATGCATGTCGCTCCTTCCACTAGATTCGTATTGTGTTCATCGTTCTATCATCCACTCATCCTTAACCTATCTCATAGCCCCGTAAATCCTACGTCTTTCAAGCCTTCCTATCATTATGGGACGTCCCGGTGACGTCGCCAAATCATTGCCTTTGCCAACATCGAGGAAGGCAGCTTCGTCTGAACAGAACAGCTCGGACCACTTCAAGGCCTCGGTTAATGCCGACGCTGAGCTTTCTTTTTCTCAAGTCAGGTCACATTATAGCCCAGAAGAGCAACCATCAACGCCGCAGTCAACTTCTGAATACTCTAAAGCAGCGGCCAATGGCCCTGGCGATCAACATTTCTTCTGGAAACGAGCCCAACGCAGTTCGGAGACTGGAACATCAAGTAATGGCTCTGCACCTACGTCTCCAATCTCGCCTTTGACAATTCTTACCCAACGGAAACCCAAAAAGGTAGAGCGTCAAAGCCTGATACGTTCAGAAACTGCATTCACCCGAGAAGCCTACCCTAAAGCTAATGCATTTGCGCCAAACCTACAGCCTACAATTTCCGAGATTGTTGAAAAAGATGTCCCACAAGCCAAACAATCCTCGACATCGGAGACCACTAGATCCAGCTATTCTACATCCTCAATTGCTAGCGGTGAAGCTCAGAAGTTAACGGACATCCCTTCGCTGCGAATCCCCTTTGCTGCTACGAAGGATGGGCAGCCGCCCCAAGAACCCAAATTTGGCCACCGATGGAAACACGAATTATCTGGGCACTGGCTTGAGATAAAACTGGGTCGCAAGCTTCGTCTCAACGGCACACAGACCGTCTCCGAGGATGTTAGTCCGGGAATTCGTTCAACAACGTCGCCAATGCCACCAGACAATGGTCAATGGCATAGCGGGAACGCAACACTATCGGGTCAGCTGTCGCCCGGTTCTGGGACAACCATCAGCAAAGCTACAACTATTTCTAGTCGGGAAGGCCTATATTGTCGCACGAAGCGCCACCTAGGTCTGAAAAAAGACCCAACAGGTTCTACCCATATCGCGCCTCCGCGAAAATCCGTCACAGGTGAATTGCTGCAAGAAGCTTCAGATGCGCTTCGAGATTTTTCAGAGAGAAAAACGTTGCAGGGGGAAACGTCATCCATTGCTACCACTACCGTATCGATCAGTGGCAATCGCATTTGGTTGTCACGTCTCCTGCCAAATCATCGGAAAACGGCACATTCTGCTTCCAGTTCTATTCGAAACTTATTGATGGGTAAGCCTCCCCTACCAACGCCTGACCCAGAAGCGATGTATGAAGGGTCCGACGCAAATACCTATCTTCGGACAGAGATAGCTGACCCTGGCGGTCTCAATTTTCTACCGTCCGAGGCCCGCAAAGTTGGTACGCCGCCACTATCTCATGCGAACCGAGGGTTCTTCTTCAACACCGGTAAGACTACAGAAGAAGGAAACAGTAGCCCAGAATCTGGAGGGCTTTCCACCCCAGGGTCCACTCCTGGAGGAACTTCGAGAAAGCGCAGAGGCTCTGATTTCGATTGGTACAAGGTGAAAGAGGCCGCAGATGAAGCAAAAGACGAAAAGGTAGGGTTTGAGCTGAACATGCCAGAGCATCTTCCCAACAGTCCAATGTGTCCGAGAAATCCAAAGCACAAGTCAGGTGGGAGAGGAGTGTGTGTCTACCATGGTAGAAGGAGGATATCGTCTTTGAGTGGCGAAGATAGGAGTAACCATAGCAATCAATGACTTGGTGGTACATTGCCTGCCCTATACTTGTGGTTCTCTCCCTGATAAGTAATCTTAAGTGATTACTTGCCTTCAACCGCGCTCCTGTCCATGCTTTCAGCAACATCATGGACCTCTCACTCCCCCCAAGAATCTGCCGAAAATTCGGCAGTCCAAAGACCCAGCTCCATCTCGAACTATCACAAGCTTGGCATCTTTGAGCTTCTTGACCTGCAGTTCTGGAGAAAAGAAGCCTGCCTCTAATTCTCACACACTTCCCTCACCCCCCTGTACCCCGAGCGTTGGCGAGTAGGACCTCAGCCCATCTTTGTGCATCACCACCACCTGAAAAACCCTCTTCTTACCAACACCCTGCCTTCCCCCCACCCACCCCCTAGCCTCCACACACGCATCCACAATCTGAAACGCGCCCACGCTGACATCAAGCAGCGAGAAGATATCCTGCGCCATCGGCATCCCTGCAACAATCTCGATGATGCAGTCGCCGCCCTGCCAGCGGGCCTGGACGGCGCGATGCGAGAGCCGCGCTGACCATAGCATGGGGTCAGTCAAGTCGGGAACAGCAAGGAGGTTGTTCAGGGCGAGGTGACAGTCGCGTTTCGTGATGAAGTGGGTGAGGGGGGAGGGGATGTAGCAGGTTGTTGGGTATGGTTTTGTAATTGGGGGAGGAGGGGTTGAGTTGGTGGGAGGCAGGCCGAGGGAAAGCTGGGGGAGAGAGGGAGGGGGGAGAGCGACGGAGAGGGCGAAGAGAGAAAGGAGGGGGAGGAGGAGGAGTGGTGAAAGCATGCTGATTGTGGGTTTGCGGGGGTTACTGTGTAGTTTTGGACAGTTCGGGTGCGCAGAAAAAAATCCTTGTGGAGTCTAATCCTAGGAAATATGGATACCGTAGGCGACGGAATTTAAGCGCCTTATAACATTGTTCGTACTCGTATGCACGAGGTTTCCGCGTACTCTAACCTATAAAGGTTAGTTACAGATAGTATCGGGCTTAGCGTGCTAAAAAGGGCACTAAGATAAACAGTCATAGTTAGCGTGCGCGGGAAACCCGTGCATAACTCTACAAGCGGCGTTAACAAGGCCTATCAACCGCGAATCGCGTGGTGGTAGAAAAGGCGCAAGCTATAGTCTGTCGGACGTGGAGGAAGTTTTGCATTGATACCGAGATGCTCAAATACGAGAGCGGGCACAGAGCATGATGGGCGAGATGAGGAAAATTTATGAAGGATTGAAGGCTTGCCAAGGTAGCCAAGAAGACAACAAAACGGATGACGGGGAGGCAGAGGCGAACGATGGCGAGAAGCCTCCAAAACCTTGACCACAATTTGACCGGCATCAGCGACTCCATATTGTTCTCACGCAATCATTATTTGTTTTAGGTGGGCTAATACTCAATACCTTGAAGTTCTATTATTCCATTTCAGCCTCAATACTATCAGATTGTGATTTTGTTACAAATTGTTGATTATGGTCAAATATCACATCAGTAGACCAAATAGCACGTGCGAATCATGATCATGCAAGTATCAGGATATCTGGATTATGAGTATCACGATCAGCCAACCCCATTTATCAGCGCTCTCTTATAAATGGGGCAAACTCGTTGCCTCGGGTATTGACTACACATCCTTCGGTGAATACTGTAGAGGCACCGAAGAAAATCATCATTTATGACGGCAAAAAATTGCATTTAGGCGAGTGTCTATATGATGCACTATACCATCTACAGGGAAGGTATCCAGGAGCAGAATCATGGGTCGACGCCATTTACATTACTTGGAACAGCAGACGACGACTCGAGGAATACTTCTAAGCTTCTAGATCGAGTGGGGCCGCCAATATTGCGATTTATCGAAGACAACGTCGTCTCAATGAAGTCTACGAATTCACTTTCAACAACCCTAGCTTCTACGACAAGCTCGGAATAGAGTCTATTGTTGAAGCAATAGAAGCTGCAGTAGGAGCTGCAGTAGGAGCAGGAGAAGTAGTCGTTCAATTAGGAACATAGTTCCTAATTAGGAACATAGTTGTTGCAGTGTCATTACACTGCCCGCTAGCCTGGTTGAGTCTAGCGTCAAATGCGGCACAAAACCTACCTTAGCGAAGTTCTATGATTCTCTTTAACCGTACTAGAACCGTATTAGTTTAGAAGACTGTCAGTAGGCAGTTCCGTAGTGCTTACGATAGATAAACTCAGTTACCGCAATTCTTTAGTCACCTTTCTACATTAGACTGGTTTATAATATTCTACGATTATAATTCGGTTTTGTCACATCTACGTCTTCGAGCCTAGAAGGAGACTGATATGCAAACAGTCATGTTACGATAGATGATAATTGAAACCGTAAATTACGGCTACAGGCAAGAAACAGAAGATGAACAGTATCACAACCTTCATAAACTAACTAGCGTAAGGCTGAATCGCAGCCTTACGGTAGCGAGCTACTTACAGAGATTTTCTTCTTATCTTTTAGCTTCTTTCTACACAGACATTTAAACACGACACACGCAGTCATCTTACATCTATTTATCTATCTATCTATCTATCTATCTGTACAGATTCTTCCTGCAGCGGGCTGAACATTGCATTAGCAAAAAGCCTCTTAACAAGAATTATTTGTATGAGAGCGTAAGCCAGCTATACCTGAACAAGCCCGGCAACGCTTAAGCAACGTTCAGCCCGCTGCAGGAAGGACCTGTATCTAGCTTACCTTCTAGATCTACAGATTCTTTCTGCAGGCTGCAGCGAGCTGAACATTGCTTAAGCGTTGCCGAGCTTGTTCAGGTATAGCTGACTTACGCTCTCATACAAATAATCCTTGTTAAGAGACTTTTTGCTAATGAGTAATGAGATAGAATACAGATGCGTTATAGAAAGCTTCGTACGAAATAGAAGCAACACGACAACGTGCGACAGCGTTATTATTGATCGAAGCGATGCATAATATGGTGAGAGTTGAGAACATCGATGATGAATGATGAAGCAATATGATTTATGACAGTCTTTGGTAGATTACAGGTTATTTACAGGTTTTCGGCTGCTTTGCGGTAGCAGAATGGTTAACATTGCTGTAACGTCATAAATTTATCATTATCATAATTCGTGTTAACTATTAAAACGCTAAATCAAGTTGACGTTCAAAAAGGTCTAAACGGTTTGAACTATATGACGTACTATGGTAATTAACCGTATGACGCTTACTACGTGTTCCAAATTTCTTCGCCTAAAGGCGAGAGGGTTGGGTAACACCGTTACAAAACCTTTATCGTAACCCAACCGTAGATTCATCGTAAAAAGAATCCTGCATGAGTCGCTAAGGTAGATAGCTTACTGCTGTAGAATACACACCTTTAGTCAATGATCAGATCTACACTTCATCATTTATTGATCGTAATTCGTGGTTCAGCTATGCTAGATTCTATAATTGGACGTGGTTCCAAAGGGCATGGATCGTTCAGGAGGTTGCCTTGGCGAAAGCACTTATTATACTGTGTGGCAACAGTCACATATACTGGGCGCACTTGATTCATCCTGTGACTTTCACCGTGCAGAATAACTGGATGTTTTCGTTGACTGCAGGTTCATTTGTGAGAAGTGACATCGGCCTTCTCTCTGGACCTTAATTTAGGCATATCACAACGCTTGCAGCTTGTTCACGTACTAACGAAGCGCGAGAGAAACACCTCTTCATCAAAACTTGTGCAGAGAGTAGAAAGCAATTTCTTCATGCGTTTACTCAGCACAATTTGAAGGTAGAGCGGAATTGCCAGGCAGCAGATCCGCGAGACAAGGTATACTCAGTTCTTGGCTTGACAAGGAGCTTTGATACATCAGCACGAGTTGACCTACCTCTCCCGGGCTATGAAATTCCCATCTCATAGATGTACACAACGGCTACAGCCTGCTTACTTGAACATCTGCCTTTGGTTCCTATACTTTCCTTTACGGAAGGAACGAAGGGGCAACGAAGACTCAACTTGCCTTCTTGGGTGCCTGACTTCGGTGAGCCGATCTATGAAAGTTTTAGTACGATGGGTCTTGCGCCCAGCTACGGTGCTTCCCGTTGTGCTCGTACTGGTCCCCAACCACGACGAAATATTGGAAACACTCTACACCTAGCTGCCGCCCGGTTGTATGACACTATTGCGGAAACGAGTCTGCCGTCGGGTCTCCGAACTCCGTTGGCTATGCTGATTGACTGCATTAAGACCGATCAAAACGCCAATGCCGAGTACAGCAATGGTCAGAACAGTTTTGAAGCTCTCTGGCGGACAATGATCGCTAATTAGATCGCTGGCACAGTTCCGGCGCCGCCGGATTATGGAGAAAGTTTCTGTCAATGGCTTGTCTATTATGTTGTAGCAGTCCTCCTTCAGAGAATGCGAGAAAACCACACATCCATCCTAGGCAATCATGGAAAAGCATGGTCCCGATACCAAAGTTATCTTGAACTTTACCCTGGCTTTAAAATGTCATCGCTCGAGGACGTGCAAGCACTGGCGTCCCATCTGGCGAATGGTACCAGCTCCGAGGAGTTGAGGGTACATGATGCTCTTCAAACGCGGTTCTCGTCTGCCTTCCTCTGTGTCAATGAGGGGAGAAGGCTATTCAAGACCGCAAACAACCTCCTGGGGCTTTGCCCGCAATCGGCTCGCGTCCGCGATTCGGTCTGGATTTTACATGACACCATAATTCCTTTCGTCCTACGACCGGTTCCTGGGAGTGAAAGCTTCCAGCTTGTGGGCGAATCGTATGTGCATGGCTTCATGCATGGTGAATTGGTTGATTCTGGAAAAGCGGAGCTTCGCGAGATCATGCTGACATGACTGCAATGCACCTAAAAGTGGACATCTGAATATCGAGGTTGCGGTTTTTTTGGTGTTGCAAAGGCCTTCGTCATTTCCATCAGCCTCGGAAGCCATCCCGTCATCCCCCGGCTCGGCCGCTACGAGTATCCTCTTCATTTGCCACCATGTGGATTTTAGTAGAGAAAGATGGTGATGAAGAGAAATAGAATAATAAAGTAATAAACCCCAAATGGTTCGTATGAATAAGGAGAATAGAATGATCAGTTGGAACTTACCTGAGCCAGTCGGAGAATGCAGAGCGGCCTGATTGGCTTTGTTGAGATCCAGGTGCATTTGGCAAGCCAAAGTTGCCTAACGCCTGTCAATTCTGGTTCACTTCATAAATGTCCCGTCCTCCTTCTGCAGGGAAGGAAAGGGTGGCCTATCGAAAGTTTTCGATTGAGATATGTCAGTGGTGCTTCGAAAGACGAATGAAGTCCAGAGCCTACTAAAATATTGAGAGTTAAGAGACTTACTACGAGGACGTGAATAATACCAAATTCAGCGATTCGGAGCTGATAGAAATTGCATAGGCAAACTTGTCCGGAATAATTCATTCCGCTACCTTTCATTGGTGATAGAGGGTATAAAACAGAAAGGAGTATGCTAGCTTAGAGTATGCGAGCACATATCTTCCATGCTGATAAGCTTCGAAGAACTGATCAGTAGTTGACTAACAGAGAGAAAAGCAAGGGTGTTGGCACAGGACTGGATTCTTTGCTATTTATACAGAAACGAGATCTTCAAACGAGATATGTGTGGAAGCTGGACTATATTCCAAGAACAGACCGCAGACTCTCTTCCACCGGTATCTCAGACAATCCTCGGCCTATAAGCACGAGCTTTCCCTCCTGCTTGATCGCGCTCTCATCTTGCCTTCCTGGCGGTTGAGGGTAGGTTTCAACATCCACGACTTCGAAAACCTCGCGGACGCCTTGAATCATTTTCGTGGTACCGAGTGTGGTCAAGACCCGACCTTTTGTTCTATGGATAGACAGATCATCTACTGTGTTCGACTGAGACCGTAGGGACGAGTAAGATTGAAGCACGGATTCCCAGAGTAAGGACCTGAGCCATGATTCCAGGGATGTGAGTTGGGAAGCGGAAAGAACGGGGATGGATAGTGCGAGTGTTGAGATTGTCTTTCTTCTGCGTCAGCCAACGATTCAGTCGGGAGAGGAGATAGGGGAAGCTTTACAGGGTCGAGATGACTATGCACTCCTTTACTGACGATATCCAGAGAGCCAAGCCCATCATAAGCATGTAGATCAAGCAAGAAATCTTCAAGCTTTGGCACTTGTGCATACTGTGTAATATGCACCTTCGCCATCCCATTAATCGCTTGTACCCTTTCCTTTACATCAACCAAATGGCTGGACTTCACAGCATCGCTTTTGTTGATAATTATTACGTCCGCGTGGGAGATCTGCAAGTGTGCGGTCGTTGTGTGGGGTCCTTCGTGATCCTCTTCGCTATTCGCAGCGGGGGTTTCGTCAAGACTTAAAAGGATGTTCCTCGCATCAACGAGAGTGACTATGCCATCTAGATAGATAGAGCTCCCCAGGCCGTCATCGACCCAGAACATCGGAGCTATATTGCCCGGATCGGCGAGACCGCTGGTTTCGAGGATAATGTAGTCAAAGGTGCCGCGGCGTTCCATAAGAGATTCGATTGCATTGACGCCGGAGTCTCTGAAAAGCATGAGTTTTTAGGAGACAGCATAAGAGTAGGGCGCGGTACTTGATTGAACAGCATATGCAGCCGTTGGCAAGTTCGAGCCATTCTTCAACTGCTTTGCCGTCTTGGGAAACGGTAAGGGCTTTCTCAATGTCAGCAGCTGCTCGAAGATTCCATTAGTAAAGCCTTGGTGAATGCTTTTGGCTTGATATACAACTTACAATCGCCAAACTCTTAGAGAGCTATTAGCATATAAGTAATGGGTACAATAAGTATCATGGTGGGTACAAGCCGTTTAGTATGACTGCAATTTTCTTGCCATGTTGCTCTTTAAGAATGTAGTTGACCAGTGTAGTCTTCCCTGCGCCAAGGTAACCTGGATATTTGATATCAATGACAGATCCGAGTGCAGTTTGCGACTTGGTTTGTTCAGCTCACCGGTAACTATGGTTAGAGGAACCTTCGCCAGGCTCAATTCACGTAGCTGTGACGCTATACCTGAGGCTTTTTTGTTCTCAACGATTTTCTTTACTTCATTTACGTCAACCAAAGCTGGCGCATCTTCCTCGTTAATATCCATTCTTTCAAACGAAAGATGAAGGAGGCAAGAAGGAAAGGATTAACAGCGATCAGGCCAGCGGTGGGACTTCCTCGTTTCAGGGACCCAGCATCTATGGAAGTAACAATCAAGAGACAGTTGGATAGGATCGACTCGATAAGGCTGTTGTTCGATTCTCCAGCTTTGATTGGTGCTCGAAACGACAGCGGGTCGGACCGCGGCGCCGATTGGCCGAATGTTGAGGCTCAACCAGCAAAGTCTGCTTCTCTGAATGATTCCCGCCTTAACCCTCGACAGCCCGGTTACAGTTATCACTACTCCATTCCTCCCGAATACGAAACGAGGTTGTTGACACCACCGTATTTCAGATCTAACAGATATCGATTCAACTTCCCAGTTATCACAATGGACGCACCTATGGGCGGTGTGTCTCCCTCGAGATCACCGCGTCTTCCAAGTCCTCCCCCCTTCCCAGAAGTCCAGATCGGTCCCAAATCACCCAGCTTCAACCCTGAGCAAAGTGCTGCTGTTCCCGAAAATAGCGATACCACGAAATTTGACAACGGAGCGATGCGAAGAATACGCCCTGGGACAAAAGCTGCCGATATGGCATCTGGTCCCCCATTAGTCCCGTTAGCCGAGGTGAAACCCCAAAACTCTCTACTCTTCACAATTTGAACTCACCTGCTCCTGCCCAGCTGGACTCACCTTTCCAACTTCAAGAACACCTCAAAGCCCTCTACCATCACCATACCAAATCTCCCTCCTCCAATACCACTATCCCAATCAACCATGACACAGCCTTCATTCTCGCCAACCCACCAGACAACGTCGACCGCTCTCTCTGGCTCTACGAACTCTGCCGATTTCTCGTCCAAAAGGCCAATAACCTCATTGTGGCCTTTTTCGCCGAAGAACCCCCTTGCTCCTCGAAAACTTGCCCCGAGATGCGCGCAAGCGAGTGGCAGTATCTATGTGCAGTGCATGATCCGCCGAAAGCGTGTTGTGCGATTGATTACTGTTGCCATACGCTCGATTGGGCGGCGAATGTTTTGACGAGTCAGAAGCATTTCCCAAGTCGGTTGACGCTGGGGACGGAGTCAGCCGGGGGAGCGCAGCAGAGCGTTAGGCAGTTGACCAATATTTTTAGAAGGGTCTACCGCATCTTCGCGCACGCCTGGTTTCAGCACCGGCAGGTGTTCTGGCAGGTTGAAGGGAACGAGGGGCTGTATATTCTATTCAAGAAAGTGTGCGATGTGTACAATTTAATCCAAGAAGACAATTACACAATATCGCCAGAAGCAGAAGGTATCGCCGCGAGTAAGGAGGAGGCGCCAGAAAGTGTGATGGCAATTCTCAAAAAGCAAGCTGAAGAGGAAGAACCAAAACAAGGCAACGAAGACACAACCACGACAATCTCTACAGGCGCCACCACCAGAAGACATAAGCACACACCATCCACAGGGTCCTTAGTCCCGACAATCGCCGAGGGCGACGAAGAGGATAATCACCATCACTCGCCGGTGAAGACTAAAGATCCGTCCGCCGAGGTAACCTCGAGCTCCACCTTACAAGCCCCGCCAGAAACAAATCGAGCAGAAGCACAGCTTCAAGTTCCTCCGGCCGAACCTCTCCATGCGCCTGAGATCGAAGCAGAGACTTCCAAAGCGGCTGATGAGGAAGAGAAGTCAAAAGATACGTCAACGGCGGAGGAAACGGTGGAGGAACCCAATTCCAGGGAAGCAGATCAAGAGCTTCCGAATTCGGCCCCTGACAAGGTTCAGGCTGCCGAGAAGGGGAAGATGGTTGAGGCTGATACAGAGGGAAAAGTGGCCGGTGAGGCGAAGACTGAAGAGTAGTATTATTTTTCACTGTGGGGAGGGGCTTCTTGTTGATTGCACTGCGTTCGGAGATACCCAAATATCCTTTACTGCGTTTGATATTGAGCAATGCGGGCGAGAAGTATGAGGATTGTAGGATAGCGATTTGACAAGAGAGCCTCGTCCGCACGGTCTCCGTGCTGAGGGACCCATGGACTGGTCACTTCAATTTCTCTGCTATCTAGCTTACACGCTCATGAACGCCACGCTAATCGAACACATCAAACTAAAAACATAAAACCAGCCCCTTTTCCATTTTTCCAATCAAAACCAGCTTCATCTCACCATCGGCCCTCCTTCCTTCCCCCACCCCCTCGCCCGCATACTCTCCTCCACCCTCCCCCAAACCCCCTCCACAACCTCCCTGTCCCTCCATCTCCCCCTAACCCCCTCCTTCTCATTCCACTTCTCCACCTGCACCGCCACAACCCCCCTACCCCACCCCTTTACACTCGCCGGCGCCTCCTCCCCCCTCCACCCAACATAGATACCCAGCACGTTCTTGAACAGCTCAGGCGGCGCCTGCCACTTGTAAGATTTGAACTGCCAGGTCTGGCCCGTGGTGAAGACGGCGACGACGCGGGACCAGTAATCCGGCTTGAATTGCTCGGGGGTGTCGACGAGGATAAAGCGCAGGGGGCGCGTGGGGTCGATGGTGGGGAGGAGGCGTTGGATGTGGAGGATTGTGGCGGTGGAGCCGGAGGAGCCCGAGAGGGAGCTGTCGGGGGGGATGTAGGCTCCGGATTCGAGGAAGGATTTGATGTTCGACATGCGTAGGAGGGAGGAGGCGCTGGGGGAGAGGAGAATGATGGGGTCCGGGCGGCGGGTGGGTTTTTTGGGGTTGCTGGTGAGGGTGGAGTTTGAGGGCGTGACGGAGGGTGTTATGGATGTGGCGGAGGAGGGCACGCCAGGACGAGTGGGGCGGGAACGGGAGAGGAAGGTTTCGGCAGTTTTGCGGATGTGGGAGAAGTCGGTGGGCTTGATGCCGCGGAGGATACTGTTACGGTCGCCCATGCGGCGTTCGCCGTTGTAAATTTCTTGCAGGCGGGGGTCGATTTGTTTGCCTGGGCGGGCGCCGGCGGCGCTGCTAGGGATGGTTGAGACGCCCCCTGCTACTCCAGAGGCTACTTGGGCCGAGTGCGCCGCGGTGTCTGACGGCAATGGCTTGATATATTCACTTTCCTCGGATGCGCCCTCGAGCCAGGTGATAAGGTTCAGTCGCTCGACAAAGACGAGATGTTGCACCTTGCTCCCCGTTCCATCTGTTCCTGATAGTTCTTCATTGAGCTGTTCCGTCGAGGTGATGTAGTCTGGGATAGCGACATCTTTCTTCTGCCACGCAAAGTAGATACTTCGAAGATCCACGGGTTTATCCGAGGATATGAATCGAGTTGGCGTGTCGAGGGAAAATGCCTGGTGTTCTGGGTCGGAGAACTGGAGATGCGTAGCAACTGCAAGGTTTTCGACAGCGTCTGAACCTGGGGTTGGATCTGAAGATTTCGTGGGGATTGGGGGTTGATTTGATGCGATTGAGCGTCGGAGACTTATGAGAGGGTCCGCGGATGGTAGGTCCATGGTGGACAAATTATGTATGAAATTATAGCTTGTTAACAGCAGCGAAGCATGTTTGGAGGAACGCAGAGGTCTCAAGGATTGTGGTGTCGAGCGCAATATGTCAATCAAAATAGCATTAGGGTAGATATATATTGTTGAAGCTCTATATCGGCGAAATAGAAGGCCCGGCTGTCAAACAAAAGTGCAATCTCAATGCCGATTGCTCTCGTCCTTTGACTTACAGTTTTTCAGGTTCACCAGTATATCATAGCTCTAGATGTGTTATTTAATTAGAGTTAGAACCGCTTTTTGAAGTTGAAGAAGCGAAGTATCCATTTGGACAAATCGGTCTTCCCTTAATGAAGAAAAAACCAACTGTCACTACTCCTACTCTTCCTCAACGTAGCCCTAAAGTTCCACTCAAGAGCTCCGTACGTCACATAAGCAATCCCTCCGAATACCTTCCAGGCACAACATCAAGGAACAGCACAGCCGACAATTTCTTGTTCGAACTATCTAGAGTTGCTAGTGAAGATCAAGGTTTTACGTTCCGCACGGGGTTTGCTTCAAGACGACGATCAGAAGGTGTTGTTGGAGTATGTCGGGGCTTCCTAAAACCATGTAAACGAAGCTTGAATAGTGCACAGCTCCAGCGAGTCTGCGTGGCGTCTCTGCATTGCTAGTTCCGAGCTGAATTGACTCCCATTGCCCGAGGGGCCCGCAAGCCCAAAGGATCAAATCGGCTCAAGTCAGAGCTTTCTGCATATGTCCATTTCTCACCGCCAGATCTCTTTTCCTCGGATTTCCCACTAATTTCTTTATCTCTTTCCGTTATCGAGCTTGAGACTCTGTTGTACTGCTTGTCTCGCTCCTTGGAACGGCCATGTCGCCGCAGGAAATGGAGGCTGAAAGATGTACAAGGATGCAGAATTAAAGATGGTTGTCAGTTGAACGTTGTGGCGTGGCTGAAGGTCGGCACCAAAACCAGACCAATGCAGGTGCGGATGTTAAAAAGGTTCGACCTCGAGACCAATGCAGGAGACGGACATCGCCATCAGACTATGACCTTTACTAATCGTTTCGATACCTAATCTTCTCCATATCATTCGGCTCAAAGGGAAACGGAAGTCAGGATTCCCACCAGCTAGTGCTAGCCACGCTACTACCAGTGCAAACTATACAAGAAAGAGAATAGGATGTCGAGAATCTTCCTGCTCCAAACTTCCGAGGACGGAATCCATTTTATGTGCTCATTGGCAGGTGATCAGACCATTGCCCAGACCTTCAAATCATCTTACAGACGCGAATCTATAGTGGACAAGATCAATGTGTTACATTGTCGATATACCTCCACACATGGATCTTCATCAAGATTTGTAATCGATGAACGATTCGATGGCACGAAAATATCTAGAGATAATGTCCCTCCTTCCAAGCATGCTGGATGCCCCTCAGTCTTCACTGGCCAACTCGAGTGTTTCCTGGAGGAGCCTTAGCTAATAACCCACTCCACTTGAATGCAATACTTACGGCAATGGGGTCCACCAAGTCCGTCCTCCTGTCATTGCTTCTGCACGCCTCCACCCTGATCATGGATAATACTCGTCGAGGCTTGGAGCGGCATGAGACTACCCGACGTAGTTGATAGGAGATAGCCAGCCATTTCCCAAGCCAGAGAGATGTTGGCCAATGGCAGTTGGTGGTGATGATGCAGACACTGCCTTACCGATTTACGCTACATGTGGTACGAAACCGTTGGTGTACCCAGGGTCTATAAGAGTCTGTGGAAATCCTTCTCACAAAGGATCAAAAAAGAGACTTCCGGTACACTATCCCAACTGCAAGGTCTTTTAAGTCTGAATCTCTCTATCGTCCTTCCACCATGTCTGGAACCAGTCTCCTTCCTGTTGGTCTGGGTCCGCTTCTGCTGATCACAGCGGTCCTCTGCTTTGTTGCTCCTGCTCATGCCTTCGGTGCTGGCAATATCCCGGATACCTCCGCTCTTGACGGTCATCTGTGGCGCCATGGGGACATCGCGGACCTCCTTATCACGCTACCAATGAGCTTTATCACCAACAGAGCATTCAAGAAGATGGACGTCAAGGTCATCTATTTTGGAAATTGGCTTCGGGACTACAGCCAGCTATTAGATGTCGGTAGCATCACGAAAATCCCCGAGGATATCCTGCGCTCCCTCGTGAGTATCAGCGGTGCAGGCTCAATGTAACGTCGGCTGATATCTCTACAATAGGTCTCTATTCTCGGGTTCATGGAACATGGATACGCCACTGGGGAGTTTGACGTCACTGCTGAGAGACTCGGTGTTTATCGCCCTGAAGAACATATTGGTGCGTAATGAATATCGAATGAATAGAGTTGATGAGCAAACACTAATCGAGACGTAGATAACCCCAAGGTAGTAGCGACCACTGTTGGTCTTGCAGAGTCTGACGTTCCTCGTGACGCAGGGCTATTCTTCAGACGCGCAAAGCGTCCAACGAAATCTGAGGGGCCCAGTCAAAGACATAGGTAAGTTTGGGAATGTTCCATTATGAGTTTTCCGATCGCTAGCTTCTAATCTTACGACAGAGCTGGCGATTGACCCGGAAACGTGCATGAAGAACTACATCGCCAGCGAAGGAAAAGGATTCGATACCTCTTCGGTTTATATTCGTAATCAGTTACGGGAATGCATCAGGCTTGGCCGAGCTGCGAGACAAAATGGGGATGCGGACACGCGCAACAATTGTTTCATCCATCTAGGTGCTGCATTGCATACTCTTGAAGGTCCGTTGTTTATCCATAGGAGACTTGTGTAGTCTCGTCGGAACATTGACCAAGTAACCCTCGAGCAACAGATTTCGCGGCTCATTCCAACTATGTTGAGCTGGCACTGCAAAAGTGTGGCGAGAAAGGCATATTTGCCTATGTTGGAGACGGCGCGAGATACTCGACGAAGACCGAGTCTGCAGTTGCACCCATCGTGACTGGCACTTTTGGTCCACTTGATCTGTAAGTCGCCGGTGGATTGATAATATGAAGACCGTCATTAAATGGATTAGTCTGCAGAGTATTCTCGGCGAGATTGACGACAAAACGGCTGCAAGAAACCTCAACGAGCTCGATGAGGTAAGTCATCCTTCACTCGCCAAATATCAGATTTTTTAAAATCAGTTGCTGATGGTGCGAACAGAGACTGAGCATTAATCCTGCAATCACGGAGAACGCTCTTTGGTTATTGCAAGTTGCCCTCAGTGCCGGCTCAGCATTGCAGATCTTCAGTGGCGACCTTGCAGAGACGGCAAGGAACTTGATGGGCAGCGCGAACGAACCGTCTAAACCTGCGGCAAACTGGGATGCATTGAACAAGGCACCGAACACGCTTTGGCAAGCGATCGAGCCGATTTTTGAGTTCAGAGACAGCATTGCCAAGACTGTGAGCGAGAACATCAACGTCCCATTCATTCAACCGACTATTGCCAAGATCTCTCAAGCAGTCGACATGTTCGTTTACTCACTCCTATCTGCGTACGTGAAGCCCATAATCGAGAATATTCGGCAAGAACTCCAATCGGTCACGAATGAGGTCTCCAAACAAGATGCGAATGCCGGTAACATCTTCGCTGCAGGCGATGACACCAATCCTAGCCATTCGCAGCTCGCCAAAGACCATTTTACGAATGTCTTGAATAATCCAGCCGGTACGAATCTCCTTTCTGTCTGTTTACTATCCACCGCTTACATGAGATGAATCAGGCTTGGTCGCCACAGCGATAACCAATCTAACCACCCAGTCGGTGGTGCAAGCTTGGGACAACGACAATGTAGATGCTGAGGCTATCATTAACGAGATCCTCAAGGCTCTTCATCATCCCTTTAACGCAGACCCTTTTTGCCGTGTCCAGATGCAGATGCTCGCTATTGTCAAGGTGTGGTGGGACGCCAAGCCCGACAACGAGAAAGCTAAGCTCCGCCGCCAACTCAGCAAAGAGGGAGTTCAGAACAAGGAGAACCAAATTATCGTTGACCCGAGCTTCTGGGCCAGCCAGGCCAAAGGCCCGGCTACATTCGAAGGTTCTGCACCCAACCTAGCAGCCGAGCCTAACAAAACTGGCGGAGACGCTGTTGTGGCTGTAATCACGGATATCATCAAGAATGGCTTAGGAATTGGCGCGGGCGGGCCGCTGAACATTCCAGGCATTTCCCCGGGGATGACCAACCCGCTCGACAAGCTGATCGCTCAGGCGGGAAGTGATTTCAGCAACGCTATCGAGGATGCGAGATTGACAATTCCGCAAATTGCTTCGGCGCCTGGGATTGGAAGCATCCTCAAGGATGCACTGGTTGATGAGATTGCGGCGAGTGCCAAGACTGCGGTGCAGACAGTCAATGATATTGGTCGGCTTGCCGACGCCGCCGTGGACGAGGTTGCTAGTTGGTTCAGGTGGTAGAAGAAGCCAGAAGGAAGCTGATGAAGCTGAGGCATAGCTCATTCAAAAAGTCTTCGTTTAAATTGCGCCTGTTCTTTTCTGTTAAAGCTCAGTCTCAGCTGCAAAAGTCAATCCAGATCATCCCGTAGCGATAAAACCAGATACTATACCAGCTATAGTAACATGCCTCAAAGCTGGTTTTGGGAAACTGATTTGTACCAAGCACACAATCCTCCAAATACGATTTTTTGGGATCTTTACCACAGCATTCCCAACCAAGAGATGTAAAGTAATCTAGACTGGGCAACCCAGTAGTCAAAGCCCCAGCTACCCAAAAATATCTCCATCAAATCCGCAACCCAACCCTCCTACGAAAAAACGCCCAGACTGCCACCGAACAACCACATCAAACACCATAAACATTCCAACAAGACCTATGTAAACCTCTCTCTCCGCACAACACCCCCACCCTACCCCAACCCCAAGCCCATCCCCCTTAACAATAAAACCATATCACAAAACCCAAGCTTCTTCACACCCACATACATTTACATTTACACCTTAACATTCCAGCAGGATTCCCCACAACCCAGAAACCTAGCCCAACAAACATCCTCACTTCCCACCCCTGCCTGCCAAACCCCTCAAACCGCCAAATGAAAAAGGCCCACTCACAACCTCCCCCCCCCCAACCTCTCGCGCTCACGCAAAAACCCCACCATCCACCTCTCCAAAACCTACGGGCGTAAACCCCCTTACCTTACCTTACCTTACCTACTGGTGGGTTTCTGCAGTGTGTAATTTGCGCACACACCGCAAATCGAATCTTTGCTTTTTTCCTAATTTCCAAAAGATTGGGGGATTTGCCAAAAAGGAGAGAGAGACGTATATACTGTATATCATAGAAAACATGTACCATTAAATAATTGATAGTGGTGGTGTTGTTGTTGTTGACAACAGAGATCTTCTTATGATCACTAACGGGTTTCGGGGCAGAGATGGTTGTAAATGTAATGGATTAAAGTCTATGTGAGGTTGCCCATAGCGAGCACCAAAGACATTCTATGTACAAAAGGCCCCGGTCTATCGAATTCGGATCCCCACGATCCGTTCGCAAACTGATCAGTGTACCCCTAAACGCCTTGCAAAGATGGTGGAAGCGAGTGTCGAAAAAGAAAAGGCAACAGCCGTAAGCATCGTGGTTGGCAAGAAGATCGATCTAGGCGGCGCCAGCGGTGGCCGACGGCTCCTCAATCTTCGTGACCTGGTTACCAGCACGGATGATCCTTTGTCCCTGATCGTCCTTCACATACTGCACATCCTTGTTCTCCCTCTGTGCGCGCTTCCAGATCTCAACCTCGCATCCTCCGCGGATAACGCCGACTCTCATGGTAGAGAGCAAGTTGTGCGCGGCGTTGGAGTGCATGTAAACACCACCATTGAACATGGCTGTAGCATCCTTGCCAATGCCGGAGCTAATCATGGCTTTGCCTCCCGGGTGATGCTTGATGAATTCGGTGACGTCGTGAACAACCCCGGCGACGGCAATCAGACCGCGGCCGTTCTTGGCTTGGTCGACAAAGTCGTCCCATTCCATAACTGGGAGCGCATCGAGAGGGACACCCCAGTCGAGTTTGGAGCGCTTCTGGTCGAGTTTCTTCTGCATTTGCTGGACACGGCCCTTTTCGATCTCGTTTTGTTTGAATTGTTTGAGATCATACGCGAGACCAAGTTGCTTCCACATCCAGATTGACCATTTTGTCGGGTCATATTGATGCCACTCGATGGCGTTGCGGTAATCGGAGGGGAACTCATGATGGAAGTTGTGGTAGCCTTCTCCGAGCGTGACGAGGGCTGTAATGACGTGGTCACGGGGAGAGTTGCGGTCATCGAAAGGCTGGTCGCCGAGCCAGTGAGCGAGCGAGTTGACGCAGAAAGTGGCTTGCTGGACGAAGAAGATGCGGAGGATTCCGGCGTAGAGGAAACCGCCGAACCAGTCGCCCCAACCAAAGCCGCAAGAGAGCAAGGGGAAAAGAAGGCCCATGACTATGATGACTTTGAGGTAGTTGCGGTGTTGCCAAACGACGACAGGGTCCTCATTGAGATCGGAAATATCGGTACGGCCAATACGCTTGGGATTTTGCTTCATCAACATCCACCCAAAGTGGGAGTAGAGGAGACCTTTACGGACGGAGTATGGATCCTTGTCGGTGTCGGTGTAGCGGTGATGAGCACGGTGGTCTCTCGCCCACCATCTGACCGAACCCTCGACGGCTCCACCTCCGACAGCGGCGAGGAAGATTCGAAGTGGTAGAGTGGCGGAGTAAGATGTGTGTGCCCATAATCTATGATAGCCTGGAGAAGAGTTAGGAAAGGCAGGAGATCAGCGTCTGCAGCTTCTTGACTTACCCGCTGTGATACCTAGGCCGGTCATGAAGTAATAGACCACCGAAAATAAAGCGGTCTGCCATCGAAGCGGTGTCCAGAAAGCCTGAATGCAACCGTAGAGTGGAACGCCCACGATGAGAGTGACATTCAACCAATGGACGTGCTTGTGCCAATTCGCTCTCGTCACAGGAGAATCGGCGATGTGAGCTTTCTTCGGATCGTAAGATCTGCTTCGATTTGGCTCTGATGTTCTGGCTTGAGACGAGGGTTGTGATGAGAGGAACTGTGGCTGGACAGCCAAATGGCCAGCAGCTGGTTGGTTTGACGGCATGGTGTGGAGTCACTGTCAGTGTGATGTGGAGGAAGGTTGTAAAGAAGATGGAGAAAGATGGGTGAGGGATGCAAATATTAACGACGTGAAATTACTCTAGTATGTTAGCGTAGTAGTGGGAGTCAATGTGGGGGAGTGTTCCCAGCGGAATTTGAGAGTGTTGTGCAGACTAGGGTTTGATAGTGTTGGCCACCAGGATTGGGGGAAGTCAGCAACGATCAAAGTCCTCAAGCTTTGTGTGATGTCAAAGGCTCAAAAGCGACTTCCTCGGTTCGATGCAAACCAGCGGCATAGTTGAGGCTCATCGCAGGGTTATCATGGCGACGTCTCCCCAGATTTCTAGATTTCTGTGTTGAGCCTGCTTCAGACCAGTGAAACGTTGGGGCAGCCCAACAAAAATGTTTACTGCCGGGCGGTCAACAAGCTTGGCGGCTTGTGATTGGATCATCGCTTTTACAGGTAGAATATTCTACCGGGGGGGGCGCCCCTGCGTCATCATATTCCAACGATCAACATTGAAATTGTCGGTCAGTGTTATTCGACATCACTTCAATGCACTTTATGACTGAAGCTTCAGTACCGAGTCACTAACTACTATCACTTAAGCTTCATCCATCATAGCACTATCATCATATCAACGTGTTTAACAAATCCAGGGGATTTCGGGTGGCAGCTGTGTTCTATTAAGGTAGTTTAGGTGAGGTTATGATGACGAGTGCCACGAGCGTCCCACTGCAGCCCTAGGAGCAGTTGGGAGATCAGCCGGTACCTTAGGGCTCGGCACTCTCGGTACGATGCATCAACTGCTCTGTCCCAACGTTCTGGAGCTTCAGAACAATTCTACTGCCGCCTGGTTTAACCTCGGCATCAGCACTGTGGACTTGGCTCGTGAGTGTCGGGAGAAGGCACCACCACGGAGGGCAAGGCAAGCTCCAGATTGGATGAGAATCCCGAGACACATGTGATTCTCCTTTGCATTCACTTGCTTCAAACACTCAAACACCTTTAAGCTTCATCTGTCTGCAGGACTGACCATGCCATGTTCTGCTATTTAAATCTCCCCTTCGTCTGGTTGAGCAAAAGCGTTGCGTTTCTCGTTTGTCTATCCCCAGTTGTACTACGACATGATGCTCGTTTAACTTTGAACATATGGGAGATTCGCCCTCAACGGTTTAATGGGTCCAATGCCCTCGATTCCCTAATCATCGTCTCTTATCAGTGATCGAATAATTGCATGCATCAGGTTGGACCGTTTGTTCAAGACCCTGCTGGCGTGGCCCCTGCAGTTCTCTCTTCGCTTGCTTCGATAGTCATGCTTGACGGGACCCAGACGAACAGTCAATCGCTCGGCATCGCTACTCAACTTGGTAACGAAGGCCCGAAAGGACTGGTCTACATCCGTAAGTGAAATGCAAACAGATCGACAATTAATTAAACGCAAGACTGGACGAGGCGAAGGAATTGACGTTGTAATAACCCAAAATCTTGGAACCTAAAGTATGCTATTACACCACATCGTAGAAAGCAACACTGCTACGTAGTAGGACTCGGACGTAGAGGATCCGAACGTGTAGTTGCGTGCAGCATTCCTGCATTATTGCATTCGGAATCAATGACCCTTGAACTTGGTCTCATTTTTGGAGGCCTCACAAAACCATCTATACAATTTTTCCATTCCCACTCTTCTCACCTGGTTCCCCATCTTCCTCTACTTTGCCGTGCCGAATCTGTCGCCACTCCTCCCGGTCATCTGCCGTATCCGCTTCGTTGGCCGTAATAATTGCGGCTTCATCCTCGATTTCCTCCGATAAGATAAGATTCAGGAAGATGGCCATAAAGGCAGTTATGGCGAACCCAGTCACGCGGGTAGCAAAAAAAGCCGGACTCACAAATTTTCCCCGCATTCAACCATCAAATTTACTACTGAATTAAAAGAGATATATTATATTTTAATAGCCTGTCATTCTACCCTCTCCTTCTATAACT